>Ga0265297_10000848_pt1 | contig 82048 bp, 78 predicted proteins | sample Munlanlwell13791_FD_192502 | JGI IMG/M metagenome (GOLD analysis project Ga0265297, IMG submission 192502) | Leachate microbial communities from a municipal landfill in Southern Ontario, Canada - Leachate well 137-91 | ecosystem: Engineered > Solid waste > Landfill > Unclassified | place...
TATTATGGTGCATAGCCTAACCCTCCTTATATACCGACGAGAATCGGTAGTTGGTGACGGTTCTGTTCTATCACCATCATAAGGATTCGGTTGGGCTTTTTCAATCATAATTTGGACACGAGTGATTTTCTATCTCAATTTTCCGCTTCTCTTCTCCGAGCACGGACAATTTCACTTTGACATATTTTTTCGGCAAAAGACCTTTGACCTTATCCGCCCATTCTATCACTGTTACGCCGCTGCCGTAAAAATATTCCTCATAACTCTCGGCGTCTATTATACTCGATCCGTCCAGCCGGTAAAGATCGAAATGATACAGGGGCAGCCGGCCTTTGTATTCCTTTATTATAACAAATGTGGGGCTGTTGACATAGCGGACGTCCTTTACCTTCAGACCCTTCGCTATCCCCTTCGTCAGGACGGTCTTACCCGCGCCGAGGTCGCCGATAAGAGCTACGACGTCGCCTTTCTTTAATTTTACCGCGAGCTTAACGCCTATAGCTATCGTCTCTTCTACACTATTAGAAATATATTTCATGCTTGCCCTGGAAATGGAGGTAGCCTTTCGGCTTCAGTTCCTCGACCTCACCCTCTTCTCTTATGAGCTTATATCCATGCTTCTTGTCGATAACCTCTCCTATCAACGCGACCGACGTCGGCATACGATCGAGAGCCGTTTTAAAGAACCGCCGCGCCTCTTTTACGCTCATCGTGAAGAGGAGCTCGAAATCCTCACCCTCATAAATGGCTTTATCGAACGAACGCTCTTCTCTTGAAAGAGGGACAGCGCTTTCGTAGATCCTGCCGCCGACGCGGCTCGAACCCAATATCCGCCAGAGGTCTATAATGAGCCCGTCGGAAATATCTATCATCGAATTTACCTTAAAATCCCTTACGAGCCGCCGGGCCTCTTCGACTCTCGGCGTAAAACTCAAGTGCTTTCTTTTTATGGAGCCGCCTATCGAACCCGTTACCAGGATAAGGTCGCCTGCCTTTGCACCGCTCCTTAAGACAAGGTTCTTCTTCTCGACCTCGCCTATCAGTGACACATCTATTACTAATTTCTTCGACCTGGTAGTGTCGCCGCCAACTATGCTTACGTTGAATTTTCGGGCAAGGGAGGCCATTCCTTTATATACGCCGTCGGCAAATGATAAAGGCAGTTCAGGGTCGAGGCCTATCGAGACGACCGCGTATTTAGGCAATCCTCCCATCGCCGCGATATCGCTTATATTTCGGCCGAGCGCTTTCCATCCAATTTCAAAGGGCGTTGCGGCTTTGCGCCGAAAATGGACGTCCTCGACGAGCATATCGCATGTAAATAACAGGTATTTATCTTTTGTCCATTTAATGACCGCCGTATCGTCGCCGATGCCTTTCACCACACCGCTACCCGGCCTGGTCTTTCTCGCAAGGCGTCTAATCAAACCGATCTCACCGGCGTCTTTTATCTTCATCTCTAAGAGCCTCTTTTCGCCAATGTCTTCAAATAGGGTTTCCTAAATATCCCCTTCTCTGTCACGATCGCCGTTATAAGCTTGTTCGGCGTAACATCAAACGCCGGATTATAGACCTTCACCTTTGCAGGGGCTATCCTCTTACCGGCGATCATCCTCACTTCATTGCCGTCGCGTTCTTCTATCGGGATATCCTTGCCGCTCTTCAGCCGGAAATCGAACGTCGAGAGCGGAGCGACTATGTAAAATTTAACCCCGTGATATTTCGCCAGCACAGCAAGACTGTAAGTGCCGATCTTGTTGGCGGCGTCCCCGTTCGCGGCGATCCTGTCAGCGCCGACGAATATCTTGTCTATCTTACCCTTTTCCATGAGACTTGCGGCCATGTTGTCGCAGATGAGTGTCGTATCGATATGTTCATGCATCAATTCCCATGTCGTGAGCCGCGCTCCCTGCAATAGAGGCCTGGTCTCGTCGGCGTATACCTTAAAGCGTTTACCCTGTTTCTTTGCCTCGAACAGGACCCCGAGAGCAGTGCCGTAATCTGCTGTCGCCAATCCTCCGGCATTGCAGTGCGTCAGGATATTGTCGCCGGACTTTATCAGGCGCTCGCCGTACCCGGCCATCCGCCTGCAGCTCGCTTTGTCCTCCTCGACGATCCTGATCGCCTCTCTCTTCAAGATCTTTTTGATCTCGCCTACCGGAGCGTTCCTGTTCTCCTTCGCGACCCGTTCCATCCTCTCAAGCGCCCAGAAGAGATTGACGGCCGTCGGCCTGGACGACGCCAGATATTCAGTGACTCCGCGCAATTCTTTGAAGAACTTCTGGAAATCTTTCGCTTTCGAATCTTTTACCCCGAGGACCGCGCCCAGAGCTCCGGCAATGCCTATGGCCGGCGCGCCGCGTATCTCGAGGGTCTTGATCGCCCTCCAAAGCCGTTTTACATCGCCGCAGTCGACGTACTTCAATTCGCGCGGCAGCCGCGTCTGGTCGACGTAGCGTATCTTATTATTCTTCCATCTGATAGTATTTACCGGCATGTTACCCCCACACCATCTTGGTAAGGATATTGCGTTTTATCCCTATCGCCTTATACGGACAGACCTCCTGGCAGCACAGGCACCTGACGCATTTCTTATAATCGATCGCGCATGAATCTCTTTCTATCTTTATTGCGCTGACCGGGCATGTGATCTTGCATAGGTTGCATCGCGTGCAGACCGAGACATCTATGTAAGGTTTGAACCGTATTAATGAACCGAATCCTTTTGCGACCGCCTGCGGAATAAGTTTAAGCGCGGTCGTCTGCGGTAATTTAAAATCAGCAGCCGCAAAATCGCCTATCTTCTCACCAACTATCTCTATGCGCGACAGGTCCGCTTCCCCGTATCCCATCGCGTAAGCCTCTTTAGTAATTAATATATCGAACGGCTCCAGCCCTATCATCTTCGCGATGCAGGAATCGATAGCGACAGCGTCGGGTCCGGCCATTACCAGCCCCATGTTCCGGGGGTATCCTGCGGAAGGGCCGTCGCCTTCCATGGCAGTGATCCCGTCCAATACCGTTAGATGAGGCTTAGTGATAGAATATACCTTTGCGATCACTTTGGCAAAATCTTTTTCTTTCGGCGCCCTTGAGTGGCATTCGGCCTTGTATAGCCCGACGACCATACCGTACGTGTTCTTAATAGCCGCTGTGAGGATCGTTATGCCGTGTGTCTTCAGTTTGGGCAGAGATATTATGCACCCGCAGTCGAATACATAACGGCTTATCGGTATGCCGTCCACGGTTTTTGAGCTCGTGAACTTTACCAGTTCCACGGCCTCCTCACGCGCCATCTTCCGCATGCCGGACTTATTGAATACCTCGTCGATGTTCTTGCCATACCCGCCGGGCGAATCGCCTATAAGCGGCGTCGCGCCGGCAGACTTCACCAGCCTCACGACAGCTCTGACTACCTCCGGATGCGTATCTACAGCGTCATCGGGGGGCCTGGCTGAAAGGAGATTAGGCTTCAACAGAACCTTCATGCCGGGTTTCACGTAACTTCCGATCCCGCCAACGAGGTCAACCGCCTTTTTCACGGCTTCGAAGACCTTGGTCGTATCGTAATCCGCGCATTTGGCCAACGCAACTTTAGTCATTATTTATCATTCTTTCAGCTCTAACCTAAGCCTCGCTATTCGAGCACTGAAAATATTCGCTCCTTATGAAATTTTTCCAACCTATGCCCAATGGCCATCTCGGCCGTGGGCTTCGCCTAATTTTACTTTCAAGAATGATCACTTTTTCATTAACTAATACGTATTATACAGTTCTTCTGGGCACCCTGCTCCAATATACTTTGGGTAATAGCTATAATCTTAGCAAAATTTACGGCTCCCGCCTGCCAGCAAGATACTCTTTCAGGCGGGCAGGCAACCCACATGGCCTCGTGGCCATACAGCATTATGCCGACTGTAAAAATTTACCACTCGCTCCACCTGGGAAATTTTTCGCTCCTCAGGTGGCAGAACTTTTGGGCGATTGCCGGAGCTTCCCGACCTGCCCCCTAAAAAATTTCTTCGCGCCCGACTCAGATGGCGGAACTTTTGTGGTTCGCCTGAAGCGACTGTTAAAATTTTCGATACCTATTGGCGGTTTAGCAAGGACTCGCAAACCTGTCAATAGTATCAGTCGGTCCGGGTTGCGAGGCCATCGAAAATTTTCAGAGCAAATTTGCGCGCCCTCGCAAATTTGCGGCAAGCGGAAGGCGGCCACAAAAGTAACCGCCTGACTTCTGAGGGAGCGAAAAATTTTTCATGCACTCACCATCTTGGTAAGTAAGACGAGCATCACCATGCCCAGGTTGTGCATAATGTGCACCGTAATTGATGAAACGAGCGTCCCGGTCTTCTCATACAGGTAAGCCAGCACGATGCCGAGGACCATGATAGGCAGAAATCCTACTAAGTGCGCGTGCAGCCCGGCGAATACGGCCGCGGTTATGAGCATCGCCCATATGATCCCGGCCCGTTTCTTAAGGGCATTGTACATGAATCCCCTGAAGAAGAGTTCTTCGACCACAGGTCCGGCTATAGCCGCGAATAGTGTAGTGAAGATAAGGAGCGGCGCGTTCTTCTCCTTCAGGAACAATTCCACTATAGGCTGTTTTTCCGGCATGTATTTTAACGCGGTTATCACAGCTACCGTGATGATCAGGATGGCGACCAGGATGGGGACCGCAGCGATATACCCGACTATGCCGTAAAATACATTACGGGAAAAATTTTTTGCGGATATCCCGAGGGAGGCGAGCTTCTCTTTATACTGGCCGACGGCAAAATATAGGATAAATACTATCACAAGCGTATCCAGGATGCTCGAGTTCACCACCATACGGAAATTATCGTTCTTAATAATTGAAAATATGCGCACAAGCGCGGATTCGGTAAGGGTTACCATGTAGCCGAAGAACAAGCACAGGATGGCTACCTTAGCCACATCCAGGATGCCCCATTTCACTGGCTGGGGAACGTAAGTCGCGATATCGATCTTTTTCCTGCTCAGCCTGACCGAAACGAGCGCGCCGAGCACGAATATCCCGAGGAGAAGCACCGCAACGATCAGGAGCGATACCATGCCGAATACCATGGCCAGCCCGGGCTCTTCCTTGAACTTCTCCTCCATCTCCTTGCGCTTGACGAGCATCTCATCGTCAAGCGTCTTCGCCTTCTGCGGCTGACCCGACTCCAGCGACGCGAGCTTCCTGGCCTTTTCTTTTGCGCTATCCGGGACAGCCGCGATCACAACATTCACCAGGATGATGAATATCAGCAGGAGTATATACAACCGTTCCCTTTTAATAAGATCGTTCAATCTGTTCATGATCAACCCACTATGCCCAGTTTTCTATGCCTGAACTTCGCGCCTAATGATAGGGCTATGCCCTCGCATTTTTTGACATCGACGCCCGGCAGGTCTAGGCACGTCGCCTCCGCTTCGATATTATTCTTAACGCATGAGGCGATAAAATCCATGACATGCTTATGCGTTCCGGGGCCGAATTGCGGTCTGCAGGCTTCATTATAAATATTTTCAGTGTCGGCGTTGAGGCTGACCGATACCTTGTCGACCAGTCCCGCAAGCTCGCCCGCGATCGGCCTAGAATTTATCAGGTCTCCATGGCCGTTCGTGACCATCCTTATGCGGCCGCCGCGCGCCTTCACTTCCTTCGCAACAGCCTTTACTACATCGAGCCTCATCGTCGGCTCGCCGTAGCCGCAAAATACTATTTCCCTGTATCTCTTAGGGTCGCCTACGCATTCCAAGATCTCTTCCGTCGACGGTTCCCGGTCAAGCTTGAGGTTGTGGCCTTTGACGAACGAGGTCCGGTTTCTTATGCAGAAATCGCACGCGTTCGTGCAACGGTTGGTTATGTTAAGGTAGAGCGAATCCCTGATCTCATACGCTATCCTGGAAGGCTCAGGCGCCTCGAGGCCGAAAAGCCTGCAGGCATTGTGGGTCGTTATCCTCGCTATGTCATCTTTGGACAGGCCGAGTATCTGCGATAATTCCTCGGCCAGCCGCGCTATGTTCGACGGTTCGTTGCGCTTGCCTCTCGATCCCTGAGGCGCCAGGAACGGCGCGTCGGTCTCGAGCAACAGCCTCTCTACCGGAACGGCCCTCGCGGTCTCGCGCAGCTTTTTGGCGTTCTTGAACGTAATGTTGCATGTGAACGAAACGAATAGCCCGAGGTCGAGGCATTTTTTCAGGAACGCCTCGTCTCCGGAAAAGCAGTGCATGACGCCGCTTAAGCCCTCTTTCTTTTCTTCGTTCAGGATCTTAAGGACGTCCTCGTCGGCTTCCCTGGCGTGGATGATTAGCGGCAGGTCTAATTCGCGGGCAAGACGTATAAAGGTCCTGAAGGCCATGGCTTGCGCGTCCCGCGGCGAGAGGCCCTTGTAATAATCGAGTCCCACCTCCCCGACGGCGACCACCTTGCTGTCTTTTGCAAGAAGCCTGAACTCAGCTATTACCTCATCCGTAACGGACGTTGCTTCGTGGGGATGGACGCCTAATGACGTGTAGATTATGGGGTAACGGCCCGCGAGCTCTACCGAACGCCGCGTCCCCTCAATGGAACTGCCGACGTTCACTATCTTACCCACGCCGGCTTTTACGGCTCTATTTATGACTTCATCCCGGTCGCTGTCGAAATCGCGGAAATCGAGATGGCAGTGCGTGTCTATGAGCATTTAATTATGATAACCCTTTTGTGTAAAGTTAATTGTGTAATGTGTAATGCATCACACATTACACTTCGCACATTACACAAATGTAAATCATGCAGCTAAACCTCTATCCGTGGGAACAAAGGCTCCGCCTTCTTTAACATTCTCCCAGCTTCCAGCTTCCCCCAGGCCATCTCCTTTTCAAAATCCATCTTTTGAAGATCTTCCTCAAGGCCAAGCTGCCTGTATATCCGCTGGGCGGTTCCCGGCATAAAAGGATATACCGAAACAGCCGCTATCCTTAACGCTTCCAGAAGGCTGTATATCACCAGAGCAAGCTCATCGGTCTTGCCTTCCTTGGATAGGGCCCAGGGTTTGGATTCTTCGATATATTTATTGGCGATGTTAATTACTTCCCATATCTTCGACAACGCGTTCACAAAATCGAAATTCGGTATCGACCTCTGCATCTCGCCCGCCAGATCACTTGCTTTTTTCTTCAATACCTCCCCCTGACGCTTGATTTCCGGCACCTTGCCCCCGAAATACTTTTCCGCCATGGTCAGGGTGCGGTTCAGGAGATTCCCCAGGTCGTTGGCAAGGTCGCTATTGTAACGCCCGACCAGGGTCTCCTCACTGAATACTCCGTCGAGGCCGAAAGAGACCTCGCGCAGAAGGAAATACCTGTATGGGTCTATGCCGTATTTATTTATCATCTCCAGCGGGTCGACGACATTGCCTTTGGATTTCGACATCTTCTCGCCCTTCACTATCCACCATCCGTGCGCGAATATTGCCTTCGGCGGCTCTATGCCGAGCGCTTTCAGCATGATCGGCCAATAAACCGCGTGGTGGCGCAGTATGTCCTTCCCGATCACGTGGAAATCGCAGGGCCATATTTTTTCAAAACGCGGCATGTCGTGCGGATATCCCGCGCCCGATATGTAATTTATAAGCGCGTCGAACCAGACATAAGTGACATAATCCCTGTCGAACGGTATCTCGATCCCCCAGGCCATGCGGCTTTTCGGCCGCGATATACAGAGGTCAAGCAGCGGTTCTTTGAGGAACCCTAAGACCTCGTTCTTGCGGAAATCAGGCCTTACGAAATCGGGATTGGCCTTTATATGGTCTATGAGCCATCCCTGGTACTCTGAGGTCTTCAGGAAGTAGTTCGCCTCGTCCAGTCTTTCAAGCGGCCGTTTGCAATCCGAACATATGCCGTCCGGGCTCTGGCTCTCGGACCAGAAAGTCTCGCACGGCGTGCAGAACCAGCCCTTATAAGCCTTCTTATATATCTTTCCGTCTTTATACAATTTTTCGAGTATCGCCTGAACGGTCTTTTCGTGATAATCGTCCGTTGTCCGTATGAAATAGTCATACTGTATGCCGAGCTTCGTCCACAGTTCCTTAAATACGGGAACGATCTCGTCGACGAAACGCTTCTCTTCGCCGGCTTTGTATCCGCGTTCAATAGTTGACTTCTCTATCTTCTCACCATGTTCATCGGTCCCGGTCATGAAGAATACGTCGCGGCCGCTTCGTCTCATGAACCTGGCCACGGTGTCACAGGCTATCTGGGTATAGGAATGGCCTATGTGGGGTTTGGAATTGACATAATAGAGTGGGGTTGTGATGTAAAATTTTTTCATATCAATCTGATATTCCGTAACGTTAGGGAAAGTTAATTAAAGTTACGTAAGGTTACATCCCTTGATTTTCGCAACTTTACGTAACCTTCTCTAACCTTACATAACCTTATGTAACATTATTTATAGCTCACCTCGAACAGCGTCCCATCCTCGAGTTCAACGGTCGCGGACCGTTTTATCGCATTGATGCTTATGACCTTGCCCATGCCCTTTTCTGTCTTGATCGATTCGCCTTCACGCGGCATCCCTTTCATGAGGTCCTTGTATGTCTTATGCTCGTATCCCAGGCAGCACATAAGACGGCCGCAGAGGCCGGATATCTTTGTCGGGTTGAGCGGAAGGTTCTGCTCCTTGGCCATCTTTATGGTCACGGGCTCGAAATCCTTAAGATACGTAGCGCAGCATAGCGCCCTGCCGCACGGCCCGAGCCCGCCGAGTATCTTCGCCTCATCGCGGACGCCGATCTGTTTCAGCTCTATCCTCGTCTTGAACGCGTTCGCGAGGTCCTTTACGAGATCCCTGAAATCGACCCTGCCCTCGGCGGTGAAATAGAACATTATCTTCGAGCGGTCGAACGAGAACTCCGCGTCGATGAGCTTCATGGCCAGACGCCGGTCGTGTATCTTTTTGGAGCACGTATCCATTACCTCCCTGATCTTCTTCTTGTTCTTATCTATCTGGTGCATATCCCAGGGGTTGGCTTTTCTTATCACGCGTTTCAACGGCTCTTCGACGTCGGAATCCAGTATAGCCTCCGTATCCGACAGGACATGTCCGTAATCCAGCCCTCTATCCGCTTCAACGATGACGCAATCTCCCACCTTGAACTTCATGCCGCCTGTAGAGAAATAGGTTATCTTACCCGCCTCGCGCAGCCTTACCTGTATTACTTCGTACATATTTTCCTCTCAAAATATACGTTTTATTGATCTTAATTCAATTTCAACCCCAGCGCCGCCATCGCAAGTTTCGTATTGGCGCTCTGATCCAGCATCTCACCCGTCGATATTATCTGCTTTATGGCGTCGTCGAGCATATCGAATTCCGCATCTCTTGCTGAAAGCTCGATCGCTGAGCGCTCATCGAAATTGATGAATTCCGGGGCGCCTTCGGTCCCGGCTTTCGCTACTAATAGGTCCCTGTACCATGAAAGCATTATCTCGAGCCGCATCTTCAATTCCGTCTTGGACAAGCCGTCGGTCTCCATCTCCAGGAACCTCTTCTTCTTCAGAGCCTCTATTACCTCTTTACGCTGTCCCGAAAAATCAGCGTTGTCATAAAGAAGGGCTTTCCCGGCGCTGCCGCATGAAATACGCGACAGGATGTCCGCTTTCGCCCCGTCTATCTTATGCCTTTTCGTAAGTATATCCTTGACTGTCCCAGCCTGGAGCGGGAAAAATTTAACGTGCTCGGCGCGTGAGGCGATCGTCGGAAGAAGCTCCCTGACGCTCTTCGCCAGTAATATCATAACCGTTTGCGGCGGAGGCTCTTCCATGGTCTTTAACAATGCGTTCGACGCCTGCGAGGTAAGATACTCAGCCCCGTCTATTATATATACTTTTGTATGCGCTTCGTAAGGTTTCAGCCAAATCCGTCTTTGCGCCTCCCGGATCTCTTCTATGCCTATAGAAGTTTTCTCCTTTTCCCTTTCGCCGGTGTCTGCTAAATTCAGCACGATTACATCGGGGTGATTACCAGCGTCTATCTTCCTGCACGAAACGCATTCATCGCACGCTTCGACAAGCTCAGCGTGCGATCCTGAGCCTGCCGAAGGATCGCAGGGGGCGTCTTTTCCTCCGCAATTGAGCGCCTTAGCGAAATTCAGGGCAGCCGATCTCTTTCCGACGCCTTCAGGGCCGAAGAATATGTACGCGTGCGCGACCCTGCCTCCCGCGATGGAGCTCTTAAGGAAAACTACGGCTCTATCCTGCCCTAGTATGTCTTTGAATGACACGGCCTACCTCTCGTCTGACAAGTTCTTGAGTTCCGTCGATAGTCGACGTAACACTTATGATTTTCATCCTGGCGGGATCTTGCCCGGCCAATTTCAGATAACCGTTACGCACCCTCTTGTGATAAGCGATATCCTTCTTCTCCATCCTGTCAACGCCTTTTTTTCTGGCGCGCCCTAGTCCGGTCACGGCATCTACATCAAGCAGTATCGTCAGGTCAGGTTTTAAACCACCCGTAGCCGCCGTATCCAGGGTTTTGATCGTCTTCATTGGGACCTTTCCGCCGTATCCCTGGTAGCTGAACGTCGCGTCATTGAACCTGTCGCATATCACGATCTTCTTCTTCGCCAGGCACGGCCTTATCAGCTCTTCCACAATCTGCGAGCGGCTAGCCTCAAAAAGAAACAATTCCGTAAGGTCGGATATTTCAACACCCCTGGACCTCAAAAGGACGTCCCTTATAAGCTCGCCGGCTTTGGTCCCACCAGGCTCTCTCGTTATTACGCAATCGTAAGAGAGTTTCGAAAGATGATCATAGATAAGGCGCGCCTGAGTGCTCTTACCGCAGCCCTCAACACCTTCGAACGTTATGAATAAGCCGCGTTTCAGGCCTTTCTTCGCCATACAGTGCCTTCTTTAGTGTCTTCGAGAAGCACGCCTTTGTCCGAAAGGGTCCTCCGTATATCATCGGCTTTCTTAAAATCTTTTTCGTTACGCGCCTTGTCTCTCTGGCTTATCAATTTTACAACATCCGCCTCGTCTACCTGTCCGCCCGAAACGCTCTTTGCCAGGTCAAGCCCAAATACGAAACTTAGCTCTTTTATCAGCTTTCCTATGCCCGATATTACGGCCTTCTCATCTTTTGAGAATTCGTCTTTGCCCTGCATCAACTTATTGGCATGCGTTACAAGGTCGAACAACGACGCGAACGCAAGAGGCGTATTGAAATCATCGTCCATCGCCTCTTCGAATTTTTTTCTGAAATTTTCGATAGAAAATTTCATCCCGTCGCCGCGACGAATAGGAGCGGCAGAGGAACTACCTCCTATATCTTGACTTTTCTCAACACGTCCTATCTTCTCGAAGAGAATGACAAACCGTTCCTTCTGGCTCTTCATCTCGCTTATCTTCTCTTCGGTGTAGTCGACCGGATGCCTGTAATGGGTATTAAGGAAGAGAAGCTTCAGATAATCAGGGTCACGGTATTTAGCGATAAAATTTTGAATCGAAATAAAATTACCCAGCGACTTCGCCATCTTCTCGTTATTTATGGTCAGAAGGCCGTGATGCATCCAGTATTTCGCGAATTTCTTCCCGGCTCCTTCGGACTGCGCTATCTCGTTCTCGTGATGAGGGAATATCAGATCCAGGCCTCCGCCGTGTATGTCGAATTCATCTCCGAGGATATCGGAACTCATCGCGGAACATTCTATATGCCATCCAGGCCGGCCATTCCCCCAGGGGCTGGGCCAGGACGGCTCTCCCTCCTTTGCGCTTTTCCATAACGCGAAGTCGAGCGGGTCTTTCTTCTTCCCACCGGACGGTACGCGCGCGCCTACCTCCATCTTATCGAGCGACTGGCGCGACAGCTTTCCGTAATCCTTCGCCTTTTTTATGTCAAAATATACGTCCCTGCCCGATTCATAGGCGCATCCTTTTTTAATGAGAATCTCTATGAACTTAATCATCTTAGGAATGTACTCAGTAGCCTTCGGCTCTACGTCGGGTTTCCCTATGCCGAGAATCTCCATATCTTCACAATATGCTTTATAATATTTTTCTGCTACTTTTCGTGTCTGTTCGGCAAGTCCGCCTGATGTTTCACTGCTTTCTTTAATAAATGTATTCGATAGAACGAACTTATTTGCCTTATCTATTATCTTATCATCTACATCCGTTACGTTCCTGACGAACTTGACCTTCAGCCCTTTATATATAAGATAGCGACGAATTACGTCGAATATGTAGGCGCTCCTGGCGTGGCCTATGTGCGGCTCGTCATATACCGTTGGACCGCAGACATACATGCCGACTTTATCAGGTTTGAGCGGGGCGAATTCCTCTTTAGTCCTGGTGAGAGAATTGTATATGCGCATCATAAGTTATAAGTTATAAGTTATAAGTTATAAGTTCCATGCTTACAACTTATAACTTACGACTTACAACTATCTTTTCTCCAGTTTATCCAGCCTCTCCCTCAACTCATCCATCTCCTGCAATATTGGATCAAGGACATGTATATGGTCGAGGCCCACATCTATCTTCCTACCTTCCTGTTTCGTTATTCTCCCGGGAACGCCCACAACGGTAGAATTAGGCGGGACATCTTTTATAACAACGGCGTTGGCGCCTATATAGGAATTATCCCCTATCGTAATATTTCCCAGGACCTTTGCGCCGGTCCCTATTACAACGTTATTCCCGATGGTCGGATGGCGCTTGCCTTTTTCCTTACCTGTGCCGCCGAGCGTTACCCCCTGGTAGATGGTTACATTATCTCCCGTTATAGTCGTCTCACCTATGACCACGCCCATTCCGTGGTCGATAAAAAACGATTTGCCTATCTGTGCCCCTGGATGTATCTCTATGCCCGTAAAGAACCTGCCCGTCTGCGACAACATCCTGGGCAATAACGGTATGCCGGCTTTACGTATGGCATGGGCAATCCTGTATATGACCATGGCGTGAAGTCCGGAATATGTCAACAAGACCTCGATGAAACTCGCTGCTGCCGGGTCGCGCTCAAATATGGCGTCTATCTCTTTCTTGAACACTATTGCCACAACGGCCCAGAATGTCGTGAATGCCGCAATGAGAATAAACAATACCTTCAGGCAAATAGTCATCATGGTCACCTCTTTTCCTCCAGCATCACAGTGGCGAACGCGGCTATAGCGTCGCCTCTACCGATGGAGCCCACGCCTTCATTGGTAGTCGCTTTTATATTTATCCGCTCTTTCGGCATCCCCAATATCTCCGATATGGTCTGGCTCATCTTATCATTGAAAGGAAAGACCTTGGGTTCTTCGGCAAGGATCACTGTATCGACATTGATTATCGTGAACTTCTTTTCCAGGACAAGTTCGGCCGCCCTTTTAAGTATCTTCCTGCTAGGCATATCTTTATACTGCGGATCCGTATCCGGGAAATGCTGACCTATGTCTCCTAAGCCGAGCGCGCCCAGTATTGCGTCCGATATCGCGTGGATAACGACATCTCCGTCCGAATAACCTATTAAACCCTTTACATAGGGTATCTCGACGCCGCCCAGGAATAACTTCCTATCCTCGACAAGCCTGTGTATATCGTAACCTATTCCGACCCGCATAACAGCACCTCCGCAAGTTTCAGATCTTCTTTCGTCGTTATCTTTATATTGCGGTAAGAACCCATTATGACCTTCACCCTACCGCCTGCCATCTCTACAAGGCCAGCGTCATCCGTGGCTTTTGCATGCTTAAGCCTTCCGTACGCCTTTTGTATCAGATCCCGTCTGAATACCTGCGGCGTCTGGGCTCTGAATACCCTGTTCCTGTCGAGCGTATCCTTTATAAAAAGCCCGCTATCGACGAGCTTTACAGTATCGCTCTCAGGCACCGCAACTATACAGCCGCCTGTCTTTCTTGCCGCGCGTATGGATTTTTCTATTAAATAACTTTCGATAAAAGGCCTTGCCGCGTCATGGATGAGGACAATATCGGCCGAAGGCCCTATTCTTTTCAAACAATTCCTCACGGACTCCGAGCGCGTCTTTCCTCCGACAACCACGTCCACTACTTTCTTAAAACCGCACTTTTTTACAAGTACCCTGAACCTCGCTACGCAGGATCTTTCGGCGGCTATTATAATACCGTCGATCGAGGCGCAATCTTCAAGGGTCCGGAGGGAATAATATACGAGAGGTCTCGAGCCTAACAGGACAAAAGGTTTCTTCTGTCTAGAACCCAACCTTTTCCCGTGCCCGGCAGAGGGTATTATGGCTATAGTCTTCATTGAGGCTCACTTCGTCTTCCTACTTTCCTTTCCAACCGCCCCTGGGAGCGTCCTCAAGCCTTGCGAATATCATCCTTCCGGCGGAAGTCTGGAGAACGCTCGTGACTACTACCTTGGTGACCTGGCCGATGATACTCCTGGAATTATCCACGACCACCATGGTGCCGTCATCAAGATACGCAACGCCCTGGTTGTATTCCTTGCCTTCTTTGGTGATCCTGACTTCCATCGTCTCGCCGGGCAGGACTACGGGCCTGAGCGTGTTCGCAAGCTCATTTATGTTCAGCACCGCGACGCCCTGGAGCTCAGCGATCTTATTAAGGTTAAAATCGTTCGTGAAGACCTTGGCGCCTAAAAGCTTTGCCAGCTTTACGAGCTTGGCGTCCACCTCTTTTATCTCCGGGAAGTCCTCTTCCTGTATCCTGACGTCAAGCGCCGTCGATTTCTGTATCTTATTCAATATATCGAGGCCGCGCCTCCCGCGGTTCCTCTTGAGGGAATCCGACGAATCGGCGATCTGCTGCAACTCTTTCAACACGAAGCGAGGTATGACGATCCTCCCCTCGACGAAATGGGTCTGGAATATCTCGGCTATCCGGCCGTCGATTATCACGCTCGTGTCGAGCAGGATTATGTCGTCCTTCTTGTCCTGCCTGACGAACTTCACATAAGGCACAATAAGATTGAACTCGTCCTTACCCCTCATCGCGATTATCATCCCGAGATAACAGAATATCAATATCAGGATTATCTGGAGCGAGGAGAACATTTCAATAGACATCGGGATGAGTTTCATGACGCTGGTCAGTATCCATGCCATAAAGAACCCGAAGAAAAGCCCGAAGACAGCGGCAGACAAATTCCTTACGGAGAATCTCTTCATGCCCATCTCGACCAGGATTACAAGGAGAGCTCCGAAAAATCCTGCCACGGCTCCCGATAAGGCCCAGCTCATCCGCAGATCTCCCAGCGTAGAACCAACGTAATAACCTGCAACGCTCGACAGGAATACAAAAAATATCCTAAGGAATATTACTGTCATATATTACCCCTTATTCTTCGCTTCGCGGTTTGTTCAGCAGTTTCCAGGGATGCCTTTTGACATCCTCGCTGAATTCCCTGAAATTACCGGTCATGGCCTTCACGTCATTATATACTGCGTCTTCCATCAAAAGCTTGCCGACCGTGCCTTCGCCTTTTTTAAGTTTATCCACTATGGTCCTGACCGAATCGGAAAGGCTGGCCAGGTTCTCTGTGATCTTCTCCATTGGCACGGGATCCTTACCTATAAGCATCCCGTCATTCTGTACCAGCGGCTTTCCTATCGTTCCGGGCACTATCTCAAGATACTTTTCTCCGAGGAGACCGAGAGTGTTGATCGTCGCGACAGCATCCTCCTCGATATGCGTGCCTTCCTGTATCCAGACGGTCAATTCGGCCTTCGTCTGTTTGGCGGCCTCGTCATATACTACTTTTATACCCTGGACCTGGCCGACGCCGACACCCGCAAGCCTCACTGGCGCGGCAGGCCCTATGCCGCTCGCGAAATTGAACGTCACCTTGATAAGGTATCCATTTTTAGAGAAATTGATGTCGCCGATGGAAAAGACTATTAAAAATAATATAGCTATACCGATCAAAATAAAGATGCCGACCTTCAACTCAAATGTCCTTGTGCCTTCCATTGTTACCCCCTTAAATTGACTTTTAGTTGTAAGTTGTAAGTTGTAAGTTGTAAGTTTTAAGCGGTAAGTAAAAATTTTTATCTTACGACTTACAACTTATAACTTACTGCTTAAATCAGGTGTTCGAAATCTATCCCTTCGGTTATCGGCCCTTTACCAGTGCCCGTTATAAACTGATGGACTATCGGATCTTTCGTATTTTTTATCTCTTCCGGTTTGCCGTTAGCTATTATCTTCCCGTTGTACAGCATGGCGATCCTGTTGGCTATCTTATAGGCGCTCGACATATCGTGCGTCACGGCTATAGATGTTACCTTGAGCTGGTTATGAAGCTCTACGATCAGGTCATTTATCGCGTCGCCCATTATCGGATCGACGCCCGTAGTCGGTTCATCATAAAGGATTATCTGCGGCCTTAGCGCGATCGCCCTGGCCAGGCCTACTCTCTTCCTCATACCTCCGGATAATTCCGCGGGTTTCTTATATTCGACATCTTTCAATCCCACGAGCGCAAGACATTCCTTGACCCTTTGTTTTATTTCCTGGCGGCTGGAATTCATATGCTCTATCATTCCGAATGCGACGTTCTCCATGACATTCAGCGAATCGAAGAGCGCGGCCCCCTGGAAGAGCATGCCGAACTTCATACGAAGGGCGTTTAATTCCTTCTCATCCATCACCGCAACGTCCTTACCGTCGACTATGACCTGGCCGCTGTCCGGTTTTAATAATCCTATGATATGTTTCAGGAGCACGCTCTTGCCGCATCCCGACCTTCCTATTATTACGGTCGTCTCGCCTGTATTGATGGCCAGGTTCAGGTTATCAAGCACCACGTGGCCTTCGAACGATTTGCACAGGTTAATGATTTCGATCATGTTTAGCTTTCACTTTTTATTGGTTCATGACAAAATAGAATAATGCCGTAAAGAAACAATCGGACGCTATTATCAGTATGAAACTCGTTACAACGCTCGACGTAGTCGCGCGCCCTACACCCTCCGCGCCGCCTTCCGCGGTCATACCTTCATAACAGGCTACTATACAGATTATTATCGCGAAGAAATAACTTTTTATAAGTCCGGTAAAAAGATCCTTATATTTAAGCGGATCCCACGTGTTCTTCATATAAAGTCCGTGGGATATACCGAGTTTATATACACCTATGATGTAACCGCCGAGTATGCCTATCATATCGGCAAATACCGTAAGGAGCGGAAGCATTATCATGAGCGCCATGAACCGGGGGACAACCAGATATTTCACGGGATTCGTGGCCAGCGTCTCAAGAGCGTCTATCTGCTCGGTAACCTTCATTGTGCCGAGTTCGGCGGTGATAGACGCTCCTACCCTGCCCGCGACTATCAAAGCCGTCAGGACGGGACCGAGCTCCCTTGTCATCGATATGCACACCAGTGAGGCTATATACATCTCAGCGGAAAACCTCTTCATCTGATATGCGCTCTGCAGGGCGAGCACCATTCCGGTAAAAAAGCTTATAAGAGCTACTATGGGAAGGCTGTCAACCCCTATCTTGGACATCTGTTCTGTTATCTGCTTCCTCCTCAAAGGCGGGATAGGTATCCAGAAAAGTGTCTGCCCCATCAGTACCGAAAGCCCTCCCGCATACCTGATAAACTGCATGAAGCCGCTGCCGAGACCCTCTAATACCTTTCTCATCAGAATTTATCCTTATGTTCAAACCCTAAGAAATCCTCATCCTGCCCAAGCATCATCTTAAGACTTTCATGCTGATGAAGCTTATACTCGAGCTGGACCTCGTCCGTATGCCCGATGCTTTCTCCCATCTTCTCCTCGGCGATGAATTTCTTGAAATCGAGGCTGATCACATCGTCTATCTTCTTTGTCATTCGTATTTCCTGGGCATCCTTTAGCTTTGTAGTCTCCAACACGTCCCAAGAAAGAGCCTGATCATCGTTCAGGATCTTTATTCCCGCAAAGAGATCGTTCCTGCCTATCTTACGCAGGTCCATCTCGCCGGACAGCGTAAAGTAACCGCTCTCCCGGGTTATTCGTGAGTCCTCGATATGCATAATAGGCCCGTCACCTGTAAAACTGGCTGTCAGATATTTGAAATCCAGCGTCGCGATAGTCCCGTTGCGTATTTCCATGCGTATATCAGTTTTCAGGGTTTCCGGCTTACCTTTAAATGCGAACTTTCCGTTCAAAGTGCCCGACAACATGGAAGAAGGATCTTTTACCCCCAGGTTGGCAAACAACCAGGTCAAGCTTACGTTATTTGCGGTAAATACGGCGTCTACGTTATAGGGTTTACTTAAAAATATTTTCGCTCGGGCTTTGACTATCTCACCGAAACTAAAATCGGGGATCTCAAGCATACCGCCTGAATAACGATAAGACGCCTTAGCGTTAAATAACGGCCTGAAATTGACCACGAGGTTTTCCGCATCCACTTCTCCTTCTACAAAGGCCTTTTTTACACCGCCCCCCGCGCCCTCTATCCTGTTCTTTAAATTCAGGTCGCATACTATATCGCATCCGTATAGTTGTATATGTTCAACCCTTATTTTGGCGTCAAGAACGCCGCTTGACGATAACGCCCCTTTTGCTTTTAATGTGCCTGCCGCCGGACGTATCTCTATGTCAAAAGAGTCATCTTTGACCTTTCCTACAAAATCGACTTTCTCTTTATTGGGCAGATTGACGTACCCTTTAACATCGGCGTCGGCAAAGCTCCCTTCCAGCTTAACAAAACCGGTCATACCGCCGTTCTTCGTGACAAAATTTATATAAACGGAAGAGTCCCCGGATAATACATCACATACCGCGGGGCCGCCTTTTCCGTCCCTGCAAAAGACAGAGAACAGAAAATCCCATATCCTGTAGTCGGTCCTGATGCTGTTAATATCCACGGACGAGAAGAGGAATGTCCCTTTTTTGTCCTCTATTTTTATATCATTGAAGACGAAGGGCCTGAATACGCCGCCGTCTATGCTGCCTATCGAAAAACTGACTTTATCATTAAAGGTCTTTTCGATGCCCATTTCGGCAAGATTCTTCATCTGCGGGACAAACGCTTCCATCCTGCTCTCGGCGAATACCGTCAGGCAGGTTATGAGGAGCGCCGCCAGTATAAATTTAAACCTTCTTCTCGTTCTTGAATGCCGCATCGCTTACCGTTTTGAACTCCAGATGATCGACCTTTGCGGTTACCAGTACCCTGCCGCCTTTTTTAAAAGACCCTCTTATTATCTCCTCGGCCAGCGGATCCTCCAGGAACCGCTGTATCGTCCTCTTGAGGGGACGCGCGCCGAAAGCCTTATCGAACCCCTTATCGATCAGGAAGTTCTTTGCCTCGTCGTTAAGGTCTATCTTTATGTCTTGCTCCTTGAGCCTTGACTCGACGTCCTTTATCTCAAGCTCTACTATATGCACCAGGTCATCCCTCGTAAGGGACCTGAATACTATTATATCGTCAACCCTGTTAAGGAATTCCGGCTTGAATGCCCTTTTCACTTCGTCCAGGAGCCTCTCCTTCATACCCTGATAGGTAACGTCCTCGGCCTGCGATTTGAACCCTAAAGACCCCTGCTTCTTCAGCATCTCAGCGCCTATATTGGAGGTCATGATAATAATGGTATTCTTGAAATCGACCTTCCGCCCGAAAGAATCGGTCAGGCGGCCTTCCTCAAGCATCTGCAGGAGCAGGTTGAATACGTCCGGATGCGCCTTTTCGATCTCGTCCAGCAGCACTACGGAATAAGGACGGCGCCTTACCTTCTCTGTCAGCTGGCCCCCTTCTTCGTATCCGACGTAACCGGGAGGCGCGCCAACGAGTCTGGAGACATTGAATTTCTCCATGTACTCCGACATATCGATCTGTATAATAGCGTCGTCGTCACCGAACATGAATTCGGCAAGAGCCCGCCCTACCAGCGTCTTCCCCACTCCGGTAGGCCCCAGGAACACGAATGACCCTATGGGCCGCTTCGGGTCTTTGATGCCCGCGCGCGAACGCCTGACGGCGTGCGCTATAGCGCTTATGGCCTCGTCCTGCCCTATGACACGTTTATGCAGGGTCGCTTCCATCTTCAGGAACTTATCCTGTTCTTTCTCTTCAAGTTTAAGGATAGGGATGCCCGTCCATTTGGATACTATAGTGGCGATATCATCCTCGCCGACTTTGGGCTCGAATTTCCCCTTTGACTCTTTCCACTCCCTTTTTATCTTGTTAAGTTCGTCTTTGATCTTGCGTTCCTCATCCCTGTACTTCGCGGCCTTCTCGAAATCCTGGTCTTTTACGGCGGATTCCTTCTCTTTTTTTACTCCCGCCATCTTGTCCTCGATATGTTTTACGTCCGGCGGCGCGGTCATAACGGAAAGCCTTGCCCGCGAGCCCGCTTCGTCCATAAGATCTATAGCCTTGTCGGGCAGGTACCTGCCGCTGATGTATCTGTCGGAAAGCTTTGCGGCAGCCTCAAGCGCCTCGTCGGTAAATTTTACCTTGTGATGCGCCTCGTACTTGTCGCGAAGCCCTTTCAATATCTCTATCGACTCTTCAACGCTCGGCGGCTCGACCATTATCGTCTGGAACCTTCTCTCGAGCGCCGCGTCCTTCTCGATGTGTTTCCTGAATTCATCCAGGGTGGTGGCGCCTATGCACTGTATCTCACCCCTCGACAATGCCGGCTTCAATATATTCGAGGCGTCTATGGCGCCTTCAGCCCCTCCGGCGCCTACCAGCGTATGCAGTTCGTCTATGAATACGATCACGTCCTCGGAACGCTTTATCTCGTCCATGACGGCCTTGATCCTCTCCTCGAATTGCCCCCTGTATTTTGTGCCGGCTACCATCATAGCCAGGTCCAGGATTATCAGCCTCTTATCCTTAAGGGTCTCAGGCACATCTCCGGCTATTATCTTCTGGGCGAGGCCTTCAACGATAGCGGTCTTCCCAACGCCGGCCTCTCCCAGAAGGACGGGATTATTTTTGGTCCGGCGCGACAATATCTGTATGACGCGCTCTATCTCGTTCTTCCTGCCTATGACCGGATCGAGTTTATTGTCCTTTGCCAATTTTGTCAGGTCTCTCCCGAACGCATCCAGAGCCGGCGTCTTCGCATGGGACACCTTCTGCCCCATCTCGTATCCGGGAATCTCCGATCCAAGCAGGTTCATGACCTCTTCTCTGACCTTTTCAAGCTCAAGCCCGAGATTCATCAATACCTGGGAAGCCACGCCTTCGCCTTCCCTGATCAATCCCAAAAGCAGATGCTCCGTCCCAATATAATTATGGCCAAGCGAGCGCGCCTCATCCATCGCAAGTTCTATGACCTTTTTTGCCTTAGGAGTAAACGGGAGGTCACCGGATATAACAGTGCTCGGGCCCGGCTGGACGAGCTTTTCGACCTCAAGCCTGATCTTATCCGCACCCATCCCAAAGCTGGCCAGGACAGCGGCGGCAACGCCTTCGCCCTCCCTTACGAGCCCCAGCAGTATATGTTCCGTCCCTATATAATCATGATTAAACCTCTTGGCCTCCTCCTTAGCCAGGAGTATGACCTTCCTCGCTCTTTCCGTAAATCTATTGAACATTGGCATGTGTAACTACCCTCCGTCTCAAGTTTCAGTTATAAGTTATAAGTTTTTGGTTGTAACTAAATCGCTTACAACTTACGACTTATAACTTACAACTATTTCAGTTTTTCCTTAACCAGATCCGCCCGCTTTATATCCCTCTCGCTGGGATTCAGCGTCTTGCCCCACAATTTCTGGAGATGGCCCGGTTGCGTCAATATGAATAGCTCGTTCACCATCCTCCTGTCGAGGTTCTTCACTATCCCCAGATCCACGCCGAGCCGTATAGCTGAGAGAAGCGTAACGGTCTCATTGCTCGTGATTATATGCGCGTTCTTCAGCGTCCCGTAGGCCCTGGAGATCCTGTCTACAAGGGCTTCTTTGGATCTCGTCAGTATCGATTTCCGCGTCGCGTCTTCCCTGGATATCAACTGGTTGGTCACCCTTTCGATATTGTCTATCGAGTCGGCTTCGGTTATACCCATGGCAACCTGGTTCGATATCTGGAAAATATTACCCATGGCTTCCGTGCCTTCGCCGTACAATCCCCTGATATTCAATCCTAGTTTAGCGATCGCCTGCAGTACCTTGCCTATCTGCCCGGCGAAGACAAGCGCAGGCAGGTGCAGCATAGTTGAACATCTCAAACCTGTCCCTGTATTCGTGGGGCATGCAGTAAGGTATCCCCATCTTGCGGAATATGAGTAAGAAAGCTTCTTGCTTAAGTCCGTATCTATCTCGTCTATGATCCGCCAGCATTCGAGCAGGTTCAGGCCCGACTGCATGACCTGTATCCTTAAGTGGTCCTCTTCATTGACCATTATGCTGACTATCTCTTTGGGATCGACGATTAGCGCCTTATACTCGACGTCTTTCGCGTGCTCCGGGCTCATCAGGTGCCGTTCCACCAACAGCATCCTATCGGTCTCGTTCAGGTCCTTCAACCGCAGGAACATGGCGTCTTTAAGAAAATTACATGACCTGGCCGCGTCCCTGACCGAACCGAGGATCTCCTCAAGCTGTTTCTTGTTCGCCCAGTTCGAGAACGGGACCTTATCGAGGTTCCTCGCCAGCCTTGTGCGGGACGACATAACTATGTTGGAGCTCGGTCCCGACCCCTTCAACCATTCGCAATTCTGTCCCAGGAAATCGTCCATCTTCACCCCGCCCATTCCTCCCCTCGCAAACCAATCCTGACTGTTAAATCTGTATAGTCGATATAAAAATCTTTGCCATTATTAAGAATATATGAATGGGCGGGGTTCATTTTTTCTCGCCGCCGTTCTTGCTCTTCGACTCAAGTTCTTTTATCTCATCACGGAGCTTCGCAGCCTCTTCAAATTGCTCCGCCTGGATGGCCTTTTCCATCCTCAATTTAAGCTCCTGCAATGTCCTCGTATCCTTTACGGTCTTGCCGACCCTTAACGGCACCTTCCCGACATGCCTGTCGGCGCCGTGTATCCTTTTAAGCAAAGGAGCTAACTGCCCCTTAAAAATCTCGTAACAGTTGCCGCAGCCCAACCTCCCCGTCTTTTTAAAATCCAAAAAAGTAAACCCGCAGGTAGGGCACTTCATGATATCCGTAGATTCAGGTTCTATATTAGCCCCAAGGTCCGCCAGTCCCGCCAGGAGATCGCTCAGTCCGAAGTGCTCTTCCATCTCGCTTCCCTTTTCCTTAGCGCACCCCTCGCAAAGATGGAGTTTCGTCACCTTTTCGTTAACGATCTCTGTCAGGTGCACTGTCGCTTCATTCTTACCGCAAACGTCGCATATCATTTTAGTATTTCACTCCATCGGTCTTCGTCAGTTCCTTAAACCTTTCGGTAAGCTTGAGCGTAATCTCGCCCGGCTTACCGTCGCCTATCTTCCTCTCGTCTATATTCACGACCGGTATCAGCTCAGCTGCAGTCCCGGTCAGGAAGACCTCGTCCGCGCCGTAAAGATCGTCCATCTTCAGGAGTTTTTCTGTAAATGGTATATCCATGCCCTTGGCCAGGCTTATCACGGCGTCCCTTGTGATGCCCTCCAGCGCTCCGAGGCTGACCGGCGGCGTAATGAGCTCTCCGTTCTTCACCATGAATATATTGTCTCCGGTGCATTCCGCGACATAGCCCTCATATGTAAGCATGATCGCCTCTTCAGTACCTGATTTAATAGCGTCGATCTTGGCAAGGATGTTGTTCAGGTAATTCAGGCTCTTTATCCGCCCGTCGAGAGCCTGTGGAAGATTCCGCCGGGTAGTCGCGGTGACGATCTTCAGCCCTTTCTGGTAAAACTCTTTCGGGTAGAGGGCGATCTTATCGGTGATTATGAATACCGTCGGGATTTTGCATTTCCTGGGATCCAAACCGAGATCGCCGACCCCTCTGGTGACGACAAGCCTGATATAGGCGTCTTTAAGCGAGTTAGCTTTCAGCGTGACGATAACAGCCTCTATCATTTCGATCTTGGTAAGGGGGATCTTCAGCTCGATAGCGTCGGCAGACTTATAAAGCCTGTCAATATGTTCTTTCAGCCTGAAGACGAGGCAATTGTATGAGCGGATACCTTCGAACACACCATCGCCGTATAAAAGGCCATGGTCAAAGACCGAGATCTGCGCTTTAATCTTCTCTACAAGTTTTCCATTCAGGTATATCTTCACCCCGCCCACTCCCAAACCCCTAACCCATCATAGGATGGGCGGGGTCCATTATCTTAGCCTTATAATAATTATATAAGTATATTATATAAACAATATAGTGTCAAATGGAAACCTACATTATGTGGGCGCTGCGGTTGGGTTCGGCGTACTCGATGTGCGGGTTTTGCTTCAATTTCGTCACTGCCTCTTCTACATTCATGCCTTCGGACAAGGTAACCTCGCAACTTCTATATAGCGACTTTTCTACCTCCGGCAAATCGTTGTAGGCCGCTGCAAATACCTCTTCATCGGTCATAGCCGCCGCTTCAGGGTGGTCCTTCTTATATCTAGTCACAGCAGGTTTTATCGTATGGATGCGCCTTATTTCCTTCGATTCTATTCCTGCGGATCGCAATATATCCCGCGGATCGACGCCTTCTTTAAATTTAACCAGGATCTCGCCCGGCGCGTATTGCGGGCCATTCGATTGTTCGACGATGGCGGACGAGCCGTCTACCACCACACTGTTAACGAGATCGTTGAAAAATAGGGCAAGCGCCGTAAAACCTACAACAAGTACAACACTCTTAATTACGGTATTCGCATTCATAGGTTAAATAATTTTTCCGTCTCTCATCATGATGCCTTCGTCGGTCCGGCGGGATATTTTCTCGTCGTGGGTCACGATGGCAAGGGCCATCTTCGACCGCGATTTCAGGTCAAACAGGAGCTCATATATCGACTCACTGGTCTTTGAATCGAGATTGCCGGTCGGTTCGTCGCATAATAGAATTTCAGGTTCGTTGATAAGGGCTCTCGCAATCGCGACGCGCTGGGATTCACCGCCCGATAATTCGCCGGGCCTGTGGTTCGCCCTACGTTCCAACCCTACCGATTTTAAAACTTCGCTCGCCCTCTCTTTGATAGCTGATAGCTGAAAGCTGAATGCCGACAGCTTTATCAGCGCCGGCATCATAACGTTCTCCAACGCAGTGAACTCAGGTAAGAGATGGTAGAATTGAAAAACGAATCCCACCCTCTTATTCCTGATTCGGGACCTTTCTCTATCGGAAAGTCTGTAGATATCAATGCCGTCCATGGTGACTTTCCCTGATGTAGGCCTATCCAGACCTCCAAGTATATGCAGAAGCGTCGACTTCCCCGCGCCGGACGGTCCTATGATAGCTATTGATTTGCCGTTCTTTACGCTCAGGTCTATCCCGTTCACAGCCCGGACTTCTTTTGAGCCGTTCTTATACGCCTTATGCAGGCCATATCCCATTAATAATATCTTATCCATAGTTATCCACAATGTAGCTGACGTTTAAACGTCAGCTACTATTCGTATCTCAACACCTCTATCGGATCGAGCCGCGACGCCTTGAAAGCGGGATATATCGCGGCAATAAGGCTAAGTAAAATACTCGAGCATATTATTACAGATATATCCTGGAGATCCAGCTTAACGGGTAACTTATCAATATAATAAATATCTTTAGGCAATGTTATGAATTTATATGTCTTAAGACACCAGCAGACGCCGACCCCCAGCAAGGCTCCGGACAACGTACCCAGCAACCCTATGATCCCGCCCTGGATAGAGAATATGGTCATCATATCCGACCTTGTAGCGCCTATCGATTTCAGTATGCCTATATCTTTCGTCTTTTCCAGAACGGTCATGATGAGGGCGCTGGCAATATTAAAGCAGGCTACCGTCACAATAAGCGTCAATATTATGAACATCACGGTCTTCTCCAGCTTTATCGCCTCAAGAAAATTCCTGTTAGAGTCCATCCACGTCCTTACCACATAAGGAACGCCTAACTTGGCCTGAAGCTCTCTCTTCAAATCTTCCACCGCCAGAGGGTCGTCAGACCTTACCGCTATACCGCTCGCCATATCCTTGACGCCCAACAGCTCCTGCGCCGCGGTTATGTTCACATAAACTAGATTCATGTCGTATTCGTACATGCCGGAAGTGAATATACCGGTTACCTTGAAGGATTTGCCTTTGGCATAGTTCGACGGGTTAAGGAAAAATTTATTTTCAAGGTTCGCGTTCGTTGGCGAGACCAGGGAGACTGTGTCGCCGATCTTTACGTTCAGTTTGTTCGCAAGCTCGCTTCCCAGCACCACCGAATCGCCGTTAAGGTCCAGAGATCCGGATTTTATGTACCCGCCTATCTTCTTTACCTTCACTTCGTCTTCGCTCACGATGCCTTTGGCCACAACGCCCATGATATTGTCGCCGCTGCGCACGAGGGCCTGGCTGTTCAGGAAATAGGCCGATGCCTCTACGTGTTTTGCGCTATTTATCGCATCGGTAAGTTCTGCGGAGGGCTTCACGCCGTATTCGGAGAGTATCTCTATGTGGGAATATGTGCCTATTATCTTCTCTTTCAGGTCTTCATCGAACCCGCTCATGACGGATATAACTATGATGAGCGCGGCTACGCCTATCGCCACCCCAAGTATCGAGATGAGGCTTACCAGAGAAATGAACTTCTCTTTAGGTTTTGCAGTGAGATATCGCAGAGCTACGAATAACTGCCAGACCATTGTTATTCTCAAACTCCTTAGCCGTAAGCTATAAGTTGTAAGCTGTAAGCTATTTTTAAAACTTAATTTATTGCTTATAGCTTAAAGCTTATGGCTTAAAGCTATCGCTCTCGGGTTTTAACTGAGGAAACAATATGACGTCGCGGATCGAAGGCGAATCCGTAAGTATCATGACGAGCCTGTCGATCCCTATGCCGAGCCCGCCGGCAGGCGGCATCCCGTATTCGAGCGCGCGCACGAAGTCTTCGTCTATAGATCGCGGGGCGTCGGCGTCTTTGCGCCCGGAGTTCTTCGCGGCCTTCAACTCTTCTTCGAACCTCATCTTCTGTTCTATCGGGTCGTTAAGCTCCGAATACGCGTTGGCGATCTCCATCCCGCCCATATACAGCTCAAACCTGTCCGTGAGGAGAGGGTTGTCGGCTTTTGTCTTTGCGAGAGGGCACATCTCTTTGAATATATCTACGACGAATACAGGATGGTTCCCGGCTTTAGGCTCGACGAGCTCCCCGACTATGTTCACGATCTGAGTGCGCGAGACGTCCTTGCCTTCTATCTCGATCCCCTTCTTCTTCAATTTCTTTATCCACTCTTCCTGCGTGTCCGAAGGAGATATTCCGAACTGCTCTTTCATCAGGTCGGCGAACGAGACCCTCTCCCATTTCGACAGGTCGATCGTCCGGCCCTGGTATTGGAGCTCGGTCTTTCCGAGCACTTCACGCGCAAGGCTTGTGACCAGCTCTTCCGTCAACTTCATCATCCCTTCGCAATCTGAATACGCCTGGTAGACCTCGAGCATGGTAAATTCCGGATTGTGCCTTACGGAGATCCCTTCATTCCTGAAGTTCCTGTTTATCTCATAGACTCTATCAAATCCGCCGACCAGCAGCCGCTTCAGATATAATTCAGGCGCGATCCTCAAATACAGGTCGATGCCGAGCGCCTCGTGGTGCGTCTTGAAAGGCTTCCCGGCCGCGCCGCCCGGCATGCTCTGCATCATCGGCGTCTCCACTTCAACAAAACCCTTCTCGTCGAGGAATCTTCTTATACGGCTCACTATCCTTGAGCGCGCGATGAAGACCTTCTTCACCTCATCGTTCACTATCAGGTCTACATAACGCCGGCGGTATCTCGTCTCGACGTCCTTTAACCCGTGCCATTTTTCAGGGAGCGGACGGAGGGATTTTGACAATATCGTCAATTCTTTTACGACAATGGTCGGCTCACCTGTCCTCGTCTTGAACGTATCGCCTTTCACGCCCACAAAATCCCCTATATCTAGATTCTTCAAAAATTCAAATTTCTGCGGCCCGATGATATCGGCCTTTATGTATGCCTGGATCTTACCGGACGAATCTTTCAGGTCGTAGAACAGGCTCTTCCCGTGTTCGCGGCACGCCATGATGCGGCCGGCCACAGATACTGTCTTCCCTTCGGAAAAATTGTCCTTAAGGCCTTTTATATCCGTCGAAAAGTCAAAACGTCCGCCGTAGGCATAGATGCCGCCGCTTGTTATGCTTTCGAGCTTCGCCTTCCTTTTCTTTATAAGCTCGTTCTCTTCCACATGCTCATTCATTTTATTCTCTTCCCTTCTTCGTTTCGATCACCTTCAGAAAAGCCCCGACCACTACAGGGTCGAATTGCGTGCCTGCGCCTTTCCTGATTATCTTTATGGCCTCTTTTTCGGAAAAGGCTTTTCGGTACGGCCTGTCCGATATCAGCGCCTGATAGACGTCCGCGACGGCGATGATGCGTCCGCCGACGGATATCTCCTCCCCCTTCAGTCCGTCGGGATAACCCTTACCGTCCCACCTTTCGTGATGGCGAAGGATCAGGGGGATGACATCGTGCAGGAATTGTATAGGCCTTATGATATCGACCCCTATCTGGGGATGTCTCTTTATCTCCTCATATTCCTTTTTTGTAAGGATGCCTTTTTTATGCAATATTTTTTCGCTTATCCCGACCTTACCAAGATCGTGCAGTATAGCCGCCCTCTTTATCCGCTCTATTTCGTGTTCAGGCAGGCGAAGCTCCCTGGCAATATCCGTAGCGTATAATACGGTCTTTTCCACATGTTTGCCCGTGTAGTTGTCTTTCAATTCGATCGTCTTGGCAAACGCGAATATCGCCTCGATCAGGCTCTGGTTCGCGCGTTTGGTCAATTTATCTATCTTCTCTTTAAGAAAGCCTACATCCTCTTTAGTCTTACCGTTCTCATCATAAGACGGCGCGCAGGTCCTGAGGTCCAGGGACGAACATACTTTGTTGCCGCCGAATTCCTTGGACTTGTCCAATACCTCTTGAGCCAGGTTCAGCAGATCCGAAGGCCTGGTGACACCGTCTTCCGGATATGACGCTACGGACAGGCTTATCCTGAGTTTCACAGACTGCTTCCTGTTCCCGAAATTCTGCAGGTTAGTGGCCTCGAGGATCCTATGGGCCAGGTTTATGACTCCGGTCCTGTAAGCTCCGGGTGCGACTATGACAAACTCTTCGCCGCCGTATCTGACGATCACATCATATCTGCGCAGCACTTTCCTGAGATGGCCCGCAAATTGTTTCAGCGCCATATCACCGAACTGATGGCCATAGACGTCATTTATTGATTTGAAATAGTCTATGTCGACCATTATTATCGACACGGGCTTCGATTCCCTCTTGGCCCTGGCAAACTCCGCCTCCATCGCGTCTTCGAGATAACGATGGTTATAGAGCCCGGTCTCGAAGTCCTTCATCACCATCTGTTTCAGCCTGGCATTGGTCTTCGAAAGCTCCTTATTCAGCGCAACCACTTTCCCTTGCGCCTTCTTGAGCCCGGTGATATCGGTTATTATAGCCTCTGCCATCTTTTCTCCCGTCACCGGATCTGCAGTAAGAAACGATTCGCTGATGACCCACCTGTCATCCCCTTTTAATGTCTTAAAATGGTATTCGTATCCGTGAACCTCGCCTTTCTTCAGAAGGATCTTCCTTAGCGCTTGCTCCGACTCCACATACACCATCATTTCCTTCAAAAGTTTGCCTTCCAGATCGGAAGCCTTGCAATCAAGGCCCAGGATATTCACAAACCCCTGGTTTGCCGAAATTATCCTGCCTTCGTCAAAAGAATAGCTCAATACACCGTCTTTGGTAAGTTCAAATAATCTCGAGTATTTTCCTGACATATTATCTCATCTTCCTTATTTTTATACCGGTGCGCCTTTCTCTCTTTACGGGTTTTTTCGCCGGCGTCTCTTTTTTCAAAATTATCAACAGGGCGTCCACGACAAGCGGATCAAACTGTGTGCCGGCGCCGTTCTTTATTATCCTCATGGCCTCATTTTTAGGATACGCTTTCCGGTATGTGCGATTAGAGGTGAGCGCCTGATATACGTCGGCGATGGCTATTATGCGCGCTCCCATCGGTATTTCATCGCCTGCCATGCCGGCCGGATAACCGTTACCGTCCCATCTCTCATGATGGTAAAGGACAAGCGGCACGATGTCATGCATAAATTGGACCGGCCTTATGATGTCGGCCGCTATCTGGGGATGTCTCTTTATCTCCTCATATTCCTTTTTACTCAGCTTCGACTTCTTATGCAGTATCTTGTCGCTTACGCCTATCTTCCCGAGATCATGCAGGACAGCCGCCTGTTTGATATTCTCGATCTCTTCCGGAGGCAGGTCAAGCACCTTCGCTATCTGGGTAGCGTAATGCACGGTCTTCTCCACATGCTCCCCGGTGTAATGATCTTTCAGCTCGATCGTCCTTGCAAACGCGAATATTGATTCGATCAGGTTCTGTTTTCCGCGCTTGGTAAGTTTTTCTATCCTGTCTTTCAAGAACCGCACATCAGTGCTGGCGTTTTTTCCCTCATCATCCTTCTTCTCTTTATTTAAATTCTCCGAGGAATAGATACTATTCCCCCCGCTCTCCTTGACTTTGCTCAATATGCTGTCGGCCATGTTAACGAGATCCATCCCTATCATGATCTTGTCTTCAGGATACGCCGCTACGGCGACGCTCATCTTTAATCTTACGGAATGTTCCTTATCTCCGAAATTGTAAAGGTTGATGGCGTCCAGGATCCTCTGTCCGAGCGCAAACGCCTTATCCCTGGCTATTCCCGATGACAATATGATAAACTCCTCCCCTCCGAAACGGATCACTACGTCATACCTGCGGACCATCCTCTTCAGATAATGGGCTAGCTGTTTCAACACAAGATCCCCGAATTCATGTCCGTAAAGGTCGTTTATCGATTTGAAATAATCGATATCGAGCATTATAAGCGAAAGAGGATGACTATACCTCTTGGCCCGGTAGAACTCGGACTCGATCATCTCGCTCAAGTACCGATGGTTATACAGCCCTGTCTGCGTATCTTTCAGCGCCAATTGTTTCAGGCGTTCATTCGACTTAACAAGCTCGGCGTGCAGGTCCTCGCGCGACTTTTCCGCTTCGGAGCGCTTAGTTATATCTTCCGCGAACCCGTAGAAATTCACGATATCGCCGCTTGCGTCCCGGTACGGCACAACCACGAGCCGGCAGCGGACGAATCTGCCGCTCCTGTGCACCATGTTAAGTTCCCTGTCGAAGATACCCTCTTTCGCGGCTGTGCGCAGGACCTCATCGGCGTCTTCCTTCGATTCATGGATATCCGCGGGCGTCAGCTTGCCTATCGCCTCCTCCGAGGTATATCCGAACATTTTCTCGGAATACTTGTTCCATATAGAAAACTTCCCGGACTTATCAATGACGCCGATATGAAGCGGTATGTTTTCGGTCACCAGCTTATGTCTTTTGCCGCTCTCTGAAAGCGCGCTCGCAGCCTCTTTTACGTTTACTACCATTTTCGCGTTTTCCAAAGCCACCGCGGCGCCTGCGGCCAATCCCTGAAGCATAAAGACATCCTGGGTATCAAAGGGACCATGGTCTTTCTTGTTATGCATAGACAGGCATCCGAGAAGTTCACCGGAATACCCTATGATAGGGATATTTACAAGATTGTAAAAACCAAACTCTTTCCCTGCCTCGGGGAGAATATGAGAGTCATGCTCGGGATCATTCGCTATATAAGGCTTCATAGTATTAATGACCCAGCCTGCCACGCCGCTGCCCGGTCCGAATACATAATGTACAGGTTCTAGACGCCCTCCCCTGTTATATTCATTAAATTCCATGACGCCGCCCGCTAAAAGGCCGGCTGTCCCCGCATTCGCTTCGACAAGCTCCATCGCTGCGGCGACAAGCGTCCGCAATATGACAGGCGCCTCAAGTATCTGGTTTATATGCTGACTCGTACGCGACAATATCTCCAACTGGTAATCTCGTTTAACCAGCGCGTCGGATTCGAGCCTCCGCTCTTCCTCCACGCCGATGGCTGACGCGAGGATCCCTATTATCTTCTTATCTTCGACGCTCGGCACGTAATCGTACGTATATACCACACAGAGCGAACCGACGCACGCCCCTCCAAACTTTACCGGATAACCCATATATGACTTGAGATTATATTGAGCTATATTAGGATCGGTCTTCGCGTATTCGCTGTCCTGGAGGTTCGGCATAAAAACAGCGTCTTCGCCACCGCCTTTTATGACGTCGTAGCATATATGGCCGTCGGGTTTACCGCTGGGGTTGAAACCGGGAGGCGTGTTCCACTGCCCGCACGAACACAGCAGGCCCTTTTCCAGCCTATTATAGAGGGCGGAGTCCGCGTTAAGAAGTTTGCCGCAAAGCGCTGTAAGATGGTTTATGTTTTCAAGGGGCTCGGTCGTAAATGCCAAAAATGCCTCATTTATCGCCTCCAGCCTCTGTTCAGTCTGTTTACGTTCGTCTATGTCGCGCACCATCGCCAGAAGCCTGTACCTGCCGCCTATAACCGCGCGCTTGAGATTTACCTCGACCCAGAAGAGCCTTCCCAGTTTGTCTCTCGCAAGCCATTCAAATATTTGAGGCTCGTCGTCAGCCGCTTTTCGCATGAACTTCATCGCCTCATCCTGAGTAAACGGTTTTTCTCCGGCGCTCAAGGCATGGACGCTCAGATTAAGCATCTCCTCCTTGGGATAGAAATACATCTCACAGGTCTTATTATTGACATCCACTATATGGCCGTTCTCTATATCGTGAACGAAGATGGCGTCGTTGCCGCGTTGAATATGGCGCTGTAAGTGGCCTCCTGCAAGAGTTCCGCCACGTTCAATTTTTCACCGTCTATCTTAGACGATTTAAGGCTCGACACAAGCTGTTTCAACGTCTCCAGCTGCGCCGTAAGCTCTTCTATTGTCTTATCTTTGTCTTCCATGAATGTATTTATCCTTATTAATTGCTAATAGTATAATAGAGTATACTATCTGGATCCTAATAAGTCAAATGGGACAGGAAAAAGCTGATTGAGCGGCTATTTGATATTTAATTAAAAATGATTTGACTTTTTAACATATATTATGTTACCCTGCCGTAATGAAAGCAGGAGATAATGGCAGGGACGAAAAACTTATAGACGCCTGTCTGAAAAGAGACGCAGCCGCATGGGCCTTATTTGTGGAAAAATACTCCGGGCTCGTCTCAACTTCTATCACAAACCGTTTGAAGAAATACGGGCTGGCGCTTGCGCATCAGGAGATAGAGGACATTCGGCAGGACGTCTTCACGTCCATATGGAGTGGCGATAAACTCGGGAGCGTAAAGAACCGTAAGGCCATATCGTACTGGCTCTCTATAGTTTCCGGTAATACGGCGCTCGAATACATGCGAAGCAAACTCCGGAAGGAACCTGTAAAGCCTCTATCTATATCCGACAAGATAGGCGAAACCGAACTGGCGGGGCTGATCCCCTCTTCGGGACCATCTCCTTATAAAAAGCTGGAAATAGACACTATCGTATCAGGGATAGAATCGGCCATAGAATCGCTTGGCGGAAAAGATAGATTGATAATGAAATTAAATATCCTGTATGACAAGAAGCATGAAGAGATTGCGGAAATATTGAATATTCCAGCCGGGACTGTCTCATGCTACATAAAGAGGTCCAAGGAAATATTGAGGAGAAAATTGCGGGATTTGATGGAGTGAAAAAATGTTAAAATAGTTGCAAGAAAATCCCGATTTTTACCGTCTTATATAGTGGGGGGCTAAAAGATATAAGTCGTAAGTTATAAGTTATATGGAGGAAAGATGATAGATATAAAAAGTCATACGACCCATCCGACAGACGTAGAGCTTGCCGGCTTCCTCGGCAACTCGCTCGCCGCTGACGATAGAAAACGCGTTGAAACTCATATCTACGGGTGCGAGGAATGCCTTGCCAGGGTCGTTTCAGCTTATGAATCGGTCAATTCGTTCAACAAGAAAGGTCTGCCTAAAAAAAGAAAGGGTAACATTATGAATAGGATAAACCTCTATTTCGTGCTGGCCGCTATATCGTTCGCACTGTCTTTCGCGGTCCCCAGGTACTTCCTGCAGTTACTGGCAGCTACTCTGCTTTTGGGGGCAAAGTGGATAGCCGATTCAAAAACGACAAAGATGCTCGTAATGATCCATGAGGCATGGAAAAACGGCGGCGGAAGAGAAGCTTCCAGAGTGCTAGAAAAGTTTGAATCGGCGTATAAGGGAAGGTTATAGATTATCAATGGAGAAAGCCGAAAGATGACTGATATCTTAAATCGACGCCATCAATATGTATCTTTCGGCATAAATTCGGCCTAACGGTCAAACATCACAAACAACTTATGTTCGCTAACGCTCTATAAGTTGTGGCCTCATTTAAGAAAAAGGCCCAAGTCTATTTAGGCTTGGGTCAGTTCCTGAAGAAGGTATACCTTCCGCTTTTCAGCGGCTTGAGATCGATCTATGCGAGAAGAAGATCTCAAAACCGGCAAAGCGTCTTTCAATCGCCCCCTTTGAGGTTAATGCCGATCGTGATACGGCCGCCCTTTCGGGTGACCATCCGGCTTCTCCGTAGAAAAGCCGTACTTCTTTCGTTCAATCGACCACTCTCCCTTCTTCTAAATAAAGTATAACACACCCTCAGCAATTTTCAATAGCCGGCGCTCTTCCTATTTTATTATTAACAAAATAGTTATTTAAACAAACATTGCCTCGGTCGGAGACCTCGGCACACGGCAAATAGACTTTTTTAAAAAACTTGCAAGAATTTTGGCGATTTTACCGTCTTATATAGTAGGGACAATTCCGGAGGGAGGTGATAACTATGATAAAAGATGACCTGAAGCTGGAGGTATCAAGGCTGCACAAGCTCGACGGCAGCGGCGCGACAAAGGCGTTTTGCGATATCTCAATATTCGGCAGCCTTGTGATAAACGGCCTGCGCGTTGTCGAGGGAAAGGACGGCCTCTTTGTAAGTATGCCCAGAGAGGAAGGCAAAGACGGAAAGTGGTACAACACCGTGATACCGTTGAACAGGGATGTAAAAGATGAGATAGAAAAGGTCGTATTGGAGGCTTACGGAGGGTAGATAGATGGGCCGCGAGAAGAAGATAGTCGGCGCGATCGGGGAAAAGGTCGCGATAAAGTTTTTAAAGGATAAAGGTTATAAGATCCTCGAAACCAACTATCGCACCACATTCGGAGAACTGGATGCGATAGCTAATAAAGACGGCTTAATGATCTTTATCGAAATAAAAACACGGGCTTCTTCTTCTCTCGGCCCTCCCTATCTCGCGGTTACGGCATTAAAAATTCGGCACATAATAAAGAACGCGCTCTATTACCTGAAGCTGCGCGGCCGCGTATTTTGCGACTGGCGGATCGATGTCGTATCTGTAAAATTAGGACCCGATAATAAAATCGAATCGATAGAATTAATCGAAAACGCGGTTTGCGACAACTACTAAGGAGAAATTTATGATAGCAAGGATATTTTCAAGCGGCATCGCCGGCATAGACGCATATGAGGTCACCGCAGAAACCGATATCGGCGGAGGTCTGCCGCAATTCAACATAATAGGCCTGCCCGACACCGCGATAAAAGAATCTCGCGACAGGATTAAATCCGCGATCAGGAATTCCGGTTTCGTATTTCCCTCCAAGAAGATAACGGTAAACCTCGCCCCTGCCGACAGCAGGAAAGAGGGCGCGTCCTTTGACCTGCCCATAGCCCTTTCTATCCTGGCTTATGAAGGCGTGATCGATTGTTCGGCGCTGGCCGACTTCGTATTCTGCGGCGAGATGTCGCTGGACGGAAAATTGAAGCCTGTTAAAGGGTCCCTCTCGATAGCGATGGGCTTAAAAGCCATGGGTAAGGCCAGGCTTGGACTGCCAAAAGCTAATATTAAAGAAGCCGGAGTGGTAAAAGGTATCGAGGTCTATCCTTTGGAGACGCTTAGAGATACCGTAGCTTTCATAAACGGTAAATTAAAACTGTCTGCCTATTCCGCGAACAGCGAATGCGCGACAAAAAAAACTCCCAGATACAAAGTGGATTTCAATGACGTAAAAGGCCAGGAACACGCGAAACGCGGCCTGGAAGTCGCTGCCGCAGGCGGCCACAATGTAATGCTGATCGGTCCCCCCGGTTCCGGAAAGAGCATGCTGGCCAAACGCCTTCCTACGATATTATCCGACATGACACTCGAGGAAAGTCTTGAGACATCTAAAATCCACAGCGTAGCAGGCTTACTGTCTCCCAACAAAGGACTGATCTGGGCCCGTCCATTCAGGTCGCCGCACCATACCATATCCGACTCGGCGCTCGTCGGCGGCGGGACGAATCCGACACCAGGAGAAATAAGTCTGGCACATAACGGCGTATTGTTCCTCGATGAGCTTCCTGAATTCAAAAAGAACGTACTGGAAGTATTAAGGCTGCCTATTGAAGACGGTTCGATAACTATATCTAGAGTCGCCAGGACCCTGACATACCCTTCGAAGTTCATGCTCGTGGCGGCAATGAACCCCTGCCCGTGCGGAAATTTTACAGACCCGAAGCGTGAGTGCCACTGCACTCCTATTCAGATACAGCACTATCTTTCGAGGATATCGGGGCCGCTTCTCGACAGGATAGATATTCACCTCGAGGTGCCGAGATTAAAGGTGGAGAACCTGACGGATAAGCGGCGCGGTGAACCGTCCGAGGATATCAGGAAACGGGTCGATGAGGCACGAACGCTACAAAGACAGCGCTACAAGACCGATGCCGTATACTTCAACGCGCACCTCGAGCCAAATGAATTGGAAAGATACTGCGTCCTCGACAGAGAGAGCGAAGAATTGCTAAAGCTAGCGATATTGGAGCTTGGTCTATCGGCCAGGGCATACGACAAGATACTCAAGGTTGCCCGAACGATCGCCGACCTGGATCATAAAGACGTGATCGAAGCCCATCACATATCAGAGGCTATCTCTTATAGAAGCCTGGACCGCAATTTATGGGGATGAGCGATTATCCACAGAGTAGCCGACGTTTAAACGTCGGCTACTACCAATATAAGGAGATAAAACGATGAATACAGCTACGCCTTTATCTAATATAGCTAAAGTGTATGGAAAAAATGCTGTGGTTTCCCTTGTAAATGGCTATAGCATAATACATCTGGATAATCCTACAGATGAACAGATAAAGCAAAGGATTAAAGAAGTACTTGAAGGACACATTGATGATGACCTCGAAGACGATTGTCCGCTTTGCCAGGAGATGAAAGGCAAACCGTACGACATCGTCTACTACAAACAATAACCCAACTCTCAGTAGGGGATGTTTAAACGTCCCCCTACATTGTGGATAACTTATGGGAAATATAAAACGATTTTACGAAATAAATGCCGCTTATTTCCTGACTACTAATACGGAAAATAATCAAACCATATTCAGCGACCCTAAAAATTGCAAAATACTTCTCGTTACACTTGAATATTTCAAGCTTGTCCTGGACTACCGCCTGTACGGCTTCTGCATTATGCCAGATCATTTACATATTGTGATACATCCCGTCGGCATATATAACTTTTCATACATTATGAAGATGATAAAAGGTTCTTTTACAAGAAAGCTAAACAAGGCTAATGGCAAAACGGGTAAGATTTGGCAGAAAGGATTTTACGATGAATATATCAGAGACGAGCTGCACCTTGTGAAGGTATTGGAATATATACATAACAATCCATTAAAAGCAAGATTAGTTGTGGAGCCTGAAGAATATCCTTTTTCGAGCTATAATCACTATTTTCAAACTACTTGCCAATCAAACCAAATCATTGAAATTGACAAGCCTGTATTATAAAGTTATCCACAGAGTAGCTGACGTTTAAACGTCAGCTACTACTAGGTAGGGGAGGTTTAAACCTCCCCTACTAGTGTGGATAACCCATCAAACTTAATCGTGATTACAGGCAAATATGGCGAATTAATGTGGCAATTCCGAAGGTATCCAGGACGATCGCCGACCTGGACCATAAGGACGTGATCGAAGCCCATCACATATCAGAGGCCATATCTTACAGGAGCCTGGACAGGAATTTGTGGGGCTAAATCTATGAATCTAACCAGGTTAGAAAGGAAGTATTTATTTTGCCGGTTCGGCAAGGATCGCGTTCGATATTTCATACGTCTTGATCATCTTCAGGACAAGACGTTTTGGCACCTCGCCCCTGCCCCGCAAAAGATAATAATATTCACGGGCTGTTTCCAAACCGTCAAGTTTCACCGGCTCCAACCATGTCATCCTGTTCCGCATTATGTAATAATTCACGCTCGGCTTGAACAGATGGTTTATTCCTATCCTGCATCTGCCGGGTATTTCCTTAGTTTGCATATTTATTTTGCAGATAGTACCCATGGCGTCTTTCGTCGACGCGTCGTATCTCCACTGATGGAAATAGCCGATATTCAGGCACAGCATGTTATGAACGAGCGCCGCGAATATCAAGATACAAAATACGCCCTTGTAAAGTACCCGGCAAACAACGTTTTTACCTCCATTGACATATTCCCACAATATCAGGAGAAAAATAATATACAACGGGACCAGGTATATCGCGATCCTGTCCGTTGGATATTTGATATCAAGAAAAAAGAATTGGGATTTTATGCATGCGGCAATGAGGAACAATATTGATGCCAGCGCCAGAAGATATCTGTTTAACGGTTCCGCCATTTTTTTATTCACATAATTAAAGAGCAAAATAATAACTGCCGACGCAAACGATATGAAGATCACCGAATCTGTAAACCATATCATGTCAATATTCGCATATCCCTTTCCATAAAAATAATACCGCAGGATGCTGTCAACTGTATCGACCCAAAAACCCGCTGTTCCCCCATATTCCGCAACACCCTGAAAAATCGCTTTTAAGGCCGACGGCGGATATACGATCATCAAAAAAAGCGCCGCAATAACGACGGGAAACATTATTCTTATTATTCCTTTTATCTCAATAAAAAACATAACGGCGATTACCGCGATAAAGACATTTAAAAAGGACAGGTTAGACAATACAGCCAATGTCAGCATTGCAACAGACGCTGCATTATATCCTGTGTTCTTTCGGGTATCCCGGCATTCTATCCTCTTCAGTAAAAAATAAAGCGCCGCTGCGGTGAAGCCTATGCCGATGGAATAACCTCTGGCGCATGAGAAGAAATCGAGTAAAAAAGGATTTGACGCGGCCAGGAGGAAGCCGACAGCAAACCTTCCTCCCTTCAAAAACATTTTCAATATATTGAAAATGCTTACCAGATAAATGGCGTGCCCTGCCAGGGCCGGTATCCGTATAACGAATTCCGAATTCCCGAAAAAGTGAGCAAGGACCTTGATAGCTAGCGTATTGAGCAGATGGTTATTTGATCCCACAGGGCCCTCGAAGGAAAAAATATGCTTCAGGCTGCCGCAGGAATGATACAGGTAAGTCCACGCCTCATCAAACGATAGAGACAGATTATATGCGCGCATGCAGGTATAGGCAAAAAAAGCCGCTCCCGCCAGGATGGCGATATTCTCATATAAGTCTCTTTTCCGTATCATCTATACCTGACCTTCATCGCTAATATCAAAAGTATAAAAAATAGCGTGACACAATTGGCTATGATGATGGGGCGTTCGCCTATGGTTATACCGTATATCAGCCACAACAGGACCCCGAGAGAAAAAATAAGGAACATCAGTATAGACAGATCTTTGGCATTCTTGGTCTTATATATTTTTATTATCTGCGGTATGAAAGATATTGTGGTAAGAGTCCCGGCGATAATACCTATAGTGAAACTATCCATATGGCTTATCTCCTGATATAAAATAAATTCACGAACAGATAAAACACCGCCAGTAAAGCGCAGGCGTACGCAAAAAGGTCGCCATAGGCGGTATAGAAAGTCCTGGTGTTCGTCAATATCATCCCGTTAACCGCGACGCCGTTCACGAAGAGGTCCCTGCCGAGCTCCTCTACCCTTTTAACTATACGTCCCTTCTGGTCTATAAAACAGGATAATCCTGTATTGGCGGCCCTTACGACATTCAACCTGTTCTCGACGGCCCTGAATACGGAACTCTGGGCATGCTGGTAAGGCGCGCTCGTATTTCCGAACCAGGCGTCATTGGTGATGACTACCAAAAAGTCCGCGCCGCTGTGCGCAAATTGCCTGACAAGCCCGGGGAAGATATCCTCGAAACATATAAGGCAGGAAAAACTCACCTTCTTTACCAGCCTCCTGACATAATCCTTATCTCTGGAGCTCCTCTGCGTAAATACCTTAAAGACCGTATAGTCTTTTCCTCCCCTGAAATCGCCTATGGGGTTGGGAGCGAAATTTTCGACGAATGAGAGGATGCCTTTGAACGGCAGATACTCGCCGAACGGCACGAGATGGATCTTATCATACCGGCCTGAAATCCCGCCTTCCTCATCGAATAATACAGCGCTGTTATAATACGCGTCAGGCAAAGCTGGATCTTCTCTTGGGGCGCCGACAAGAAGCGGTGTCCTGACCCCTTTGGCAAGAGCCTCTACGCGTCCAAACAGGTCGTGCTCACTCTCCAGGAATCCGGGCACCGATGTCTCAGGCCAGATTATCAAGTCAACTTCCTCTTTTGCCGCGTCTTTTGTAAGACTTTCGTACTTACCTAATATTTCCTGCCTGAAACTCGCGTCCCACTTCTCTGTCTGGGGAATATTGCCCTGCACGACGGCTGCATTAAAAATTTCTCCCGTAAATATATTCTTTACCCTTATTATTCCGTATGCAAGCGAGACAAAAATAAGAATCAGCGCTATGCCCAGGATCGGCGACGAGTATTCCTTTTTCCGCAAGTCCTTTATGGTGAGAAAAATTGCCGCGTTGGCCATCATAACGAGAAAGCTCACCCCATAAGCGCCTGTGATATCGGCGATCTGTATAACGGGTAGGCAATTACTCTGGGAATGGCTTAGCAGGGCCCATCCGAAACCGCTGAAGACATTTGAACGGGTGAGCTCCAGCGCCACCCATGCCGCGGGCGCAAAAAATAATACCGCCAATGGTTTCGACCTTCCCATGACAAAGGAAAGCGCCGAGCCAAATAATGCGAAATATAGCGCAAGATAGGCGGCCACTATGATCATGCCGGGAAGCGTCACATGGATAAGCCAGTAGATGGTCCCCAGGAAGAAAAGGAATCCGGTAATATAGGATATGAGGAATGACTTAAGCGGTTTCCGGCCGTCTATCGCGAAAAAGAGGGGCACAAACGCTATCCAGGCAAGAGGCCATAAATTGAAATTCGGGAATGCAAGTATTTGAAGAGATGCAGATACTACGGCAAGTACAAGCTGAAGGCTTTTTCTCATTTTCCGCAGCACTTTTTATATTTTTTACCGCTCCCGCACGGGCAAGGCTCATTCCTTCCGACTTTAGGCTCTTCCCTTTTATAAGTCGGCACTTTCTCCTGCGGCAATTGTCCTTCATAAGGCCCGGTAAAAGATCCCCCTTCCGGAGATTGCGATAACGGCACGTCCTGGAATTGCGCCTTCTCTTCATGCATAGTATTCTGCTTGCTGAGATCGAATACAGCCGCTTCCTTCTCTTCCTTCACTGCCTTTATCTTGAAGAGGTACTCCAGCGTCTCTTCTTTAATCCTCTCTATCATGTCCATGAACATGGAGTAAGCCTCATGCTGGTATTCCACCAGTGGATCGCGCTGGCCATACGCCCTTAATCCTATGCCTTCTTTCAGGCTGTCCATGGCATACAGGTGGTCCTTCCATCTCGAGTCGACGACCTGAAGAAGTATCATCTTTTCCAGGTACCTGGCCATCTCGCTGCCTAAAGCGGTTTCCTTCTCTTCGTAACGCTTTTTCATCAATTCCAGGACCGCATCCTTGACCTCGGGTATCCTCATCTCCTCCATGTTAAGTTCGTTCGTCTTGATAGAGAACCTCAGCTCGACATACTGCCTGAACCCGTCGTAATCCCATCTATCGGCGCTCACCTTTTCATTGAGGTATGTATCAACAGCTCTGTCGAGCACCTCTTCCATTATCTCATAGATATATTCCTTGAGGTCCTTCCCCGATAATATCTTTTTCCTCTCGTCGTATATGACCTCGCGCTGCCGGTTCATAACGTTGTCGTATTCCAGAAGGTGCTTCCTTATCTCAAAGTTATGCTGTTCCACCCTCTTCTGCGCGGTCTCAATAGCCTTCGTGATAAACGGATGTTGTATGTCCTGTCCTTCCTCCATCCCGAGCTTGTCCATTATGAGTTTTATCCTGTCCGAACCGAATATCCTCATCAGGTCGTCTTCCAGGGACATATAGAACTTGCTCGAACCGGGATCGCCCTGCCTGCCGGATCGTCCGCGCAACTGGTTGTCTATGCGTCTTGCTTCATGCCTCTCTGTGCCCAGGACATGAAGGCCGCCTTTTTCCGCTACATCGTCGCCCAAGACTATATCCGTTCCTCGGCCGGCCATATTCGTAGCTATAGTGACGGAATACTTCTGTCCCGCGTTCGCTATTATCTGCGCTTCCTGTTCGTGGTATTTTGCGTTCAGGACATGATGCGGGATACCCATCTTTTTCAGGAAATTGCTTAAGGTCTCTGATTTCGATATAGAGATCGTACCGACCAGGACGGGCCGGCCTATCTTATAAAGCTCGGCTATCTCCGCGCACGCGGCGTTGAACTTCTCTCTCTCTGTCTTATATATTACATCGGGGTGATTAGTCCGGCTCATAGGCTTGTTCGTAGGCATTACTACTACGTCGAGGCCGTATATCTTCGCGAATTCCGCGGCTTCAGTCTCCGCGGTGCCTGTCATGCCGGCAAGCTTCCGGTACATCCTGAAATAATTCTGGAATGTGATGGTCGCAAGCGTCTGGTTCTCCCTCTCGATCTTAACGCCCTCTTTCGCCTCAACTGCCTGATGGAGGCCGTCCGACCACCGCCTGCCCGGCATAAGCCGGCCGGTAAATTCATCCACTATGAGGACTTCCCCGTCTTTGACGACGTAGTCTACGTCATTCTTATACAGGACGTGGGCCCTTATGGCCTGCCGTATGTGATGTTCCCATTCCGACTGGATATCGTCATATAGATTTTTAACGCCGAGCATCTCCTGGCACCTGACAACGCCTTCCTCGGTAAGATTTGCGGTATGGTTCTTCTCGTTGACTATATAATCTATGCCCTTCTCTATGTCCAGCCCCTTATGCTTGGCCTCGATCTCTTCTTTGTCCGTTATTATCTTGCCTTTCAATTTCGGGACTATCTTGTTGATGATATAATATTTGTCCGTCGATTCCTCGGCGGGACCGGATATGATGAGCGGCGTCCTGGATTCATCGATCAGTATGGAATCGACCTCGTCTACGATCGCGTAGTTAAGCGGCCTCTGGACCATCTCCTGTTCGCTGACCACCATATTATCCCTCAGGTAGTCAAAACCGAATTCGTTGTTCGTGCCGTATGTGATATCGCAGGCGTATGCCGCTTTCCTGTCCCTGGGATGCATATCGTGCTGTATGACGCCGATCGTCAGCCCCAGGAATTCGTATATGGGCCCCATCCAGTTCCTGTCCCTCTTCGCGAGGTAATCGTTCACCGTCACGACGTGCACGCCTTCGCCGGTTAACGCGTTCAGGTATACCGGAAGGGTAGCGACAAGGGTCTTCCCTTCGCCTGTGGCCATCTCGGATATCTTTCCCTGGTGAAGGACGAGCCCGCCCATCAGCTGGACATCAAAATGGCGCATCTTCACGGTCCGTTTCGCGGCTTCGCGCACTACCGCGAACGCCTCCGGTAATACGCCCTCAAAGATCCTGTTCTTTGAATCGCGCAGCTTTCTCTTGAGCTTCTCCTTTTCATCGGGCGAAGTGGAACTTAAGAATATCTCCTCCAATCCTTTTATCTCATCCGCGAGCTCTTCGCGGGCCCTGGTTATCCTTGCTCTGAATTCGTCTGTCTTGGCGCGCAGCTGGGTGTCGGACAGTTTGGAAACGGCCTCTTCATGAGAGTTTATCGCGTCTACTGTCGGCCGCAGGACCTTCACGACCCGTTCATTTTGGGTACCTATTATTTTCTTAAGAATAAAATTGATCATACGTTATCCTGTTACGCAACCTTTCCTTGTCTCCACTTCAAATACGCCTCTATAAACTCATCGAGCTCGCCGTTAAGGACGGCCTCGGCCTTGCCCGTCTCATAACTTGTCCTGTGGTCCTTTACCATCGAGTAAGGATGAAGTACATAAGACCTGATCTGGCTTCCCCATGCGATCTCCTTTTTAGCGTCGTAAGCGTTCTCAATCTCTTTTGCCTTCTTCATCCGTTCTTTTTCATAAAGTTTTGCCTTTAATATCTTCATCGCCACAGATTTATTCTTGAGCTGAGACCGCTCGTTCTGGCACTGGACGACTATCCCCGTCGGCATGTGCGTTATCCTTACGGCGGAATCGGTCTTGTTGACATGCTGGCCGCCCTTGCCGCCGGCGCGGTATGTGTCTATCTTAAGCTCCGCTTCTTTTACATCCACCTGTATGTCATCCGATATCTCCGGGATGACGTCTATGGACGCGAAAGAGGTATGCCTCCTCTTATTTGAATCAAAAGGCGATATCCGCACAAGGCGGTGTACGCCCGACTCCGACTTTAAATATCCGTAGGAATATTCGCCCTTCACCAGCATGGTCGCGTTCTTGATGCCGGCCTCTTCACCGGAAAGCTGGTCGGTCACGCTGATCTGGCGGCCCCTGGCTTCAGCCCATTTAACATACATACGCAGGAGCATCGCCGCCCAATCACACGACTCGGTTCCGCCCGCGCCCGCGTTGACGCTCAGGATGGCATTATTCTTATCGGTTGGATCGTTTAAGAGGGTCTTGAACTCAAGGTCGTCTATCTTGCGCCTGAGCTTGGATATGTCCTTTTTGAAATATTCGAGAGATTCCGCGTCCTCCGGCCCCGCGATCCCGATGACATCTTTCATCTCCTTAAGCTCTTTTTCGATGTCCGCCACCGGTTCCGTGACCGTCTTCAGGTCTTTCAGCTCCTTAAATACCTCCTTAGACCTCGATTCATCATTCCAAAATTCGGAACCCGACGCTTCGCCTTCGAGGACCTTGGCCCTTGACATCTTTTTATCAACGTCAAAGATACCTCCGCAGATCCCTCATCTTCTCTTCCAGAAACTTCAGTTCTTCAAATATCTCTTCTATCATTAATTCCTCGCAATATCCAAGGTGTAATTAAGCGATTCTGAAGTAAGATAAACTTGGCGATTAAGTAATTAAGTCGTGCTTAATCGCTACGCGTATTCTACCAGCAGAATCGCTAAGCGGGTCAGACTGGCAAATCGCTTAATCACCTGCATGTCGCTATACTGGATTATAACAATGTTTTCCGTTGCCGTCAATGGCTTCACGCCTAAGCAGCCGCGCTTTCATGGCAGAGCCCTTAGCATACCCGCCTATAGAGCCGTCCGACTTTATGACACGGTGGCACGGGATCTCGCCCGGGTAGGGGTTCTTATTGAGCGCATTGCCTACAGCCCTGCAGGCTCCCGGCGCAAGCGCCTCTTTTGCGACCCATTTGTATGTCCTAACCTCGCCGGACGGTATCCTGCATACAGCCCTGTAAACCCTCTTTTCGAATTCACTGAAATCTTTATCTTTTAAAATATCCGATAACGCTCCGCGCCGATCTTTCATCTATGCCTTTCACCTGTAAAAGCTCATCAAGGCTTGCCGCCTTTATCCTGTCCACCGACCCGAAATGATTGATAAGCAGTCTTTTGCGTTTTGATCCTATCCCGCTTATAGCATCGAGTTCAGACGCCTCTATCTTCTTAGACAACAGACTCTTATGATAAGTTATCGCGAACCTATGGGCCTCATCCCTTATCCTGTCCAGCAGATGGAGCGTCTTTGACTCCTTAGGAAGCGTAACGGGTTCCTTCCTGTCTTTCAGGTAAATATGTTCGGATTCGCCGCCTGAAGGCCTGCGCTCCGCAGGGCGGACCTGCCCACCTGCAAGTGCTTCCCTTTTGGGCAGGCGGGCCTGCTTTGCTATGCCGATAGCCGGTATCCGGGAGAGCCCGAGTTTTTCAAGCTCATCCAAGACAGCCGAAAGGTGCCCCTTTCCGCCGTCTATAAGTATGAGGTCCGGCAGGCCTTTCATCTCCCGCAAAAGCCTCGAATATCTCCTGCGCACCAGTTCGCGCATCATCGAGTAATCGTCTATCGCATCGACCGTCTTTATCCTGAACTTCCTGTATTCGTTCTTCCTGGGCCTTCCTTTGTAGAAATATATCATCGAACCGACAGCGGACTTTCCCATTATGTTTGAAACGTCGAACGCTTCTATCACATCGAGCGGCCCTTTCACATCCAATATATTCTTAAGCTCTTCTATCTCCCCCGATGGCGCGTAATCGACCGCCTTTTCTCTTATAGAGCCGAGCGCCTCAAGCCTAATCTTGATCCGGGCGGCCTCCTCGAACCTTTCGGCCCTTGAGGCTTCAGCCATCTTTTTCGATAACAGCGATAGAAGCTCCGGCCTCTTGCCCTCCAAGAACATCTTCAATTCCGACACGATCTCGCCATAACCGGAATCGTCTATCTTGCCTTCGCACGGCCCGAGACATTGTCCGATATGATAATAGAGGCATACACTTTTGGGAAGCTTGCCGCAGCTTCTTAAAGAAAATACCTGGCGCAGACCCAGTAAAGCCTGACGCAGCAGCGTAGCGTCGCTGTAAGGTCCGTAATATATGCTCCCGTCATCCTTCTTCTGCCTGGATATGAAAAGACGCGGATATTTTTCATTGATCGTCAACTTGAGCATGGGATAACTCTTATCGTCCCTGAGCGCCACGTTATATTTCGGGGCCAGCTGCTTTATGAGGCTGTTCTCATATATCAGAGCCTCTGCCTCTGTGGACGTAGGGATACAGGAGATATCCCTGACCTTATCTACCATGATCTCGATCCTCTCCTGCAGCCGCCGGCTCGGCCTGAAATAAGATGAGACCCTTTTACGCAGGCTTGACGATTTGCCCACATACAGGACTATGCCGGATCCGTCCTTCATTAAATATACGCCCGGGGTGTCCGGGAGGGTTTTTATCTTCTCTTTGATGTCCATGCGATAAAGTCTCTTGCCTCCTTGACGTTAAACAAAAAACAGGCCGCGAAAAAAACCATACCTCCTATCAACAAGGAGACGATAAGGCTGAAAATACCGAAATCGGCCGTCCTGACGACAAATATCTTTACTGCAACTCCCATAGCGACAGACGCATACAATACCCGGAGGAAAGAATCTACTATGCTCCTGGTCCCGAAATCGCCCAGTTTCTTCCTGAGGAGGATAAACAGGGCCACGAAATTGAATGTGGCCGATATCGACGTGGCAAGCGCCAGTCCGCCCAACTTCAGATGCCGCATAAGAGCGAGGCTCAGGATGATGTTTATTATAACGGCCGCAAATGCCGTCTTCACCGGAGTCATGGTGTCGTGCATGGAATAAAAAGAGGTGACAAGGAGTTTTACTCCTCCGTAAGCCAGCAGCCCGAATGAATAATAGAAGAGCGCGCTTTGCGTAATGGCTGTAGAGTAAGAAGTAAATTCGCCTCTTTCAAAGAGTATCCTTATTATGGGCTCACCCAGGACCGCAAGGCCTATCCCGGAAGGCACCATTATCAGGAATACCATCCTGAGCGAAAAACACAAAGTATCTTTGAACCTCTCAATGTCATTTTTTGCGAATTCCTCGCTCATCTTCGGGAGAGCCGCCTGGGCGAGCGCGATGCCGAATATCCCGAGCGGGAATTGTATAAGCCTGTTGGCGTAATAAAGGGCCGCGACGCCGCCGGAGCCGACTATCCATGCCAACGAGGCTAATATTGTGTCGACAAATATATTTATCTGGTATACGGCTGTGCCGATCGTCCTCGGGACGAGCAATCTGCCTATCCTCGAAACAGCCGCGTGACGGAAACCCTCCTTAAAATCGATCTTTATCCCGTTCCTGTACAGGAACGGGATATTCAATCCAAGCTGGAAAACCCCGCCTATGAGCACGCCTATCACGAGCCCCATAACACCTATCCTGGGACAGAACCAGACAGCCGAACCTATGAGCGCGATATTTAAAAGCGCCGGACCGAACGCGGGACCGGCAAAGTGTTTCATGGCGTTCAATACACCCATCGAATACGCTGTTAGGCCTATAAGTATGAGATATGGGAATATCACCCTGTTCAGGGTCACGGTGAGATTGAATTTGTCCGGCTCTGCGGTAAACCCGGGCGCAATAAGCCGGACGATCACGGGCGAAAATAATATACCGAGGATCGTGAGAACGGAAAGGACTACGAACGAGATATTGAACAGTATTTTGGATACACGTAAGAACTCTTTTTCATCGTTAAGCGACCTGTATTCTGTAAGCACGGGCACTATAGCCGAATTAGTCGCTCCTTCTCCGACAAGGTCCCTGAGGCTGTTAGGTATCCTGAAAGCCACTACGAATGCTTGAGCACCGAGGCTAGTCCCGAAGTAATTCGCTATTACTATATCCCTTACGAAGCCAAGGCCCCTGGATAAAGCGGTAGCTATGCCTATTACACCCGTTGATTTTATAAGAGTGGCTTTGCTCACCCTTCACCTTCTCCTAATGTCCTGCCCTTCTTTAGAAGGTGCAGGACTAATAGTTTTAGATTGACCTTTAAAGGATTAAATGATACAATTTGTTCCTTAGTAATAACAAAAAGGAGAACTAAATTGCCAAGAAAAAAAGCAGCCTACAAGGCTATCAGGAAATCGAAACTGCGCCGCTTCAAGAACATATCGACAGTCTCTGAATTAAGGAGCTTATCGAAAAATTTTGAGAAGTTCATCTCCCAAAAGAAGCTCGATGAGGCCAAGAAGATGATCGGTACGCTCGTCTCAAAAATAGACAAGGCCGCTTCAAAAGGAGTAATAACAAAAAATAACGCTTCCAGGAAAGTCGCCCGCCTTATGAAGAAGCTCTCGTCGCCGGAAAGGTCCCGCCCGGACTCAAACTAGGGGCGGGATAAACATAGTCTTATGATCGCGAACTCCAGTACGGTTTTTGGGTCAAATTTTGTCCTCTTTATATCCAGATCAGCCTCTACTAGAATGTCTATCTTTGAACGTATGCGGGAGATATCCAGCCGGTTCATATGTTCGAAAAAATCCGCCTGATAGCGTCTGCCAATTTTTAGAGTGCCGGCTATAGCGTATTCCGATTGCCCTGCCATCTGGAGCGCTTTTGCCCTGACCAGCCTCCTGAGGTACCAGCACAAAAGGCCTATTATTTCATAGTGCTTCTTACCCGTCAACGTCAGGTCCGATACTATCCTGAGCGCATCTTCAACCTTATTCCGTTCGATGGCGTCGGTCAGCTCGAAGGCCGATACTATAAGGCTTTTACCGACGACCTCCTCGACGTCTGAGGCCTTTATAACAGGCCTTTCGCCTGCAAAAGCTATCAGCTTTTCCAATTCCTGACTGATCGACAGCATGTCCGAGCCTTGCAATTCCCTCAGCATCTCGATGGCTTCAGGCTCTATCTCTTTTTTACCGCGCGATGACAGGAAACCCCTTATCCATGAAGCGGACTCAAATCCTGCAGGGTCCTTGAACCTGCGGATATCGACACTGCCTGAAAACCGCTCCAGATCTTTTGAGTTGGGATCGTTTTTGGATTCCAAAATAAGGCAGGCGGATCTTGACGGTCTTTTTATGTAATCGGTAAGGCGGGCCTTGAACTCATCTTCCAGTCTGTCGAAGCCCCTCACAAGGGCCACTCTTTTCGGCGCCCGGAACGGCAGTGTGCTCAGATAGTCGAATATTTCTTCCGCGCCGGTTTCATCTCCGTAAAACACTTTATAGTCGAGCTGCCGCGCGGACGTATCCAGGATAGAAGAGACCAGGGCCTCTATTGCCTTCTCTTTTGAATAAGTATCACTGCCCGCAAATAAAGATACCGGGTATCCTCGGTCTACCATGCCTCAACGGTTCTTTCCACTACCCTGCGCGCCAGGTCCGCGATCGCGTCTTTGATGGCGCTTGCTTCTGTTTTGGCGAGGCCCCCGGATGTAGTATAGGTGGTTTCTCCGGTAAAGCCCTTTTCGGTCCATACGGTCTTGCCGGCCTTAACATCTTCAAGGCTGATATCCACTATGATCTTTATCCTGTACTCCTCAACGTTATCGTTGGTATCATACCTCAACGCTTCCCGCCTGAAATCCGTCATATCCCCTATTAATATGAGATCGGAGCCTTTATCGGAATGGATAGCCAGGTTGCCGTCATCCAGGAACTTATCGATCACGGCTTTTGTCAGTTCGATCTCCATGCCCGGCCTGTAACCTCTATACATCCGCACGTTGTTCTGCTCAGCGGTCACGGGGATGCTGTTCTTGAAATTATCCACATGCAGCGTCTTATAATTGGACGGAAGGAGAGAGCGTGTAGTGTACCCGCATCCGCCTGCGCAAAAAATAAACGCCAGGCACAAAATGCCGGCGCACTTCGCGATTGATGTCTTCATTTCTTCACCTTCATATTTAAGCTTTCGATCTTGGCCCTTGCTTCCTCCACAAAATAGCTTTCAGGAAACCTGTCTACGATATCCTGGTAATATATTATAGCGCTCGGATAGCGTTTCAACCTTTCGTAAAAGCGGGCCGTCATCAGCGATTTTTCCGCGTTCTTGTCCTTCAGGCGCTGGATGGTCTTTTCGGCCTCTCTAGACAACTCCTCATCTCTGTTTTTGTTTGAAAACTCCTCGAAAGCTCTTATGGCCTTATCGGTGGGTTCTAAATCATATGCCGGCTTAAGTGACGCCATATAAGCGCAATGAGCCGTTTCGTATTGCGCGCGTTCCGCGAACTTTGAGTCCGGATAATCGTCTCCTATCCTCTGGAATGCCACTATGGCCTCGTCATAACGCTCGGAACGTTTAAGGGCCTCTCCCAGCCTGAATTGCGCCTCATCCGCCAGTCTTCCGTAAGGAGCGTCATCAACGACCTTTCTATATATCTCGACCGACCTGTCCAAAGAAGTCATTATATCCGTGCCCAGGACTTTCGGATTGTCTTTACTTTCGTATATATTCCCTATGTTGAATTCCCTGGCTATTATCTCCTCCAGATTTTCTATCTGCGGATAATTATCTATGGTTTTTTGATAATTCTGGAATGCGATATAATACTTGCCCATATTCTCGTAGCATAAACCCGCGTAATATTGCGCCTTTGAGGCGTATTCGGAATATTCGTAGTTCTTCACCAGCTTTTCGAATTCCGAGGCCGCTTTCTTGTAATCTTTCGAATCATAAAAACTCATAGCCCAATCGAACTGTTCTTTCGGGCTATCCTTAACGGCATGCTTGGGATTTACGAACTTTTTAGTCTCGGGCGTCCACAACCAATAGGCTGAAGCGGTATTTGCGAAAATCGACACTGCCGCCGCCAATATGATTACGGTATATAATTTTATTTTCATGGTATATCCGTTAATTAAATGACACGACTTTTAACGGTTGGATTATACCATGTAAGAGGACGGATAGTCAACGTAATCTGAGACAGATACAGGCGGCTTGGGAGGAAAGATGGTTACGGTATTCGAAGGGGAGAGTCTATGTTCAGCGACTCATGGATAAAATTCAGGATCATCTTCTTGTCTTCTTTGGTCATTTCCAGAAATTGATTGCCTACTTCATACTGATCGCCTACGGGAAGTTTTCTTATCCAAGCCACTTTAGATATCGCCTTCACCGGCTTCGGCGCGGCGGGCAATTCCAATTCAACGACAAGACGGCACGCCAAAGAGATAAACTGCGACGTCTTAAAGCAGATACCCCCTTCGCTGATATTTCTCGTCAGCGATCCGGTGGAGGATTCTCCGCTTTTCCTGAGGTTTCTATATTGCACAGGTATAACAGATTCAACCCTCTTATACCTTCTCTCGTCTTCCACACTCTGCCTGATATTATCCACGTAGGATACACTTCTCCTTCGCGTTAAGGTAATATAAATTCTATAATTTACAATAAATTTACCATATAATACATCATTTGTCAAGATAAGGAATAAAAAAGTTAGTTTTTATTCAATTTAGCTACCCTTATTAAAAACCGCTTTGGATCTGCCAGAAGTGTCACTGCTCCAACATCTTTTGTATCATAAACCATTGTATTCAAATGTGTTGTGTATTTTGCGACGCTTTCCGAAGAGGATTTTTTATCATGCGCCGCTCCGGAACTCACCACACATATCTTCGGAGAAACATTCCGGAAAAAAGTTTCAACTACAGCATCGTCTCCCATCTTCCCGCCGTGATGCGGCACCTTCATTACATCAGACCTTAGAAATCCGCCGTAAGAATTCAACCTCTCTACCGATCTTCCGGTCACATCGGCGCAGAATAATACGCTCGAGGACTTAAATAAAAGTTTCATCACGATGGAATTTTCGTTGGAATCCGACAGGCCTTCTGTTTTTTCAGGGTTCAACACTAAAAAAGAGGCAGAACCCGAAAGATCTATCATGTCGCCTTCGCGAACAACCAGATGCGGTATGCCGCGGTCTTTGATGATCCTGGAATACTCACCGTGCAGCTTTCCGCCGGACGGCGAAGCGCCGTTATCGATAACGCATCCTACTTTAAAATTCTTCAATATATAGATTATGCCGCCGATATGGTCCTCGTGAAAATGCGTGACGATGACCGCGTCAATATTGGTTATACCTTTACTCCACAGGTACGGCGCGACGACAGCCTCTCCGACATCGAACCTGTTCTCTTCACCGCCGCTGCCGCCGTCTATCAGGATTTTGCCTTTCCCTGGCAGTTCTATTAAAGCGGAGTCCCCGTGGCCCACATCGAGAAAAGTCACCTTTGGGTATTCACGCCCGGCGATTAAAACTCCTTGCCAGATAAAGAAATTCGCCGCCGCCAATAAGACCATTAAGATGTATTTCCTGCGCGTCTTTCGCCTTCCGAGTGAAAACTCTTTGGGTATAAGGACCAGGGATATCAGCGCGTAATAGGAGATGATTAAACCGGCGGGAATATTGCCGAACCTGAAATAAGAAAACGGCAATCCGGCGATATAATGGTTGATTGAAAACAAGACCGCGTCGATCGTACTCAATACCTCCGCGAGAATAGCGGCCATGAATCCGGATATCCCTGCCGTCAACAGGAACAAGAACGACACGGCAATCAGCAGAAAAAGCGCCGGAATAGCGATGAGATTTGCCAATACGGATATAGGAGAAACTATGTTGAAATAAGATACGACCACAGGCCACGTTCCGAGCCAGGCGGCTATAGAAACTGATATTCCTTTTAAAATGTACAGCCTTGCTTTAGCAATGAAAGTGTCCGGCTTGATATCGCTCATTCCAAATGCTTTGTCTATTTTCGGGCCAAAAATGACTATGCTGCCCAAAGATACGAATGAGAGCTGAAAACTCGGGTCGAACAACTCTTTTGGGTTATACAAAAGTATCACAAGCGCCGCGACGGCCAGGGAATTCAGCACATCGGCGTCCCTGTTTACCAGGTATCCGGCCGCGAGGATAGAGAACATTATGACGGCTCTTACGACTGGCGGATTTGAGCCTGACGCAAAAGTATAGACGGTCAGGAATACGACCGTAAGTATAAGATTAAGTTTTTTAGGGACTCTTAAGGCGCCAAGTAATGCCAGTATCACGGCCCCTATCAGCGCTATATGAAGGCCGCTTATCGCCAGTATATGCACGGTTCCCGTCTTGACAAAGTCATCTTTCACGCCTTTTCCAAGGCCGGTTCTGTCGCCTATAAGGATGGCTTTTAAAAAACCGTTGTGAGGCCCGGTAATATATTCATCTAAATATGAATTGATCTTATTGTGCAGGGCATAGGCCGCCCTCTTGACGATACCGGCGCGGGCGCGGCCCGTCTTTTCACAGACGAAATCTTTATTCGTCTTGAGCGAAGAATATATCCCTCTTAAGGCCATATATTCGGAGTAATCGAACAACCCGGGATTTTTCAGCGAGGTTATCTTTGATATCAGCCCTTCAAGCACCACCTCATCGCCATAACGGAATGACCCGGCGTTTTTGGAGTAGCATATGACCCTAAGGATACCTCTTGCTTTATTCCATCCCGAAGCGTCCTTCAGTGACATCACATCGAGATCGAAGGTCGTTTTATCCGTCCCATAAAATGACTCGCCGGCGACAGGATCTCCGGCGACGGTGCCTCTGACGAATATCCTATTAGGGCCGCCTGAAACGAGTGTGGATATGTGGTCGGAAGGCAGGATAATTGAATTCTGGTAAAAGGCCATCCCCAGAAACAGCATCGCCAGGTAAATACCAAGGTGTGATGCAGACTTTATTCTGGAAAATATTAACGTCAGAAGAACGGAACATAATACAACGGGCAGGGTCAGGATAAACGGAAGGTTGAACGACCTTGCGGCAATAATACCGACGGAGAAAAATATCGCCAGATACAGCGCGGGTCTCTTAGCCCCGCCCTTTCTTGCCAAATCTTTATCTGGATTAGAAAGGGCGGGGTTCATTCTACTGTTATATTGTCTTTAATCTTTTCAAAAAAAGCGGGCCCTATTCCTTTCACTTTCTTGATATCTTCGACGTAGGTAAACGAGCCCTCAGACGAGCGGTATTCTATTATACGGTCCGCCATGACGGGCCCCACGCCTTTCAGCTTCATAAGCTCTTCCCGGCCGGCGGAGTTTATGTCGACCTTTACTCTGCGAAAGGAGGTCTCTTCAGCGTCAGAACCCCGGTCTCTGACCCCTGTATCAAAACTGCGCATCTTTACCGCAATGGGCCGCCCTGACCTTTTATGGGCGCTTACGGCAAGGCCGAGCAAGAGCGACAGTATAAGAAAGATGATTATGTAACGTTCGATTTTTTCCAGATTGAACATCAGACTACTATGTTGACCAGTTTTTTGGGAACTATGATGAACTCTCTTATGGCTTTTCCCCGTATCCAAATTTCTAATTTAGGATCGTCCAGGACTGTCTTTTTAAGATCCTCTTCTTTTATGTCAAATGGGACTTCCACCCTGGACCTGACCCTGCCGTTCACCTGCACGGCTATCGTCAGTACCGCGTCTACGACCGCGGCCTTATCGTATTCGGGCCAATCGCATTTGAATATACTGTTCGTCTTTCCAAGAGAGTGCCACATCTCTTCGGCTATATGCGGCACAAACGGCGAGAGGAGCATTACGATGACCTCAACGGCTTCAGCGAGCACCTTCGGGCGGTCATTATCCGTTGCGGGAGCCTCCGCTATCACGTCATACGCCTGGTTTACCAGCTCCATTATTGAACTTATAGCTGTATTAAAATGAAAACCGCCGTCCAGGTCTTCGGTTACCTTTTTTATAGTCTGATGGGCTTTCTTCTTTAATGCCGCTTCCTCTTTCGTCAATTCTTTACTGTCAACTATCGACTTCGAACTATGAACTTTTTCTACAAGCCTCCAAACTCTTCCCAGGAACCGGTATGCCCCTTCCACGCCTCTGTCGGACCATTCGGCGTCTTTTTCGGGCGGACCTATGAAAAGGGTGTAAAGCCTGACCGTATCAGCCCCGTAAGACGCTATCAAAGCGTCGGGGCTTACTACATTACCCTTCGACTTCGACATCTTTGCCCCGTCCTTGATTATCATCCCCTGGGTAAAGAGGTTCTTGAACGGCTCGTCAAAACCTATCGTTCCTATATCGCATAAGAACTTGGTGATGAACCTCGAGTACAATAGATGCAGTATCGCGTGTTCTATGCCTCCTATGTACTGGTCAACCGGAAGCCATTTGTTCACCAGGTCCGTATCGAACGGCCTGTCTTTCATATGAGGCGATATATAACGGAGGAAATACCAGCTCGAATCGACGAACGTATCCATCGTATCAGTCTCCCGCTCGGCGGGGCCATTGCACTTCGGACATTTGACGTTCACGAAGCCTTTGGCGAACTTCAGCGGAGATTCGCCCGTCGGGCGGAATTCGACGTCTTCGGGCAGCAGGACCGGCAGTTCCTTTTCAGGGACCGGCACGACCCCGCACTTTTTGCAGTAAATAATGGGTATCGGCGCGCCCCAATACCTCTGGCGCGATATGAGCCAGTCGCGGAGCCGGTACTGGACCGTCTTCCTGCCGTACTGTTTCTCTTCGAAATAAGCGGCGATCTTGACCATAGAGTCCCGCGAATTGAGGCCGTTGAACTGTCCCGAATTTATCATGACGCCCTCTCCGACATACGCCTCTTTCATGGTAGCAGCATTTAAATGATTTTCGGGATCGTCTATAACTACTTCTACCGGCAGTTTATATTTTTTTGCGAATTCAAAATCTCTCCGGTCATGCGCCGGCACAGCCATTATCGCGCCGGTCCCGTATTCCATGAGTATATAATTAGATACCCATATAGGCACCTTCTTCATGTTGACGGGGTTTATTACGTATTTGCCGGTAAATACGCCTTCTTTCTCCACATCTTCCTGCGACCGGGAGACCTTGGATTCATCGCGCATCTTCTGAACGGCCTTCAGTACGCCGGCTTCGTCTTTGCAGCCCTTGACAAGCCTGTCGACCAAAGGGTGCTCAGGAGCGAGCGCGATGAATGTAGCGCCGTAGATAGTGTCTACTCTGGTCGTATAACACTCCAATATATCGGCCATGCCGTCTATCTTGAAATCTATCCGGACGCCCTCGCTCCTGCCGATCCAGTTCGATTGCATTATCTTCACCCGTTCAGGCCATTCGGTCAGCTTCTCCAGGTCTTTAAGCAGCCTGTCGGCGTACTTCGTGATCCTGAAGAACCACTGTTCCAGCTCTTTCTGGTTCACTTCCGTCGAACATCTTTCGCATCCGCCGTTAACCACCTGTTCGTTGGCAAGGACCGTCTTGCATGAAGGGCACCAGTTAACATAGGCCTTCTTCTTATAGGCGAGCCCCTTCTCATAAAGTTTGATGAATATCCATTGCGTCCACTTATAGTAATCAGGAAGGCATGAGATCACTTCCCTGTCCCAATCGTATTCAACGCCCCATTGGTTGAGCTGCCTCTTCATCGTCTTTATGTTATTAAGGGTGGAGACCTTTGGATGTATGCCCCCCTTTATCGCGGCGTTCTCGGCCGGCAGGCCGAACGCATCGAACCCCATAGGCGCAAGGACATTAAAACCTCTCATCATCTTGTATCGCGCGACGACGTCGCCTATTATGTAGTTCCTGCCGTGGCCGACGTGGAGCGCCGCCGACGGGTATGGGAACATCATGAGGCAATAGTATTTATTTTTTGGATCGCCCGTATCTACGGTGAAAAGCCCTTTGTCCCGCCAGAACTTCTGCCACTTGGTTTCTATTGTATCGAAGGGATATAATTTTTCGTCGATCATTTTATCCTGCACATCCTTTTAGCCGCTGCCATGTTCTTTTTGTCGTCTTTGTCCGATTCCTTCGGCGTCTCCATGATGAACGCCGCATTCTTAAGTCCGGGATGGTTTATTATCCTTCCCAAAGCCTCGGAACCTATGTTGCCTTTACCTATATGCTGATGCCTGTCGACATGAGAGCCGGCAGGCGACAGGCTATCGTTAAAATGGACCACCTTGATGAGGTAGAGTCCGACCAACCTGTCAAATTCTTTAAGGGTCGCCTCCAGCCCTTTCTTCGTCTTTATATCATACCCGGACTCGAAAGTATGCGCCGTATCGAGGCATACGCCTATATTCGAAGGCCGACCCTGGCTTTCGATGATGCGCTTCAAGTGCTCGAACCTGTAACCTATCGACGAGCCGGAACCGGCGGTATTTTCCAGCAGTATTGTCGTCTCCGGCCTTGCCGATCTTATTATTTCATTAAGCGCTTTGGAAAACCTCTCGATGCCGCCGGCTTCGCCGCTGCCCACGTGACTTCCGAGGTGCGTCACGAAATATTCGGCACCGAGCAGGTCCGCTCTCTTCACGTCCTCGATATAAGCGTTTATAGACTTCTTATACAAAACATCGTCGGGAGTCGCGAGATTTATTATATACGGTATATGGACGACTACAGGTTTAATGTTATAATTCGACTTAAGGCGCCTGAATTCCGCAACGTCGGACTCTGCGAGCTTTGTCGCCTGCCACCCTCTTGGGTTACGGCTGAATATCTGCATCGTATTACAACCGAGAGATTTAGCGCGGTCGAGCGACTCGCAGATATTTCCGGCAATAGAGACATGAAGTCCGATACGTTTCATATGAGTCAGAGTTGGTGCTGGAGGTGGGACTTGAACCCACACGACCTTACGGTCACTGGTTTTTGAGACCAGCGCGTATGCCATTCCGCCACTCCAGCTAAATGTATTTCCAGTCAGCGTTTCAGGTATTTTGTGTCTTGCGCTGTTGCATTCGTTTTGCGCAAGACCACCTCGGCAAAATTTTCATTAGTTAAATTGGGGACACATCCAAACATAAGAATGTGTCCCTTGTTAAGGTCCTTCGTCGGCTATAAGTTTGACTACGGCCTCCTCAGGATCAAATTTTTCCATGCAGAGACTCGTGAAAAATTTGGTGGAGCTGACGAGAATCGAACTCGTGATTACACAATGCCATTGTGTCGTGATCCCTCTTCACTACAGCCCCATCTTATTTCGGTTTTCTTGAATAGTAGTAGGAATAGTAGCGGTAGTTCTCGCTATGGATAGAGATCTTATTGAGGACGATGCCGATGATCCTCGCCTTGGCGTCTTCGAGAAGTTTATGTATTCGCGGTAGTATCTTCTTCGATGTCTTCCCGCTCTCCAGGACCATGATGATGCCGTCCGTTATGCCTGAAAGTATGACCGCATCGGTAAGTATCGCTATCGGCGGAGTGTCTATAAGCACATAATCAAACTTTTTCATGGCCTCGTCGCAAAAAGTCTTCATCTTGTGGCTCGCAAGAAGCTCGGACGGATTCGGAGGATGGATGCCGCTCGGGACCAAGGCAATATTTTCAATGTCCGTCTTCTGCACCACTTCGCTAAATCCGGCCTGTCCCGACAGAAATGTGCTGAGGCCGGTCTCGTTCTCTTTCTTGAAAACCTCATGAAGCCTGGGATTGCGCATGTCGGCGTCTACGAGAAGGACCTTCTTCTGGTTCTGCGCTATGGCTATGCCGAGGTTACAGAGCGTCATAGTCTTCCCTTCCTGCGGGCCCGGGCTCGTTATAACTATAGTCCTCAAAGGGTTCTCTTCGGTCGAAGAGAACGCTATGCTCGTCCTGATAGACCTGTATGTCTCCGCTACGGGGTCTTTAGGCTGGGCATGGACAAATATATCTTTTTCAAGCTCGCCCATCTTCCCGCCCTGGTTGACCTTTGGAACGCTCCCCAGAAAAGGCCATTTAACAGTCTTGTCGATCTCGTGCGGCTCTTTTACCGTATCGTCCATGTATTCGAAGAAGAAGGCCAAAAAAACGCCTCCAAAAAGCCCTACCACTATGGACAGCAGGATATTAAATAACTTTTTTGGCCGCAGGGGGACAGGAGGCGTTACGGCAGGCGCGAGAACGCTGACGTTGTTCGCTTTCAAGCCTTCCAGGGCGTGCTTAAAATTATCCAGAAGCTTCTCTTCCTCGCTGTAATCATGCCTGAAAGACATCGACTTTTCTTTCTCAATGTTGTCGATGACCTCATCTATCTCTTTCTTCAGCCGGATCATTTCGGGATGCTTTTCTTTATATACTTTATTATATTCCGACAGCTTCGCGTCAAGCTTCAGGTATTCGTTCTTAAGAAGGTTCAGGAGCTCCGTTTTTGAGATGTAGTAGAGATTCCTTTTTACATATATCTCGGCTATCCTGTTGGCTATCTTAGCGGCAAGTACAGGGTCTTTATTTTCGACATAAAGGTCAAGAAGCCTGGTATCGCGCACCGGCTGCACGCTGATCGTCTTCATGAATTTTTTCAACGGCTCCTTGACGTTCGCGTAATCTTTCGTATTCGCAAGGCCGAACTCATCGAAAACCTTCTGCATTATCGGCGTCGACGTTATTATTCCCATCTGGCTCTGGTAATATTCCTTGTACGAATAATAATTCTGAGATTGTATCTCGACTACACCGGTGGCTGTAAGCACGTTCGGGTTCTCCAAGTCTACCATCAAAGCCGCTTTTGCCCGGTAGACCGGCTTCATCATGAAAGAGCCTATCGTAACGACCAACACCGTCGTGATGAAGAAGAGCGCGACCGTGGCCATCCTCCGCCGCAGGATATTGATATAGTCCCTCAGGTTCGACTCATTCTGTATGTGAGTGAGATCCATCTAAACGCTCTCCGTATTAAAAGAAGCTCTCGGGGACAAAGACCACATCGTCAGGCTGCACTACTACGTCTTTTTCCTTCTCCCCTCTTTCCGTTATATCCTTCACCTTTACTATCAGCGTCTTCCTCTTCCCATCCTCTATGCGCATGACCCTGGTCCTGTTCACATCCGCGTCTTTGGTGAAGCCTTCAGCCATGGCCACCGCCTCAAGGACCGTCATATCCCTCTCATCCGGCATATCGAACTTGCCCGGCTTATTGACCTCTCCCATTACGGAGACCTGCCTGGGATGATACTCATCGATGAATACCAGCACCTCGGCCTTTACCAGGTAATCTTTTTCAAGCAGCTCCTTTATCTTCTCCTCAAGGTCCTGGACGGTCAAACCCCTGGCCATGACCTGGCCTATCAAAGGAAATGATATATAGCCGTCTGCGGCTATTCTAGTCTTGGTCGTCAGGTCGGGCTGGCCGTGGACGGTTATTTGAAGGATGTCGGTGGGTTGTAATTTATATTTACCCTGGGCGGCGGAATCTGCGGCAAATACAGGCACAACGAAAACGGCCGCCAGGAGTAGGATTGTGATAAAAATCTTCATTTTGTTAAAATCCTACGGTTCCGCTGAATGTGACCTTGTTGTCTGTATAATTGAAAGTGGAGAACCTTGAATAACGCCTGGTATAGTCGTACTTCACTTCGGCCGAGAGCCATTTCTGGACATCGTACCTGAGCGAACATCCGGTGGCAAAGAAATTATCGTATCTTTTTGCCGTAACGCCGCCTTCGGTAGTTTCGGACGGGTAGAGATTGAGCTGATACGCGCCGAACGGGCTTATGGAAACTTTTTTATTGAATTTATGGACATACCGCAGGTCCACAATCGTCCCGTGGTAAGAATTGTTATTGGAATAGTCCGACTCGAAGACGCTCGAATCTATGCCGAAACTCCATATGTCGTCTTTAGTCTGATGGAAATCCACGCCGCCGCTCGCGGTGAAACCAAAGAAAGGCTTATCATTAAAGATATCCGATTTATCGAAATGCTGGTACTTGCATCCGCCTTTTATATCCGCGACTATCTTGTTTGTAGGCTTGCCCCTGATGCCCAAAAGCGCGTTCACAAAATACGCGTCCGGAGGGATCGAGCTGTTCATGTAGTGTATAAAGCCAAGATCGCCTTCCACAAACAACACCGTCTTGGGCATTATCCGGTAGCTTACCGCGGCGTCTACGATGTTGGTCATCCTCACCTTATCGCCATACGTGACGGACTGGTAGACGAGGTCGTCCTGCTGGCTGTAGCTGTTAAAGATATTGGTGTAGCCGACGTCGAAACCGAGCTTGTTGAACTGCGCCCCCAGATCTGTCCTGAATGTGTTCTCCTGTCTTCCTATACGCCTCGAGTTTTCATCCGCGGCCCTGTCCGTGTAATCCCTATAGACATCCTTCACCCGTATCTTGTAATCGGTAAAATTTATCTCGCCGAGGCCCCTGACAAGATGGTCGACGTGGTTTTCATTGTTATACCTGCCGTACATAAAAATACTGGGAAAATAATCGGCGCTGAAGTTGTGGTCCCCTACCGGCAGCTCGACCCCCATCGAAGGCGTCAGGATAGTTATGGCGTCAAATTTTTCCTTCCCCTTGGTTAAATATATATTCGTATCGAGCTCTTCACTGGCTTTGAAAGCGCCGTGGACTATTAAGTTGCCGACCTTTACCCCTTCCCTGTCTGGGAGATCGATATTTTTAAGTTTCACATCCTGCAACACTTGCGCCGAGGCCATGCCGCATACATTGAGTGCTAATGCAAAAGATATGGCTAAGATCAATATAGACTTTCCGATATTATATCGCTTTTTCATTATTCCTCCCGATGTAAACAGAGACTTACCTTAAACAATATGTAAAAGGAATTATAACATTTACCATATATAAGTCAATATAATAATAAGAAAATGGGAGGTCATTAAATAATGACCTCCCAAATATGCTCCAAACCTGTTTTTAGCGCCTCATTACGTCTGGCTGGCCGCGCTATCGTTTATAGCATCCGGCGGAGCTATATCTACCGTCCCCGGTGCATTTTCATCTCCAGGAGTATATGGTTCCGCAACCAGGGGTATCTCTAGAAAACCCGACATGTCAGGCGGCGTTCCGAACGGGGTAAAACCGTTCCCGCCTATGCCCATAGGCATCCCCATCCCAAGCTCAAAATTTTCATTATTAAGCAGATTTGTCAGTTGCAGGATGCTATCAGGCGAAAAAACCGACGTTGAGGCGCCGTTAAAACCCATATAGACGATCGAACCGTGCGCTCCGCAAATAGCGTTCGGCGTTTTTACAAGAAATTCCGACGGGCCATCAGCTTTATTCACGATCATTTTCAGCTCGCCAAGGCTCAATTTTACTCCGACTTTCCTAGAAAGCTCCTCATATATGATGGTCTCTACAAGAATCTCCGTACCGGGCTTCAAGGATATGCTGCTCTTATCGGGAAATTCCAGGAAGACCTTGCCGTCTTCAAGCGTCTTTATTGAATCGTTAGCCTTAAGGGCCTGGCCCGCTTTTGCATCTGCCCATTCAGTATCAAGTCCGGTTTTAACAAGGACCTGCCCCTCGATAGCCGCTACCGTTAATGCCATTTCCTGTGCAACCGCCCCTGTGGTAAATACCGCTAAAAACACCGCCAGGACAAATACACCCGTCTTGAATATCTTCATCTGTTATCCTCCATAGTCGGTTTGGGTGGAACTTAGTTTGTACTTAAAGTATAGCACAATTAATTTATTATTCAATATTTTTTAACTAACTTTTTTGTATTTAACAATATCGTGATCCAGACTTTCCGAATCTAATCCTCATCGAGGTGCATATCGACATAAGACGCCATCAACTCTCCCACATTAGCCGGAGGTATAGTCGAAAAATAATGGTCTACTATCGCGTGACCCATCTCATGGGCTAATACCGAATCCGATATGTCGCTGGCGCAAGTATAGATAGTCTTGTGTCGATGTATATAAAAGGACTTGTAATTTTCCCTCTTCTTAAAGATCTCATAGTACTCGTCGTTCAACTCGCGTCGGTTCTTATATATCCTGACCTTTAGGCGCAACTTCGACGGCCACATATTGAGGATCTCTTTAGCACGAAAAAATATGGCGTCCAGCCTGCGGGCGATCCTGCCTTTTACGTCGGACGGCCTTTCGCCGGCAGTCAAATTATTGATATAAAATTCTCTCTCGTTTATACTATTTTCAATGTCGTCGAGATCGATAGCATCGTCGTATTCTATGGTGAAAGACTTGCTCTCTATCGTACCCCATCCGCCCGGTTTTGAGGCGCTATCGCTTCTGCCGGCGGATGAGGTCGTCAAGACGGCGTGACTTGGGGCGTTTTCCGCATGCACTCCTAAGAGAGGCGAATACCATAAGAACGGATTTGCGATGACGAACGCCATTACCAAGGGCAACGTCATATCTTTGGATCTCGGCAAATGATTAGACATTGAATTTTGCGATCTCTTTCTTCATTTCTTCAAGCTTTGATCTCAGGCCTTCAGGGGCTTCTTTACAACAGGAATTTATCTCCGATTCAAGCTCTATCGAAACCTTCCTGATCCTGACTATGCGATCCCTCAGATTCGCGCTCATCCTTTCGAGCGAGGACGCAAGGGCCTTTATCTCGTCGCCCTTACGAAGATTGAACCTGATATTAAGATTGCCCGCGGTTATCTCATCGATGTCTTTCTCCAACCTGTATAAAGGGCCGGCTATCTTATGAGAAGTAAGCAAGGTCACCGCGATGGTCGCAAGCCCTATCAGCACTATGACCACCGCGCTGGACAAAAATACCGCCGGCAACAGATAATCGGCGGTACTTTTTATGGTAAGGCGCGAATTTATGAATGTCGTGGTCACCGTCGCCCTGGACATCGAGTAGATTATATACCCGGATATCGCCGCCCCCAGCGCTACCAAAGAGCAGAACTTGATTATAAAATTCGTCTGGAACTTCTTGTCTATATAATAGTTCCTTCTTCTATTCGCGAATTTATTGTCCATCGCCGCCCCCAATCTGCCTCAACCTTATATCGCTGAGCACCTTTTTATCTATCCTGACCGCTGTCTTCTTGCGCAGGTCAGCGATCCATTTCTCAAAGGCCTCCCGCTCCCTTCTCCTGACGATATTTTTTCTTATCCTCGGGGCCATATCTTCAAAGGAGCCGGCCTTCGACCCTTCACTGGCCAGCATCCGCTCATATTCTTCCTTCATATCCTGCTCTCTCACTATTATATCGGAAGAGAATTCCCGCGACTTCTTCTTTATGAGCAGCTTTAGCAGGGCCTGCTCCCAGTACCTCTCTATCTCCTTCATAAAGGCCTTGTCCTTATCGAAATCCTGGGCCTGCGCTTCCATCAAAAGTATCTTCTTCACTATCATCTCGTCAAGGATCTCCTCCCTGGCCTTAGCCGGGTCGTCGGACAAATACTTGTTCTCCGCAATGAGATCCGCTTCATTCTTAAAATCTTCCACCGTCATCTCGTAATTGCCTATTCTCGCGACTATCACCTTTTCGTCGGGCCCTGTCCTCTTTTCACCGCATCCCGCGACGATAAGAAATAACGACAGGACCAATGCCGGTAACGCGACATTACGCTTTTTTATCATGGTAATCTCCCATTGTAATACGGATCAGGACGCGCCTATGCCGAAGAGCACGACCGGTACCGTCTTAAATAATATTTTGAAGTCAAGTCCCAGCGACCAATTGTCGATATACTGCAGGTCGAGCCTCATCCATTCCTCAAAACCTATCTTATTCCTTCCGCTTATCTGCCAGATGCATGTTATGCCGGGCCTCATCGACAGGCGCCTGCGCTGCCACGGCTCATATTGCGACACCTCTTTAGGGATCGGCGGACGGGGCCCGACGAGGCTCATCTCGCCTACGAAGACGTTGAAGAGTTGAGGAAGCTCATCTATGCTGAATTTCCTTAGGAGCTTACCGAGCGCCGTGACGCGCGGATCGTTCTTCATCTTGAAGACCGGCCCCTTCATCTCGTTCTTCTCCACCAGTTCCGAGAGCCGCTCGTGCGCGCCCTTCTGCATCGACCGGAACTTGTAAAGTATAAAACGCCTTCCGTTCAAACCGACTCTCTTCTGTAAATAAAACACCGGCCCGGGAGACGTCAATTTTATCAATAACGCCGTTATTACCAGGATCGGGCTAAGCGCTATAATGCCCAAACCCGACACGATGATATCAATGGCCCTCTTGATAAATAACTCCCATTCCTGCGCTATCGTGGTCTCAAAAGATATCAAGGGAACGCCGTCCAGCTCGGTCTGGCGCGCCTTGGCTATCTTCAGGTCAAACAGGTCTATGGCGATCGTCGTCTTGACGCCTTGAGTCTCGCAAACATACAGCGAATTCTCTATAGCGGTAAGCTTGGATCTCGGGATCACAAATACAACCTCGTCTATAGTGCGGCCGCTAAGTATCTTTGGTATATCGTCGAGCATACCTATTACCTTGCTGCCGTCCACTGCCTTGCCCATGTGGGACTCTTCATATTCGATGACGCCTACTATCTTAAAGCCCCACTCCGGGTGATTATTGATCTTGCCCATGAATTGCAGGGCGCGTTTTCCGGTCCCGACGATAAGAAGCCTCCTGAAATTATAACCCTGTTTTCTCACATAGCGCATTATCGAAAAGATCGCCACCTTCTCGGCGATCACGGCCATCGAGCTTAATGCCAGAAATATGGCAAAGAAGCCGCGGCTTACGAACCTCAATTTAAGCAAGAAGGCCGCCGCGCCGAATATTATAGCGGTAAGAAAGACGGATTTAAGTATGATGAATAGGACTTCAGTAAGCTTCTTGGTGCGCAGGCTCTTATACATTCCGTTCGCGTAAAGCGAAAAGCTCCATATCGGAATCACGAAAAAAAGGACTATCAGATAATCGCTTATGGATAGGTCGCTTGCGTCGGCAAATACCCTGACGAAAGGTATCAAATCGAATTTATACAAGACGTGGAAATACTGGCGAAGGAAGAAAGAGATGAAAAATACGAACGCTACGATGAATATGTCAAATATTATCATCGCCCTTCGAATTACTTCCTCTTTCTCACGCAGCATATCTAATCTTCTCCCAATCAGTAACTATTCAGTAGGGGAGGTTTAAACCTCCCCTACTTATTTCTTCATGATAATAGCCGCATACACGGTAAATAATAGCATATTTGCGGGTATGTGGAAATTAAAATCAATCAGGCCGTGAAGCGCCAGGCTCAATACGCCTGCGGCGCATCCGACGGAGCGAAGACTATTACGTGCTTCTTTAGTAAATCCCGTCTTTATGATCACGACAAAGATCCAGAGCATTAGAAAAGGCGCCAGCAGGCCCATCTCCGCGGCCATCTGCAGATAGTCGTTATGCGCGGCATTTGCCAGGGCAACGAGGCCCTCGGGCCGGAAACGCGGGAATCCCCAGATGAACGTCCCTATTCCGGTACCTATCGCCGGATTATGAATTATCATGTCAACGCTGCCTTTCCATATCTTTAGGCGCGTTCCGTCAAAGAGGTCGGCGCCGTAAGGCGCATAAGCAAGTTTTAGCCTGTCCGATATCGTCTCTCTGCCTAAATATACGAATGAGAATATTATCATCAGGACGAGAATAAATATAAGTATGCTCTTAATATTTATTGTCCTTCTCTTCCTTATGACGAGCATCATGACGATCAATGATACGCCCATACTAAGCCATGCGCCGCGCGATTGGGCCAATATAAAAGCGGAGGCCATAAATATCAATGCTGTCACCAGAAATACTCTATGGTCCTTCGCCACGCGGACATCCCCTTTCAACCGAGACATCTGGTTGAATAACTCGGCTATAGCGACCGGCATAGCGAGTTCCAGGTAGCCGGCAAAGTGGTTATGATTTACATAAGTTGATGCGAGAAAATCCTGCGGAATCCACCATGAATGGGGCAGCGTTCCGAAATATTGAAAAAGTCCGTATAGCGAAAGACACCCGCCCATGGATATGATGAGATATATCAGGCGTTTAACCATTTGTCCGTCAAATTCATTGATGATCACGTAATACACCCCTATGTATCCTAAAAGCCTCAAGAGGGCGTAAAAACTGTCATGTTTGTATATGGAGAAGACGAATGATATGGCGGCCAGGACCGTTAAGAGCAGGATGGGCAGATCGATGGAATTAGTTGTAAGTCGTAAGTTGTAAGTTGTAAGTTTGGGTTTTGCAGGGTTCGGGGAGACATTGACAACCTTAAAAAGCCACAGAAATATGATGATAAGCTCGACGAGCAGGATCGGCGTCATCGCCCATAGCCGGACAGATGCGCCTCTGGCTATCGGCGAAAATATGAGTATCGCCGCCAGCAGTATCCACAAAAGCTTTTTATACACCCTATACTTTTTTACCATTGTTATAATCTACATGCTCTTAAAAATTATTATGTTAAGAAATAAAATCTATTGCCTAATATCTTTCCTGTGTTTTATTCAGCATATGTTATGCTAACATCTCCAATCTCTATATTTCGCTCTTCAAAATTAACTGGATTATAATATTCATCGTTAACGAAAGAAACACTAAGCACTCTTATACCCCCATCTGTTTTTGCGGAAAAGGTGTATTTATTCCATTCTTCTTTTTTAATAAACATTTCCCCAATTTCTTCATCATCTACTCTCACTATTATATATGGATAAAATCTTTGGTGGTTAGAATCCGCCAACTTTGTCATAAGAAATCTTCTGGCGTTTATTGTTATAACCGCACAACCGGGCTTCATCTTAAGGGGAACGTATACTGTACCATTCCAATACATAACCCCATTTACAATTTCGGTTTTTTCATCATATGCCTTGCCGCGCCACTCTTCTTTAGAAATAGCGTATGAAATATCTATTGATTCCGTCTGTTTCATAAACGATCTCTTGATATCTTGTATCCGCTTTAATTCATTCCTTCTTTCTTTCTCGAACACAACCGGCTCTTCCAGATGTTTGTAATAATTCAATTTGGCAATGACTTCTTTGCGGAATTGCCAAAGATTATTGTTTACGATAAAAGCGTATAGGTTTTGATCCGATACTAGATTCTCAGGCGTTATCGTCTGAAACACCTTGAAATCTTCTGTATGATTCCATAGTTTCGAGTATATATATCCGGATCTGCTGGGATACATCAATATGACATACCGCAGTCTTTCCAGAATAAATTTTCTTTCTTCGGCATCCAACAACTTCCATATAGAAATGGCCGCATACCCTATCATATATGAAGTATATACACCGGATGGATCTTTCCGGAAAGCCTCTTTAAAATATTCCATCGTTTTCCTGCGTCCGTCTATTTTTCCGGATTCCGGCTTTCCGGCGCCGGAATACAATTCTATGGTTCCAAGCCTAATCCAGTATTCGGCATTCGACGGATTAAGCGCTGCCGCCTTCCTATATAGCATCGAAGCCGTATCAAAAACGGCCTCCGAAGTGACTTGCCCCTTGCCCTGCTCCGTCAGTATATCGCCCAGCCCGGCAGGATATTCGGCATTGAACGGGTCAAGCCTGATGGCAGTCTGCATCTTTCCCTCTGCCTCCGCCCATTGATGCCGCGCAGCCAGCTTTTGTGCGGCCGCAGATTCGATCTCGGCTAAGAGCGGGACAAAAATGATGATACAGAGAAACACAAGCAGCGCCGCCAAAACAAAATTGACCACGATTAATTTCATATACATTACAGTGTTTGACAATAGGATATGCATTGTCATGCCGATTCTTTCTTGAATTCAGCAGGTTATTCCAGATTTACCGCACTAATCATATAATGATAATTGTGGTACGTCTTTATCCAATCATTTTTTTTAAATAATTTATATATCTTATAATTGAGTCGACCAACGGAAGGATACGAATCATTTGGATAAACTTTAATATTGCCGAATCCAATATCCCGTAGAATTTTTTTAACTTCCCAGACATTTGTCGGAAACTCATAATCTGCCGGCCTATGGTCAGATCGTTTTAATCTATGATAAATGGTGCGCAATGAACTATATAGAGACCTGGGAAGGAGTATGGATTTAATAAATTGGAACATGCCCCACGCGTTGGGATCCTCCAGGAATAGAATCCCTCCCGGCTTCAGCAGGCCACGAATAGATTTCAGTAAATATTCTAATTTATTACTCTCGTGGTGCACAACGTCTACGCATACAACATAATCAAAAGCATTTTTTTTGAAAGGCAAAAATAAAATATCCCCGGCTACGCAGTTCTTTGCGGCGGAATTTGTTTTTAGATAGTGAAGCATGCTGTAAACCATATCGAAATTAACAAAAAAATACCCCTTATTTTCAAAATCAGTAAAATTTGTATCATAACCGCATCCTATATTAACAATAGCCTTAGGTGCTGGCCCGATATTTTGTCTTACCATATTCCAGAATTCCACCTTAGAATTTTTCCACTGCGTTCTTGAAAACTCTTCTTTTTTATTAAAACCGAACGTCATCATACGCGCAAGGTTCTCTTCTTCTATCAAGTGCGATTTGTCGGTATTTATAGTATATAAAAGAGGGATTTCATTCTTGATTTCGTACGTCATTTTGCACTGACAGCATCCTAAGTCGCTGCCGTTTTTGATTAAGTTACCGCCGCAGGAAGGACATGCCAAAACTTGCAATATCTCACTATTCATTATATTTGATATACCTTATTGTATTCGTTTTGAATGACATTGACATTTCAGACCTTCAACCATATATACATTCAACGTTTCTATTGCAACATCATCCCAATTAAATCTTTTCCTGACCAGTTCAATCTGGCACTTTTTATGTTCCTGCTTCAACATACCGGCAAAAATAGAAATTTTCTCTTTCAATTCATGTATATCCCCCACTTTAAAATATCTTTCATCGGCCAATCCTAATTTTTTATTCGGCGGTATGTCGCTCGCTATACAGGATAAACCGTAACTCATTGCTTCAAGTAGTACTATCGGCATACCTTCATAATAGGACGGGAGAACAAACAAACCCGCATGGCTGTAAAGCTCTTCGAGAGCTGTCCCGGTAAGCGACCCGGTCAATACAATATCCGGATTGCGACCGGCCCTCTCCTCGATCGAGGCCGCATACCTGTCTTTATGATCCGAGGCCCCGACGATAACAAGTTTCCATTTTTCACCGGCTATCATGCCGCCCTGTATCAAACTAAACGCGTCAATCAGGTCGCCGAAACCTTTTTCCGGAACAAACCTCCCTACAGCAAGTATATATCTGTTCTTTGCGAGTGAATATTTCTTAAGCATCTCCTGGCTCTCAGACGGACTTTTTACGTCCACTCCGTTAGGTATGACGAAGACTCGACGTTTAAACCTACCCGCTATATCGTCTCCGATATGGCTGGAGATGCATATTACCTCATTGGAAAAGATGCTGCCTGCAGTCTCACCCGCGCGTAAAACAATTCTCGCAAAGATACCCCACTTCTTTCGCTTGTAATCCGGGCCGTGATTTGTCATCACGACTCTCATTCCTAAAAAGCGGGCTAACGGAACAAACACAGATGGCCCTATGGCATGTATATGAAGAATATCCGGGTCTATACGCTTTGCGGCAAAGACACCAATAAACGTATGGATAAAGGCTTCGAGGAATTTATTCTTCGGGCACCGCAGAGGCAATAATTTCACGCCCTCGTATTCCCGGACCGCGTTGCCGGTATAAGGCTCCCGGGTAAAAATGGTAACATCGCATCCTTTACGGACTAGCCGCGGATATAGATGTTCGCAGTGCGACTCGACTCCGCCCTGGATATCTGGAAAACCTCGCGTTCCGAGTACGGCTATCTTCATCATTTAAAGCGCCAATCGATATCGTATTTCAACATCAACCTTACCTTGTTCTTGATGACCCATATGATCGGTTTCAATATGTTTTTCTTCATAGCCGGCGCGACAGAGCCTACCATCCAACAGTTTTTGCCGCATTTCTTCGCCTCTTTCCTCACTTCTTCGGCTCTGGCGCCATTCCATATCTTACGAAAAGGCTCTTTTTTAATATTTCCCATGCTCATTTCAAATGCATTGCACGCCATTACCTCCCCCAACGGATCTATGAAAAATAAATCCACACCGGCGGCACACGGCAGTAACCTATTATTACCATGGGCGTAATTAAGAAGCCCATAATTGAAATAAGCCCTGAACCAGTCCTTCACCCTTATGTTCATCAATTGATCGGTCATAAGTTTCATTAATTCCCTGTCAAAATCCGCTATTCTGGTTATCGTATTATCAAACTTATGGAAATAGTAGGAATTATGGACACAAGCAGTCGCGAACTCCATACCCATATCTTTGGATAAAATATATAGCCCCATCATATCAGATATGTTAGCGTCGGAAAGCGTTATACCAAAACCGATATCCTTAATCCCCATGCCCTTTAATTCCGTTAATGTCCTCATGCCGCGGTCAAAACAGTCTTTCATGCCTCGCAGATCATCATTTACCGTCCGCAATCCCTCAAGACTCACCCTTATCCCGACAGAAGGATATTTCCGGGCTACTGCCAAAATCTTTTCTGTATAATAACCGTTGGTACTTATAACGACTCTTCGCGCCTTTAAACTCAATATCCTCACAAAATCGGCAATGTCGTCCCGTATGAAGGGCTCTCCGCCTGTAATGTTACAGAAAGCAAGGCCGGGCAACGATTCTAAATCCTGCGGTTTTATTTCGTCTTTAGGATCGGTTGGATGCTGCCACGTATTGCACATGCGGCACCTTGCGTTGCACCTATATGTGACTATAACACAACCATCCATCTTGTCTCCATCGTTTATCACGGCTCCATTTAACAATTGTCTTTTTCTTAATTCAAAATATAATAATGAAATCGAGAGTAAAAAATAAAAATCTATTTCTTATAATTTTGTAGCCGGATATATGCGCATCGGATAAAATATTTTTTATCTCCCGCAATGATAATATATTCATATAAGCGTCCGTTGCCCATTTTTTTCCCGTAATACAAAGATACTTATCGAATAAATTTTTGGGCAATAAATGCAGCAGTGGGGTCCGTGTATGAACCTCTATTGGAAAATACCGGTTGGGTGTTGTTATAAATACCGAATCCGCAACTCTTTTCGCTTCCCGCAAAAACAATACCTGGCTATCCCTTCTTCCTACATGTTCTATTACCGCGTTCGACCAGCAAATATCAAATTGTTTATCTCTGAAAGGAAAAATTCCTCCTTTATACGTGACCGCCTTTACCAGTGGATATCTTTCCGAAAACTTATGAGGCGCATCTATCCCTAATGCCGTTATGTTTCCCGGATATGGATAATGTTTTTCTAAAAAATTATCGGATGGACCGTACTCTTCATCGCTGAAACCGACATCTATAATAGTGCTTTCGGACGTTGGTTTTAAAATATTTAAAAAAAGCCCCATTTTCTTTGCTCTATTATATGCGGATATTTTCTCAGCGATAGACATTTTACCGGGTTTCATGTTTACTTATTGCCTCATTATATAATTCAATTAATTTTTCATAGTGCTTTTCGCTGTTTAACTCTTCCCTGACAAAAACTACGGCGTTTTTGCCCATTTCCATAATCTTCCCTGGGTTAGTTATTAGATATCGAATTTTCGCAACAAGATCGTTTGTATCCCCGGGCTCAAAAGCAAGGCCGGTAAAACCTTCCTTCACAAGCTCCGCGATCCCCCCTATCCTGGCTCCGATAACAGGCTTTCCTAAAGCAAATCCTTCCATTATCGATCTTGGATTATTCTCACACCATTCGGAAGGAAGTATGGTGAACATCGATTTCCTTATCTCTTCTTTTAATTCTTTGCCCATTTTATATCCCAAGAATCTTATATTTTGCAGATTGAGGCCTTTAACCTCATGTTCTAAAGAGCTTCTCATCGGGCCTTCGCCGATTATTTTTAAAGTTATATTTTTTATATCCTTCATGGCTCTTAACAGGGTTAAGAGTCCTTTCTCTTCGGAAAGCCTGCCAAAATAAACTACCGACTCTTCTTTCCATGTAAAATCCGGATGGAAATCTTCCATAAATACAAAATTAGGTAAATATACTATTTTACCCTTAAACCCCATATCCTCTACGGTAGACTTTAAAAATCTGCTCGGCGCTATAAAGACATCGATATAGTCATATATATGAAGTATTATATGGTGCAGATACATCTCCGCTTCGTTGACAAGACTCTTTAAAGCCGAATTCTTCACGCATCTTTGCGTAAAACAATTGTAAAACTTTCCATCTTTGCATAACCTGCATACTTTACCACCTGATATGAGACGATAAGATGCACATACCATTTTATAATCATGCATGGTCATAACCACGGGAATATTATATTTTCTAATAGCGTGCAAAATCGAAGGAGATATTTGATGGGCAAAATTATTTAAATGGATTATGTCCGGTTTCACGATTTTTATTAAATCGTCCATCTTTTTTTTTGCGTCAAGAGAGTATAGAATATTGAAAGCGATCTTTATCCTGCCGGCAATGCCGCCGGGATTTACAAGATCCGCATACGGCACAAAATAATCCTGATAGGGATATTCCGGATTGAGAGGATGTTTCATGCCCCAGTATATGACATCGTGGCCTTTTGAAGACAATAACCTGCCGGTAGCGAGAGAGCTCAATGCGTCTCCGCCTGCATTATACAAAAATTTGTTTACGATCAGGATTTTCATCTTGTACGTCAATGTGTTCCGATTACAGCCAATATCTTATTTATACTCAACATGACTATGATAAAAAAACACAACAACACAAGATATGAAAGAAACAGAGATGGGTTCATCACTGCTGGAAGCGAATACAGCGCCACCAGGGCAGCAAATATGTCTCTTTCCTCTAAATAGATTTCATATAAGCTACTATAAAGGAAGCCCATTATTATTCCCCCAACGATAACACCGATTATATTAAAATTAAGATAAAGACTTCCGAACGGGGTGGCGGGAACGCCTCCGCCGCTAAACCCGAGATTCAACAAGTCCTTAAGGAAATAATCAAAGCCAACGGGTTTCTCTTTCCATAAGAAACGCGGGATTATTATAGCCGCATTCTGCAGATACTCCACACCATATTGAAATTTCAATATACCGAGTTGGATCAACTTTACTATCGGCATATAGCTCATATCATAAACTTCATGGTGGATAAAAAACAAGTGCTTTATCACATTACCAAATATTATTACCTGCCCCATCCTCACAGTGCTAACGGCGCCTATCAAAAAAACTATAAAAAATCCAAATATCGACATCTTGGCAAAAGATATATTGAAATACTTGTTGTAAAGGCCATAAGAAAAAAATATAAGATAAAAAACGGCAGTGTTATTGGCTGTTGTAATGAAGACAATGAGCGCCACCAATGACAAAAGCCCAAAGTATTTCAACGCATGCCCTTTATTCTTGCTTAAACTTACTCCAAAAAACCAAACGAAAGAAAAGGTCACAAAAAATACAGCAGGCTCTTTAATGAAGCCTTTGCCTATCTCTGTCGACCGCCTAAGGTCGCTCAGGTCTATTTTTTCAAAAAAACTCATAGTAATACCCGAGATCCATCCGTACACGGCAAGAAGCACTAGTCCGGTGATAAAGAAAAACATCATTACAGTCCTATTTTGCTTGGCGTATGACAGCGGAACTACGCTGATAACTCTGCTTGGCAAGTTGTTCCTTTTATAGAAAAATTGATAGTAAAGCATAGCTCCGCATAAATAAGTCAGAATTCCGATAGTCTGTATATCGAGAGGCAACCTATTATCATACAGCTTATGCCTTAGTATAATAGAGGGTATGACATACAAAATTGAAAAAGCAGCAAGCGGATATACACAAGGAGCGAAAATATTAACGGCCGATCTATGCAAAAATATATAGTAGAATGACGGAATAACTATCAAAAACATATTTAGCGTCAGCATGATGTTTACATAGCCTATCGACTGTTTCAGGGTCTCAAAAAAAAGAATCAAAGCGCCGATAAGACCCGCTAAGATCGAAGTTCCTGCGATGATGTAATATTTTTTATAAGCGTTCATGACGACTCTTTTTTTGGTTTAATAATTATTTCATCTTTATAAATCAAGCTATCCCTTATAACGCTTTTACATCCGAGTGAAAATCGACTATATCTGCCCAACATAATTTCGTTTAAAATTTCAGGCAGCCTACTATATAGCGGGAGATGCCATATCTTACGCCTTGCTTTTATATGCGCAATTTTACCCGTCATCAAACGTCTAACGTCATCAGAACAAACTTTATTTGATTCCAACCGACTTAAGGCAGTAACATACAGGGATTCTATTTGATCGAATGTTTCAGGTGCTGAATGAAATATTTTTTTAATGCGCGCAACGCCAATTTTTATCCCTCCCGTTGTCTGCAAATTGTGCTGCCGATATTGCACTAAAGGATCCTTAATAAAAAATCCTTTGTGGCCAGAAACTGTTAGTAGTAATATGATCCAGTCTTCATGATGTCCTGTTTTTAGCTCTCCGGGAAGTGGAAAAATCCAACCAGGTATCCGCGACGAAAACGCCAGCGTGCACCCAGGCGTAACCGAACCGATCTTAAGCAATGTCCGAAGCTGGTATATTATTTCAAATTCATCTCTTATACGGCCCAAGAACCCATTTTCCTGCCAAACCGTATAACCAAGGGAATTACATCTTTCATCTACAAGTAACGCATCGGATGCGACAAAATACAGGTTCGGATCCTGTAAAAATTTATTCTTTATCTCATCCAGCTTCGCCGGCATCCATATATCGTCCTGGTCAGATAAGACAATTATATCCCCTGAGCATAATCTTATAGACCTTTCGAAATTCTTTACCACTCCCAATTTATTTTCATTGATTGCAAAACGAACAGGAAAGGCAGACTTATCAGCAAATGCGCGCACGATATCGGTTGTCCGGTCGGTTGAACCGTCATCGCAAATGATCAATTCATCCGGAAGGCACGTTTGGCATGCGATGCTATTCAACTGCTCCTCCAGAAATCTTTCGCCGTTGTAGCTGCATAGCGCAACGGATATACGCAAGTGTTTCATTTGTCACCTATCTCTTTATCCTTCTCAAACCTGAAATAAATTTGCTTCCGATCGCTTTCAAACTGTCTATTTTTGCGGATCTCTTCTTGAAGTCGCTAAACACCTTGTCATCAATAGCTCCGACCCGTTTATTAAGCACCATTGAATATAATTTATAGCCGGTCAGGTCTTTTTCATGGAAGTTACCGGGTTTTATGGCTTTTAGATGCACCCCCGGCTCACAATCATCGCTCTCCAGCTTTTCTACCCCATAATCGGAAAAGATATGCTCAAAGTCATTCAATTCATATCGCCATAGATCATATGGGAATTCGTGATACGGAAATCCATACGAACGGGTAGTGACCAGGATTACACCCCCAGGCCTGCAAATATTTTTTATATTAGATATCACCTTCTTCCAGTCAAAGACATGTTCAATAAGTTCGGTCGAAAGTACAACGTCGAAGCTTTCTTTGCCGAATTTATCTATAATATCTTCCGCGGGACAGATTACGTCTACACCGGGCCCTTTTTTGACATCGACCCCTATATATTCAGCCGGATGCATAGACTCGACAAGGGACCTAAGACTACCATTCACATCAAGCGAGCCGATCTCCAAAATGCGTCTGCCTTCCGCTTCTTCTTTTCGCAGGTTCTTAAAACCGAATATTATACATCTTGCTGTGCACATATGCTCTCCACATTTATCCGATTTTCCTCAGATATCCTTTTGGATTCCACGTAATAAGAAAACGCTCCATAGTCCGATCTATTACAAAATCATTATTCTCCTTTATAAACGCCTCTATCGCTTCATGCGGCCCACCTGAATGAAATCCGTTTCTAAATATCAAGCCATGGTTAATGATACTGTCTTCAATTATAAAGTAACTGCCTTTGGAGACAAGAGAGTTATAAGTCCGCAGGATATTCAAGGTGTTTTCGTAGGTATGACTGCTATCCTCTATAATCAATACACGATGGTGGGGTAATATGAGATCTTTGACACGAACGAATGATCCACACGCATCGCCTTCAAGCAAACTAATGCGATGATGCGCCTTCACAACTAAAGGAATCTTGCTATGGTCAATATCAACTCCTATGACCCGGCCGTTGCCTATATGATCTAACATATGCGCAAATGCCAGCAGCATTCCTCCCCATGCATTTCCGATCTCTATGATAATATCAGGTTTTATCTCATTTACTATCTCCATATATATCCAAAAATCCATCGGCGATTTTATTGCTGGAATACCGAAATAGCGCGACCGGAGGGTTTCTTTTTGTATTTTTTTCAACAAAGCCTTTACAGGCATATTCATGGCCTTCTCTAAGTGCCTGCTATTTTCGTGGTTCTCAAATGTTTTTTGCAGAGAATCGATTATCAAAAATGCTTTTCTCCAAAAAAAACTTTTTGACTCCCTCTTTGTCTTCAGCCAAGCTGCCATTATCTCAGTCATATCCGCTCACTTTCATTTTCGAATAGCTACAAAATAAGATATAGCAAATCCGCCACAAGATATGTGATGCTTGTGGCCAGCGCAATCCCCGGCAATCCAATAACTCTCATAAGAATCAGATTTAGCGCTACGTTTAATATATTCATGATAAGCGCTATTTTCATCGGTACAAGCGTTTCTTTCATTACAAGGCGTCTTATGACAAAAAGCTGGCATAATGTGAATGGGGCGAACCCCGCAAGATAAGCAAGCCAAACCCATCTTACTTCAGCCAACCTGTCTTTTGGAAATTGTCCATAACCGTATACAAATCCTATCAGAGGCTTGCTGAAGACCGCCAAAAAAATCGTCACGGCCAAAGAAACTACTAATAATAATTTGGCAGCCCTCATAATTTTTTCTTTGAATAACTCTTTATTGCCGCCATTCTCATAATAGGTCTTACTCCAGTGGGAAAGAGTTGTAACTATGAACCCGCTGGATAATAATGCAACGGGAATCATATATAACCTATCCGCATATTCAAGGACCGATACGCTTCCTTCTTGAAGCCAGGAGGCCATGACCTTATCGATAATGGAGTTCAGCCCAAGTGCGGCCAGTCCAATAACTAAGTGCGAAAAAGTCTTTAAAAAATTCAACGATTCCGTATCAAAGACCAGCGAGAACCTGATAGAGAACAACTTTCTGTGCAAAACCGTACTCCATAATATACAGAGACGGAAGGCTTCCCCTAAAACATACCCCAGGGCTATAGCATGTACTCCTATTTTTGATTTCAGCGAAAAAATTGCCGATAATATAACCGCGGCCCGAAAGGCCGGCAATACCGCCGGAAATATGAATATTTTATAGGCATTAAGTACCCCGCTTAATATGCTCGTCGCGATGAGCAGGATAAGCAACGGCAGCATCTCCGTCAATATCTTTAGTAAAAAAGTAAGTTGCCAAGACGAAAAATTAGTTACTATGCCCAGGAGCGGGCGGGATATTGTGAGAAAAATGGCGCCGGCTATTAAGAAGGTAACGACACCTATCGTTAAAACCTTGCCTACAAAAAACCCTACCTGCTTTTCATCTCTTGACCTTACTTCCGCTATAAACGGCACTATTGAGCTCTCTATTGAATTACTGAATATTCCGGATAGATAAATGATGATCCCGTAAGCAAAGAAAAATACATCCGTAGAGCCGCTCACCCCAAACCAGGCCGCTATAAAAAACGGCACCAGAAATCCAATCGATTTGCCTGATGCGCTCCAAAATGTGGTCTTGACAATGTCTCTAAACAACAAAGAACGCGATATTTTTATCCGGTCGCTCGATACACGAATCCGTGCAAATATACTATTAGACAGGTATGCTCCTCTTGTTTTTTATTACGCCATTATATACATTAGATTATATCATATAAGAGAGTTTCGGCAAGGGGGCGAGTCGCAATAAGGACTTAAAGGGGATCAAATATAGAATTACTTACCCGCAAGAGTCATTAAGCCTTTACGAAGGCTCTCCAATATCCCCTTTTCCTTTATCCTCCAGAGAATATTCGAGGAAAACATACGTTTTATTCTGTTACGCCTATTTTTTTTATCAACAGTAACTTCGATGAGTCCCGCCAATTCCCTGAACCGCTCCTTTGATATAGCAGGACAAAAATAATTCATTGGACTTTGATGATTATAAAGAGCGACATCATAGCTCTCCCCTATTACCCCCATCTTCTTACATAGATCGAAGGCCTCCGTACCGGGATAAGGCGTAAAGATACTATATATCAAAAGATCGCACGGGATATTCTTCATTTGACTGAAAGTGTCCATTAATGTTTCTTCTGTTTCCTGAGGAAATCCGATCATATAAAAAACGTGCAGGTCGATGCTGTATTTTTTTATTATCTTGGCTGCCGACAAAGCTTCTTCAACAGTAATATTCTTGCGTATCAGTTTTAACATTTCATCGTTCCCTGACTCAATGCCAAGACGTATCGAAAAACATCCGGCTTTTTTCATTATAGCGATAGTTTCCTCGTCCACCAGTTTCACATGAATTTCGCATGCCCATTTGAGACCAGGGCACTGTCTTATGATTGAATTACATAAATCAAAGACGTATTTCCTGGTCACTCCAAAATAGTCGTCTTCGAAAGAAACCGCCTTCAGGCCCATACTTTGGCATAGTTTAATTTCTTCAATTATGTTATCCGGAGACCTGAATCTCACTCTCCTGCTCCAAATATTTCTGGACCCACAGAACACGCAGTTATACGGACAGCCTCTTGTGGCAAATATGTGCCTAAAAGCCTCCTTTGGATACAAGCCATAGTCTTTCAATGCCGTTTTTGCATTTTCTATGGGAAATCTTAGCGAATCTAAATCATCTATATATGCCTGGCTCGCATTCTCAGCTACACCGTCTTTTGTTCTGTACATAACGCCGCTTATATTTTGAAGCCCGCTGTCATGCCTTATAGCATGAAGCAGTTCGACAATGGTCTTCTCCCCCTCGCCTTTTACGCCTATATCTATTTCGGGGCAAGCAAAGATATCTTCTCCGACCATCGACGGATGAGGCCCTCCCATTATTACAATCGTCCCTTTGTCGCATTCTTTCGCAATTTTGGCAATTATGCATGCCGACTTAAAATTTTGCGATTTGGCCGTAATACCTACAACATCCGGCCTCCAATCCTTGATCACCGATCTAACTTCGTTCCATATCTCTGCGGCTGGGTTTTTTAAATTGTCCAGGTACCTGCGAAAACCTTCGCCCGTTTCGTAAACGACGCTTCGCTTCTCGCTGTGCGGCGTGAAGTCGGCATTGTAAGCCATTACTTCCCAATCTGTGTTATTCTTGATAGCTCCGGCAAGATAACCAAGAGAAAGAGGATAGAGATCAAGAGAATATGAGGGCTTATACAACCTATGGAATAACGGCTCGATCAGCAGGATTTTATTTCGTCGTTTCATTAATCTCCAAATAGCGTAAATGTTCGGCTTTTCACTCTAATATATTATATTTATTCTAACCCCTAATCGGTGGACAACTTTGTTTGAGCAGGGCCTGTCGTGCTTGGAACCGGCGTAAAAGGCGGGAGCTGCGCAGCCGGTTTATCCGATACCGGGCCGGTAGAGCTGGACCGGGGCACAAAACTATGTATTACCTCAGTTTGCTGGGCGGTTTTATTCAACGTAGCTACAGGAAGCGAATAGGCAGATTGATCAGGTACATCCTGAGCCATTTTTTCCGACAACACTGGTCCCGTAGCGCTTTTTATCGGCGTAAAAGCAGGAAGTGTCTTAAGCGACGGAGCCGATTGTTGTGATACCTCAGGCGAGTCGATAACCGGTGAGGTAGCTACTTGCGGAGGCAGCGCTGTTTCTAATTGTTTGAAGCTTTCGTCTTTTAATTCTTGAGTATCAGAAACTTTTTTAATTAATGCAGTCTTCTCTACAGGTTCGATTCCGGATTTAGGTGTATAAATTTGATATGATTCATCACTAGCAGGCAGTGCTGGTTCCGGCTCGGCAACCCTGGCAGGAACAACATTTTTCTCAGGCAGAGAAGAACTGGATTCTAGTTCGGTTGAAGTATTCCTTACCAAATAGTTCGTTACCAAACCAATAATAACACCTAAAAAAAGTACTAATAGTACAATACTGGTTATTATCAATGCTGATTTCGTCATATTTCACTATCAACTCCTGTTTGAAAATTGATTATACCATATGTAGCATATAATCCATACCAAAATCATTTACAAATTTGCCGTATCTGCATAAATTTTTACGCCCCGTCAAAATCGCCTGTCGCGATGAGTTCAGGGCTTAAAGTGTGGAGCTGTGTCCACTGAGGGGTTCCGTTAGAATCCCATACGTGGATACCGAATTCCCCGTAATCGAGGATGACTTCATCCTGGTTGTCCCCGTCGAAGTCGCCTCTTGC
>Ga0265297_10000849_pt1 | contig 82015 bp, 110 predicted proteins | sample Munlanlwell13791_FD_192502 | JGI IMG/M metagenome (GOLD analysis project Ga0265297, IMG submission 192502) | Leachate microbial communities from a municipal landfill in Southern Ontario, Canada - Leachate well 137-91 | ecosystem: Engineered > Solid waste > Landfill > Unclassified | place...
TCACATGCTTGTATTAATTCTTCTTTTGTTTTATAAAATTTAGTATCTGGTATATCTTCTCCATTGTTATCAACGACGCGATACCCGATATCAAATCGTTTAAATTTCAGTATTAGGTTCATTTTATTCCTCCGGTTTTTTCAGGGATAGAACCTCTCTAAATGTGTTTGCTCTTCTTTTGAGTCTAACAGCCTCTTCAATATCTCCATTGGTTCCATTTCCAACTGATTTATCCATCAATTCATCTGCTAGCAGCTCACAATTTGTTATCGTTTCTGTGAGCCAAATTTTCAACCATTCCGGGATTTCTTCAGGTTCGTTTCCAGTACCATTACAATTAGGACATTCAATCCACTGATCAACGCAATTTGGATTGTGAGACGAATTTTCTATGCTTCCTGCACCATGGCATACCGGACATTCTGTATTTGGTTTTAGTAGGGCAAGAACCCATTCAAGTTCATCAATTGCGAAGTGTGGCCTTGGTGACCGAAGCCTCGAAAACGTATCAGCATTGGTATTATATCCGTCTATTTTGTTTTTTATTTTATCTATCAGCCATTCCTGGATTCCTGATGGTTCCTGCATCTCGTTCCAGAACCTGATTGCATCCTCGTTGTCCTGTCCTCTTGGACCCCTTGACTTACAGTTTGGACAGATTACGTATAGCCATTGCATTTCATTATCGTCTATTGTTCCATCAAGGCATGGTTCTGTGTTGCAATGACGACATGGCTTCATTGTTGTCATTTTATTTATCATGTTTACACCTGGTTACTTTTATTCTTGTGAGACATTCTGAAAATGTAATACTACGAGCGTCTGCAATACCACTTTCAATGTAGTATCTGTACCGTGCTTTGGATGCTGTTTCGGTATTGATTACCATGTCGTACAAGGGGTTGTTTTCATAACGGCATAAAAATGACTTGATGGTCATAGTGGTATACCAAATTCCCTATCTCTTATGACAGCAGATATCCTGTTACGTAACCCAACCATTTCCTGGTAGTCCAGTTTGAATGTTATGTTACATAGGCGAATGTAGTAACTGCCTTCACTCATGGGTGGACAGGACATGTGGTATACTGATGGATCATCAGGATTTCCAGGCCATGGATCGTCAACAACTTCAATCATGATAATGACCTGTTATGTGGTTGATGGTTTTCTGAGAGACAGGACCCATTCAAGTTTGTCCTTTACTTCATAGAAGGTGTCTATCTCGAACGTTTCCTGGTCGTCTGCTTCATCAATGGTTTTCTGGATGGAGTCTATGTCGTCCTGGATGAGTTTCCTGAGCCAATCAGGGATGTCAGGGTTTTCAGGTGGAATATTAAGCACTTTAACGTCTTTTCCAATATATAGATGACTATATAACATACCAGTCATTATGTCTCTACAGACATATTTTAATGCTGTTTCATCGTCTGGTTGATGGTTGAAGAAATCGTGGGTGAAAGAACATCTCCTGCATTCTACCTGTCCATCTGTAAGGGTTACCCTGATGTAATACTCCTCTGCAACATGAAGTGGCAGAGGTCTTGTATGTGAGTTGGATGTGCTAACACAAAACTGGTCGAACTTGTATTGAGAACGGAGTGCTGGGTTCAGTGCATTATGGACTTCCTCAGATGTGGGTATTTTAGATGGCATTACTACACCTCATGTTTGGTTTGATATCAAAATTATCGTCCAGGTTGCATTCTTTCATTGCCTGACAGATGTCACCACGGTTGTAGGTGAGATCCTGGGCAAACATCATGAATACCTGGCGGCGTTCTGATGCATTCTCGCATACATCAAATAGTGATTTGATGTAGGTTATGTGATCACGGTTTACTGTCATGGTTTTCCTCGATTCGTCTGCTGTAATAGGTGTATGATACTTCCATCCATGTTTCAAATTCCTTACCACATTCACTGCATTCCACACGTTGTACCGTTGAATCAAGAGTGTAACCTAGTTCCGGGTCCTGATGATGGGTACAGTGTGGACATATGATTGAACTGTCTGATATTAGGGTCATAATGTTTCGTTGTCCAATGCTTCCTGGTATTTGGTTAGCATGCCTGACAAATACATCACTGTGTTGTATTTCAGGTTAGTGGATTTCTGTTTTGCTTCGATGTTCCTTACAAGTCCCATGACGTGTTCAGTGTCAGAGATTACTTCATGATAAGATGGGAATTTCCTGGTTTTCTTCAGGTTGCGCTCGAACACAAGATCTACTTGTTTTTCGTATCGTTCAAGACGATCCTCGCATTCCTCCATGGTTCCACGGAAGATCTGATTACGTTCAATTCCTTTGAATGCATCAATGTAGTTACCATTGATCTTCCAGTATTCCAGGTTTGGGTGTTTGATATCCAGACCGGTTTCCTTAGTTGGATCAAGTGAGTCACTGTATTTGGTTTTGGCGTTGTTGATCAGGACTACCAGGTAGTCACGGATGTTCACTGAGCACATGGGGTTGAGAACGTTACTGGTCCGGTAAGACTGGTGGATTCTGTCCGGGTATTTACTGGACTTTGGTGGAAGGTCTATAATCTCGAACTCAACCGGAGATGTTTGGATCTGAATGTTGTAATGAGGTTTATAGGTTCTATTAAGCGTTAACCAGGCTATTTCATCGTCCAGATCATCGAACTTGAGACGGCATTCATCATCGTAAAGGTTATTTGCTTTTGATTTCAGGGTTTGTTCCCTGGTAGTGTATTCCTCAATTGACATTATGTAACCACTACCGTCTATGTAACCGTCTAATACCTGATACTCCTTTACGTATTCAAGGGTTAGAAGGGGTTCTTCAATGGAGAACTCCCTGCCTTTGTTTATCCTGTCGTTGATAAGGTAGGTAGAGTAATGGTCTGCCTGGAAGTATAGGCCACCGGACGGAAGCCTGAAAAGTTGTTGGATGGGTTTATTGGTCATGATTTATCGTCCTCCTCCCTGAAGTTCAGGGCTGGTTCAATTCCGAGTATTTTGAGCAGGTTAAGAAGTTCAGGAGCTTCTATTTTCATGGCTGCTACATCATCAGAAGTTATTTTAAGATTCTTGACGTATGTACCTGACTCCCATTCTTCATCAAAGATCTCTATCTCCTTTTGGTTTTTGTGGATAATGCTTATCACTTTGTGTAGCACGAACTCATCTGTGGCTCCCATTGCAGAAGCTGCTAGTGCTACTGTTATCTCAGTCACAGCGTCTGTGTCCAGTGCATAGACCTTCATGGTTAATCCCATCCCAGTGCTTTGGATGCTGCAACGTGACCTTCATCTCCTACCATCTGCCGTCTTATCCTCATGATCTTTTGGAAATGATCACCGGTTGATTCACAGAAGAATGGATCACCGATTGGTGCAAACCTGTATTTTGCTAATAACTGTTTGTATGATGCTGTTTCGATCCATTTCTTCTGTTCGATTAGTTTTGGATCGGTTGGTCTGTATGATACACAGGCATTCTTGAACTGTGCTTCCAGGTTTACCTGTTTGTTGTCAGGTGTTAATCCTTCGTCCACCATGCATGTATACAGGAAATGAATGGCAGGGTAGTATGCATTCATTTTTAGTTCGTGCATACCATCCTTTGAAGTATAATCGTTGATTTCGATCTGGTGCAGAAATAGGAATATGCAGGCTAACATGTCTGATGGAAGCCCGAATGGATTTTCTTTTGTTTCGTTAGTTATCATGGTGTTAGTTGTCATGTTAATACTCAGTTATGGCATTGGATGATTTCTAATGCAGGATCTGTCTGGTTGATTGTAGAATTTGTCACAATCACCAGTATGCTGGTAGTGGGTGCATGGTGGGAGAAAGTGTCCTATCAGTGGACACCAACTGTACCCGTCCCAGGGATCCGAAGGTGTTTGTTCTTCAAGTTCATCATTTGGATTCATGAGCATTCACCTGCTGGATTATCCGGCATTTTGATCAACCATATTATCAATCACCTGCTGGATGAAGTATTCAATGGGTGGTATATCTGGTTCTCCCCCAACCCTCATGAGGGTGTGATGAGCAAGGAGTTCTTTTGCCTCAAGGTATACCTGGACCGGGATGCCCCGTGTCTTTGCTGCTCTTGCATCATCCAGGTTCTGGTTATACTTTTTGAGTTTTCGTTCGTACTCGTAGTAAAGTTGTGCGTAGTTCTTTGAGGCGATGGTGATCCTTCCTTCATTGTCTGAATATGTTGTGATGCTGGTATCAACTACTGCAATTGTGCTACCCATGTTGTCTTTGATGGCTTTCACTGCAATAGCGATTGCTGTGTTCAGGTCGTTTAACTCAGCGATGTCAATTTCGGGCTTTACCGGAGGTGTCAGGTCAAATGTGTTGATTGGTTCTTGTGTCATGGTTGTTACTCGGCTGGTTTGTTTGGGTTAAGGTTGGAAACTGGGGTGAGGAGGAGGTCCTGGGCTTTGTTATGGAGGAGATCATACCGATTGTATGAGATGGATTCATCATGAGATGCATACGAGGTCATAGCATTGTAGATTGCCCATTTTGTCGGCATGAGATCAAGACTGCCGGTTGATATGATTAAGCGTGCCTGCTTTGCACTGCCTGCGTATGGTTCCAGGAATTCAATTTGTTTTTCAGTGTTGTAGAAGACGATAACTTCGTCCTGGGACTTGCTGATCAGGGACACCATTGTTTCTTCGATAGTGACTAGGTTGGTGATGAATGACTTCACTGCATCACTTACCCGGCTAAGGATGTTGCCGGTATGCATGAAGGAGATAGGTATGCTTTTTTCCAGGATACGGTTGACCAGCATACCGTTCTTACAGGCTTGGCGAAAGGCGAAGGCATCGCCATGGAACCCGGTTGATTTGTTGAAGGAGTTGGTGAACCTCATACCGAGCTGGATGGTCTGATCTGATGATGGATCGTCCATGGTAAGGTTGTCGAAGTAGAGTTCAGATGAGATTACATCTCCAAAGTTCCGAAGGGTTCCTGAACCTGTGATTCCTGCAGCAGTTACTGCTTCAAGGATTGCATACACTGCATCCCTGTGTTGCAGTATCTGGTACTTTTTTGTGATTGGACAGATTTCTTTCCCAGTGGAAGTGTTCCAGATGACATCGAACCGTGATTCTTGTTCAAGGTCACCGGTTTTGTAGATGGGTGTGCGGCGCTCGGCTATGTTCAGACTCGATACGTGATCAAGTAGATGATCAAATGTTTTCAGGTTTTGAATGTATGTCATGGTTATAGTTCCGTGAATTTCAGATAGAGGTTTTTGACTATCAGAAGTTCATGTGGTTTTCTTTTTCCTTCCGGTAATGACTGTAGGACTGACAACTTGTAGATGAGAATGTTCTTTATGTTGAGGATGTTGTCACCGATGAAATTTCCTTCTTCATCAAATGCCTGGTAATCAACGTAAATTTCGTTACGATAGTTGTTCCAGTTACCACGAATGGTTTTGTCAATTGTCCGGAGGTAGCGATACTGCTGACGGGTGAGGATGATTCGTGTCATGGTATCATCCTGCAGGTGTGTCAGTTGTGATGATGTAGTTGTGGTTGTTGTTTGATTCAATTATGGTTCGATACTTTTTGATGGTGTTTCGGCTTATACCGGTTGCTTCTATCAGTTCTTTGTCTGTGGTGTCCGGGTTGTTCAGTAGGATGGATGTTACCTGGCTGAGTTTGTCTGTGTCAGGATAACGGTTCCTGGTCTTTCTTTTACTGTCAGAACTGTCACCAGTAGTGGTTGTGTCTGGTGTTGCAGGTGACTTTACAGTTAAGTTACTGTATAAGTCTTTGAACGCTGATATGAAAGGAGCGAATGGTGTATCACTTACTTGAGTATCGTTATCAACTTCGTCATGTGACTTTAGGTCTGTCCGGATGTTTCTCATCAATAGTTCTACTGATACACAGAGAGCAATTGGTGGAATTGCATATGATAACTTTGATACTATGTTGTCGGGTGAATGGACAAGGTTGAATGAGATTGACACAAGGGTGAATGATATCAATACCATCCATCCTACACGTGTACTCAGTTGTTTGATTGATGATCGAAGTATTTCAAGACTGCCTGCTACCAACAGGGCATCTATACATAGAGGCCATAGCCATGTGAGGTACGGGTTAATCTCGGACTGTGCTGCAAGTTCCTGCAGGTTTACAAAGGATAGGGAGAATGCACTGATGGCAATGATGAATACAAGTAAACCTGTAATGTCTGGAATGGATCTTTCAATTTCTCTAATCTTCATGATGGTTCCTACTTTATGTGGCTAGAGGGTGAGCGGGATAGAAATGGATGTTTTCTGGAGCAAGGTTTTTGAATGCAAAATGGTTTTCACGCAGCCATCTTTTGCTGGTTTCAAAGTTTGCTTTCAGAATGAACTCCTTCACGTAATACATGTGAATTCCTGGCTCGGATAACGCATCGTATATGCAGCTCTTGGGTATCCAGAGTGATACTGTAAGGGAGTTGTATAAACGTTCATTTAATCGGGTCCATGGATACATGGTTTTGTCCAGGAAGATGTTGAAACATATCGCTTTTGGTGATTCACGTATGACTGTTGCTTTGATTCGTGTGAATTGATTGATTTGTGGTGGATGTTGTTTATCAAACTCAAGCATCCGTTCATACACATCAGAACTGCTTTTTGTATTCTGCCTGGATTGTTGGTATGAATCTGTTCGTGAATCTGTTTTTGACTTTGCGTTATCAAACATGTCACTTACATCACGCCAGAACTGCTCATCATATGCAGTGCCTCTTGGTTCAGACCTGGGTTCAGACTTTGGTTCTGACTTGGATGATGAGCTGGATGATGACCTTGACCAGTCGTGTGCCTGATAACTGTGGAATCCAGAACCAAAGCCAAATGGATCTGTATAGAAGTCACCGAATGGGTTGGAGTCGGGGTTTCTACGTGATTCACGGTTTGAACCTGGTTGGGAATGGTTGTTTACACGGCGACCAGAATCCGGATTCTTATAACTGTTGGTATTGACCTCATGAGACTGGATGTTGTATTTCTTCATCAGGTTCTCTGCCTTGGCTTTAGCAGAGGCTGCTTCACCAGGGTATTTGGAGTCCGATGCTAGTGCGTATAGTTTTTCAATACGATCTAATGCCTCTGATCGTGATACCATTGCTACTCTCCTGATTCATTTAGGGAAGATATGAGATCGTATCCTGCCTGGGATAGGGTCCTGCCCTTTGATGATATGGTTATGTAATCGTGCTCTATCAGGTAGGGTTCGTATTTCTGTGACAGGTCTTTGATTGGGATATGGGTTACAGATGACAGGTTTGATTGGGAAATGGAACCTGACTTGAAAATGGTTTCTATGATACGATAGTCGGTTTTGGTAAGACCTGTTTTGTCAACATCTATGAGTTTCAGGGCTGCATAGATATCTAACGGCTCTGGTGTGGTTATGTCATTTACTATGATGTAATCATAGATACGGTCACAATAGGCTGTGGCTATACGTGGCGTTCCTCGTGTTACTGAAGAGATTACGTGAAGACAGTCTGGTGATAGAGTTATGGGTTTCCATGCCATGTAACGTGATATGATTTCTATCATGTCGGGTTCGTTGTAGAGGGAGAGTTCAATTTTATAGAGGAACCGGTCCAGGAATGGGGGAAGTAGAGTGGAGGGTTCAGTTGTTGTGCCGATTATGGCTAGTGGGTGGATCTTGTAGGAGATGGACCGGTCATTGGAAGTTATGTTCAGGAGGTTATCTTCCATGATAGGGTAGAAGATTTCTGATAAACGGGGAGGAAGAGCATGGATTTCATCAATGTAGATGATGTCAAATGGTTTGGAACGCAGGATGATGTTGTTGATCTGGGCAGGAGAAGTTACAGTGTTAGCAAGAATTTCGTGGAGTTTTGACCCGTATTCTGTTGCCAGGATGCGGGCAAGAGTTGTTTTACCTGTACCGGGAGGTCCTGTGATGAGAGTATGGGGTAGAGGTCTTTTCTGTTTCTGTGCTGCCTGGATTGTCAAATCTATTGAGGAACGCAGATTTGCATCGCAGGTAAAATCGTTTAGGGTTGTCGGTTTGGTCATAATGGTTCACCTTATGGTTTTAGTGAGACTTTTTGTTTCGTAATTTGTCCAGGCATGTCTTGCATAGTTTGCTGGAGCCACCTGAATCGGAGCGATAGGTCTTTCTGCAGGACTGGCAGATTTGTATGGTTTCACCTGAGTTAAGCAGTCTGCCCACATCCTGAAAGGTTGGTTACTGGTTGTCTGGATGGTTTGAGATACGTTCTGTTTGCAAGGGTTTGGATGGTTCGTTGATCGGTTGTGATGTATACCTCTGCAATTGCACGGGAGTTTACATGGGTGTTACCATAACAGGAGGGAGAGTTAAGGAATCTGATGTGGACAGATGCAGTGTCAAGGTTTATGTTGTCTGTTGCAAGATCGTGAAGGATTTGACGTGCTGTCATGGTTGAAATGTCACGGCTGTTACCGTTGCTGTATGAACTGTAAAGGGTCCATAGTTTTCCTGGCACCATGGGATGGATGTTCAATCCGAATTTTGGGTGTTTGTAGATTTTTGGCATGGTATCACCTTTAGTATAGCCTATCGTAGAGATCTATGAATCTCTTGAATAGTTTATGTTCTTCGCTATCAAGTTCTGGATCCGATTCTGAAAAGACTTCTTTAATTATCCTTACATCGTTCACTGTTAGATTGATGTCAGCAGTTTTGGTTATGCTTATGACTTTCATGGTATCACTTCAGTTCATTCAATAACCTGACCATGCCATCCCGCAAATCTACTTCCAGTTCTCTGATGGGTGTAGCGGTATCGTTTCTGTCAAAGGCATCAATAATAGTCTCTATTTCGTCATAACTTAGTCTGATGTCAGCAGACGAATGTTTCCTTAATGTTTCCATGATATCACTCCTTTGAGAGCATTTTGTTCAGTCTTTTGCGGCATGATGAGCATTCATCCTGTTTTTCTGTTGGGTCATCGTCATAGGCTTCAGGATCGTTATTAGGATAGAACCATCTGCCACAGAGGGATCGTCCACTTTCCTGGATGTAGTGGAATTTCTTGAAATTTGGTGCTTTAACCCATCCTTTTGGTGTCATATTGTTTCTCCCCGTAATTGATGTTCAATCTCTTTTTGGTAACATGGGAAGTAAAAGAATTCTGTTTTTTCTGTGGTGAAATGAGTATCAGGAGTGAATATGGATAATTCTCCTGTCACGAATCTACCACAAACGCAACATCGTAATCTTTGATTAGACATGGTTTCTCCTACATGTTCAATCTCATATTAGTTTTAATGCATCCTGATTCAGTAACCAGTATGATGTCGGCGTATTCAGGACGAATCTGATATGTGGTAAGGGTTAGTTTACCAGATGGGTTGAATCCTTCGGGTTCAAGTGTTGCAATATGCTGCAGGAGAGTTCCATTTTTGGATACCAGGTCGATGTGATATGCCTTGACAAGTAGTTCTTCACGTAGACACGACATTGTTGGTAAAAAGTCTTCCTGGTTAAGTTGGATGAATACTGGTGTTTCTTCTGTTGGCTCATCTTTGCGTCTGTAGATACCTTTTATGATATGGGTTGACATTGTTGAACCTCATCTGGGTCATTTGAGCATAGCAATTCGCATTTGTTTGATTCATCGAATCGAATACCGATGACATCAAAACCTTGTTCCCTGCATTTCTTGATGAATTTACCTAACTCCATAGATCGGTAGTATATGCCTCCATGTCCTCCAGGACCTTCATATCCATCAAGAAAAAATATCATGTTATCGTCAGTCATACGTAGTCACCTTTCTTTGCGTGGTAATATGGCGATTCTGATGTGAATGTGGAGTATCTTTGTTTATGGTAGCAACTGGGTTTTCGTACTTTTGGATACTTGTGGTATTCACGTGGGTAGACATCTATGGAGATGACCTTGCACCATACCATCTTTGCACGTTTAAAACTCATGCACTCTTTGCATTTGCCGTCTACTCCTCCCTGGTTGTAGAAGTCGTTGTAGCAGCCTGAGCATGCTGATTTGTTGATTGTCATGGTTTTACCTCAAATGTTTGTTTTTAATTGTCATGGGTTTTTTAATTGTCATGGTATGCGGGATGCCGGACTTGAACCGGCAGTGGATAATTGTACCTGCAATTTTCCATTTTTCATACTGATTTTTTGTAAGGTTTCTCGCGTAAACTTCACTGAAATCTATGATCCCGCTAAAAAGTTTCAATTATTTATCATGTTTAATTGTTTATCATGTTTTAATGGGTTGGAGTGATAACAACTTCAATGAATTCGTGGACTGGTTTTGGTTTTGAAATTGCTTTTGCTGCACGTTTCATGATAGAGATTATCTCATCATATGTTTCCTGGCTGCATAAGAATCCAGGTTTCATTATGACTTTAAAACTATAATCTTTTACGATTATACTATTATCATGTTGTTTATAGTATAATGGACCGGACATTGTTCTGTATGGAGTTGGCAGTTCCCATTTAGGCTTGACATTACTGTAATCTGCCAGTTCATACGTGACATCAGTTCCAGTGATTATTCTCCTGAAGCGTAGAATGGTGTCTGATGGATTGCTGCATGGTTCAGTGGTCTGTTCTTCCTGGTTGGTCTGGTCGTCATGGTTGTTCTTTGGTTCTAAGAATTCTTTGACTACACGGGATGATGCTACTCCGTTGACTCTGGTTTCATGGATGAGTCTCATGAGTATTTCATCTGACTTGTAGCCGGTGCGTCCTGTTGAACCGTTCATTACCAGGGTAATTGCTCCTTCATCAGTTTCTGCACCTACGATATGGATGCATTCTGATACCAGGACATACCTGCTATAGTTTTCCTGGTTGTTGTGGGGGTTGTCATGGTTCATGATATTACCTCGTAACTGTAAACTTCCGGATCGTTAATGATACGAATGTCATCAACCAGACGGAGGATACCTTGTTCTGTCTTTACTCTGGAAAGGGTTTTTTGTTCAGTCCTGGTAAGGTACCTGTACAGGTAGTAGTATGAAGTGTATGTGTTCCCCCGTTCTCTGATTTTAAGGACTATCGGTTGATAGTCTTCAGAATGGATTGTCATTCCATCTTCTGTGACAATAAAAGGGAATGGTTTTGGTCTGGACATGATGTTACTATCCTGCTATCAGGTGGTCATGAACTCATGACTTCCTGGATGATGGATTCCAGTATTGATCCATCAGAACCGTGCTGTGACATTTTCCTGTATCTCCGTGTCATCATGTTGAGTGTATCAACGTCAATGATGGAGTTTTTGCCCCAGGTTTCACGACAGATGTTTGCCTCCGGGCATGGTGATGGGTTACGGGTAAGTGCCAGGGAATGTCCGAGTGGGTGATAGTGGTATGTGGTAAGCACCTCGTCCTTTACTGGTTGTCCATTGTGGTCCACGATGATTACTGCTGCACAAACAGTGTTTTCACCATCAGTGGGTTCTTCATGTTTAGAGGCGAACAGTTCTTCTCCTGTTATCATCTTCAGGTATAGGTATTGGTCTGCATCTGGTTCTTTTGCTACTTCTGGTGAGTAGACTGTTTTGATATCTTTAAGCATGTGGTTTTTTCCTCGTTATTTTTTGGTTAAGCGAGTGCTCCAATTGGTTTTGGAGATTATGACAGGTGGTAATGAGCCATACAGTCACGTGTTAAAGGTTAATGTTTGATTTGGTTGTGTACAGCGCCTCTAGGAGTAACCATCAATCACGCTGAACAGCGATTCCTACCCAGTTGCCAGCCCTTATGCATGTTAGAAGGACGTATTGCAACGTCCCGGCACATGTAAGTGTTTAGTTGCTGTTGCTTACGTCAATCCCTCAGGCCGGGTGTCTTTGCCTGTTTGATGGGGATTCCATCGTGTAAATAGAATTTTGATGTCTGGATATTTAAGTCTAATGGAGAAAATGGAGAATGTGGAGTGGAAGTTGGGGGTGTGGTAATGGAAATAACGTGCAGAATGGAGATTTATATGGGTGTTTGGATAGCGCGCAGTCATTCATGTCGGCTAAAAGTTGTGGAATATTGAGGTTAGGTGTGGATTTATCGATGGTGTTATATAGGCTAGAGGTTCAATCCCTACAACAATAGAATTTTTTGAGTAAGTTTACTAGGGGTTTTGGTAGAATGGTTTATAGGTGGTTGATGGTTGTGGGTGGTGGTTTATATAGGGGTTGTGTGAGCATTGGGAGTGGCTAAGTTGAGGTATATATGGGTTGGGGTGTGAAAATGAAAAGGCGTGTAAATTGGGTATTTTGTTTAGTGAATAAAAGTGGAATGAACTTGGATTGTCTTTTCCGCTTCCCTACAAGTCAGGGGGGGTATAAGTACTCTATTCTCCATTCCGATTTTGGTATTTCGGATCTCTGAATGTATTTTTCGATTTGGGGTTCAGTTTGGGCTTGGATTTTTTGTGGAGAAAGTTGAGAAACATGAAAGTTTATAAGGCAATTTGAAAAATTGATACAAAGCATGATGCAACTTGTTTTATAGGCTCAGTATAAATAAATCCAAATTGAGAAGTTGTATTTAAAGGGATTAGGTGAAAATGGTAAAGTATATTTGCAGTTTAACAGCGATGGTTTTTGGAGTTAGCGAAACTTTTTTTGTATTGCGCAGAATAGTTATTCTACGTAATTCTTTAGATTTAAGGTTAAATGCTAATCTGACAGCATATAGATGAGTTATTGAAATGAAATGGGAATGATGGAAAGGAGGCCGCAATGGTGAGAATTGAGAAAAGTGATGCATCTGCATTAGTTTGCGTATGATGACTGGAATTGGATAAGGTGGCGCATATAGTCATTAAATGGATGTAGTTGGACAGAATGCGGTTGGATTTTCCAGTGGATAAGAAATTGGTTACCACTATTTCGGGTGGAGATAACGTCAGAATGGGCGTAGAGATGGATCTATGATAGTCTGCGTAAGTTTAAATGCCAACGGCAATGGTGAGCACGTGATGACCAATGGACAGCGATGTGCATTGATGTGCTTATCTGGTCGTTAACATTGTGAAGTTATAGAAGAAATGGATTTGGATTACCGCCTTCTATTGGCGGCATTCATGATTCTGGATGAGGATGTTACTGCTTTTTCTAAATCTTTATTTAGTTTCAGCAGCTCTTCTTCAATGTCATTTCGTGACCTGAAGTATTCCCCACCTTTAGCAATAGCCAAATTGGCTCGGATAGAGTCCAATTTACTAATCACAGTGTGCAAAATTGATTCTTGGTACATTTAGAGCACTCCCATCAATTTGAAGTATTTGATTTCACCGCCTTTAATCAGCTCGTTGACGAAACGTGGTCGTTTCTTCAAGTCATTGCCGTAGCACTTACCGCATAGACGGCAAGCACCATTGCAATTGATGTGAATGTCATTCTCGATAGCGAACTCAGGTGTGAATACCGTGAAGATCTGGTTCGCAGCAGGACTCTCATCCTCTGTGATCTGGTTGATCATTAAGGATGATTGCATCAGTGTATAGTTTGACGGTCTGACACTGTCAAGCCTCTCAACTATATCGAAATTCTTTGTCCATGCTGTGCATGTTGCATAGTTGACAACATCACAGATAGCAAAGTCAACCAAGACATCGTTCTCATCTTGATAATCACCATTCCAGTTTGACCTCCATGTCAGGTCAATGTCTGTAAAAATAGGTGGATCATCAAAAATGTCACCTGGTTCCAGATCACGATTACGCTGAAGAGCAGCATTGACACAAGAATAATACGTGTTGATGGTGGAAGCATAGCATTTCTGACAAATGCTTCCATCTATCTTCTTGTTATCCTGACACCTTGATGTCATTGGCCTGCCAATTGCACGCTTACCATACATCTTACCGGACATTTTAGACCAGTGAACTGCTCCTCTATACATGAACAGTTCGTATGGTTTCACGTGGTTCTTGACATCCTTCTTCAACTGGTATTCTCTTAGCATCTGTTCTACTTTCACTGTTTTACTCCTGGACTCAGAATTAACCTCATTGTCCAGACTCTGAAAAATAGGATGGATTGAACCCATTAATCAGGTTAATACAATCTGATCATTTTGTTGATTATTAAATTCAGTTCATCTTTACCATGTGTACACTCTTTCGATGCACAATTGATGATATAAGTACCATCTTTTTCTACACGTTGGATACAGTTGTACCAAAAACAATGGTTACAGAATCGCTCCATATCCATGACACCACACATCTTGTGAAAATATGACTTTTCGTTCATAGATCCACCAGGTGAACATCTGATGTTCTAATATCCATGATGTCCCATTCAGGTCCTATGAAGTTGTGATACAACTTGTCACCATAGTCCGAGCATAATACTCTATCACCACAGTACACACAATGCATGTGCAGAGTGGTTTCAACCCTGGATGTTCTGAACCCATAATCAAACATGTTCACACTCACATCAGCATCATGGATGATTCCATAGCCACATGTAGGACATAGTATTCCTATCTTGTAAAACTCCACTTCAATCATTCTCCTGTACGCCAGTAGATTCAACTAACTGGCTTTATACGGAAAAATAGGGTAATTTGTTTATTCATCCTCATCCGTTTCGTCTAATGGTTTCTCCAGGTTGATGAATCCCAGGTCCTTGATAGCATCCAGTAAACACACCTGGCATGATTCTGATTCTCTACCATCATAAAATCTGGTTACGTCATACCAGAACGGGCATTCGTCTGACCTCACACATCCCTGAACTGAGCATTCCCAGTCTCGTACTGAATCAGCAACAAAATGGAGGAGTGTAAGTGCATCTATATCGGATGCTTGTTTCAGGTGAATGTTATTCATGTTAAATAACTTCATGCTAACCACTTCTTCCCGCACTTTGGGCATTCGTAGACGTTTCTGTACCCGACCTTCTTGTTCTGGTACACGCCTAGTGTTCCACAGTCCTTGCAGGTCTTCCTGGCCTTCAACTCATCCTTCTGCTTCTTGTTCCAGGCAAGATTCTTTTCGTACTCTTCCCTGGAGATTACAGACAGGAGGATGTTGACCTCAAAGTAGTCCGTCATCATATCATCGTGAAGATGCTCACGACCACATGCATGCTTGACTGCACCGAACAGTTCCGATCTGAACTCATCATATGCATTGGTATACATCTGATCAATCTGACCTGGGAATCGTTCGACAGGTCTGGTCATTGGTGGAAGGTTCTCTGGGTATACTACACAGACCTCTATCCAACCACCTGCTGTTCCCTTACCACGCTTGCAGTATTGAACAGTTAAACCACGTTCTTTGAGGAGTTTTCTGACATTCGGTACTTCTTCTTCCCAACTTACTCTTGCATTACTCATTGTTTTACTCCATACCCCATACTGTCACTATGGGGATGGATACCTCTACCCGGATTGAACCGCATTTCACATTTCTGAAAAATAGAGGGTGTTAGTAGGATTTAGCCCAACTCATTAGTTTCTTATAGTTGTTTCCATACTGGTAGGAAATTCTGTCTGAAAATCCATATGCGTTGCATGCTTCCAACAGCATGAGTTGGTCTTTCATTGCTTCTTCAACTGTTATTCCAATTGTCTTACATGCTCTGGCTATTTCAGCATAGGATATAGCTGATAGATCTATGGTTCCTATAGTTACCAGGTATTTTCCATCTGATACGTCTCCACAACAATCCTGCATGTTATGGAACTCAATGATGGTATAGCATAGAACACCATCATACCTGTACCATACTCCACCATAATCCTTCCAGTTAACATCACCAGTCAGAAAATGGAATTTATGATCCATTTTTAGTGTCATGGACATCACACATATGGGACGTAGTAGCCATCTTTAGGGAACAACTTGAAGAATTCCTTGCAGATTGCAACTGTAGCATCATTTCTTGCATCAGAATAGGTTTTCTCTGCTTCAGTCTGAACGAAAGCCAGGACTATTCTCATGAAGTTCTGCTGCAGTGTTGGGTGATCATTGGCTAGTAATGCTCCAACCTCAGCAAGATTTGTTCCCATGTAGTTACACTGTCTGCTGATGTTCTGATATGCTTCAGTCTCATTCTTTGCTACCATTCTTTTACTCCTGGGAGTTGGAATTAACCATACTCCCCTCAGGGAAAAAGATAGTAGTTATGAGTAATATGAGCATAGTTCTGGGTTCTCACCCATACATGCTCTATGATCTTCTACTCTGATGGTTATTGGTTTAGGATAACCAGGGCAGAGATCCTTTATTCTATCATCGCTACCACACATAGTGCCATACAATGCATAGTGCTTGCATAATTGTTCATTCATAGTTCCTCAGCTAATCTGTGAGTTGGTATCCACCAGTCATATCCACATTTGGTGCATCTGAAATTGGTTTCATGGAGATTGCCTTCGTATCCAGTTCCAACTTTCATGCCAGTATCGTGATAGCAATTGGGACACATCCTTCGATATACCCCATCCTCACGCATCAGGTACTTCTTCATCTCAGAGTTCTCTATACCGTCATCGTATTTGATCCATGCCCAAATCTTACCCCATCCTCTTGGATTGGTTAATGGTTTGTCAACAACACCATGCTTACCATACTCATTGGACATGACATAGCAATTGACAACTCGTGTACCTACTTTGATCATTGTTTTACTCCTGCCCTTGTTAGGGGCAAGAGAATCTATAATCTGGAACTATGAACCAGAAATATAGAAAGGTTAGGAGTTTTGTATCCGATAAGTCTCAGATACAATGTAGAGTTTAAAGGCTTGGTCACGCAGTTTCTCAACACTGCTAACCAGAGTCTTTGTCTCCCTGATTGACAACCTGGTATCTGTGAACTGTTCAGAACCAGCTATAGTCCTTGACGTTTTTGATATCACATCTATAATTCCTTGAATTGATGTGAAATCAACATCAGAATTGATGCTTGATGTGAACTTTTCCTTGGATATTTTGATTGCCAGGAATCGTTCAGCAACCTCAATTGCCCGGACTGTTACATCCATCAGGTCAACAAATTCAAACTCAATCTTATCAACGTTCTCTACCTTTCCAAGATAATCAAGGACTGCATTCAAATCCTTAACAACCGGACTGAGAATGTTGATCTTGGTCTGAACTTGCTGTTCTTCAACTGTTGCTTCTGTCTTTTTTACTGCCATTGTTTTACTCCGTCCACATCAGCGTTAACTGGTGTGGATTCCAGGTAAAAATGGTGTTTCAGAGATGATCATCACGGTAACGATCATACTCTTCATTCTCATACTGTCCATACATGAGTTCCTGGATTTCCCAGTCACTCATATCTTCGTATTGCTGTGCTTCTTTTGAAGTATCAGCATACTTAATGAGGTGTTTCCTGTATCTTTCGATACAGTAGTCCCTCCCAGGTCTTTCTCCCATTTCAGAACCAGTCCATTGGATCGCCATCATCATAGTCACAATCCATCATCATCATTTCCAACTTCTCTTCCAGTTTACCATCTGTAGGTAGTTCTGTCTTATCCTTGCAGCATGGGCATCTGTGAGTCCTTTTCATCTCCTTAACAACCTTTGTCTCACCCATGTCCCATGGCTCCATGCAGGTAGGACAGTAAGTATCTGCCATATCAATCACTCCTCAGATTTTCAGGATGGTTTAGTTTGATATCATAACGAAGAGCAACATCTAGTGCTCTCCTTACGTCTTTACAGCATTCCTTATTACCATACTCTTCAATGAGAGTACCCAAATCCTCATTACAGAGAAGGTTGTTTATGGCACACATCTCAATGATAACCTGCTCAGATATGTTAGTGAATGTTCGCTTTGCTTTAGTATACAGGTTTGAACTGTCATAATCACCAACAATCTTCACAGAGTATCCATGCCACTTACCCTTCCAGACAAGTTCATCACCGTCTCTGTGCAAAAGATCTCCTTCTCCACACCCAGCAGACTTGGATAACAGGTAACATACTGCCTTTGTGAACACAGGATTAATTATATACTCTGTTTCCTTGGCTAGTGCTGAGAAAAACCAGGGATGAATGTACTGCTTGAGCTGTGGACATACAAAAAGGTAGTATTGTCCCATTATAACTCAACCTCATCTTTTGGGTTCTTGAGTTCCTGTTTGGCGAACTCAAGCAATACTACTGCATTCCTAATCTTTTTAGCAAATGCAATGGGATCATTCGTGTCACCATACACCTTCAGGCCGCCATCCTTGGGTGTGCCTACGAACACTGAGTCCTGATACGGTTCTACTAGGAAATCCTTACTGTTTTCTTTCTTGTTCATTGTTTTACTCCAACCCTAGCCACATGCACTAGGGGTGGATTACTCTCATGGGATTAAACCCTACGCTTAAAAACGAGAGAGTCTTATGAGCTTATACAGCTCATAGAACATAGCAGAATAGACCATTGCAATTGGGTAAAGATACCATGCTACTTCAAACATATTCTTTTACCCTCTAGTTTCAGGTCAATGGGATGGTCTTTTACTATCTTCTCTACAGAGAAGTGATACCTGCCATTAGGATCTACTATCCTATCAGCATGCACTATCTTCTCTGCTTCGGAGATAGTCAGTGTTCCTCTCTTCCTAAGACTACTCATAATCTTATGAATAGCCTCATGCTCAAGGTACTTGGGCTGTACTGCCCTGCTGCATCGAGGAATCTCACCACTGCTTGTCTTCCTAGGAGGTGCCTTAACTAAGACATATCCTTCAGGAACATAAAACAAATTCAACATTCTTTTCATGTTTACTCCTGCTGGTGCCAGCCTTAACTGACACCACTTACAGAGGGTAGGGTATGGCATCCCTACCTATGCAAAGGGATTATAGTTTCCATATTAGACTGCCATCAGCAGCCTCATATACATCATAGAATGGAACTTCTGATAAGAATGCTCCATTGTAATATATCATCCAATAATCAAAGGGAACATATGAGTACCCACACTGTGAGTAATCACAATTATTCCCAAAGACAAAGCCACGTATTACATCTTCAAGATCATACATGTCCTTTATCTTATCAAGGTCAATCGTTCCACAGACTTTACACTCCTCACCATCACAATCATAGGTGAGATAGATGTTTACTAATTCCATTTCTTTTACTCCTACTCATTGTACTAATGACAATGAGGACTATAACCATTGGATTGAACCATACTTCTAAAAAAGTGGTTATCTGAGCATTGGCTTGGCATACACAAGCTTATGCTCAGCCAGGGCAATACCAACCCTGGTCTGGTATTCATTGTAGTCCAGCGTATAGAACGCTGATTCCTGTCCTAAAATCCTTTCCATTACTACATAGTAGTAATGCATGTCTTTTATTTGCATGTTGTTTCACTCCATGAGGACTGTTGACATAGAATCAGAAGAAAAATGTTCTTCTATATATGCACATATCCTCACTGATCATCCAGAAAGTATTACAACCACATTTTCCAACTATTTCTCCATCCAGAATGTTATAGCACCTGGAAAACTTTACAAAATTCGCTGCACAATTCTCCATTACCTCCACCACTGTCATCACAATTGTGAAGCACCAATACTTTAAATTCAAGTTAGAGCCTATAATTGGATATGGCAAGAAAAGCGAATGCACCGGGAGCGAATAAGGTGTCTAAAAAGGCACCGACAGGGTTTAAGAACACCAAGAAAGTCACCAAGAAGTCCAAGAACATTCCAGGTGCTTGATAACCCTCATTTTTCTCAATTTTTTGCATAAACTATATTAAGTGTTGAACTGAACTTGAATTAGATGTTTGATGATACGTGTCCGCTTTGCAATAATCCGGCTAAAGCAAGTTCATGGGTCCGTTTAATCCTAAATAATCACAGGACTGCAATTGCCTGTGCTGAATTCTTCAAAACTACTCCAGAACAGGTAAACAAGCACATTTACAGCCATTATGATGTGGCTGATACAGTTTCACCTAACGATCCAGAATTCATCAAAGATAAACTGCTGAAACTACTGTCTACCATTGAACTTTGGTTTGATGAGGCCATAATTGACAACGCTATTGATAGGGGAACAGTCGATTTGGCATTAAAGATGTCGCGGGAGATCCGTGACACCTTAAAACTGTATGGAGAACTCAATGGTCAGTTAAGCCAGCAGAACGCCACAATAAACATCGTGGCTATCCAGAACAACTATCGTCAGCTTACTAATACTTTGATGATGGATTTGTGCCCTGATTGCCAGATAAAGGTCATGAGAGTCATAGAAAATAAGAGGCTGGCTGAAACTTCAATATGAGACAAAAGAACAGTTTTGATGAACTTGAGATAACAAAAGGAGAAACCCTTGATGGAAAGGACCTTGACGAGTACATGTACTCGATGATGAAGGCTTCCAACGATCCAGTCTGGTACATTTTTGAGATACTGAAGGAAGAGGAACTGTTCCCCTGGCAGGAAAAGATGATCAGGACGTTTTATCGTCACAAATATGATCCAACAGCCAAGATGATGCGTGACATGTTCCTGGCAGTAGGTCAGCGTTCCGGTAAAACCAAGTTAAGTTCGTTGATAGGTTGTTACGCCTATTTTGATATAGCCAGGTTGCCTGATCCTCAAAAGTTCTGTAGGGTATCAAAAGGTCAGAAATTGTTCATGACTTTCATGGCAACTTCAGCTCAGTTGGCTGAAGACGGTATATTTGCCAATATGAAGAACCTGATGGAAGATAACGAATGGCTAGGCCAATGGTTTGATTTCAATTTCCGTGGAGATAGAATAGAATATAAGGAAAAGTATATTTATGCTCAGGTTCTCGGTTCGTGGATTAACACTGCAGTCGGACGAACCAATTTCCTCGTTGGATTAGACGAAATAGACTATTTTGAAGAGTCAAAATCCAAAAGAAGTGGATGGGAAGTTTATACCAGGATGAACAAGAGTCGTGATACTCTTGGTGAATATGGAAAAATGCTGGTAACATCATCTCCTAAAACGTTGTCAGGACCCATTCTTACCCTTGCCAGACAAGCCATAGATGACGTTGAAACATACGGACTGGAGAATGTCAGGTCAATAGGACTCATTGCGCCCACGTGGGAACTAAACCCGAGGCCGGAATTCCAAAAAGATTACCTGTTTGACCTGTATAAGAACGATACCATTACGCTATGGCGTGACTATGGATGCAGACCTGAACTGGCAGGAGGACTGCAGTTCCCAGAAGGCATTTACATGGATCCTGACCTGTCCAACATACTGCGGACAGGTGAAGTTCCAGCAGTCCAATACCCTCATGTCATGACAATTGACCCTGCAGTCACATCAGACAAATTTGGAGTAGGTGTAGGTTACAGGGTTCCCTATGGTCCCATCGTAGTAGATGGGAGTTTCTATTTCAGGAAAAAGGAAGGAGATCCTTTCATCATGCCTTCTGATGTCAAGGAATTCCTATTTGAAGCAGTTCCTCGCTGTAATGTATCCAATTTCATTTTTGATGCCTGGATGTTCCCAGAAATCAACGAACACCTCTACAAGAAGTTTGGAATACTGGCTGAAAAGCACATGGTTACGAAAGATGACTACGATATGTGGAGATCTCACCAGAGTAAACTCGCTGAACACCCCATGCGTATCTGTTGGGATAAAGAACTGCAGGATGAAGCCAACCAACTGATAGTTGTTGAATCAAAGAATGGAAGACCGGCTGTTCAGCACCTGTGGAACAGATCGAAGGATATGTCTGACTGCGTAGCAAATATTGTATGGAAGTTAACAAACACTGACCTACCAAAAGGAGTTAAGCCGCGTTGCACAGTTGCAATTTCAGTAAATAATCAAAGATTGCCGTTTGCAGTAAGCAGATGAGATTTACATTGGAAATTGAAAGGTTGAATTGAATCAACCTTTTGCAATAACCAGTGTGTTTTGTTTGGGCACTGCAGTCTTGGACTTAATCTTTTAATAATGTTTCTAAATTGTATTTATTAGGATATTTTGATATATTGTGAGATAAAGAGATAGTGTATCATGGGATTGTTAAAACGGATTAAGGAAGTTTTTGCTTCAACCCTTACTCTTTCTGGTTATTCTGGTTCTGCGGTAAATTCTGCTGCTGCTAACGATTTGAACAACGGGTATGCCAGGTGGCTCATAAAAGAAACAGATTGGGAAGAGGTTCCGGAAGAAGAGATTTTTGAGCATATGTATATCTGGGAGTCCCAGGTAGGTCCGGTTGTTGAGAAGGTCGGGAACATGGTTGGTCAGGCTTTCAAGGGATTTACGTATATGGACCCTAGTAAGGTATATTCCCCTGATGGAAAAGACCCGGAAAAAGAGTTATTGGAGGAGATGGTAAAGGCTGCTAATTATCATGGTATGGAACATGATATGAATGGTGCCATAAGGACGTATGGTGAAATGACCCATATGTTTGGCAACGTGTATATTCATGAGGTTCCTGAAGACTTATCGCTGGAAATCCTGCCAAATATCAAGGTTACACTGCTAGATGATCTTGAAAGAATAATGAATCCTGGAGTAGATATCAGTAAAATGATTATTACACAGGCTAATTATATAGTTGTTGATGAGGGTATACCGGGACTCCAGAAGGATTACAGTAAGGATGAATGTTATATTATTAAAATACGTGGAATACCTCTTAATTTGTACGATTCAAGGGGTAGACAGACATTTGGTCTTTATGCCGTAAGTCCGTTACAGCGTGCTATTTTACCGGTATGGCAGTCCCGTATCATAAGGGTTCTGGATATAATCTGGAGATGGGCGAACGTTCCCAGGGATCATCATCAGTTAAACAGTGAAATGTACGATCTGATTAATTTCCCTGTTGGAACACCACAGGAGAGGCTTGAAGAAGCTGCAAAAGCAGCAAAAACGGATTGTGAGACCTATGCCAAAAGCATAAGCGGTAAGGCTCCTGGTCATGACATAGTTACTACTGATGCCGTGGCTATTAGTCCGATAGAGCACACAACTGCGACTTATATGGCTCCAAATGATCTGTTGAAACAGGCAGAAGCCCAGATATGGGACTCTCATGGAATACCGAAATCGGTTGTTACCGGAGTTTCAGACAGTTCTTATGCTTCTGAAGTGCTCATATCAAATTACACTGCAGGTGTCATAGTTCAGATGACAGAGATAGTTTCTAAACCGCTTGTTGAGAACATGAGAAAGAGACTTTTGAGGTTGTATCCTGACAAGCACTTCCCTGTCAAGTATCTTACTGCTAAAATTGACTATACCCTGGCAGCTACTGAGATTGATAATGTGAAGAAGTCTGTGGCTATGGGAGGTTCAGAACTTTATACGTATGATGAGTGCAGGGACGAAACTGGTCATTCACCTCTGAAAAAGGAAGATTATAATAAGATTGTCAGGAAGGGTGTAAGGTTGGATGATAAGGGTGAGTACGAGGAGCCTGAACCAGAAGTTTATCAGGCTGGTACTGGTAAGAAGGTGAGTGGTAGTGCAACAAAATACCCTGACACACCACATTCCAGGGAATCAAGACCAACTGGCGTTGGTATGAGCAACGCAGAGAAATCAACCTCCTAACTCTATTTTTACGCTAAAGATTCATAAGATGTCAAAAGTATAGCATATATCAGAGCAACATGGTATTGCAGTATAATGGTAATGTACTCAAGACATCTGGTAGTATTGTCAGGGTTGGAAAGTTTAGAGGTGATAATCGTGACGATTATGGTAAACTTTACGACTCTGTTTTCAATGCTACTGATATCAGCAAAATGATATCTAATGTTTCAGAACCGATTCCAATTTATGTTGAAGTTGATCTTCATAATAAGTCAGGTAAGAAACGTAATGTTGCAGGATATGCTCTTGACCTTAGGGTTAATCAGGATAAGACTGGCATTGACCATAGAGGGTTTATCTTTGATGATGATGCAAAGAAACTCGTTGCTATGGGATATGACAAGATAAGTCCTGAGATTGAGACTGTGAAGGATGAGTCCGGTACAGTTGTTGACAGGAAGATTGAAGCCATTTGTTTTGTTCCTAGTGCTGCAATACCAGGTAATGAAGCGCTTTGTGTTGTTGAGAAATTTTCTTCTCCTGTAAGCGGAGGTAATAATATGTCGTTTAAAAAGACAGAAACTGATGCTGGTGCATCTGATGCAGGTAATGACGGTGGACAGGACGGCAATGAGCAGAATGATTCAGGAAACCAGGGCGGGTTTGACATGGATGCATTTGCTGCCAAGTTTGCTGAAAAAGCAAAGCCTATGATAGGAGGTATGGTAAAGGATTTGGTCGATGAAGCGTTCAAGATGGGTCACAAGGATGATACCCAGGATGCCAAGACCGGGGCAAGCGGCAGTGCAGACAGTGGTAATGGAGTTCCTGAACAGAAGTTTGAACTTCCTCCTGAGGTAGTCAATCAACTGAAACAGAACAATGAAGTTATCACGTCTCTCCAGAAAAAGGAGCTAAGTGGTATTGCTGCTCAGCTTGAGGAACTGGGTATAGATAACCCATCTGGAATTGTAGAAGGCTTACCGCTTCAGACAGCTATCGACACATTATCAAAACTTCTCGTTAATGCAAGAAAAGCAAACATCCAGAACTCTTCGATTGCAGGTGTTCCCAAACAGGTCGGAACTGGTTCTGGTGGTAAGAGAAAAACGCAAGATGATATCTTCCTTGAATGCATGAGTGAAACTGGATTCAATGATGAGCGTTATCTTGAGATGTTCAGGTAGAGGTAAACAAAAATGGTAATGCCTACTGCGAATGACTTACGAATTTCAAGCGGTGGACTGGTTAACGATACTGTTAACCACAAGTTCTACATTGCCAATCCGGTGTATTACGGTGGTACTGCAGTCCTGTTTGATACTGCACATGCTCTTGACGAGGATGGTAACATGTGGGTCAAACATGCCAGTAGTACTGATAGACCCATTGGCATTACACTGATGAGTACAGTTGATGCTAACGTTCCAACACGGTTCGTTACGGCAAGTCACTTCCTGTCTAGTGTCCCTGTGCCAGTCCGAAGATTCATAGAAGGGGAATTAATTTCCGTTCCATTGGTCGGGGATCATGCACAGCTTGCAGTTGGAGACAAACTTGGTATTTCAGCATCCGGTGAGTTTGACAAGTTCAGCTCAATATCCGGGTGCGTGTACTCAATTGCTATCGTGATGGATGCACTTGCTGCAGGCACTGGTGCTGACGGTGCTGCAGGATACAATGCAGAGTGTGTCAGGTGTCGTGTTCAGATCACAAAGGAGCTCTGATATAAATGGTATATAAGACTGGAATCCTTACTTCGGATAAGGATGCACTTAAAAAGGAGATTATCAGGAAGATCCTTTACACTGAAGCTGAGACGTATCTTGAGTTTGGAGCGGCTGTTGAAAGCAGGGAAATTAATACCCTGAACTTTGGACTTACTCTCCCAAGGGTTGAACGTCTTGATCCTGAAGAGATTACTGAAGGTACCCTGGCTCAGTATCAGAAACTTGACTGGTTCGACATCGACACTAAACTGAAGAAATATCAGACAAGACTCCTCACAACTGATGAGGCAAAGGCAAGAAACCAGATCCAGATACAGATGGACTACACCATGACCGCAGTGGCTCGTGGTCTTGCCTGGAGAAAGGACACTGAAATCAAAAACACGCTTAAAGCTGCTAAGGGTACTACGATTGAAGGAGACTCCTTCTGGGACGATGCAGCAAACAGCAACATTCCAAAAGACCTGGCATCTGCAGTGAAATATGTCATTACCCATACGTACATGACTGTAGCTCAGATGAAGGGTGCTCTGCTGTTCTATCCGGCAGAGCTGAACGCTTTCATGATTCAACCAGCTCGTCCGAACGACTACATGACTACTTCAATGTCTCCACTTGAGTGGATTCAGAACAAGTATGGGATAATTCCACTGCCTACCCGTCAGCTTGATGGAGAAGCAATGCTTGTATACAAGGGAAAAGAAACTGCAATGCACCTTGTGTACAATGGAACGGAGATTCCACTTGTTGAATGGGCACGTGAGTACGGTGTTGGTGACATGTGGTACGTTACTCAGATGTACAAGACGTTTGTTATGCCGAGTAGCGAGGAAGACCAGACTACTAACGACAGAATCATCCTGATTTCTGACGTTTGTGAAGTGAGAGAATAATCTGAGGTATCCTAAATGGATCCCTCAATTCTTGTTTTACGGGTAAGGAATAATCTTTCTGATGTTCCTTTAAGTTATGTTGATGATTCGGTTGTAAAGAACGATATCAGACGTGCATCCAGTTTCGTTACTCTCATAAAAGGTTCAACTATATTGGAAGACGATGTGAATACTGGTATTGAGTTTCTTGCCAGTTATTACACGTACGTATCGTGGACTGCTCTTGTGGAAGAGCAAAAGGGTGAGATTCCGTATAGCATTATACAGAAGGCTGAATTGCTAAGATCTTCAGCACGGGCATTTCTCCAGCTTATATCTGTCTATCCATTAAAGGAGGATCTTACGATAGACTATAGTTGTCTTTCGGTACCGATAGTTGCCGGAGTTTTATCTGTAAATGATGCATTTGATGTTTAATCATGGCACAAAGTATATTGAAGTACTATGAGTATGGCAATGCAAAATATGTTGATCAATATGATCATGATGTATATGTTATTGCCATGCTTGCAACAGGAGATAAGTTGCAGAATTTCTGGCAACTAAACGTCAAGAAGTATTTTAATAGGTCTAAGCCTTCGTATTTTACGAAGAGCGGTCAGTTCAAGTTAGTAAGGCCGAAGCCTGGACCAAAGAGATCAGTTATGGTAGATGCACTTGGACCACCATCAATAAAACAGAACAGTGGTATTGGTTTGCTTCCCCTGTATAATGTGGTAAAGAGGAATACAACCGGTGAGCAGATTGAACTGATTAAATTGCTGATGACTGGCGCAGGTGGTAAATCAGGTATGCACTATAGTCCTGGAGCAGGGGGGATGACAAGTGGTGGTTCATGGAAAGGGTTCCCTGCGTCCTACTGGAGAATGTGGGACAGCGTATTCACAAAACAGTGTTTGGCAGAAACAAACAATCTTGGATACTATCTTGAAGCAATAAAGGATCAGGATACATTCAGGACCGGTGATGCCTCGTATGAGAGTCGGGAACAGGTTATCACTGCTGTCGAACGAAACAAAATAAGCAATATGAGGTTGATACTGAAATGAAGGAGGAAGATTTTGAGCCGGATCTGTGGAAAGAACAGATTGGCATAAGTATGAAGTCTATAGGCTTTGAAACTGTGCATTACCAAAAACAGGAAAAACTGCCTGTGAATGAATGTTGCATATATTACAAAAAGATATGGACTGAAATATGCAGTACTGAGTCGTATAATGCATATGCTGATATTGTTATACGGTTTTTTGAGACAGTAGACAAGAACTTATTTGGCAGGATTTGCGAAATTATCAACAATATAGAACACGATTTCGTAAATAATGATAATTTGCCTTATAACACAACATTTAAGATAAGTAAAACAGAGATTGAAGATATGGGAACATCTTATATCGGGGAGCTCATGGTTGAACTGTATAGAGAGGTAGATCATTTCTGATCTATCATTGAACAACTGAGAGCATAAGAGATGAGGTAAAACAAAAATGGTTAGTAGGGAAATCCTGGTTGCAAAGATTGCTGCAGCCGATACCGTGTTCAAGGATGCTATCGCAAATACGGTTGCATCTACGTTTACACGGTACAGGGTTGACAGTTTCTCTGATGGAGTCGATAGAGGTGACGTATCTGAGGAGTCTATTGACCAGGTTTCTGATTCCAGGATTGATGGTGGAACATACGTTTCAAATGGGAACTTCAGTGGTTCCTTACGTGTAGATCCTTCATCAATCAAGCTGATTGAGGGTTTCATGGGTAAACAGGATGTCGGTACTCCTGCGAACACGTACTACATGGAACAGGTACCTCAGGAAATGCAGATCTTTGCAGTTGATGAACAGGCTAATTCCAATGCCGGTACTGGTACGTATTACCAGGGTGTTGGTATTGAATCAATGGAAATCAATCTTGAGGTTAAGAAACAGGCAACTGCCAAGTGGGGATGGATTGGTCAGAGGGGTGTAACTACTGATACGCCAGTAAATGATGCATCTCCACCTGATTACGATGATTATCCATATTTCGTATTCTACAATGCAGTCCTGACATTCGGTGGTTCTGCCGTTCGAATGAAAAGTCTTACCTTGACTGCAGAACGAAAGTTCGATAAGGATTACATCTTTATCGGTTCACAGTTCCTGCAGGGTCTGTACTACAACGGGAAGGCAACTCTAGGTGGAACATTCACGCTCGGTTCTGGTGAATGGGATCTGTTAGAGAGGACTATCAACGGTACAACTTCCCCAGGTGGTCTTGATGGTGCTCACACGCAGTTTACCGGGGTCAATGACAACGCCATTGCGTCTGGAACGCTTGTAATTTCGTTCAATAAGCCCACGCACGATGCCACTCACCCGATGGTAATTACTGTGCAGACCTGTAAGATTACAAGTATGAACAGATCAGTTACCGGAAGAAATCAGTGGGAAAAGAGCGTTAAGTGGAAAGGCCAGGTTTCAGAACCAAGCGACTTCAGTATTGTAGTTACTCCACCAACGTAACCACTTCTTTTTTATCTGTATATAACTTATACAGAAGTATATGGCACTTAAACAGGGTTCAAGTCAGAAAACTCCTGATTCTAATACTGAAAAGAAAGCAGCACGTGGTCCACAGCCAGGAAGAGTAGTTGCCAGTGATAAAAATACACTTACTATTCTGTGCGCATCCGGTTCAATCTCTAAGATAAAGATGCCGGTTGGTCCATTAGGAACCAAGCATTTTGCTCTCATGACAAAGTACTCTCCGGTTGAATCAGATTATGTTTATATCTGGAGAAATGTTCAGGTATATGATAGAGAAGAAGGGAAACCCGTGTTTGTCCTGAATGATGATGGTAGTGAGAAAACAGACGAGTTTGGAAACTTTGTTCCTGTTTTAGAAAAGAAGAGAATTCCAATACCGACTGAATCCCTCATGGAAAAACTCATTGAGTCATATACTGTGTGGGCATCTGAAGTGCTCCCTCATATTATCATTGATGGTCCATCATATGATGAGATGTTGGGAGAAGACCAGTTCGGAATTTACATGGCAGTTCAGAGCCAGATGAACACAGATGATTCATTCTTTCGGATCCTTGACGATAAAGACATCGGAGGAGAAGGGGGAGGAATGGAGCAGGACGAACAAATGGAAGGTTGTACTGAAGACTCTCTCTGAAACCTGGCACATACGACCATCTTCAATTTTTGCATGGGATGATCCCGAAGACTGGTACAGGCGACTGATGTTTGACATTGACATCATGGCTGCTAAGGAAGAAAAGCCTGAATGGTCTGATGAAAACCAATCTTAACTTTTTTATATTGTTAGTGAATGTCACATAAATAATAGATAGGAGAGATAACTTCTAATCAGGATATATAGGAGTTATTGTCAATGATAGAATATACTTCGTCAGAACTCAGGGAGAAATACATTGAGGAGGTAAAAAAAGGAGATTTAGATAATCTTGCTATGAGGTTTAAAGCAGCAACTGGTAAGGATCTGATGGTTTCTGATCCAATTGTAGTCAGCGACGAGAAGTCTTTGAGAAGCATGATGGATGTTCTTACCAGTGATGGTACTACTGCTGCTGCCATAGATACTGAAACAATGAGGAATGGTAAGCCAGGAACAATACAAATATCAATAGCAGATGGTCCAAATGCAAATAAGACATATGTGGTGGCAGTTAATGCATTCAGAAAAGAACGTGCCTTATTTGATCATTTAAAAAATGAGATATACAGGGCGTTCAAGCGCGACAATTTTCATCAATATTATCATAATATGCAGTTTGATGCTGGAAGGATGGCAGATGATGGTTTTACCATACCAATAACAAATTCCAAGGGTGAAGTTACTGCTCATGATACTCTGATGCTTGCCAGATCAATGGGTAAGGCAGGGTTAAGGGAGGATTATCAACAGAGCAACAAGCTTGTTGATCTTGCTTTACGAAAGATAAATGCGTATATTCCTAAAGAGTTAAGCAATGTAGATTTTGGAAAAGATCTTGGCTCTTTTGATTATCATGAAGAAACTGCAAAATCAGGTGGATTTCATCCTATGTTCTTGCAGTATGGTGCTACTGATGCACGTGGTACTGCAGAATTAGTAAAACGTTTTTATAAAGACGGAAAGATAAAGGCCGAAGGTCTGCTATCTGATGCCAGATCTGGTGAAATAACACCTGAACAACTGAAAACAATTGAAGATGCAAATACTCTTAATGCATTAAGACGGGTGCTTATATCTCCACCTCCTGGTGTTTATTCTATGCTGACTGGAGGGTTGGCTACTGGTATTAATAAAAATGCAGAAGGTCGTTACGTAGTCAGCTCTCTACTGAATGATCGTGATATGGATATATCTGAAGTTCTTAAAGTAACCAGCAAAGAGAATGTTCAGAAACGATTCAAAGAGCTTCTTGCAGCTAACAAGGGCAATGAAAAGTTGGCTAAGCAGATCCATAAAAAAGAGGTAATGGATCTCCTTACAGCAAATGGGGTAAATGTATGGGATGCAACCATTGGTGCTATACAGGGCAACTATGATTTTAATCCTGTTGCAAAAATAAGGTCAATAGGTTCTAGGTACGCTGCAGGTGAGGCAGAGAGAGCAGGGTTCATGACTGGAGACATAAAAAATCCGGGCAAAAGATCTGTCATGTTGCCAACAGGAGAAGGAAAGTTCTGGAATGTTCTTGATCTCTTTAATAAGGTTCATACGTCCTTGCCTGGAGCATACGTACGGGACATAGAGACATTGGTTGGAGGAAAACTAACTCCAAATAATATAGAGAAGTCTCTTAGAAAGACGTATTTTGCAATGAGTAAGGTTCCATCTATTAACGATGCAGTAACTGGGTTTGCAAAATTCGGAATTTCACCAGACACAATACTTGGTACCTCATTAGGATTAGATCCTGCTGGACAGGCAGAATATCAAGCAACATGGGTAAGAAAATACCATAGACATTTAATTGACAACTGGATGGGAATGTCAGACATTTCCAAGTGGTTCCCGGTTAAAGGAAAACATGGGATTGGTGCACTGAGAGAAGTTGTATTGAAGGCTTCAGGCAGGTTCCGTCACACTAAGTCTAATGTTCAGGGATATACTAAGCAGACAGCTTATTCTGAGCGTGATAATGCATTAAGGACTGGTCAGGCAACTGAAATTCTCATTGATATGAGTTTACCTGATGTGTATGATATGGTTCCTGGTCTTTCCAGATTCAGGGCAAAACGCCAGGCATCCGGTATCAAGTATGCTGTTGAATCTGCTCATGCAAAAGAGATAATGGAACAGAAGAATGTTCTGAGGGGATTTGCAGGTAACGTTTACTCTATGGAAGGAGTGATAAATTACCAGAGACTTGGCAGGAGCGATGAGGTAGCTGCTTTATGGAACAGGGATAAGATTGCAAAATTGGCTGAACTTGGTTACTCAGGTGAAGAAATAGATAGACTTCTGGAGACTGGTGGACCAACCCTTACCGAATCCCTGTACTCTAAGGTACTATATGATCCAAATGTACCATGGTATGAATCAGCCAGAATACCAGTAACTGATGAAGTAAAGTCTTACGTTACTGACATGTATAATAGACGTGGGGGATATAACCAGGCGATTCAGGCACGTTTAGAAGATATAGTAAAGGTTGATGATGATGGGAATATTGTTGGGTTCAACCTTGGTGAGTATGATCCAAGGCTTATTGGTTACAAGAAGGATATTCCACTGAGTACCGGATGGTATACCGGAACAACCACCAGTGATCTGTTTGGATTACTATCCAAGAAGAAATTTAGGCACGAAGAATTCCTTGAAAATATACCTAAATTTAACTCCAAGGTGTATGCTCATTCACCTGAGGGGTTATCCACGTATTTTGAAGATTCATATGAGTATTTAACTCAGCCTGATATGCTGAAGAATGTTCCAAATAAGAATGTTGCTATGGAGACATCCAGGGCAATTACTGGTCTTATAGGATATGAGAGGTTACAGAGACAGGTTCATAAGGTAAATGAATTTGGGTTATCTAATGCCCAGATAATGAAACTGGATGGGGTATTCACTGAGTTATTGAATGAACGCATCATGCCACAGATGAGAGCAAAGCAGGAAACCATCAGGGGAGCTTATGAGAAACTGAATGTTGTTCCTGGTGAAACAGAGACTTCTATGCCATACCTTGAGGGGATGAAGGTTGGTAGTGATTACAGGCTTGCATCAGGTTTAAAAAGAGGAATGCAACGAGAAGACCTTGAAAAAGTATATAGTGAATATGTTTCAGGTCTGAATGAGTTTAGTGGGATATTTCCTGGTCCATCTGTAGCTGAAGATTACCTAAATTTCATCAACGGGATTATGAAGGACTATGCTCCAACAGGTGCTCCCATGGATGCTGTGAGTATTATGAAAAACCTGAGGGGGTATATTGGAAAGCATCACCTGGCAGGAATGAGTGAATATGCTACTGATATTGCCTCTGAGAAAATGTCTGGTTATGATATCTTCAGAAAACATGTTAGTCCTGACTTTTATGACATGATATCAGCAAATATTCATAATATTGACAGGAGGAATAAGACTACAGGGAAGATAGAGTCTGTTCCTAATGACTATGCAACATTTGATGTAATGCAGGACCTGGAGAATGGTCAGAGAGTACCACTAACAACTTCTCCATTCATGGTAAATGATCCTGAATTCCTCAGAAAGTCTCATGAACTTGGAATTCTGCCTGCTGATTTCAAGGATACTGAACGTTATAAGATCAGTGTTGATGAACTCAGTAAACTAATAGGTGAAAACCTGTTTATTAGTCCTGGGCATTACAAGGACGAAAAGGGTAAAATCAGGGTTCCAGAACCAAGATACCTGAGAATTAGTGGTTCAATGGGTCAGAAGATATCACAGCATTTCTTTGGTATGCATGCTGGTGGCATAGGTGAAATGGCATATAATGCATCCAAATACAGGGATATCCATGGAAGCGCTGTGTTACAGAAAGCGAAGGAGGATATGCTTGGTGGATATGGCAAAGGAATATCTGTTCAGCATGAGGTTGCAAGACCTGTTAAGTCTCCGTTTGTAGTTCCAGTTCAATATGGCAGGCATTCATATCAGGTTCCTAAGGAGTATGTTGGAAGGTCTGATATGCCTTTCACTGAGGAGCCTGTGTATAGTACTACCAGCAGGACAAATTCACCATCGTTTAAATCAGCAAGGAGTGGGAGGCGTTACGAATATCCAATCAGGACTTTAAGGAGAGGAGTCAGAGAGCACACCTTTGAGCCTAAGGATTACTACGTCAGGTATGTGGATGACATTGGAGACATTATCAGGAAAAGTTCCGGATATGCAATGGGTATTGAGGGTGGAGCATTTGAAAAGGTAATGCACAATTCAAAGGCCATAGTTGCAGATTATCTGAAGGCTTTTGGTCCAAAAGGTGAATACACAAGGGAAATTGGTGAATCAATATTTGGTGCCAATTTCTCATATTATACAAAGAATGAGATTGATAAGTCTCTTTCCAGCGTTCCTGTTGCGGTCATGGAAAAAGCAGTTCATGGTGTAATTAGTCAGAGAAGTGATGCTGAACAATTGCTTGTAACGATGAAAAGAGCGACTGAGGGATGGAATAAGAGCAAGGTATTCACTGGGAGCTGGGATACTTCAGTATCTACCATCACGCCTGAGCCTGGTATGGGTACTGGTATTGTTGACTGGTTATCCAGGGCAGACTTCACAACTGAAATTGCTCCATTGATGAGAGGTAATACTGCAGAGTTAGAGGGAGTGAGGATGTTATGGAGCATGGTAAATGGGGTTGGAACCAAGGCTGTTTCACCATTTGAAGCCATTGAGAAATACAATAGCATGGGTAATGTTCCTGCTCCGTTCTCCAGAATATCTTCAATACTTAGTGGACAGGCTGTTGCAAGGAGAACTGCTGAAACTATAGCAAAACCTATGATGTTTAATCCTTCAGATCTTGCTGAATTTGGAGAAGGGGGTTCCATATACAATTATATATCTGCAAGTGGTGGAGGAGTAGATTATACACAGAGGATTCTTGATACATTTGGGGATTCTGACATTGCCGGAGATCTCATTGCTATGAGAAAAAGGGTTGAAGTAGGAGATATGTCAGTTGATGAAGTGGTTGACAGATTCAAGAAGGTTGTACCTGCTGAAGACCTCATCGCCATAAATAGTGCTTTAACCAGGATCAAGAGAGAGAAGAACATGACCCCTGAAGATATGATGAGACTTCAGGGACTGGAATCCTATGATGATAGGGATTATTCTTCTGGTATGAGAATGAGGCCATGGGGTCTTGGTGATCAGAATAAAGACATTATCAGTGATTATATTGCTATGAAGAGAGGTAAGAAGCCTGTATTTGGTCTTGGTAAAAAGATGAGGACTGTTTCATCAGGGTTATCCAGGTTTGGTAAGAACTTCTCTAAAATACGTGGGTACGCACTTGGTACTCCTGATGTCAGATCAAGATTGACCAGTGATGGTAAGGCATTGGGTCTTTCAATGGTAGGAGAAGCAGGTCCTGAGATTTCTGTATCAGAGTCTGGTAAAATTCTAAGGCATGACAGGGGTTCAGAAATTGTGATGTTTCATGAGCCAACTTCTGTTATACCGGACAGGATGATAAGGCGTTTTGCTACCGGTACTCCTGAAGAGAACTTCCTGAAGGCTCTTGCTGAAATGAACGAGAGTGATGTCAGAAAGAGGAATATCATTGAGGCATCTTTAACTGGTAAAGGTCTTACTCCTGGTGGAATTGGTTATGGTAACCAAGGTATTGCTGCAAGAGCAACAGATTTGCTTAATGAATCGCATATTACCAGTCAGTCTGTTGTTCCTGACGTTAGCACATATACAGGAATAACAGGTGGTATAAGGAGAGGGTTGTCAAAACCAATGAGAATGTGGTCACCATTCATTGTTGGGAGGAATGCTGGCAGACTCTCAATGTTTGGAACCACCACAACTGAATCACTTGCAAATATATCTGCAGGTATTGGTGGTTTATCTGGTAACTTCTCGAATGCAGGAGTTGCCGCAAACGACACCGATACCCTGAAAGACATAGAAAGTCACAAACTGATTGGTAGTGAAGTCTGGAATAGAACCAGGAGAGGGCTTGATGTTACAGAGGCTCTAAGAACTGGATCTCCTGCTGGTAGGAATGCTGCAGTATCTGACATTTATGGTACTGAAATTGAGACAACTCTTAATGATTTCAATCAGAAATTTGGAAACCTGATAATGACCAAAGGCCAGGCAACAGGTGTTGCTAACGCTGGTCGGATATCTTTTGACAATTCTCTTATTGGGGATTTAAGAGAATTCTCAGAAGACCTGACGGCTATGGGTCACCAGGGTTCCGTTGCTCTAAATGATTTTATAAACAATATATCATCTACAGAACTTTTCTCCACTAATGTTGGAGCTGCCCAAAAAGCCCTTGAAGATCTGTCAGGAACAGTTGGGAAATTAGGGTCAGAGTTCAGAACGTTGTCAAGTTCTACCAGAATCCAGGCAGATGCACAAGCACGTAGAGGTTCTGATGCATATAGACAGGGACTGATGAAGGAAGGGTTCATTGGTAGTGCTCCTATCAAGTGGTGGCAGAACATGACCGGAGCTGCTGGTTGGAAGTTCTGGCAGGGAGCAGGAAGATCACAGGACCAGGTTGCCGAGGAGATGAGGAGAAGGCATGTTTGGAAAGAGGATCTTGGGGAACGTGCAGTAAGATTCGCCAGAGGCAGACCTGATCGTGATGTAGTAGAAACAGTGAACGTTGGATACGGAGCAATGTTTGGTAGGGAAACTGAAGAAGGAAGAGGAGCCAAGACAGCCATACGTTCTGGGATAGATCAGTTCATGGAACAGAACTTTGCTCCAATTGTAGGAAGAAAGTGGAGAGGGTTATACAATGTTCAGGAAGGGACTGCTCTTGATTCTAAAGAAGGCATAAGTAAGGCAATGAGTCAGATGAACATTTCCTTGAAACTTGATAAGTCTGTGATGGAGACTGCAGGTTTCAAAACTCCGGAAGAAATGGTTGATGCTATGGAAAGAACGTTCCTTAGCAAGGGACTTTCGGAGAAGCCGGACGTTGTGCAGCAACCAATGCTTTCTGTGCAGGAAGGTCAGAGATCAGCAAAAATAAGTGCTGAAAATTCTTCATTACTCCAATTAGCTACCACGTTCCAGGGTCATGGCAGGAGGATGACTGCACTGTCTATGGGTGCAATGGGTACCTACTTCTCAGTCACAGGGATCTATAATGCTATAAGTACTGGGATCAGGATGGTAACTGATTCACTGAAGGATCTGAGTACTTCAATGAAGTCCATAGCCTTCACCGATTCATTTTCAGGAGGTTTACTGAGTTCCAGGGAGATAATGGAAGATCTTGGGGTCAGCACTGAAGACTTCATTACCGGGTGGAAACGTGTTACCTCCTTACAGTCAGTCGTGAATGTGTTTCTGGGATCTATCGCTGCAAAGGTATTCCAGGTAGGTGAAGATGGGGAGAGCACGTTCAGTAGAATGGCTGATACAATAATGGATGCATTTGCTAATGAAAATAGTGAAAGTGCAGAGAATCTTGTAACTGCTATTCAAACATTATTAGAAGCAGGAGCTAAATTGCTTCCAATATTTGTGGACATGGCTACATGGCTTGGGAACATGCTTGGTAAGTTTGCTGAAAATGAGTCAGTAGCAAGCATGATAATGAAATTCACGATATTGGCCTTTGTCATGCAGCCATTACTAACCATATTTGCAACTACCATTGAAGGAATGGCAGGTATCCTTACGTTGATGGGATATATGGGTCCTGCTGCAAAACTAGCTTCCAGGGGAATGATAGAACTGGGTACCGGCACTGCTTATGCTTCAAGCAGTGTATGGGCTTTGAATGGAGCATTAGCAGTTACATTATCTACTGTTGCTACTGCTATTATTGCATGGCAGGCACTTGGATCTGTCATTAATCTGCTGGCAGGAACCGACATTCCAACTCCTATTGGTCTGATAATGGGTGCAGTGGACTCAATGGGTCAGCCTACTGCTCATGCAAGTGGTGGATTAATAGCTCCGGGTGATGACACCATCATCTCAGCTAAGACAGGTGAATACGTTGTCAATGAGAAGGCAACCAGGGATAATCTTGGATTACTGAGGATGATAAATGGCAATAAACTGAGGGGATTCTTCAGAGGCGGACTGGTAGGATTCCAGGAAGGAGGATTATTACCATCATCCATAGCTGCATCTCCTGCTGAACAGTCCTCCTATAACTCAATGACCTGGGGAAGAATGGATGCTGCCAATAGCATTGCGCAGGAAGGCTCAATAGCAAGTTCTAATTCAGCTAAAGTGCTACAGGATGCATCCGGGGGTAAGTTCCTGTATGTCAAGCAGTATGGAGAAGAAGATCAGAAGAAATGGATGGGTAAAGGCGATGAAGACTTAAAGACAGGAACGTTTAACAATATATTACCAAATTTGCAGGCAGGTATTGCAGGTTTAATGAGTAATCCTGCAGTTTCTGCTGGTGTTACTCCTGGATTAGTTGGTGCAACCATATCAGTGCCTGTAATGGAATGGTTAAAGAATTGGAAGTGGCCTGATATTCCAGCACGGTTGAAAGAATGGGCATGGCCTAAAATCAAAGGATTGTTTGATTGGACTTGGCCTACAATTAAGGGTTTAAAGGATTGGATTTGGCCTAGAGTACCAGAGTGGTTAAAGAATTTTAAATGGCCTAAATTTGAATGGCCTAAGTTTATTCAGGAACGAGTTGACAATAGACCTGGACAGACTGTTGGGGAGAGAATGATCGAGTCTTTTACTAAAAAACCAACCAATATGGCTGGAAGAGTAATTGAGATTAATGAGGAAGGTAAATTTGAAGATGTTAGTAAGACTAGGCCAAAAGAAGGAAAATCTGCAGGACAAATATACCGTGAGGCTATTGTTAATGGTAAATATGAAAGCAAGTATATTGACACAAAAACATCGTCATACACTAGCAAAACAGGTGGTATAGATTGGTTTAAATTCCCTGGTGATAGCAAAGGGGTTGGTGAGTCAATTTATGGAAAAGGATCTAAATTTGCGCCAGTAAGTATGATAGATGCAATTAAGGGAGGTGCTATATTTGGTGGTATCACTGGAGCCATAGAATCTATGTTTGTCAGGGAAAAATCATTAGAAGAATCAGCTCTCACAATTGCTACCAGTGCGGCTGTTGGTGGTATAGCTGCTCCCATATTAACTCAGGTACCACTTTTAGGATCTGCTGTGGCTGCTTATACCCGTGGTGATTTCCTGGGATTTGGTTCAAATGTAGGAGCCAGGATGACCGGTGGAAAATGGGCTGACGAATACGATACTGAAGGTAATGTCATTGGTGGTCATGTAGAAGGTGGAGAAGAATGGGCAAAAGATATTGGTGGAATGATAGGAGCGACCATCAACGATGTTGCCGGTGGTGCAGCAGGTGGAGCAAAATTCGGTCCTGTTGGGGTGGTAGGTGGAGCAATTGCACAGGTTGGTATCATAGGTACTATTCAGGATCTGCTTGGTATTGCTGCTGAAGGTAAAGAAAAACAGGCAGGTGCTGGAGGACATTTAGAAAATCAGTATGGTGCTCCTGGTTCTGTTATAGCATCAGCATACAACTTTGGAACAGATGTTGGTGCATTATCAAGAGGTGACACATCAGGACTTGAAAAAGCAGGAGTTTTCGGAGCACTCCCACTTGCTGCATACAGTGCAGGTCAAGCCGTTCCATCTACATTAAATGCTGCCAAGGCATTTGATGATAGTATGAGAAAGGCAATACAGGAAGGGCTTGCAAATGCAGGAACTGCCATTTCCACTGCTGTGGTTGCCGGAGCAACGGCGATAAAGGATTCTATAGTTGCAAGAGCTACGGAGTTTGGTGGATTTCTTGATGCTGCAAAGAATGCTATAATTGGTGGTTTTTCAGCATTGACAGGACTCGGCTCGATGATACTGACCTGGGCTATGGATTACATTAAGGGTATAAATCCAATTGAGGCTGTTACAGGTGCCGCCACAGGAGCTGCAGGAATGGTTACTGGTATTATTGGAAGTATAACTGGTGCTGCTGCAGGTGGTTTAATTGAGAAAACTGGAATTATTAATGCTCATGCGGGTGAGGTTATTGGTCCACTTGAAAGGGTTCAGAACATTGTTGGGGGAGCCAAGGCTACCGGTACTGGTGATATAAAGCAGAGTATATCATTGAGTATGCCCATTACCATTATGGGAAATGCCAGTAAGAGTGATGCTAAAGCAATTGGTGATGAGCTGGAAGATAGAGTAAAGAGGATAATGAAAAAGTATAATCCAAGCGGTATATGATATGGCTGACCTTCTCAAGTTCCAGGAAGCTCTGATGAATATTACCATGATGTATGGTGGACTATATGGTAATAAGGGATACGATACACAAACAGCTAGCTTTATTCATGCGGTTTATGCTCATACAGCTACTACTCAGTATGAGCTGTATACTGAGGATGCTAAGGGTGGAGCAATACCAATTTCCACTCCTATGGGACTTAAAATTCCGGCAGTAGTTCTTGACGGTTATTTTCCCTACAGATTTCCTGATGACTTTTTTGATGTTTTTATGCCAACACTGGCTCCATTCCGGAAAGTAAACTCATGCAAGAACGTATTCCTTACATCAACGGTTCTCACTGTGTTGTCTAATGGGGCTAATACATTTGCTGAACTGCCTATTGGTTCAAAATGGTATGTGCATTCTTATGAATGGAAACGGGAAATGAAACATAAGGATAGAGGAGGATTCAACCTGGTACTGTGGAGATGGTATAAGTGAGCTATACTGTATTTACTCTCCTAAGATCTGATGTAAATAAGAGTACTGGAGAAATTACTTGGTCAAGATTATTTGAATTAACTCCAGCAAACATCACTAATGTTACAATAAAGACTGAGTCTTATGATGAGTTGATAGAGCATTCTGGTGAACCTGAAATAATACCATACGGAGTAGGTTCATGTGTAGCATCAGTAACAGGAACATTTTTTGATCCTTTAACCGGAAAAGGTTCATTTATCCAACCAACTACCAATTTGTCACTTGAGGTAACGAACTTTGATGATACAATAAAGTTATTTGATGAAGATATTGATAACGAGAATGTTATATATGCTATTAGATTGGGAAAACAGAACCAGGGAGGATGCAGGGAACTTGAAGAAGGTATATGGAAGATAAAGAAGTTTAAGTGGGATAGAACTGCAAAGGAGATGGGTAAGTACAGGTTTAATATGGATTTGGCGTATTTTTGGGCAGATCCATCCGAACAACAGTTATACTCTAGTACTACTGGGAGCAAGAAGGTTCAGGATGTACGGTTCCAGATAGATATCTATGAGACTGATAACGGTCAGTTACCTGCAACCGGTGTTAATATCTTTGATGTAGAGATTCATAAATCGTTATTTGTTAAGAACACAGCAAGATTCAGTTGTGATAGTAATATCTTTAAAAATTCGTATATTATTGTGAAGTTGGCTAATGCCATAAAGGACAGTGAGAAATACATTTTTATTGGTATTGTTACAGAATGCGAGCCAAATAAAGATAGTGGGACGTATTTTGTTACGTGTAAGGAAATATGTGAATTGTTATACCGTGGAGTGTGTGTTGATCCTGCTGGAGGATGGTTGGCATTCCTGAATCCAAGAGTAGTTATACCTACTCCTGTTAATGGATATGATTACAAGATTTGTGATATGCTGGCACAGATGCTGTTAGGATATTATGATGCAAAGGAAGGTTATGAGTATTTTAAGCCAGGATTGGGAATAGATAGAAGCGGTCTTGGTCAGGAAGTTACGTTGCCTGGAAGACCAAACACAAAGATTTCTACCCAGGTTTTATCAGGTGTATCAGTAGGTAAGGGAATTACTGACTTTATGTATCTGCAGTGCGGGTTCTATATCTGGTATGATTATGAGAATAAGGGAGCACTGGAATACGGGTTTATCAGAGATAGGATACACCTGGATCTTACAAAGGAGTATATAGAAAAGACTGTGCTTAAAACTTCTGAAGAGGATGAATATGTCCCTGATGGAGTCATGGTATGTGATACCACGGGAATAGTTGGAACTGCAGGTGAGTGTGGTAAAGGTAAAAACATCATAGTTTATTCCTATAATGACACCAAGATAGATACTTCTCTTGGTGCAATAGCAGCAGGAATACTTGAGATGAACCAGTTCATTGGCAAACAGTCATATGTGGTTACGTTCCCTGCAGGTACTGTTAGGTTCAAGGAAGGAGACTATTTCAGTGGTCTTGGTGATCAAACCATGTCAATAAAGGGAAATGAGGTTAATATGGAGTGGAGAAGCGGTGATGATGCAGATCCATTGGCAAAACCTGATGATTCATCCTGGCAGATCAAAGAACTCACCATAACTGAGAAAGGTACTGATGTGGTAGTCGGACCCAGTTATTATTCTGTACTGGATATCTATAAGAGTACTTTGAGTAAGACTACAAGTGGTATTCCTGCTCCAACTGAAGACCATGTAGAAGAGTTAAATGAAGTTATAATTGGTGGTTCTGATGAGTAATACGGCTGAGATAAAAAATATCTATATTTCTAATTTGTGTAATGGAAGTCTTACTGTCAGTGCTGATATCACTGAGGACAATGATATTGTTGAAGACCTTGACGCAAAGAGTTCTTCAGTAGAATTCCACATGACTGATTCTGCTATCACGATTGAAGGTGGAGAGACAACCACTTATGACTTTCACGAAAACTCTTCATTAAGTGACAATACCGCTATCAACCTGAAATACATACCTGCATTTTTCTCTGGTGGCACGATAAGGGTTGATGCTATTGTTCTAACAACAGATGATGCCGATGACAAAGTTGATATTACATTTGATGTGTTGATGTATATCAGGGATACTATGAGACCGTCATGGTATCCTTATAGTTTGGAACTTGCTGATGACACAACAATGGCTGATCCATTAGTTGGTATCGTCACATCACCAAATGCCAATGTTTATGTTGATAGTCTCAGTCAAAACACAACTTTGTCAACATACTTCTCACTCGGATCCTGGATTGGGTTTAGACCAGTTGTTAATCAGTGGCCTCCGGACCTTGACCAAATCCATATGAGTTGTTTACCGTCAGTGTCATTCAGAATAACATGTAAGAATAATCTTGAAGACTCTGTTACACTATCTAGTCTCACTGTTCTCTTCACAATAAATTATCAGACTAATGCGACATTATGTAACCTGGGTAATAAGAAGTCAACTGACTTTTGTCAGCTTTACCCTGGACCGAAAGGATTGACAGACCCCTGTAAGTTGTGGGCTATTGTTGATGGATATGAAGGTGGAACATTGCACCCGACTCCAGAAATAATAAAGGTATTCGGTTATTTTTATTCTGATACTGATGATGTGCAGACTGCTGTAACAGTAGTTTTGAAGCCTGTCGCAGATACAGGTGGAACCAATTTTCCTCCTGTGGTTTATGCATCAGAAGATGATGTATTGACGGTTGCTGATAATACCAGGATGATAAAGAAAGGGTTCTATGGGGGAGAGTATGCCTGGGTTATCACCCCTGCGGTAATATGCCAGGGTAGTGAGTTTAAGGATATTGATGTGGCTTGTATCAGGCAGGTTAACCTCGGAACTGAAGAGGAGCCTGATATGGTTGAAGAACCATGTAATTTTAGTGATCCTGATGCAGAATTCCTGGTATCTGTAAAACTCAGGGATGATATAGACGAGGTTACTATTGATGATGGAATTACCCAGGAAGAGTTCGATGCTGCCATAGCAGTAATGAAATTCTTTAATGTCGATACAGAATACGTCTCTTATGACTATGAGAATAGCGTTGCCTCTATGAGGGTTCTAAGGGAAAATATAGACTCTACATTTTATGATTCGCTAGCTGGGAATTTGAAAGATTTTGTTGTGCTGGAGAGCTCAAGAGGAGATGTTGAACCATTCGTACTTATACAGATTAACTCATGGCCTACCCCAATTCCTATTTACAGTAACAGACCAATACAATTCCAGGAGAGTTTAACAAGGTGTACTGATGGTGTAAGGACGAGAGATGTGTGGTTTTATGGTGAAAAAGGTAAGGAAGGTGCTATTTCAAATTCAATACTTTTAACGTCTTCAGAAAAAAGATATAGAGTTAAAATGAAGGTTACATACAGTAAGTATAGAAATATGTATGTCCATAATGAGGTCAGTACAACATGAAATTATTGAGATCAGAACGACTAAAAACAATTGATACGATTGAGGTTTATAAAGTAAAGCCGGATGGAACACTTGGCAACCTGATTTTAAAGACCAATAATTCACCAAATCTATTACAAAGATTGTTTATGGAACTTGGTCTTTACAAGTGTGCAGGAGATGCCATGATGAACTGGGGCATTCAGCAACTTGCTCTATCAGTTTATAATACCTACACCCATATGAGTGTTGGTATAAGCACGTCTTCTCCAAGCGATTATACACTTACTGACCTGGTATCTCCGGTAATGACAAGGGTTGTTCCAACCAAATCTTTAGCAACTACGTATATTGCTGATGACACGGCACAATTCCTTGGTGTGTTTACTCCTGATGCAATCTATACCATTGTGGAGACTGGAATACATGATGCTCTTACTGTTGGGCATATGGGAGCCAGGCAGACCAGTTGTAGTATTACTACTGTACCAAGTGAGTCGTTTGCTATTTTGTGGAAAGTGTGCATAGCCAGAGGTTAAAATGGCAATAGATGAAGCAGTAACATATAAGGATGAACTGACCGCCAGTGGAGTTCTTGTTATCAGGCCAACTACCCTTGGTGAGGAATGGACAATACACAATATATATATTCATTATGGGAAAAAGGCAGAACTGTATTGGTGCGATGATGTCACAGGTGTTGATAATGGTGCTCTTATACAACCATTAACCATGTCATTATGCGGTCAATACAACTTTCATTGCACTAACACAGAATTTCTGTTGTTGAAGAATGTTGATCTGACTACTTTTGATGTAGGATATGATGGAGTGGTGACTCGGGTATCATGAGACCAGCAGAATGCTTCATATTTCTTTCCACTGCCCAGTGGACAGCGCTTAACCCAATTATACCTGTAAACGTGTTTGCTGTCGATACAGATACTGGTGGAATCAAACTGGGTGATGGAGCAACTGCATGGTTATCATTGGAAACATCTGGTTCAGCGTATATCGTTAATAAGGCCGTCCAGACAAGCAGGAATCCAATAGATGAGGAAATGTTGGAGTTCTGTTCGACTGAGGACAAGTGGATTTTCAAGTTAAGAGGATGTTTACTCACTGAAACTAATTTTGTGGGTGCTTCTGCCACCGTATATCCAAAATATGCTTTGATTATTGAGACAGATGATTCCACAGGGATACCTACAGGGAGGTTTAAGATTGGTGATGGAGTTACCCAGTTATCCAGTTTACCGTGGTCTGGACCAATATCAATAACCAATTTGGTACCTGAAGGGTTTCCGGTTGGTAGTGGTATAGAATATGATGGTACTGGGTTTGTAGCACAGGAATTTGTTCATGCTGATGAATTACAGGAAGCAGCAGTTCCGTCAGGTAAGTTTCATAGGGACGATGGTACTTGGGCAGTAATAGACACATTACAAGATCTAACTGATATCTATTCTACTGCAGGTGCATTCGTTACCTTGTACGTAGGGGGGAAGTCGGGTGAAGCACTGACAGTAACCCTTACTTCTGACGGTACCTCTCTATTTATTGATGGGAATGAAGTATGGACATCATACAACGATGGACCTGGTAGTGGACTTGATGCTGATACAGTAGATGGATTTCATGCCAGTCAGATAGTTTCTGGAGTAATGGGACCGCTTACATCTGTGGTAGGCAACATATCAACATTTGGCAACACTACAGGTACAGAAATTGATGATAGCGGAGAGAGTATCTCCGATTTAAAGGACTATGCTCTATTCATGTCTCTTATATTTGGTGATTAGAAATGGCGTTAGAATTAACATCTGTTTACGATACGGTTGATGCAACGGAAGCGGATATTTATACGAATACCACTGGAGACAGCGTAGTAATAGTTGGAGTAGATACAGTGAATACTGATACTTCAACCGTTACTGTTGAATTGTGGATCACTGACGGTAGCAATGTTCACCAGTTTCCATTATTGTCATTTAGGACACTGGATTCAGGTGCTGGTGTTTCTGACAAAACCAGAAGATCATTGCCTAATGGATGGAAAATACGAGGGGAAGCAGGGACTGCCAGCGTTGTGTATGTAAACTTTAACTATGCGGTGATGTGAAATGGTTCTTAACGAACCGTATGGTCCACCTCATGATGAATCCAGTGCTGTTGTAAGGTCGTCCAAAACCCAGGTTAAAAGCAGGGCACCATATGATGTTACGAACGGATTTCCAAACCCAACTCTGGATGTAATAGGACAATGGACAGCAGGAACAGCAGCAACGTTATCTATTGATGCTACAAATGGTGTTAGTGGTGGAAATTGTTTAAAGGCCATAATCAATACCACTACTATTGAACAGGAAGGTTCATTCTCTTATGTCGGGGATACAGAAACTGATAATCTCAGCCTGGTAGGAATTGAGTATATTACGTTTTATGTTAAAAAGAGTGCTGATTCCAGTAGCAGGCTTTATAGGGTTGGAATATCACATACCGGGTTGACTACGTATTATACGCCATATTTTTCCATAACCACGTCTTATCAAAAGATTACAGTGAAAGTCCCAAGTTACCTCAGGTTGTTATCTAATGATTTTTTGGTCCGTGCTGCAACTGGCTTAATTGATGAGGATACGTTATACCTGGACAATTTTGCCACTCATATACTGGATTCAAAAGATGCTGTGATTGATGACCTGGAAGGATTTATTACTGATTCTACTGCTGATACAATCGATGATTCAATAGGAGCACCAGTACCTGTTACTGCTAATGCTACCAGGAGACTGGCTTACAGACGGGAAAAAGAGAATGTGGTCAATGGGGATTTCCTGACTGATATTGATGGATGGACTGCCCAGGTTGGATCCGGAGCAAATGAGCCTACCCTGGTTGGCATATCAGCAAGTGCTACAGTTTATCACACAGCAGCAAATGGATTGCTGGTTGATTTCGATATACCACTGAATTGTGATGGTAATATTTATCTGATCTATGAGAATGTTGACCTGAGGAATGTTGAAAATATTACGTTGTGGTGCAGGGTTAGTGCTCCACCAGGATATGTACCACCAACAGAAAGTGGTCCATTCTGGGTAAACCTTGCATTCCTGTATGGTGAACTTGGTAGTACTGATGCTATTAATCTTATATCATTGACCGATTCTTATTATCAGACTAAATATAGTCCGAAAGCAGCATGGGAACAGTTTCAGTTGGAAGGTGGATTACCAGAAGCACAAAGAGTAAAAGATGCTTCATTTGTCATAAGACTCAATATTTTTGATACTGCTACCGGAACATCTGATGTAAACGTAGTGTTTGATGAAATAATGGTGATGGGAAATCCACCATCGTTCCTGGCTTTTGAGGATGATGCTGATGTTGTCCATGGGGTGCTTAATACTCCGGACGAACGGGCATCCACACAGTGTTTATGTACTGATGGTATAGATCCGGAAGTATCCAGCAATGCGTTTACTAATGGAGACTTCGAGGGAAGTGGAATAACACCATTTACATACGATGCTACATACGGTGGTAGTATTGTCCAGAGTACTGCCCAGGCTCATGGTGGAACACACTCAGCTTTAGCATCGGTAACGTATATTGGATATTTGATGTATTCTGGATTGGACCTGACTGGAATAACTCAGATAACGTTCTGGGCTTATACTACTGCATCTTCGGTTCAGTGTGCTTTTGGAGCAGGACCCGAAGGTGATGTTCAGTACGGTGATGAATTTACTCTTACTGCTGGAGCCTGGACTCAATACACGTATACCGTGCCTGAAGCACAAAGAACCACGGATAGAGATTTCTCACTTTATGTGATGAAAACGTATGGTGTTACTTTTGATGTGTATATTGATGATGTATATGCTGAGAAAATCACAGTGCTAGAGACTTACAAGTGGGAGAGTATGTGCAGATGGAGAGGAGCTGCTGCAACCGCACCGAGTGATCCTGTTGCAGGGGATGTCTGGATTGATACCAGTAGTACTCCTGTAACAAAAGTGTATTCTGGTTCTGTATGGGTATAAATGGCAAAAGAAGACTTTGATGAGATAATTCTTGAAGGTCCTCAGCAGAGATTCTATGGAACATTCACATACCATCAATTCTATGTAGGCATTGGATTTGCATCATGCAGAAATACTGGAACCTGCGTAAAAACAGTTCCTGAACTATATGGTGACGATCCGAATGCTATTCATAACCCAACAACATTACCAGAGATATGGCCTTACAGTATAGCAACTTTGGATTACGGTTATAAGCACGGTGGAGACGTAACCTATCTTTTTGAAGATGCACCAACGGAACACAATTATAATCCAGCAGATGAAGAAATAGAATTTAAGATATCATTAAAGACAAATTCTGTTGATATATGGGCAGGTCCGGTTGCAGTCAGGCATGTATTTTACAATTATTTGTTTCTTCGTTCTGCTGTTACAAAGGAATGGGTTGTAATATGGAAGGGGTACGGTTGGGCACCCTCGGTTCATATAATAGCAACGCCAGCTAATTATTTATTCTCAAAGAAAGAGTTTGAAGAGCATCCAGAGTATCATTTATGTCCATTAATAGAAGGTGAATAGAATGTTATCAGGTTGGTCAAAATGTGTTCCTGTTCAGTTAACAAGTTCTGCAACGAAGACTGATTACCAGGTTAAGTTTATCATTCATAGGACTGGTGGTGCTAACCAGGGTGACGATATTTATGTTGGAACAGATTGTAATGCTGATTATTCAGATATAAGGTTCACAGATTACCTGGATACTATTTTTAGTTATTGGATAGAGAGTTATGACAGTTCTAGTGCTGTCATATGGGTAAAAATACCATCCCTTGCTCTTGGTAAAACGTATTTGTACTTGCAGTATGGAAATCTGTCTGCTACATCATTAAGTAGTGGAACTGACACATTTGATTTCTTTGACGATTTTTCCGGTCCAACTCTTGACTCAAAGTGGCATGTACTGAACTTGCAGCCATATAGTATAACAGATGGAGTCATAACTATTTCTGGTGCAGATAATACAAGCCAGAGGATATATTCTGATACTACGTTTGGTATAGGATATGCAATCCGTTCTAAATCTTCGTTCAGCGCTATTGCTAGCAATTCTGATTTTGGGTTCTCAAAAAGTGCTTGGGGAGAAGACTTCGCTACATTTGCTGCAAAGACATCTGACCCGTGTATGATAGGCAATGATGGAACTGGGGCATGGGGTGGTGGAACAGTAACCCTGGATGAAGGAATCCATGAAATACAGAGAGTTAGTTCTGTACTAACCAGGTATTACAAGGATAGTTCGCTGTTATACTCGATGACTAACTCATTTTACATATCAACGTCTTCTCTTGAGTTGTCTTTTGTTCAGTATACTTCTGGAACATCTCAGTCTCATGACTGGTTCATTGTAAGAAAAGTGATGGAGAATGAGCCTACCAAGACGTATTATACAGGTTTCTATTTAGAAACTGATGTTTCTTCAGGAGTAAGACCGTTAACAGTCACATTTGATATTATTGCTGCACGTCCATTCCATGATTCAGAAATAAACTATGGTGATGGAAATACCCATGTGTTTGGTGATATTTTTGGTTTAGAAAGTATATCCCATATATATACTACTCCTGGGGTATACACAGTATACATTAGCGGGTATGACATAGATGATGTTTTCTATTATTATCAGTTAGTTTATGAAATAACCGTTACATATCAATCAGTTACAGCATCTTTCACTTCTATTCAGACTGTTAATTCAGTGGCATTTACTGACACTTCAACTGGGGTCCCGGATGAATGGTATTGGGACTTTGGTGATGGTAGTTTCTCCAGGCTAAAGAATCCTACCCATGTGTATAAGTCAATCGGAACCTTTACAGTCGTCCTTCATGCATCCAATCAGTATAGTTATGATGATTCGAGTCCGGCAACAATAACGATAGTTTATGTGCTGAGTATTCCTGTAGCTAATTTCTCACCAAACTTGTTCAATGTGATCACTGACACGCTTCCATACAGCATTTCATTTACCAATTTATCTGAACCCGAACCATTAACCGTCCTGAATACGTTGGAATGGGATTTTGGTAATGATACCAGTTCATCTGCTGAAGATCCTACTGCATCTTATGCTGACCACGGGACTTATACGATAACCCTCACGGTTACTAACTCGATGGGAAGCAGTGTTAAGACCGGGACTCTGAACATTGTATCGAGACAAGTGGTTAGGGAGATAAAGGAATTTATCAGTGTATCAGATTCCGCATTGAATCCTGTCCTTGCTGTGATAAATGAACTCGTAGAATTGACAGATGCCGTTATGAACGTCCATGTTATATCTGAAATTGTGAGGATATTTAACGGTGGAGATGTCAGTAAGCAGGGCAATGACGAGTTCGGGATAGGTCATATTCGCAGGAGAGTAAATATGTATGGCAATTATATATCGAATACGTTGACGAGTTATGGTCACAAAATAACAAATGCTTTGACTTCCAGGACCAATACAGATTGTGAAGTAATAGATACGGTTGTAGTCTGTGAAGAAATGGTGTTCGTAGAATGTGAAGCTGATGAAGACACCTGAATGAGGTAATGAAACCTCAGGTGCCTGTTAGTAATGTGGGCACATACCTATTCACATTAACACTATATAACAATTTTTAATCACATATTTTAACTATTTTTAGAGGTGTGGTTTTCATGGATTTTATAAATAATGTAAGGTGCTATGGTATGATGGTGACTAAAAATGTCCACAAATCTTGGCTCAGTCATTCGAGTTGGACTGTTGCAAAAAAGCGTATCTACTGGAGCATCGTTTCTCGTTGCTGATGATATTAAGAGAAAACAGCCTGAAGTTGCTGAAGAAAACAACTTGTATCCTAATGTTACTTATCAGGCTGTTTATACGGTTCAGATGATTGCTAGTGCTGATGGTGTTTTATCAGTCTGGGCTGAGGATAACACTACTCCGGTTGCTAAAACTGCTGAGGGTGGTATCCTGACGTGTCTTGCAGGGAAGATGCATACTGTTACTATCATTATGGATGCTGACTGGCATATAAATTTCAGATATAGCGAAACCACGACTTTGGACATGTTTGTTGTTCTTGAACATGGGGGTATTTACTGATGGTATTTCCACCGAATCCATATGTTGGTAGTGGTAGTGATCAGCATAATCTGGGATGGTACCTGACTGAAGCAGCTCTCATACTGGCCCATCCAACTGCTGTAAGTGGGGATTATGCTATAGTAGGAGAGACTGATACCGTATGGACCTGGGACGCTGATACTGTAGCGTGGGTAAATACAGGCAGCACAAGTGTTGAAGGAGTCATTGAAGAGTACTTTAATGTTCCAAGTAAGACCGCATATAAACAGGTGCCTTATAGACCCCCTGCGTATCCAGTTGAAGGACCGATGAATAATGGTCCTCTGGTGGAGGATATCTATTATTTTACTACTGAGAAACTGAAAGCATCAATCTATCCTACCTATTGGTTTGGGGATGATGCTGCCAGGGATACGTACTTTGTAGCACATCCCGGAGATTTAACTGAGGGAAGGCTGGTATATAGCTGGTATAGGTATCAGGTATATATTGGTTCTGCATGGGTTGACCAGGACGAATTTGATCTTGTTTATGTCATGATGGACAATTATTATGAGGACAATCCAACTGAGGTGTATGAAGGAGCATTAAGGGCGTATAATGCATCTGGTGAAGACGTATACCAGAGATATACTGAAAGTTGGGAAACTCTTCTTGAGTCAGATTTAGATGGATTCTGGCTCCCTGCAACTCATGGATGTGAGAACCTTGCATTGTTTGTTGATACTACTAATCAGAAAGAAGGAGAAGCGTGTATCAAGACAACATTTAACATCAGTTCTGCATCTGATTGGTATGGTGGAGGTCTGAAAATAACTGGTGTGAGCCTGGTTGGGATCACTGAGATTAAGGTATGGGTTAAGGGTAGTGGTGATGCAATTGGAAAGGAAGTTAAGATTGTATCACCGTTCTATTCCACTGAAAGTAACCTTATAACCGGTAGTTGGGAACAGCTTACTTTTGCTGTCGATGTGTCGAAGAGATTGATCGACCAGACAATTGAGATTGTTGCCGGCGAAGCGAATTCAGGGGATGAATCGTATGTGGTGTATTGGGATGATCTGGAGATAGGTGGAGATCAAAAAAAAATTCTTTGGATTGAAGACATTGATACATATTTTCATGATGTTTATGAATTTGCTAACCCAAATATTCAAGCGCATGTAACGAGTGCTCATGCTCCAGCAGATGCTGAAAAGAATGTTCAGACTGACTGGAACCAGACCGATACCGGTGCTGACGATTATTTGAAGAACAAACCATCTATTGGTGCTGGTTCTACAGATAATGCTGTTATCAGGGCTAATGGAACTGAAGGTACTGCTATTCAGAACTCCCTAGTCATTATCGATGATAGTGGTTCTGTAGACATTCCTTCAGGTCAGCATTACAAGATTAATAATGCTAACCTGGCAGCATCAGACGTAGGAGCTTTAAGTACTGCTTTGAAAGGATCTGCGAATGGTGTTGCAGAACTGGATGGGACTGGTAAAGTTCCGGCAGGTCAGTTACCGAGTTATGTTGATGATGTGCTTGAGTATGCTGATCTGGCTGCATTTCCTGTAACCGGTACATCAGGGATAATTTACGTTGCTATTGATACCAATATGACTTACAGGTGGTCAGGTACTGTTTATGTGGAGATAAGTACTTCTGTCGCCCTTGGTGAGACGAGTACAACTGCGTATAGGGGCGACAGGGGAAAGACTGCGTATGATCATGCTGTAAAAGTCCATGATGGTACTGTTGTGGATATTCATGCCACTACTCAGGAAACTTCCGTATCAAACTCAGATGAGATTATGGTCTATGATGCATCTGCTGGTGCGAACCGTAGGATGATAAGATCTGATTTCGTTGCTGATATTGGAGTTGGAGCATTAATTCAGAGGATTCTGGAATCTACTGTCTATGAGACTTCTCTGATGTACTGGGTTGCTCCTGCTGCTTGTGTTATAGAATCTTTAAAAATGGCTCTTATAACTGCTCCATCTGCAGCATCTACATATTGTAAGATTCAGGTGATGAAAAATGGAATACTTGAAACAGATAGTGTGTTTACGTCTGATGTTCCGATGGAAATTTCAAATTCAACATCTGTCACAAATGGTGTGTATCAGGCAAGTGGAACCCTTGACTCCGGACTGACTACTTTGGCTGCTGGAGATGTTATTCATTTCAGGGTGAATCAGGCTGATACTGGATCATCAGGATTACTTGTGCAAATGATGGTAATGTTCACGTGAGGTTACCATGACTTTAAAAGCGCCTACGCTGTTTAGAAATTGCATATTGTGGTATACAGGAGAATTATCAACATCAGATGCATTCCCAATTATACCTGCAGGAGTAACTGTAACACCAGCAGGGACTTTTGAGAACCCACTTGACCTTGGAAACAATAAGAGTATTGTGACGTTTAATGGTTCTACTAATTATTTATCACTTGCTGATAATGATGCATGGGACTTTGTAAATAGCAATTTTTCTGGTTCATTCTGGATAAGATTGGGTAGTATATCACAATCAGCAGACTTTTTATACCAGTTTCAGGAATCAAGTTATTATTATTTGTTTTACTGGAACCATGCATATAATAGATTGGCTATTACCTGTCATGAAGGCGACACTTACAGGTTTAGTTATTACTGTGAACCTTCATTTTCTACTAATACCTGGTATCATATTGTGATTATGAGGTATAATGACACTTGTATAATGTATATTAATGGTATTAGTAAAACAATTACAACTCTTACTGCCTTTAATGATTCTGTTGCTCTTGCTGGTAGCTTTGTTATAGGGCATGAAGCGTATTACCTTAACGGGAATATTAAGGATCTGATGATCTTTAATAGGACTTTAACGGAAGCAGAAATAGTGGAGATTATGATACACACCAATCCTGCTAGTGGAGAGGGTGTTATTCCTGGTCCTTATGATTATTGGAGGATAGGATGACACTAATTTTTTACAGGGATTATCAAGGACTATTCAACAACTGTATTGCATATTACAATTTGACTTCACATGGTATTGTTGATAGTGCCTTGGTAAATCTGGCTAATCCTGGAACATATGATGGGGTAATAACTGGTGCAACACTTACAGGGACAGATAGGTTTGGTAGAGCAAATCGTTCTTTGTACTTTGGGAATAATAAAAAGGTGGCTATAGCATCTTTAGATCCTGTAGTTAGCGGTAATATTTATATAATGTTATGGGTTAATCCATATTATGCTGAACTGGAAAGCACGGATATAGTGTTGTCTGTTAAGCAATCGTTGGATATCAGGATTTGTTGTAGTGGAACAGAGACATGGGTTAGCCTGATAAATTCAGGTGACATTTCTCATGACTATTACTTTATGGGTTCTTTATTAAGCGGATGGTCATGTATAGCCATTAATATATCAACCAATAATATTGATTTTATAGGTTATAGTGCAGGATATAGTGGTTATGAAGAACCAGAGGATGCATCAACTACTTCTCATACTGATGGTATTATGATCGGGAATGATTTTAGTACTAAGTATTTTGGTGGACCAATAGGTGAAATATTCTTCTTTAATTCCTGGGATACCAACATCATGAAAGCAATATATGGAATAACCAAAACAAAGTACTTGTTTCCGCTAAATGATGGTGTAAGAGGTGCATACTGATGAGTTTTGTTAATGTTGAAACATTAAGGGAAAAGGGTTGTAGACTGTGGTGGTACGGAGACACAGCTTTAGCTACTGTACCTAAGTCTGTTGCTGCTGTTGGTAATGCTAGTCAGAAACTACCATTTCTTGGTGTTGGAGCATGTTTACTTGACGGAAATGATTGGTTATCATTAGCAGATTCTACCGACTGGAATGTATTTGAAGCAGACTTTACTATAGAAGTACTTTGCTACCTGTCCAATTTGACAACCGAAAGACCGATTATATCCCAGGGTACTGTCAATACAGATGAGTGGTCATTATGTATTACTACCGGTAATAAAATATACCTGTTATGTTATGTTGGTAACGTTCAGACATTCTTTTATCATTGCCCATTTACACCTACACTGAACACCTGGTATCATATTGCTGTGGTTAGAAGTGGTACTACCTGTTATATATTTATTAATGGTGTTCCACAGACTGTTACTGTAGCTAAGGCGTGGTCAGGTACTACAAATTTTGCCGCCACTCTTGAAATTGGGAGAACAGTTTCAAGGTCTGTTTACTGGGCTGGAATGATTTCAGAGTTAAGAATATCCACTACTGCAAGGTATACTGCAGCGTTCACACCAATAACGTCTAAGTTCTCATCTGATGCTTATACAAAGTTGTTGTTACATTTCGCTGCTACAGGTACATCTTTTGCTGATTCTGGTCCATTAAACAAGACTATCACTCCTTATGGAAATGCTACCCAGGTGTATACTCCTATTGCTGATACCGGAATTGTATTTTTAGATGGTACTGGTGATGCATTGGTGGTTGGTGATACCACCAGTTTTTATTTCTTGCATAAGGTTGGTACTACTGGAAAATGGAGCATATGCTTCCAGTATTTGTGGTTGAATAGAACTGCAATATCAAGGATACTCACTACATCTCTGGGTGGCACTACTATTGGATTTAGTATGTACTTTAATGCAACGAGATATGTTGTATGTGGTATTGACTCCGGAGTTAGTGGTGGGCAAGTAGTAAGTTTAACTTCATCATCTGCATTACCCGATGATGCAGCATGGCACAGGATTGTGCTGACGTATGATCAGTCATTAGCTAGTAATAATGCTAAGTTGTACCTGGATGGAACACTGATTGGATCAGCAACTAAAACAGCATATACCCCATCTACTTCTGATGCTACTTATCCTTTGAACATAGGAGCAAGACCAGAAACACAGGCCAATCCATTCCAGGGTTATTTGACAGAACTGGCAATTTATGATGGAACAATTATTAGTTATGCTAACCAGACTGCAAAGATTGGACCAACGTCATATACAAAATTGTTATTACATATGAGTGATCTATTGCAGAATTTTATTGATTATTCTGATCCGTCTGAGGACAATGGATTTCCAATTATTCCTGCAGGAGTTACTATAACTCCTGTGGGGACTATTGCCGGGAACAAACTGAAGAGTGGTAGGACGAATTTGTACTTTGATGGCATTACTAATGCTATTACTTTGTCTGATAATGAGTCCTGGGATCTGTGGTCTGGAAACTGTACTTTATGTGGTTGGATCAAATTTTCAACGCTGGCTGTTAAAGTATTCTTTACACAGTACGTTGATGCATCTAACTATTGGCAACTGGCCTATATTCATTCGTCTTTGTACATAAGGTTGTTAATAACTATATCTGGAGATGCAGTAGCAATGTTTACCTGTCCATGGACTCCGGCTATAAACACATGGTATCATATTACTGTTATTAGGACTGGTAGTTCGTGTTCTATGTTTATTAATGGATTGTATGTCACCACAACGAGTGGAACTGCATTTGGTACCATTCCTGATTTAGCTGGAGTATTAAGAATCGGGATGGCAAATACTGCATGTACGTCACAGAACTTTAAGGATTTGATGATCTTTAAGGGTGTGGTTCTTACCATTCAGCAGATAAGATCTATTATTGAGGAAACATATATAGAGTGATAGGTTAAAGGTAGATTATGTGCAGTGGTGGTTCAGGTAAGAAAAAGAAAGTACCGGTGAAGAGAAGACCAAGGAAATAATTACTTATCTTTTTGGTCATCAACCTGTTTAAACAGCATTCCATTCCATTTTATGTAAAGTTCGTCTACTTGCTCCACAATGTTATGAGCAACTGATAATTCTATGGTTAGTTTTGGGAATTCCTTTACCTTACACTCAAGTGTAAAAGCATTACACTTAATCTCCTTTCCATCCAGTGTTGGTATCTGTCCTATGATGCCATCAATACATTCGTGCTTAAACTCTTTTAATACCATGTTGTTTATCCTTCATTGGGTTCTCTAACTATATAACATGTAAGTTATTAAATTAACTTGGGTGAATTCGTTTGGCTATAGAAGATATGAGATTGCTTGCTTCTAATATTGTTGAATTTGAGAATAAGTTTAAGGAGAGTGAGAAAAAGAGAAGGAATCTTGAGAAGGAAATGGCTGTTAAAGCCCAGGAAATATCAACAATGTATGATGTTTTGCTCAAGAAAGATGATGAGAGAATGAAATCTCTGAAACTGATGCAAATAATAATAAATTCTATAGCAATACCTATTTTCTGGAAAGACAGTGTCGGTGCTTATTCTGGTTGTAATACTGCTTTTGAGAACCTTATAGGGTTTACAAGGGATGAAATCATTGGAAAAACTGCTTATGATTTGTTTGATGAGGAAGATGCTATAATTTATACTAAGGCGATATATCAAACATACAAACATGGTAAGTACAGTTATGATATTAGGATAAGGGATGGTAATGGTGAATACGTGTCTGGTAAATCATGTATGCAGGTGTTCAAGGATGATGATGATATTGTACAAGGTGTTATCGTTATCCTTTATACAGAGAATATTAGGAATATTTGTGGAGCTGATTAAGTTGCCTGCAGGTGACTGGATTGAAAAATGGACAGAAATGTGTGTCCGTGAGATGAATACAATCAGCGAAACACAGAAGCGCTATGAAGATAGGCAGGAAGTACGAATGGAAAGACTCGAACAATCCATAAGTGACATGTCAAAATCTAATTCTGAGGAATTTAAAAGGATATACGACAAGATTGATACGGTTTCTAATGATCTTAATACGCTGATTAATACTGTTAATGAGAAGAACCAGATTAAGATTGAAGGACATACTATAGATCTGGCGTCTATTAAGACCAGTCTTGGATTCTATGCACTGGTGGTAACATTGGCACTGGGAGCATTGGTGACATGGGTATTTGGATGGATATTACCTGGGAGAGAGTAACATGGGAACTACTATAAGGAGATCTATTGGTGATACTGTTCCTCTATATTATATTATAAAGGATATACCGTTTGGGAGCGAACGGTCAAGCGCTGTTGATTTGGAAGATAAGGTTGTCAAGTTTACGATGATTGATGATATTGTCAGGGATTATGATGTTCCTGATGATTACAGGTTTGACACAGAAGTAGAACGAGACAGTTATTTTGTGACAAATCCTGATGAGAGATTACGTGGACTCCTGGTGATGGTTGATGAGGATTACCAGAGATGGACAGGTAGTGTATGGTCAGATGATTACCAGGTTGTGGTTAATGAAGGTGCATGTACTCTGGTAACTGGAACTACTGGTGGAGTTGGTTATGAGTTTACTGCTGCTGAAGTCGCATATGCTGGAATGTATCATATTTACTTTACTATGTATGATACAGAAGAAGTGGAAGAAGAAACAGTGCTCACAACATCCAAGAAATATCCATATAATAATTCATTATGGATATTCATTGTTGATGTGTTAACCGAATAGTTATTTGAGCATGTGAAGCAATTTCTTTTTTAGATCCACGTGGTATTCCAGGGTCCATCCTGGGTTTATGCGTTCCATTTCTTCAATCTCTGGAATATCTGCTTCTTTGATTTTCTGAATATCAAAGTCATACTGGAATATCATTGTATCAATGACTGATCCTATACTGCATACACGTGCTACCAGTTCTGCTTCAGCAATCTCCTTTTCAATTTTTTCTTCACGTTCAATAACCTGGGTTCTCCTTCTTTCCATTTCAGATAGTTCTTCATCTATGGATGCACGCTGTTTTTTGAGTTCCAGGATTCTGCTGTTTACGAGAAGAAGGTTTTCTGATGCTTGTCCTCGTCTGATTGAGTAAAAGATGTCGTGAGCATTATGAGAACAAATATGATGGATTAGTTCTCGCAGGGTCCCACTGACACTTAAACCTCTGTCATTCAGCTCCTTTACATCTGTTTCATACAGGGTTATCGAGGTTTTTACTAGGTTGGAACTGCTCCTCTCCATTCAATCACTTCTCCTATTCGTTTTATGTGGTTAGCATCTTCTAGTTCCTTCAGTTTTTTGTATACGTCATTGGTTGACCAGGAAATCAGTTTACATTCCTCAGCTACGTCTTTACGGTTACATATCAGAGTGTTTTTTGGTCCTGGCTGTAAACATGTTTTTATGATGTTCAGGATCATGACATTATCTATACCATCAAGCATAATCCTCCTCCATTCTTTCTGAAGATTGATAAGTCGTATGATTTCATCATCTCCAATATCTACTATCAGATTCTCACTTGGACCATACTTCAGAAGATGATATCCTAACAGAAATATGTTAAAGGAATCGCATTCAAACTGGAAAAATGAATTGCTTGGATCTTCATAGAAATCATACACACGATCAGTAAACTCAATATTGCTCACAATTGAGAACGAGTTTAGCCATTCCTTAACCTGTTTCACGATATAATCTGATCTTACCGGATCTTCCCTGATACCTGCAGTGTTCTTTTTCAATTTGATTAAATTCATGTTATCGTGTCTTGTTGGCATGAATATCATGGGTTGGAATCTTCTGGCTAGACCAGATGATAACTCAAAATGAGAAGGTTGTACTCCTCCCCACAATGACATTCTGGTATAGTAATTGATAGAACCTCCTGCAAGATCACGAACAACATGACCATGATCTAATATGGCTAATAGGTAGGGTATCATTGAAGCATTGTAAGCGTTGTTAGCCGGTTTTGTAATAGATGTGAACTCATCTATCATGATTATATCATCAGCATGTTTCTCAGCTACTCCCTCAATAGGTCTTGAATCACCATTTGGATCTCTGGATACAGTACCGACAAGTCCGGATGCTGTCATTTCCTCTTTGAAGACGAGTTTACGTCCGGCATCCTTGAAGATACTGGACATGGCTTTCATGTAAGTAGTTTTCATGAAACCTGATGGTGTTATCATCATGGTATGACGGCGAAGATCAGGCACGTCTCCTGATACCCAGTACACTGCAAGTCGTTCTTTTGTTTCAGGATCTTTCAGCCTGTTCATTAGGTTGAGGTGATGTACTGCGTATGATATCATGTAGAATGGACCATAAACCTCGCTTAGATAGAGATAGCGTGACTTCATCTCGTCAAGTATGAGGTCGTATATCATTCTAGGACCTGAGCTGTTCGAGTATGAAATCGGCCTTTGAAGGACCAATACCTCGAACAGATTGCAGGTTTAGTGAAGAGGTTAATGATATGTTTTGAATTGAGCCAAATTTTTGTCTCAGTTCAATGTATTGGACGGGAGTAATTCTCAAAAGTCGTGCCATCAGTTTAACTGGGTTTCGTCTTGCTGGGTACTCGTATTTGCCTTCATAGATTGCCCGAGCAAACCTAACCATCATTATCCTAGCTTCAAATTCGTCTATAGCCCATATAAAATGAAATTTCTCCCGTGTCATTAAGGATGCTATTTCTCCATACAGTTTATCAATATCAGGGTTAATCTGTAGAAACTCCATATTCTTAACCCATTTAGTTATTGAACCAATCATGAGAAATAGGACCAGTGTATTTTCGTGCGTTGCGAGTTTGTCTGTTTCGTTAGCGATTCTGGTATGACTATTCGCCTGTTTCTTTTTTGACATGAATGACAGGTAGAAGTCATTAATTGTCTTTCTTTCTACTAAAAGCAGCTCTTCATGTATTGTTGTTTTTGCAAGATAATCTCCATCGTTGATTTTCTCGTATATGAAAGATATGTCAGGAAATTCCTTTTTATAACTTTCATACAGGTCTTTCGGTTCCCTTGTGTCTACAACAATCTGAAGAGTCATGAGATTACCGTTACACCAACGATAAGGTGGTACAATGAGAAATCGGTTGCATCGTCCATCCAACTAACCCAGAATCCTTGTTCTTTGATTTTATCCAACCAGAGTCTTAGGACGTGGGTTGCTGGCATGAGAGTGTTTCTATCGAAGTTTCCTTCAGAAATTTCGTACACTTCCCTATTACAGGAATCTACGAGGTCATTAATCGCTTCAGAATAGGAGTAACGCTGTGTTACTCCACCAATTTTGCTGATAACAGCTACATATACTATGTTCATGGTATCACTTCAAGATATGCTGATTATTCGTTCAGGTAGTACCTGGATGAAGTAGGACCTGACTGGTTGTTGTATTTTGATGATAATCTATCACAGTATGATAAGGCAACAGGCTCGCACCTGAAAAACACAATCTGACAGATCTTCATCCGTTTATACAATTTCACGATGGTTGGTGACACATTTGTCATTTCAAGGGTTATTGTTCCTTGAAATCCTGCATCAATCCAACCTCCTGTCTGATGAATTGATATTCCTAACCTGGCTATACTGCTCTTACCGTTTACCATTGCGCAGATGTCATGTGGAAATGTAACTTTTTCAATGGTTGATGCCAGTACGAACTCTCCAGGGAAAATTAACGTAAAGTCGTCAAATGAATCTGTTCGTAGGCTCTGTTCTATGCTTTCCTTATCAAACGGATCTACTATTAGTGGACGTTCTCCTGGAATGGGTTCATAGAACCGTTTGATTGTGCCAGATAAGCAAAGGTCAATTGAGTTTGGACCGATATTGTCTCTATCGTATGGTTCAATTGATAACCCTGACGGCTCATGGTCTAATTCTATGGCTTCAAGAATTCTAAAGTCTGGTAAAATGCTCATCACGTCACTGGTCCTTGTTTAGTAATGATAGTAGTTCGTCCCTGAGGTCTTCCATGACTGCCATAGCACAATGACCAGTATGTTCTGAATAATACTTTATTACGCTGGCAGATTCTGAAAGGAACTGCTCATACGTCATCTTCATATAAGGATGGTCTGCATTTACCATGATATAGAATTGTTGTGATAGAATTATAGGATTTCGCATTACAGTGTAAGGCACTCAAGTCCCTGGTATAACCCTGCTTCGTCTGTGGAACCACATAGTTTACAGACTGAGAATCGTCCAGATGAACACCTTGGTTTGCACATATCCTCGTTGTAGTACGCTTTTCTTACGTTCTCCAGGTATGTCATGGATAGTTCAGTGTTTGGCATTCCCAAGTCCTTGTATACTTTCAGTCTTGGATTTATGACGTTTACACTTCCTACTGTGTATCCAAGACAGTGTTCGACTAAGATCTTGTATACTCCAAGTTGTCGTAGCAATGATTTTTTGTCCACTTTTCCTGACGTTTTGTACTCTCCTATGGATACTATGTTCTCATCAGGGTTGATCCAGTCTATTCTGTCTATACCACCTGATATGAGTAGTTCATCATGAAATAACTCGATTTCACGATGGATGGGAATCCAGTATGGATTATTGATCTGTTCATCTATCTCGTAATCAATGAAATTTGTTGCCATTTCTTTTTCAAATGATCCAAACTGTGATGGTATGAAGTTATACCAGTCAGATGGTGGATATTCCTGACATACATCAAAGAAAGTGTCAGCGAATTTGTGGAACCTGGTACCCATGGTCATCGCATAGTTCTCCTCTATATCTATGCATTTTACGTATTGGAGATAGAACTGACGAGGACAGAACTCATAGGCTTCAACATGAGACTTTCTCACGTAAAGGGGCTGACACTGATAGTCTCCAAGAGTGTTTTCTGTTGGAAGAATTTCACTTTGCATAGTTGTAGCCTGCCAGGTTTGCTATTTCGGTTTTGTCCCGGATGAAATACACATGGGGGGATATTACTGTGTGGATGTACCTGCCCATGGGTATTTTCGTCTTATTTGATATCATTTGCATGATGGCTTCTAACCCGAATGCATTGGGTCCGAATCCACCAACCATGTCCTCAGATCTGAACAGGACGAAGAAATCTAGTTTTCCGTTGTTGATCACACACTGGATGTACTGGAGGCATGGTACTTCATTGGACTTGGTGTCTATGTCAGGTCGCCATGTAACCGCTATAGCACGCCTTGTATTGGCTGATGACTTCAACTTGGATATCATGTAGTCTATCTGGTTTAGTGGTGTCTCAAACAGTCTATCGTGGTAATCATAGGTGAAGTCTCCGGGTGTACCGTTGATTAGATGGTCTGCATATATCAGACATCTCTGACGATGCGGTGATGCAGGATGGATGTTGTGATAATGCGGTTCAAGTATTTCCATTGTGATAGGTTCACCAAACCAGCAGGATTCTCCGTCCTCTGTCTCTTTTACTTCATGGTTCCAGTACAGGTGTTGTACTATACTTTCGTGAGCTTCCGCTAAAGTACTAAACTTGAAATACTTCATAATAATTCTCTAAAAATGTGATTCTGGATTCATTCGTAGTTTACGATGAATTCAGGAGAAGTGTACGATTCTATAGATATCGTGATTCTTGCTGGAATTCCTGACACCCTGAATCTGGATGGAACAAGGAAAGAGGCTTTGATTGATGAGTCTTTTACTGGCACTGATGCCTGACCGACAACATTACCATTGATCATAGACACATAACTTGCCTTATTCATATAATCCGGTACGTCAATGACGGTGAAATAAATGGTATCATTCGTCTTGGATGTTGTAAGTGAAGTTTGTTCTTCACCATCTTTACTGACACGAATACCGTTTATTACCATGCCTTGTTTGAAGTTGCGTACCTGATGCTGTTCCGGTATGACCTGCACTTCTTGTTCTTCTTCACGTTGCTCTTCCTGGAAGTCCGGTGGATCTTCAGGAATGCCATGTCTTCTCATACTTGTTCTTCCTCTAGAAAAACACCTTTGAGTGCTGCATAATGCTTGGATGCATACTTACCGACTTCAATGAGTTCTGAATCGGTGAGGTTTTTGTCTGCAAAACCACGCTCGTATGCTGCAAGTCCTTCCAGGTATGCACTACCTGCTTCAGCAAGTGATTTGGCCTTTTTGTTCTTGATATATCCAACACCAAGACCAATTATTGCTACTGCAGTAGTACAGACCGTAATAATAGTTTCTGCATCCATACGATACAGAATTGTTACTAACAAGATAAAAAAGGGATGTGTGAGATTATTCAACCTGGGTAGGTTCGCTGAACTCTATCTCAGTTACATTTACTGAGGTGTTAGTTTCTGTGGTTGCATTAATCTCAATTCCATCTCCGAATCCTAATGGTCGTGAAAAGTCACGGTATCCAATGGATAAAGAGCCTGCATAACTTCCGGTTTTACTACCGGATGTGGTGTACTGTTCGTTGACTCTGGCACGGTAATCCATGGTTGCTTCATCAGGATTTGCTCCTGCTTCCATCCTGGCATTAACTGATGCCGTGTAAATACCCGAACCTCCTTCTGATCTGTAATCGTTGGATAAGTCTGTACCTGCTATAACTTCATCTGTCATAGTATGAGCCATATCACCCATACCGGATGCACTGGTATGGATTTCCTGGCCAGATGGCAATTGACCTTGAGTAGATGATTCGTTCTGGGCACCGGCACCAATTTCTGTATTGGATCCGGATGAAGATGATCTCGGGATAAAAACCTTGTAGTCGTATACTCCCGCATAGTCCCTGAACGAACCTCCTCCATCAAAAAACAGTTCAGATGATGTGTCGAATAAGTTGTAGTCTTTTGCGTGTAGTATGGTGTTTTTTGTGAAGGTGCTGTTACCCCGTCCTGTAACCACTTTGGAATGTGCTGCTCCTCCCTGGATGTTATTCATGGTTGACATACCCTGGTAGTTACCACCAACATTCCATTGATGGTCAGTATCAACCACTATGCCGTTATCACCCTGGAAGTACGCACTGGTCCTGATATAGGATTCAGTACCGGCGATCACAGGGTATATCAGCAGTAAAAGTAGGATTAGTAGTACTGGAAATTTAAGCATGTTGGTCATCTCAATTTCCAAAAATACAACGGTGTACTACCTGTTTTACCTTACGTACGGTTTTGTACGTATTAGTTTCGGTGATCTTCTTGCGTAACGTATCGCTCTCTTTTGGCCTGTCAAAAACACTTGATGACATAGTAAAGTATAGCATACATTACCATTTAGAGTTATTCACCGGTATAATGCATTGTTGAACCACGCTCCACCCATCACTTCTCCGTTTATTTCCTCTGAGAACTTTACTTCATCAACGGAATTTGACATCCTGAAAAGTATGTTCTCAAGATAGGTTGAAATTGCAATACCGGCATCGGAATATCCAATTAAATAACTGGTTTCATCAATTTCTTTTCCGTCTTGTTTTTCTGTGTAAATCAGTCTCTTTCTTCTGGATACGCTCCCGACAGTGTTGAAGAACAGCAACATCCATACTGGTATCTTCAGCATAACTTCATTCCATTCTTCAATTGCTTCATCAATAGAGTCTGCTATGATACCTTGTAGTCCACATTTCGTACACTTTACGAAATAGATGTTGTGCTCTGTTGGAATCCTTTCTATGGATTTAATTATCAATAGAGATTTACTACCACACTTGCAGGATGCAAGTCTGTCTGATGCCATGTTGGGATCAATGTGTTTCTTTAGCAACTCATCAACATCTTTACGCATATCAAACAGACCATCCCTTAATTTGACAACCTCTTGGGTGCAGGTTTTATCCATAATGTTATGGACATGATTGAGTGCATTGGTGATTTCCATGCTTGTAAGCATCAATTCTTCTGTTGTTGTCATTGTAATCATTTAATCCATTCAATGATGTCTGATGGTTTATTCTTGAAGTATTCGGATACTCTGCGTTCAACTACACATCCTTCCAATTGGTGTGGTGGTTCCTGTTGTTGACCAGGTTCTACTGCAGTTATGAACTCACTTATTAGCTTGGATGCTCTGATTAATGCTTCTCGTTGATCTTCTGTCTCTACAAAGGCTTTGATCCTGTACTCCAGGTGAGTCAGGAACATGCTGCCTATTTTCATGTTGATGATGATATCAATCGGTACAAAATCAGAAATCGCAGTTTCTTGTTCGTTGTTTGACATATCTACCACGTTCTAATGGATCTGTTGGATCATACAGTTCTGCAACTCCTCTTCTCATCTTACTCAGTTCTGCTTTTGGTATGTTAGCAACTGTAGATTCTACCATTGCAGAATATCTGGTCATGCAATAGTTGAATGGATCACAGTATTTTCCTTTGGTGAAAAAAGGAGTACATGTTGTTATTACGTCACATCCACATGTGGTGTACGGAGACATGAGTCTTGAAACCGAACCTCTTGGCTCATCAAGTCTTTCCTCTATAATAATGAGTGGTTTACTGCCTATGTAAACAGTATACCTTCTGAGTCTAGTGGTTGTTTTACAATGCATTTCCTTCATCGCTTCTCACTTTTCCTGTTAGTTGTTCCCATATTTTTAGAACCTTTTTTCCTCGTTTTGATTCCCATGAACGGATGACATCGAAATGGGGATCGTAGCCTGTTTTCCATGTTGGGTATTTAAGATCATGATGTTCAATCCTTCCTTCAAATGGTTTATCTTCATGGATTGTGCATGTTAGGTTATCACCAAGCAAAACACATGGGTGGAGTTTTTTGAACTTCATTTCTGTAAGTTTTGAATTCTCGTCCAGTTCTGCAATGGGAATTACTTCCCAAGCAGGATGAAGAATGAAGATAGGACCAGACAGTTTTATGCCTCCATAGAACTTGGTGGTCATCATTTTGTGTTCAATGCCTGGGTATTTCATGATCAGGTGTAACATCTGTCGGGGAGAACCCCAACACGGAGAACGTACACACATCATTTTGCACATGTCACAACTACATGGTGCTTTATATTCGTAAACCATGATTTGCCTACTAATAAATTGTTAAAATAGTTTGATTATCGTCCAAGGCAGGCTGCTGAGAAGAAGGCGATCAAGATGAAGATAGCCATAATTGTCATTGTTGGGTCTGTATCCATAATTATCACCTCCTTCATAGTTGTTTATCTGTCAATTATCCATAAGGTTTGAGTCCCGTTTCCTCCCTTGTTCTTATAGATTCTTGCTCTTGAGTATGCCATTATCCTGGTTATGAACTGCTTCTTGGTACGATCACACGTGTATTGATCTAACAATGTCTTAATGATTCTGTACTTTGATGGATTGTCATTTACGGCATCCATTATGTGATATTGTCCAAAAATAGTGTTTTTTACGGTTAGTTGATCAATAAGGAGTTCAAGTTCAGGAATGATGGCTTCCGGAACTGACCCATTCATGGAGTCAGCTCACTGCGCTTCATTAGATTGCTGTTCTTCAAAAATAACAGGACACACTGTCATCCATGGATCGTATGCATCAGCATATGAATCTCTCATCATCATGACAAATCCACCTTCCTGATGAGGATATAGAGCCAGGTCTATTACGGATAGATCCTTTACCTGGTCAACTGCAGCCATCATGAGTGTAGGATCAATTGATGTGAGTTTTCTGAGTTTCGGATCTTCTGGCAAAACAGTTAATTTTCCAATTGCTCTTGATGCAATTGCAGACTCTACTGTGTTTTTAATAGTTCCAATAAGAGGCATAAGACATCTTGTTCTTTACAAGTGATAAGTGTTACATTGGTCATCAATACTGTTCTCAATCTTGATTTAATCAGCTCAGATTAATTTTATTTACCTTCACTATTTTGTAGTTCCTCCAGTCCATGTCTATCTCCCCGGTGATTATCATGTGGTTAGATGTAGTGAATGAACAGAGATCTTCATCAGTCCAGTCAAACTCCATAAACATGAGGTTTGAGAACGATTCCATGAACTCATACAGTTTGATGTTTAAGCGTACGAAATCCCACGCCAGTTTTACAGGACCTTCTGATGATTGTCCATTAGTAAATACTAAGAAGGGTATGGTTTCTCCATGAAAGTCACATTCACCACAGAAATTACCTGCTTCATCGTAACCGTATGATGTTACGTTGTATTTTGCTATCAGGAGTATCATCCTGATTTCTACCAGGAGAATTGATATCCTCCAGGCAACAGAAATGAGGAAGCACAGGGATCTGATTAGTATCATGGGTGTCCTGAGTACATGTACATGTACTGGTTTTTTCCGTGCAAAACACCTTCAACGCTTATCCCTGCTTCCCTGAAGCGTTTTAATGTGTTAAGGTTCATGATCACAACATCATCCGGTATTGTGCTTTCAATGATAAGTGCTGGTGAACCAGAATGTATAGAACTATACATATCTTTGATACACCCAGTGAGTTTCCTGTAGATTTGATGTGTGGCTGACTGGACTGCATGGATGAGAGGAATGTTATCAATCCTGATCCTGAGCATTGCTTCATCGCTAACAGATACACGACAATAAATTGCAGGAAAGATAACCTCATATATCTTAGACATTAGTAGTTTGCTGTCTGTGTTCAACTCCATAACTTTCATGATTGGTGGAATGTATACTACGTCTGATAATTCACTCGTTATATCTTTGCTATGCCGTGTTTTTGGCAATCCCTGATCATACATGAAATCAATGATGAATTCTACGAGTGATTCGTAAGTGCAGAAATGTTGTTTGAAGATGTCTGCCACAACTATCTTCAGTTTTTCAAGATCTCTACAAGGATCATCTTTCGTCATGTAAAACAGCATGTTTTCAAGTTTTTCCTTGGTTTCATTATCCATACTTCTTCCTCTGTTTATACATAATGCAACTTGTCAGATACTTTGGAGTGTCTGAAAGGTCACAAAATATGTGGTTGTTTTTGTTTATACCGTGCTCACAATCGTCACACAGGAACTTCTGCATCAGGTTCACCTCCGAACGAATCTATGGTCTGCTGACCGTTCACAACACAGTCCCAGGAGAATCCAAGAGATGTCATATAACTTTCCATCTTTCGTTTCACCAGTTTTTCAGCATGTACTTTGTAGTCTACCAGGTGTTTGACTCTTGATGTATCAAAGTCTGAATCTATACACACTTCTTTTGGCTGTCCTTCACGTTTTTTAAGGTATAGTAAACGGACCTTGGTATTTGGATCAAAAACATGACCATACTCTTTGATGGCTACTTCTCTTCCCCGTACCCATGGGTTGTCATCATCTGATGATATACCACGTGGTATTGATAAATCGTATGGAGATACTTTACCTGATATAATATCCCTATACATGTTTCTAATGTAATCCATTGCCTTGTTGATATCGTCTTCAAGGAATAGGTAGTTCAGGAAGTTGGTCAGAAGGTCTTTTAGGACCTTTGCCTGGTCAGACCTCTTGATTTCTATGCCTGTGAAGTTCAGTTTACGACAATCGCCATCATCAAGTGACCATGATAATCGTCCAACATACCGTTTCTTGGCTGCCTTATCCTTAGTCGAACTTTTCTTGAAAAGTATTACTTCATGAAGCTTTTCAAATTTCAGGGTGAAGGTGATTAAAGCACCAGTCTCTCTTGAATATTCAGCCAGCTTTCTGTTCAGTTTCATTTCAAGGACCTGTCCTTCATTTGATGATAGGACTGGAGAAAAAGCTACGGAGTCGGTGTTGTGGCATAGGATGTCGTTTGCAAAGAAGTTTTGAGATTCTGGAACATTTAAGTCATAGACGTAAACATCTTCTTGTGGTAATGGTTCTACTGTTATACCCTGAGCATACGTCCAGTCAACCGATGTGTCCATCTTATAATCAGATACTGTGAACAACTTGGACTGTTTCCTACTCGTTATGAATCCTATTTTTTTGGAAAATAGTTTTTGATCGGATACAAAGATGTGGTAGGAGTACGTTCCTGATGGCTTACCGCGATAATGATTACCGTTGTTCTCTTTGTAAACGGTTGATGGAATTCCTACAATGTACAGCAACTTTCTGATTGCATGGATTACTGTTGGTATGGTTGTTGATGCAGTAACATGAACCTGACCTGACTTGGTTACTGATACAGAACCGTCTCCAGTGAAGAACCCTCGCAAAAACGAACAGATATTCTTTTCTGTTTCGTAGAACATGAACTTTGGAACACGCTTTTGTTTAGCATGACCCATCGCATCGTTTAGAGAACGGACAAATTCTATACCGTTGTATTGGTAATCTCCTGTCCTGCAAGGATTGGATCTCATTGATGTTTTTATGAGTTCAGCATCCACCAGGTATTCATTGAAGTATGGTAAGAGTTCTTCTGAGTCTATACCGAATGAGATACAGCCTGCTTTTATTATCCCTTTGTGAAATGAGATGGAACCGTTAGCAAGGTGGTATCCGTAGTACTCGTACAGTTTGGTGTCCAGTTTTTTTGATTTCACAAATTTATGAATACTACTTCGTCTAACCACAATGTTTTTGTACTTGGTTTGGAGATGGATAGGAGAAACCTCATGCAACCTGTCTTTTATTTCAAGGTTTTTCTTCTTTTCTTTTGGCAAATAGGTGAATAGGGAATGGTCTTCAGTTACGTCTATGTACCATTGATTGTTGATAGTTACTCTATACATTTGTTTATCGGTATGGTGACGCATCAGATATGGTACCTTAAACAATCCAATTTTACCGTCCTTTATACCTTCAACCCATACATCATCCAGATAACAATAATCTTTATCACCATTTCTTATTGTACTGGTGTAATTCTTGGTTAGATCTTCAATAGGCAGGTAGTCTATCGTCCCGTGTTTCTTGCTGTAGACTTTGATCAGAGAACTGCCTGATATGCTGTCACCGTATACTGGTTTGTAACCAAGGTCTGTACAGGTTTGTCGGACCATAGCAGATATCTTTCTGCCGTAGTCTGTGACTGATGCTGCAACCGTTTCATCATAGGCAGGAAATTCATCTGAAGCCAATACTCCATAGAAACTGTTGGCTAAGTACTTTAGGACGTTTTCCTGGTTCTTTGTGGTTACTGTGCCTTTCCCGCTTTTGTTTAGTTCTCTGAGTTCGTCTCGTTTGTCTACAATATGACGCAGTACTTTAGGTACGAGTTTGTCTACGTCTGGAGAAAGATCGTAGGCCATCATTATCATGGGATATAGGGACTTTAGGTCTACCCATCCAACGTCATAATGAAGTCCTATGGAAGGTTCCATGACGAAGGCACCTTCAAAACCGTCATGCACCCTTTTTACTTTGCGTGGTACTGGTTTGATTCCCATATGCATGAGATAGGTCATGATGATACGGGAGTTGTATAGAGTGTCTTCAACTTTGCATCCGGTCATGGCTTTGACGGATTCAAAGAACTCGAATAAGTGGAGTTTATCGTCTATGAGGGATAAAGCGTCTACATCATTCTCACAGTACTGAAGGAGTGTATGCCAATCCTTTTTCTCGTATAGCTCCTCGATGTAGGCTCCATAGTCTTTGTATGGGAAACCATATGAGGCTGAAACTGCTTTGAGTCCGTAGTCTTCCAGTTGGGATTCTGATCCTTTCAGTTTTTTGAAATAGTCCAGCATATCACAGCATTGACGACCAGGAATTTTTACGATGAATTTTTTGGTAGGGGTAACGTTCAACCTCACATCGTTCAGGCAACAGAATCTCTTGGTGTTTACACCAGTTACTATACATCGTTTTATGATGTAGGGGAGGTCGAACTGGTTGCTGTACCAGCCTGTGATGATATCAGGATCCAGTTTTTTCATGAGAAGGAAGAAGATGTCGAAAAGTTCACGTTCACTGGATGCAGGAATATGATTTTCGGTAACTTTGTGATCTATCCCATTTGTGATTATGATCTTACGACCTGTGAATGAGTCCTTGAACTGGATGGTGGCTATCGGGTATTTGACTGAATGAGGTGAAGGCATTGTGCCTCTTGGGTTTAATACCTCGATATCAAAGTATGCTACTCTTGGTCTGACGTATCCGACTTCTGCTGGTTGAATGTGTCTAGTGTCGTCTGTACTGTAACCGTAGAGGACGTGATTGTCCACGGTAAATCTCTTCTCGAACAGAACATCGCTCTCAAACGTTTTACTAAAGATATCTCTAACTTCAGAGACTTGTCCAGGGAGATCTGTATAAATCTTCGTGACATTCTCACCATAGATGTTCTGGGTTTGTTCTGCAGGTTCACAATACGTGAATATGCCGATAGACTGGCTATGTTCAAGTTTGTGAAGTTCTTCTGATGGGATATAGAAGTATGGTCTAAAGTCCCGTACTAATGTTTCTGTCCTGATACCTTGCTGGTTCCTCCCGAATAGGTGAATAACAGGTTTGCTGTCTTCGATATGATACGCTATATCCTGCATAGCCAAAGTATGATCCGTCAATCTTCATCTCCGTGATACCCGGAATACAAACGCCATCTGTAATGTCGTTGCTCACTGCTGCTCCCCTCAACACGTGAAGGAGATAGAAATATTGCAGCATATAATTTCCTGTTCTGTTCATTTCTATACCTAAAAATAGATTGTACTTAGTATTTAAGTACGGTTACTCATAGAACTCTAGTGAACAGAACTGTTTTAGAAAGTTCAGGATATCCTCAAATGATGGATCAATGAGAGGTTCGTCTTCTGGGAGGTTTCCGAATCTGCCACCACGGAAATAGAACAGGAATTCCTGACCTAGTTTCTTGGCCTCCATGATCAGGTTCAGTTTGAAATCGGTATTCTTTTGCCACTTTGGTAAGTCGTATTTGAGTGGTTTGTTGTCATCAAATGCCTGATGAGAACGGAATGTAAGGATCATATGACGGTTTGATGCCAATAGCATTCTCATCATATCATCGTACTTCTTGTTAGCAAGACCCCATTCAGTCTGCATCATGTGCATTTTACCATCTTTACCCAGGGTTTTCTTGGTTTCAACGGTTTCTATCCAGACTGATAACCATTCCCAAAGGTCTGATGCGCTGTCAATAGCTATGATGCTATGGTCACGCTCTTCCTCAGGTAACTTTTTCTGCGCTACCATAAAGTCAGTGAGCACATCAATTGCCTGCTCTACAAGTTTAATTGAAGCAACAAGGTCTACTTTCTTCTCATCTCCTTCTGAAGATTCCTCCAGGTAACTTACGACTGTCAGGAGCCTGATCTTGTCCTGTACTTCCTGAGGCCAGGTTGATGCATTGGTATGGAAATCTCCTTCAGAATCAATTACGTATACAAAGCCTGGGAGGTTGTGATCGAGGAGATATTTGGCAGCGCTGATTACGAAATGTGATTTGCCTTTCTTTGCCCTGGAATACAAGGCCAGTTTTACTGAAACACGCTGGTGTCCAATGGGTCTGAAGAGCTCTTCGATGGTTAATTTTTTAACCACTTTTTTCTCGAATCCCATTTTAATCACCTGTGCTCACTGGAGTTTCGTCAGACATCATTATGTCTATGATGATCCTTCTTTTACCTGACAGAATACTTCCATTACCAAACTCCCGGTCAACTCTGGTTAATACTGACTCTGCCTTGCCACTGATTGGTATGGAACGTTCATTATTGATTTTGCCATCTTTATCAATACTGTATTCCATGAACTCAACATGCATGTCAGTATCTACCATTAAGCCTACCATGGTAGGCATTATGAACACCTGATTCCATTGGCATAGATAACTTCCTGGGGAACATCAGGAACATCAAACGGTAATATTTCTCCTGCCTTGATGCAGTTGGTTTTCCATACCTGCAGTTCACGGTATTTATGCCTGAATTTTTCGCATTCTATTTGTTTTGCTTCTAGTGCTTGCAAAAGAGCTTCGGTTTGAATGCAAGAGAATGAAATTTCAAATGATACCTTTGCAGAATTGCTATACGTTCTGGTTATATAGAAATCCTCAATGTTTGTTCCATCTGGAAGTTCCAACTGGCGTATTGCAGATAACACATCTTTTTTGATGTCTTCTTTTATCTGTTCAATTACTTTTTCGTAGGCAGTGCTTTGTTCACTTGCCCAGTACTGGATTGATGACTTGTATTCATTGAACAAATCATCCAATAATCGTTTTGAAATAGGTTTTACCATTTCTTTCCTCTCTGGAATTTGGATAAAAAATAGGGTTATTCAGTTGTCTGTGCTTTGGTAACAGGTTCAGGTTCCTGAACTTCTCCTGCTTCAGGTTCTTTGACAACTGGAACTTCATCAGTTTTCTTCCTGCCAAATCCACCTTTACCAGGTTTCTTGTTTTCGTCAGGACCAGGAGATTCCCCGGTAATTGAAGACGTTCCTACTGCATCAATGTTTTCTTCAATGATTGGTGGTCTTACCATTATCCTATCAAGGATTTCTGGAGTTATGCGGGTTATGTCTGGTACGAAATGACTGCACCGATAGTAACTTGGTGTCCTTACTGATACCGGATCATAACTGCAGTCAACAGTTTTGTTCTCCTTATACTGACGGGAAAGGGTTGGGGTGTCAGTCAGCATACAGACAATACATGCCTTCATGCACGTTACCTCTCCGAAAGTAAAGGTGCGCTCTGCGTTAACTGCATCGCTACAGATAAGTTCTGCAGTAAAAGGTCCTTCAGTTTTTTCTTTTGCTTTCATATTACCTCTGGTTTAGATGAGGGAGTTCTTAGAACTCTATATCATCTATCTTACTGAGAGCACTGACGAGTTGGGATGAACCTGGATTTATAAGTGCTCCAATCATCCTGATGTTCTTGCGGGTTGCCCCTGTTTTGTCTACATAGATGTTTGGCTGACCGAACACGATTGCTTCCATTCCCTTTTCGTATTTCGTTTCGATCTCTGACTTCAGGTCTTCATCTGATTCTTCACCGAAACAGAATACGTCTTCATCAAGACCGGAATCGGTTAGGACGATCATGGGAGAGCCTGAACCCTGGTTGGTAATGGCTGCACCGGAAACTCGTCCAAGGATAGCAACGGTTGGAAGGTAGGTGGTTCCCTCTGCAGGCTTTACGTCATACACTGATTCAATAGGTACTGAAAGGTCTGATTCTTCAAGGACTGAAAGGGCTTTGTCCCATAATGCTTGTGCATCAATGGTTTCATATGCCTTCCATCCTCCTTTGTAGACATTGATGCGTGTTTCGGTCACTGAACCGGTGATATGAGCATACTGCCCTGGAGTCCCATCAAATTTACCGTTACCAATAACGCACTTGCCGTCTGCGGTGATGAATACTGCATCGCGTTTCAGTTCTTCCGGTAGGTCTTCTTTGAATTTTGGATTCTTGCGTTTTGGATCCGGTGGATTACCGAAAAATTCACGATCATCAATAGGGATTGGTTCACGGGTTTCCTTGTCAACACGGACAAGATTTGACTTTACTGCTGCTTCCGGGGTTTCTTTGTATTTCTTTAGTGCTGATCGCTTTCTGATGGCATTGGAGTCTTTGAACGGTCCTACTGCAACCAGTAAAACATCTGTCTTGTCTCCCTGAAGCTCAGTGCCTGAGGTTTTCAACTTGAAGAACAGTGTCTCTTCGAGTTTTTCAGCATCGAGTTCAGGCATACGCTCTTTGATTTTTGCTCTGAGTTCTTTGCATTTGATTTTTGCTTCTTCGATGGTGCAGTCTTTTATTTTTGCGTATAACTCTTCTGACTTCATGTTTTCACGCTCTATTGGTACAGTGACCTCGGAAAATAGATGGTTTTTGATAACGTTAGATCTATGATCTTCATGGGTCACACTTACCAGATAATTACTCCAACCAGCGAGTAAATTTTAAAAGAGTCTTTGTGATTACAATGCATGTACCAGATGTTGTGCTCATACCTCACCCGAATTAAATAGCCTTTTTCTGCAAACTTATTCAGGTAATAATGAGCAGTTCCTCTGCTTACATCGAATGCACTGCCACACCTGGGAGATGTCATAATAATTTCAGGGTGGTGTTGCCAGTCCTCTATGATAAACTTGATTAGTTTACTGCTGTTTGGATCTACTATCATTTTACTGTACTACTACTGTTCATTCTGATACGATGTATTCAGAAGAATCAGTTGGACTATCAGGTGATTCTGGTATGGACTTGTTAATCAAAAAGATTCTACCACCCTTTTTCCTGAGTATTACGTCAGGATATCTGGACTGGTTGTATGACAAGAATTTGTGCAGTTTATTGTATACGTAATCTTTGTTGGATGACCAGGATGTGTCAACCTCTGCCGATCTTGTATTCATTGAAATAAAATCATTTATTATGCTCTTTGACCTGGGATTCCTTGCGATATGTATTGGTCGCACAAGGCCATCCTTATCCGGTAGTATCATTTCCTTTTCCTCTTGTCCTTATTGAACAGTATCATGTGATCCATATCCACATAATGTTTATTATCTACTGTCATTTCTAGTATATTCCATGTCTTTCCTATTATTTCTTTGAAATAAGACTTTTTGACCTGTTTATCAGAATATTTTTCAATAAACTTTGTATACAGGTCATCTATCTTTATGAATCGTTCACCAGTTTCCTGGTTGTAGTATAATGCAAATAGACGAATGTCAGTAGCAGTGCAGGATTCCTGGACTTTCTTGTCTAGTAAACTGTTAAAATAGTTCTGCAGGTCCTGGACTGTTTCAAAATTAGAAATGTCTACCATGGCTACATGTGTTTACTGACATTATTTGTTATTTGCTATTCTGAATAAACTAATCCATCCTCTTCCACCGCATTCTTTGCATTTACCACCTTTTACTTTACCTGAACCACCGCAACTTTGACAAATAACACCTTTTTGTCTGCGTCTTGCCATACTATTACTTTTCCATTTTCTCCTATTTATAGGCTTTACGTTTACTTAGTCTCATTACTGTGCATTGTTTTGTCAATCCAGTCAGAATAGTTGGTAGACCGGTATACTTCTATGGATTTCTGTTCAACTACTGAAAGAACGAATGCTCTCTGTTGGATCTCATCCTCATCATTAGAACCCATGAGGATTGATCCTGTTTCATCAACTATGATGAGTTTTGGATGATTGCCTTTTTCCCAAATTAACATGTAGATCACCTTTTGAAAATTACATTTAGAATGTTTTATTACTGTGTATGTTCCATACTGCAGTGCCCAACAACACGAACCGAACTGCAGGGGATCTGATTAAGTTCAGTCCCTTGTTGTTTGATTCAAAGCTTCCATTGCTCTTTTCGTTGCTGGTAAAATGTTTTTTAATGTCAGGACAAATTATTGTGTCCTATACTCTAGCATCAACCCTGCTATCACTCCCCGGTAATCCATTGGTTATCCAGGTTAGTGGTAGCATGCTCGCTTTCATCTAGTTTTAAGATGTTTATGCTGCACTTTCTCCTGCCATTATGGTCTATGAATGGACATTCAGAGTTGGTTATGCTGCAGGTTCCGTCTTTATTATGAAAATTACATGACATGGTATCACCTCCTGTTGTGATTTTAAAAGAGTGGATGACCAGGGCACGGTAGTGAGCCTTACCCTGGCCTATGTATGAACTATCCCCTTTCTGCTATTGATGGGTCCTGGATTCCATCATGGTTATGATCCTAAACCTGTGTATGGGTGAGTATGCCAGGTCATACCCGGTGATTGTGGTCAGGAGAATCATGAACCACAATCTGTGGAGTAAAACAATGCAGATCATGCTGTGCGAAACCATATGGCTATGGAATACAGGTAACATTTACAAGAAACTATATGATCTGTCTTGTCGGAAAGTATGCTGTTTCCTTTAGATAGTTTGAATCCCGTCTAATAGCAGGATACTCAGTAGGATGGGAATGATCCATCACTACAGCACTTTAAGTATGATGTGAGGTGGTAATAAGAATTTCTGTAAAAGGTGGTGACACAGGGAAAGGCAAAACCAGTCCCTGGTCACGGTGTATAGGAAACCATAAACCTATACGATGTATATGCCACGACCAAAACACTAGACACGAAAATTTTCCCCGGTTGGAAAGTTATGAATTGAACCGCTAACGAAACCTGTGTTAAACCTGCTGGTGCCACAACACGTTACCGTTGAGGCAATACAGTATGGGTCATAACAAAATAAAAGAGTTTGGTGTTCTTCATCATGAAACCCAATCCGTCACAACTCCACCAGACTCGGTAAGGTTGTTAATACCGATGTTGATCTTGTTGAACAGGGTAAGGGTTGTCTTGGCAGATGAAGATGATATCAGATACACATCTGTTGAATTTGCAACAGTGAGAACTCCGTAGAAGTTTGGTGTATCACCTGCAATTACGAGTTCTTTTGCACTGATATTCACACTGGTTGTTGCAACAGCTCCTACTACCAGAAGCAGAATGACGATTGTTGCAATAGTTACAGTTAAGAGTACTCTCTTCATGGTATCAGAGAAGACTTTATAACTTACATTATAAAAAATGGATGGTTATCTGGTCCTGCCTTCAAGACAGGAACCGGAGAGGATACCGTTGCTGATGAAAAACCAGGTTCCGTCCTGCTTGTCATCACGGGTTGGAGGTACGATAGTTATCAGGTAATTTCTGATTTTGTTTTCGGTTGCGTTTACAATCTGTGGCAATGCGATTTTCTTTTCTTCTGCAGAAAGATCTCGTAACAGGTCATGGAGGCGTTCACCTTCCAGGGGATGATACGAGGCGTTATACATAGGTGCGTTCTTGTCACCTAACTGTTGGTCTTCTTCAATTGACATCAGATGTCCTCATAACACGATACGATATAGTAAGAGATAAAGATATGCAGTTGATTGGTTACTTGCGAAACATCATGCCTGCGATTAATAGTTTCCTCAGGTAGTTAAGGAACCTGCGAAAAATGCTTTGATTTGCCATACTCTATCTTCTCAACTCTTGTTGTTTTGACAAAAATGTCTCTTAAGTCTGTCTTGTCATACATTTCCTTTGTAACAGTGAACCAGTTCAGTTCTTCTGTTACTGCATGTTTGAAAGCAATTTTGTAGATGGCACTATTGTTTGTAATTGTAACAGATTTACCATCCACAATCAACTCGTCCTGTGTGGTAAATATGACGTTATCTTCATCCATTATATCATCTCATGTGATCAGGTTTTAGACAGATGCTGATACCCAGTCATCTGCCATGATGTCGGTCTGGGAAGCCAGCCATGGGATCCGTGCTCCAGGATAGAGGGGATGATCCTTGGAGTATTCAATGTATAAGTATGGATGTGTCATCTTTGAGTTTTTATCGGGGAACTGGGCATGAACCCATAGATCTTTCCCGTTCCATCCTTTACGCTGTATCTTGTATCCTATCTTTACTTTAATTAATGCGTCTGAAAATGATGCCATTATGTTCTCCTAAAATAGACTTTCTTCGATGGGAATAGTTGCCGGGTTTTCAGTCCGGTTTCTATCGTTCTCCCTGCAAGGAGTTACCCACGCCCTGGCAGATTGCAGTCCGCTTCGGGCTAATTCTCGTGGAGGGATTCGAACCCCCGACCAACGCCTTATAAGAACGCTGCTCTACCACTGAGCCACACGAGATCAATTAAACAGATACTCTAACAGGTAGCAGATGGTTATTGTTAGGAGTAATGTTGAAACTATGGCTATTATGGTCATGATTACATACATTATTATCCAATGATCAAATAGAAGACTGTTAATAAGAGACTTCTTTGATGCCACATAATTGTCAGACTTGATCCATTGTTCTCTGTAGTGCTGACTGAGTATTTCCATATGTGCATTCATGAGCTTTCGATTCATCTCTAACCAGAATTCTTCGTCAGATGACATGATGAATAAACCATACTATTAGTTCTGCAGTTAGATATCCACCTATGATTACGATGAAGATGGAAATTATGACTTTGTTGAAGAAGTTGATTTGGGCTACGAGTCGTTCACCAGAATATGTCATTCAACATCACATTTTTTCCATGTTGCATCAAAATCTTCAAATGCCTTTTCCGGGGAATTTCCCCATCCTTCAACATCACCATACTTTGCACACCATCTATATTCTATCGTTCCATCCAGTAATGTGTATGGTTTTAATTTCATTGATGGTTTAAGCATCATACATGGACGTAACATCTGTTCAGCGTGTATTGACTCAATTATTACCGTTCCTTGCATGATGCCTAACAGTTCTCCTATTAGTGGTTCCATATAACCAGGAACATTCAATCCACCTTCCATTATAATCATTCTCCTATTTTTGCCTGGACATGTACTGGTATACCTGTTGAATTTACCTTGTTCCACTTCTTACGTGCTTCCTGTTCTGTTTCACCATAACATACAATGTGATGAAAACATCCTTCTACATCAGTATTACAGCATGCATAGAGGTGATGTACTCCTCCTGCTACAGCATGTTTGGGCAGTCTCTTGCATATAAAACAGGTAACAAACCATTCTTCAGTCATTGTGATTACCTGGGTCTTATTGACCTGGCTTTGTCCCAAAGTTCTTTTGCTTCATGTTCTGTTGGTGCTCTTGGACCAGTTGCCCAACACTTTCTGCATCTCATGTGGTATCCACCTATGAATTGATTGCGTTCCTGTTCAACGACAAGGTATGGTTCCTCATCATCATCTTTGTCACCTTCTGTGGTCTTACAGAAAGGACAAATAGATATAGTAATCATTTTTACTCATTTACTTTTTGTCAGTTCGGATAGTTCTTCCTGTTTCTTTTTCAGTTCTTCTTGCTGTTCTAATGCCATTGTTTCAGAAGATGAACAAATGACAAAGTCATTACATGCAATTGAACTATAACTTTTAAACTGTCCATGCTGCTTTTCTGGCTTACAGGTATTTTTCATCCACTTATCACAATTTCCACAGATCCTTGAAAGATTATCTTTAATTTTTTCTTCCAAACACCGTATATTGTGTAGTTTCATCGTAATATCAGACAGTTTATCAAACCCATCAAAAACTGATTCTGCATCCATTGTTTATGCTCATTCGTGTTTCTTGTCCGGTGTCAGGTCCAGGAATATCTTGTACCTGAATGTGCTTATCTTACCCATATGCTTCTCGTTCTCTGTTATCATGGCAAGATTTTCTTCATGGTATTTTTCCATGAGTTTACTGAGACATGATGGACAAACTACTATGAGATCAAATGTGTGACCTGAATCACCACATATCTTGTATGTATCTACGCAATTGTTACATAAATGAGATTTGCAGAAATGACATGTGTTATGATCCAGGTAGGGTGAAACAGGTATATTAGTTCCACAAACATCGCATTCAACAACGCTTTTTTTAACATCAACCTTAGTTAATACTTCTTTTATGACCATATTATCTTCCTAAAGGACATTTCTTCTGACGTTTCAGGACTTCGCATGGTTGTTCTTTTGTGTTTGGGTGGTTGCACCATATATCAGCACAAATCCAGGGACATCCTGTAGGCTTTTGGTTAACATGAGGTGTAGGAGTCATTCTTCCTCTGAAGAATCGTCATAAATCAGGTCAACATAAGAGCCTGTGTTCACGTCAATATAACCATGTTGATACCCATCGCTATCCACGACCTGGATGTTACATGGCTGTAATAATGATATCATGCACAACATCAACTCATCAGACATGGATGATATGATCTCCTTCATCTGTTTCACAGTGATTGAATGTGAACGTATTACGTTAGGATCTTTAATATCACTCCTAAACTGCATGATATGCATATATCCTGCTCCGGTTTCAGAGAGTTCATAGGTATCGAATTGGTTGTTTACCAGGGCATAGTCAGTAAGGTGGTATAATGATTGCATTACAGACCGAATGTCGTAGTCCTTAATCCGGTTGTCTGAGCATAACTGACGAAAAGTTAACCATCCAAATTTTCCCTTATTATACAATATTTTCATAATTGTATATTCTATTTTATTGCTCATTTATTCCTCAGGTTATTTCATGTCTTCTTGGATGAGAGGGCATTGAGAATATCTACATCTGGACCACCTGATTAGACTATAACCAAGGCCGCATTGTGTTAGGGTTCCCCCATTACCACATCGTTCAAACCTATTTTTATGTTTGCACTTTTTGTAGTCCTTTTTCCATTGCCTGTGAGATATTGTTCTGGTTCCCTGCTCACAATAATATGTCATTTATTCCTCCGGTATCTCACTATAATAAACATATTCCGTTTCTACCCATGCATTAAACGTTTTACCGCATTCATCACAATCCATAGGTTTAGGATATCCATATAAATCATATCCCGATTCCTGATTGTGCTGATGGCTACAATGTGGACATATTACACCGTAATTACTCGTTGTCATGATTATTCCTCTCCGTTTCCAAATACAACCGTTTTACCAGCCTTGATATCATCACGGTCAAACATGTATCGAACCGGGATCATAAACCCGCCTTGAACGCGTTTCCCGGCTGGCCATTGTTTCTCACATGCTTGTATTAATTCTTCTTTTGTTTTATAAAATTTAGTATCTGGTATATCTTCTCCATTGTTATCAACGACGCGATACCCGATATCAAATCGTTTAAATTTCAGTATTAGGTTCATTTTAGTTCTT
>Ga0265297_10000850_pt1 | contig 81936 bp, 72 predicted proteins | sample Munlanlwell13791_FD_192502 | JGI IMG/M metagenome (GOLD analysis project Ga0265297, IMG submission 192502) | Leachate microbial communities from a municipal landfill in Southern Ontario, Canada - Leachate well 137-91 | ecosystem: Engineered > Solid waste > Landfill > Unclassified | place...
CGGAACTTTCTGTTTTCATTTGAGTTCATTGTCATGTTTTCCCTTATTCAAATAAGCCCTTTTGTTCGTAAATAGAAGCGAAGCCCTTAAAGTGACGGGCCGCTAACCAAACATCGTCGATAGGACCCGACGCTGCACTCAAGAATCAGGCCTCATTTCCTGTAGGCTACAAAATCAAACCATGATCTCGCGCCAGATCATCGTTAATGACCGCCACGGCAGTCGGAGACAATGCCCAGGTCTTGACCGTGCCTTGGCGAGCGCATCTTTTAATGGAGGGAGCCATTCCTCTTTATGGTTCTTGACGACAAGAACCAGGCGAAACTCCGCACCCTTCAGGGAACGGACCAAAGGTCATGCCGGATTCAACAATGGGCTGTGTCGTCATTGCAGCGCCATTCCCACTTCTTCTTTATAGAGCTGAATAGATTCGTTGATGATGGGGTTATCCGGCATTCCTTCCTGCAAATCAGCACACTGCCACGTGGCATTGCTCTCTGAAATTATCGGAATGGATATGCCTTCTTTTTGGGCAATCAGAAAAAGCTTTTTCACCACAAAATAGGAATGGCTGGCGAAAAAGAATTGGATGCCACATTTGGCCAACGTCACCACAATCTCCAACAGTTGCGAAATAGCAAGGGGATGCAGCGCAGCTTCGGGCTCGTCGATGAAAACCATCGAATCTGTATCGAGGTAGCGGTTACTCAAAAGCGTATCGAGAATGGCGATTTTTTTAATGCCTTCAGCCGTAACGCCGATGGGAAATTTTTGGTTTCCTTTCCTGAACTGCCAACGTCCAGATGCCTCGTCATACTCCACCCTGCCGCCTAAAATGTCTTCCAGACTTTGACGCGACTGGGCGAACTCCTTGTAGTTCTTCTCTCTCTTAGGCGCTTGCCTCAGTGCACGGGCCAGATCCAGGTAGGTGTCATCAAAGCCAAACACCTTATCCTGTTCGCGAGACTTCAGAATGATATGGTGCAGTGACAGCACCTCTTTAGCAGGTAGGAAAAGCGAATTGCTCTCCCGTGGTGGGACCTGGTTTTCCACGGTGGAAATTTGCTTAGTGGTATCCTTGCCAAAGCTGTAGCGAAATTCATGCTGGTCGAGGGTGATGGCACAGGATAAGGGAGCATCAGCACCCTTGGTTACCAGATCCCCGATCTTCTCTGGTTGAAAGGCCCAATAGAGCTTATCCGCCAAAATTTCAGCCGCCGTGCGCCGGTCATCTCCACGCTTATATTCCTCCAAGGTGCGCATCCCGCTGTAGAGTGCTTTGAGTAAAAAAGTCTTCCCGCTGCCGTTGCCACCAATCACGAGATTCATCTTACCGAGAGCATGCCAATCAATTTGAGTAAGTGGGCCGAAATTCTTCAGTGCAACTCGGGTTAGCATTGTTTATATCTCCTTCAATTCAGCACCCATCCGGCACTCGGCGTTAAATCAGAAATTCGCAAGCCTAGGAAGGCATGAAGGTTACGTCTGATAAAACCATGACAAAGATGTCGTTAATCCGGAGTTTTCTCCTCGCCGGAACAGTCACCTTCGCCTCACCGCGGTGGAATAGTTTTTCTTAGTTTTCAAAGACCTCAAGGAGGAAAACCTGATTGGCACAGGCGTTGCGATAATCATCCTCCATAAGTCAACCACAATAACCTGATAACTAACCTAAAGGAGAGGAGATGATGAAACGCTCCAGAAAAACAAAACGTGGTCGCTGGCCCCAGGTTCTCCCAAAGTACGGATATGGTTCCGAGCTGCCGCAAGTTGCGCGCCTGGCAGGACTCGAACCTGCGACCGCCGGATTAGAAGTCCGATGCTCTATCCAGCTGAGCTACAGGCGCCTACTTCCCCCTAAACGATGGGAGAGAAAAGCCCTGTTATTTATTACTCGCCTGGGCTATAAGCGAGGTGTTGGGTTGTATACTAGAGCAGGGCGTTCAGTATCTCGTCCGCCGAGGCAGCGGCAGGTGAAGAAGGGCTGACTGCGGTCACCTTCCCCTCCGACAGCACACTCAGGAGGTTCTTCACCCTGAACGCGATGCGGCAGGTGAGGGACTGCTTGCGGTCACCGATTGGCTCCCCGTCCTTCCCGAGGCCACCGATGTACGCACGACCCTCTATCACCACCTCCTCACCCGTCTCGGGATCGATCAGCACCTTACGGAACTTGCGCACCTGACCGGCGGGAGCCGAGATCACCTTGTGCTTCACCGACAGGGGAAGCTTGTTGCTGTCGCTGACCGTCATGAACCCCGTGACCTTACCCGTGATGTTTACATTCTTCTCGGACATTGGAACTCTCCTCTTTCTGGACCATATAGGCCCCTTTGGTTTTACCACCAATGGGTGGGCTTCAGATATTGTCACCGCTTCCCAGCGGTCCCTGGAGCTTCCCCAGAGTATTACGTCCCTTTACCTAATAGGGTTCGTAAGTTTATATCCGCAAGTGCTACACTCCATACAGGCTAATAAGTGTCAGCGTTCCCTTGCGGATATTTCTTAACACCCACTAACAAGCCATACCATCCCTTGCTTGTGAAGTGTGACGTAGCATAAGCAGCAGTACTACAAACTTTAAAGTCCAGCAAACTACTTGATCATCTTGATCTGTCCTGAGTCCACCGCCAACCACTTTGCACCACTGTTGTTCCTCTGATACCGCGCCTTCTGGATATTGCTCGATGCCTTGCGCCTGGAAGGCAAACATACCATAACTTCAATCTCCATACCATTGATTACTATAGTCTTCATAAACATCTCCTACCCAATATCTAAAATGCTGATAGGCTAACCACCCCACTGCATATAGTATGTAGGTTAAGTACCTACTAGCATTTTAGATATTTTTCTCGGGCTTTGAAAACTTTTTGACTGGTAAGAATTATACTACATACTATATGTAGTGGTGGCTAATCTTTTATATTACTTAACACATCGCGGAACAAGAGTTATAGTATGCCTCTTCCAAGTCCTTCATGATCACCGTGGCGGTCTTCAACGTATGAGCCTCATGCTCTTCCAACACATAAGTTTTACGCTTGTAAGATGAGCAAGTCAATACCTTATTCCCATCCCACCACAACTCTACCCCAAACATATTTAACTCGCGACGAAGAATATACATTATCTCTCCTTACCTAAATTGTTGTTATTAATCAAACCACCTAAGTCCCTAGCACCCCGCTGTCTTAACAAAATTTTTGCTTCGACAACTAAAAGGCCCAAATACTTTTTTCCCCAATTTGTTGCGCTAAGTTGCTTAAAATAATTAAGCAAAAAATATTTAATACAACTTGCTGTATAACTAACAACGTGCTGGTAGCACAAGTTAGGAAACAACACGAAAGAAGCACCCCCGCCCTATTTTAAAATATATCTTTATGCTTTAAAACAAAATAATAGGGTTACAATTACATAAAAGATATAATAAGACATGTATAGTAAGAGGGTATATATATTATGGAGATTATTTTATCTCTAAGGGGGTTATAGAGTTGTTGTTTTTATATATATAGTAGAACCGCCGATTTATTTTTTCTTTAGGTTTGATTTTCCTTATGCGCGGTACTTGGCAGAGGAAATTTAGAAAAGGTGAGGGATATTTGTGGAGGTAAGAGAAAACAGATAAGATATTAGGTTAAAGATAGGGGTAGTCTGTATAAAATACCTAACAAAATAATCCCTATAATTGTAAGGGTTTACAAATGGAAAATATAGATTATAAATTCCATTGGAATTATTAACAATTTAGGTAAAATGGAATTAAACAGTTTTTGGGATGATATTACCATATTTCTTTGGTAAACTCATTCTGATAAACTATTTTAAAGTGTAGGATTTCTATTTTTGTTTTAGGCTGTAATTTTTTAAATTCGGGTTGTAATTTAATATATTTCGGGAGTGATTCCAGGGTAGCGGTATAAACTCTAGTGATTTGGATATAAGTATGGGAGGATTTTCTTTTATAGTCCAGGACGTGATAAATTTGGTGAGGTTTAAAGAAGCCCAATTTAGTAGTAGGGATGATACGAGTTTTGAGTATTTTATTTATTTCTTTAGGGAATATGATAATTTTCATAGGATTTCTTTAAGGAACTGTTTAGCCGCCTGGTAGTAGCGTTTTCTAGCTTTAGAGAGGTTTTGTTCCGCCTCTTTAGATTTTGATTTTTCGTAAAGATTTAGTTTAGTTTTGACATCATTTTTGAGAGTCTGAAAGAATTCATCTGTAATTATGATTTGTCCATTATATTTAAACATAGGGTATTCACCGATAAAAGTTCTGGTTAGGTTAGCTAATTCTGATTTAGGGAATTTAGTTTTTAGTTGGTTAAATTCTTCCACAGAATCGGCTAATCGGGTGTGATATTCTATAGCTCTGAGGGCATGGGGTTGTCTAGTTAATTCTCTTTCTGTTAGATTTAGTTTATCTAGCCCGGTATAATTTTGGGATGGTTTTTTTTCCAGATATTTAAATTCTTCTTTATAGCCATAAGGATCATAGCCAGGAGTTTTATATTTTGGTAGCCCGCCTGTTTCTATATTCTTGGATTTATTAATTAAAGTTTGGATCATATGTCTTACTTCATGGTTGACAGTTTGTTTTAGTCTCAACTGAATAATAGAATATTCATATAAAGAGTCAGGGTTCACATCATCTGGTAGGACATAGATTAGGATAGCAAGATTTTCTTGTAGCCACTCTCCATAGGCAGAATTGTCTGCGGTTTGTTGTATTTTAAGTTCTATTTCTTGCGGCACATTAGAGATTCCATACATTTCCCATTTTTGTGTATTTATAGGGATTTCTGTTCCCGCCGACAAATAATTAAAAGGGATTTTAGCTTTAGCATCTTTAAGGACTTTTTGTTTAAACATAGTTTGTTCTACCAGTTCTTTATCATCCATATAGTTAGAATCTGCTAAAGAGATATTTTCTATAAGCTTGGTTATGGTTTCTTCTAATACGCCTTGTAGATTTGTAAATGGGTTATTATTACAGCGCCAAACAGGCTTTTCACTAGGAATTTCATGATTTTTCTCATTTGTACGTAGGATTATTTGAGTATCCAGATATGTTCCTTCTCCTATCTCATATGATTTAAATACTATCAATCCATATTTTTTAACTAGAGTTATTTCATCTCCTAGAGTTTTGGCTGATTTTAATTCATTCTTGAGCAGATATATCTTATCTAGACTTTTTGCGCACTCTTGGATTATTTCTTTAGATTCCTTTTCTGATAGAAATTGGTATTTGAAATTAGCCAATACTCTTTGGGCATACTTAGTTTTCACCCATTGCCACATTTGGGTTGTTTCAGGGGGCAATTGAATTATTGCGCGTTTAGATATTGGAAAATTCAACGATTTCATAATTATACCTTAGTTTAACCTATTTGGTTTTTTAGAACATTGGGGCTCATAGATTGAGCTACGCCATCGTCATATTGAATAACCACCAGATCTTCTATAGTAATCCAAGCTGTAGAATCATCACACTCCTTTATTTTGATTGTTGAGCCTGGAATCAATGCAGATTTTTTTGAAATTCTCATAAGCCTCCACAAAATTCAACGATTTCATAAATTTATCTTAAAAAATAGGTATTAATCAATAATTTCATAATTTTGGCTCAATCCTATGTGGTGTCTCAAACAGCTCAAGTTCTTTTATCCAATAAACTTCAGGTTTTACATGATGTGCTTTAGCAAAAGCTAAACGTGTGTTACCACCTACAAGGGTAATAGAGCCATCAGTACGTTCTAATACTGTTGGAGCTGGGAGAGACTTTTGCTCTTCGAAAGCCTGTTGTATAGGTTGCCAATTTTTGCCATAGTTTTCTGCTAGAGCGATAGCATCGTCTAAGGACTTGATAGGAAGAGAATCAGTATTATCAAGATGTTCCCAAATCTTTTTATCTAGTGAACGAAGAATGCCGTGATTAAAAGAACGTTTTAGGGAATCATATGACATTCCTTCTTCCAGAGCTACACGAAGAAGTTCTGGCAATTCATCTTTTAGCAATGGTTTGGTCCAATTAAAATGAGAAGCGTGTCTAAACAATTGCGCTTCAAAATAGCGATTGAGGTATTCTTGTTTTTCGGGATACATTTCTGCTAACATTTTATCGGCTGTTATTTTCGAACGTTTTCGTTTTGGTCTATTTTGTATTTCTAATTTTTTATTGTAGTTCAAAAACTCTTCTTCTGCTTTTTTTTCTTCCTCGGTTAAAGAATCATATTTTCCCTGTTCCTTTATCTCAATTCCGTCATATTCTTTTTCTAATTGCTCTTCATATTCTTGTTTTATTAGAGCGCGCTTTGAAATTAAAAAATCAGCTTTTTTACCCAATGGAATATCGGCATGCTTCTTTCCGCCCACTTGGAATCTTACTTTATTTGCTGTCCATTTATATTTTATAATCTCGGGAAGTTCTGGCTCTTCGGAATAAGATAGAGTCATATGGGGGACCCAACCATGATCGGAAGGTAGATCAACTATATTGCTCACGGCTTCTTCTAATTCAGCCTGTAAAGCTGACAATCCTTTTGCGTTTGGAATAATAAATGTTGGAGTACCTTTATCACCAGGAGTAAACACACCAGCTCCCGAAATTTCCATTTTGAGAGGATTATGTTTTTCGCATACTTTTTGAACTACCTTCTCAATAGCGTTTAATTCACTCTCATTTAATTTAGAAGAATCACCTAAGTATAATAAAGTAAGATGTAGAACAGATTTACAATCTTCATCAATTTTGTCATCTATTCTTTTAATAATACCTTTAGGCGCCATAATTGCCAACATGGCTCCGGTATGTTCAGCTTGTTTTATAATTAGAGGAATTCTTGTAGCAGTTTTTGGTCCTATAAGTTCACCTTTCGTAATATATTTCTCTTCAAAACCTGGTATAAGATATTGATTTTTAAGAGTAGACGGTTTGTGGCCAACTATTTTAGCAGCTACTTCTACAGCTTTTTTAAAATTTTCTTTACGTTCTTTTTGATCCTTATCCTTTTTCATTTTTTGAAGCTGTTTACGAACTTCAACATTTGCATGTAAACCACGAATATCTTTTGCTGTAATATTAAATGGACGAAGATATTGATTAACATTGTTGTCAGTTAAAGTAAAATCTTCCATTTCAAATACTAGATCTCCTGGTTTTTTAGCGCTACATAACTTTTTAAGAGCAGAAACAACTTTAGGAGTTGAAACAAACTTATTTTGTTTTACACCAGATTTCCCAATATATTTAATCCTTGCAGTTGAACCGGAAAATTTAATATGTTTAACAAGCCAAGTAGTAACACCATAATGTTTCATATCGGCGGCAGAATATCTATTACCTACTCTCTCAAAAGTTTCATCAATGAGAGCAACAGCGATAGCAGCAAGTCTTGTTCTATCATCTTCGTTAGTAATATCTTTTTTGACCTGGGCTCTCATATTTTTAAGAGATTTCGATAATCGCAACAGGCGCGCTGCTTTTTTTTTATTTCTTGCTTTAATATGTTTTTCATCATATATATAAGTAATATTTCCAGACTCTTCTTTTCTTTTTTCTATATAATTAGCACGTTTTGAAATATAGAATGAGTTTTTAATTTTAACTGTAATGTTCATTTTTTTTAATCTTGATAAAATTTTAGTAGCATTTTCTGCTAAAAGCTCTATATCAATAATTCCAGGTCCAATTAGCTTAAATTTATTAAAAACTCCCCAATATCGCCCAAGTATTTGTAATTTTAATATTTCTAAATTTTCCGATATTATTGTATCATATAATTTTTTTTCTTTAGGAAAAAAATATAAAAATTTAGTATAATCTTTATTAATCTCGCTTACAATTTCTTTAATATTAGGTATATCATGATTACTAGATAAATAGCAAAAAGTAGTAAGTTTGTTTAAAACATTTTCATTAAATGATTTATCTTTTACTATTAAATGCAATATTTTATATGTTCCAGCAGGAATTATTTTTATAATTTCTGGTATCTCATATAATTCTTTTACTAATTCTGATGGCATATTTGCAAAAAGGACATCATCTTCATCATCTCTAGTAATATTTATTATATCTTTAGAAAAAGCTTCTAATTTTTTTTTAACTAAAGAATACATATATGGTTTTACAAATATTTTATATTTTCGTATTTCTGGTTTAATATCTTCATATGGTAGATTTTGAATTTGTCGTTCTTTTATTTCCTCAATACTTGGTTTTAATACTTTATCAGAGAATTCTATTTTACTTTTTGCAAAATCAGACCAGCCTTTTGCTTCTGGGGAATATTCTCCAACTTTTCCAAGAATGCCATATTTGCTTAAATATTTATTAACAGCTTCAAGAAAAATTTTATTATCTAGGCTAGTTGTACCATAAATTTTTGTTTCTGGCCACCAATGCCCTTTACCATCAAAACGCAACCAAACTCTTGAAACCCACTTATCATGATTAGGGGCAACAGCATAGGCAACCATATCTCTATTTGTTGTAGCAGAATCCAATGATGAATAGTTAGATTTTCCTTCTCCCATACAAGATGTCCAACCTTTATTCGTCGACATCATAAGAATATCGGAGGGTTCTGCCGAAACAACGAGTTTCCATTTATTCAACTTAGGAGCAACAGAATATTTATCATTTACATATTTGGCAAAATTTTCCATGGATAAATCTCTTCCATCACCAAGAATGACTGTATCATTTTTCATCTTTCTTTTAGCTTGTTCAAGAAGTTTACTCATTCTAACAACTCTACCACGATTATCTTTTATATAACCTGGTAGTCTAAATTTTTCATTATTATTATTATCAAACCAAGACTCTACAGGATTAGGCCAATTTAAAATTTCGGCAATATAGCTAAGTCTTTCTCCTATTTTTTCTATATCTTCTCCTAATTGTAGATAGGGCATTTGGTCTTTTGCTTCATGATCAATTGTGTCATATTTATATTCTTTAGTACCTCTTTGCTCTTTAACTCTTTCTAGTATGTTATCCACGACCAATTTATCTTTTTCTGACATTTTACTTTTAAGATAATTTAGGGTATTTATTGAATCTAGGGGTAGATATGTTTTTATATTATTATAATTCAAAAGAATATCATCCCACCCTAATTTTTTAAGCATTTCACGAATTATATTAGATTCTTCATATTTTATTGGAATATTTGGAGTTTCTACAGGAACAGGTCGAACCCACTCAGATGATTCAAACCCGACCGGTGGATTCTTTTGAGAAGGCAAAAACCAAAGTAGATCTCGATGCTTTTCCCACTTAGGTTCTAATTTTATTGTATCGGCTCTTTTAGAAATTAAAAAGGACTTCATTAAGCTAGCACCTCTCCTTTAATACTAGCTTATTAATAGTTATTAGCAAGATTAAAAACCTAATTCAATGGTTTCCGCAAGCCAATACAAGTAGTTGGACGGGTGAGGAATCTTTTGGTTTCACCAAAAGCATCACGTCTTTGTTGCAAACGACCTTTAAAAACATAGGTCGCTCCACATTGCGGACAATAATATTCTACTTCATATTCAGCATGATGCGGGAGCATGTATAGGGTTCGCGAGAATCATATGGTATTGTAACCGAATATCTTATAAGTGGGCTTAGTAAATAAGGACTCCTATGAGATTCGCTTTCCATTAGACCAAAATCATTTTGCTATTATTTCTGTTTTTACTTTTTCCATTATCCCCTCATACAATTATTAACCCAGTACTCAAAACATTCTAATAATATTATTAATTAATTCGTCATCTGAGGAAAAATTAAAAAGTGGAGCTGCTGGTAAAAGACGCGATTGAGTAATTTGGGTTATAAAAAAGCTTGCGCTATTGTTATGCGTATATAACCAAAAAGTTGCTTTTATGTCATCCCAATTATAAAGAACGCTACCATGTGACATTCTTCTAATCTTTGGAAGAGTGGGAACTTTATAGGCGCCTCGAAATTTGGTAATTGCCCTATCTAATAACTCTCTTGCTGGATTTTTATTCGTATTAATAATTCTCATTCGTTCTCTCTTAGTTCAAAATCATTGGGTGAAATTGTATCTTTAAAATCAATGGTTTGTCCGAAATCGCCAGGATAATTTTCAAGTTGTATTAAAGTTTTTATTATTGAAGAAAAAATATATGGCATACTATCAAGAACAGTTATAGGTTCTCCTATTAAATCATAGTAACATATATTGTTGATTAAAATTTAGCTGTTCTTTTAACCACCAATCAATATAGATAGTTACTTTAGAAGTATACGATTCTTTTTCAACTTTAATATGATCTAAAAATGGCTGCAAACCTATTTCACTTAAAGTTTTTTGAATTGTGGGTTCATCGTCTGAATTATATATATCCAAATCTAATCCATCAGGAGGATATAATTTTTATCCTATTGCGAGGAGAAAAAATCTGCTCATTGAATATACCTGGCATAATTGAATCAAAAAAATTAATCAACCCGCTCCGGTTCAAAATCTTTTATTTCCTCAAAATTTATTAATAAATTCTTCCTCATCCCTTACATAAAGTTCTGCAGTTTTCACAAGATTTATATACAATAACTCTATTTCCATCTCGGGCATTTGTTGCATCAAATGCCACACCAACAATAATATAGAAAGTTCCTTTCTTTTTATTCTTATAAATTCTACCGTTCATTTATTCCTCATATTGATATGTAAGCCATTCTTGCTGACAATGAGGACAAACCAATTGCCCCGACTTTCCGCCACAAAATGGAATATCAGTGGGTTCCATATAAACAGTAACATGGCTGCAGCTAGAACAAATTAGTTTGAGAAAATATTGTCTTGGGGAGAACCAACTAGAATTATTTATGTCGGAATAATACATTGATAGGGCATCAGTCAATGAATATATTGGAGAAATTCTATCTAATACAATATGCCAGCCGTTACTGACAGTAATCCAGGACTCGCATGTTTCATTGACACGATTAGGAGAAATTTTACAACGTTTAATTTTGTTTTCAAAATATATAGCAAAAGGAATTCCAGAATTAATAATTCTTCCCATTAAAATCTCCCAATTTTTGGAACGTCTTCCGGTTCATCAGCTTCGTCAAGTCCCCACATTTTTTTAATAAACTTTTTAACACGCTTTTCGGTATCTTGATCGAATCCACCAATATAACCAGAATTACAATATTCCCTTATTAGCTTCTTAGCCTCTTCTATAATTTTTTCTATATTGTGGCCATCGGTATTGATGGTTCTCATGCTTCACCTTTTGGTACATTTTTCATTCCGGTAATTGCGTGTATCATAACTGCTTCTTGTTCGTATTGAGATTTGTTATCTCTCCAATAAACGCCAGAGCCTCATCTGGGTCATCGGGGTGAAAATATCCACACCAAGCCGTATAGCTGCCCCGTCAGGACGAGGAATTGAGCCCATTCGTCCCATGGTGGGTCCATTTACTCCACGAGCTTATACAGGCTTAAAAACCTCTGAGCCGCCTTGAACCTTTAGTTCTGCCAAACTGCGTCCATAAAGGTTAAACCATTCTTTTATCTTTTGGTGCATTCAAACTCCTACAGAGTAAAATTTATGTTTATAAAGTTGATAGGATTAGGAACAATATAATTATAAACAACCCTGAAGCGTGGCTACGCACTTAATGAGTGTAGCTACAATTTGCCATTAATCCTGATTTGGGATGGTACAAGATTATATAAAAGTTGATTTTCAATTTCTGGCAGCCCGAAATCTTCTGCTTTAATATCTTCCATTTATACCTCTCCATCGAGATGAGTAAAATTTATTCATCATCGTAGTCGACAGGCTAAGTTGTTGATTTACCCAAATAATCTAAACCTGAACAATATCCATCAGGATTAGCACCTTGGGGCATAGGTTCTTCAGAAAAAATTCTACGAGCAATTCCCTGATAATTTAGGTTTCTAATTGGAAATGCTATTGTAGCGCCCAATTCGTATTGGGCAGCTACAGAGTCTAGGGCTTCAAAAACAACTCTATCTTCTTCTGCCTGAATTTCTTGGCGGGCACTTTCTTGCATTGGTTTAATTATATTAAAACGTCTAGTTATAACATCGCTAAAACGAATAGTAGGATTGGAGAACATATCAGAAATGTAGAATATAATATTCTCATCTCTAAGCGGCGGTTTACTTTCATCCTCTCTTAATCCAAAATCTTCTGCTGTTATTTTTTTATTTTCCATATATACCTCAACATCTGCTTATTAAAACATATCACTTTTATTAACAAGACCGTGGAGTAAATCTAAAAATTGTCCTCTTTTACTATCCTACACAACATAGTGGCCCTGCGATACAACATTTTTCCATTCAATTGCAATCAAGGCTACACCTTTCTTAGAAAGCGTTTTAGTTTCATAATATTCATAATTTAAATCTACCAATACTTCAAAAATATCATCTGGAAATAACCCACTATGTGTTCTTTTTAATCTAGGATATAAAGTAATTATTTCATTATATAAACGAATAACAAGCATAGCTAAACAAGCTACACCGCAGTCAGTATTTTTTTCTTTGTTCAATAAACTCAATCTGTTTAGGATTGTGTTTTGGAAATTGTGACAAGACAGAAATCATTTGCCTCTCAATTTTATTATTTCCAGTATATCATTTCGATAGTGAACGCATTTCGAAACATTTTTTTAACTGTTCTTCTGTTAATCTATCCCCACTTTTATTTTGAAGCCCAATCATTTCATCAGTAATAGTTTGAAGTTGTGATAATAACTTTTCCTTTGCTTCCTTTATTTCTGGTACATCCGAACTAAATTCCGATTTAGATAATTTATCAAGCAGAACTTTAATTAATTCTGGAAATTTTTTAATAAGCTCATCCATTATTTTTTCCTATAGAAAGTTTATACCTTCTTTAATTTTATAAAAAAATTTTTATGTTCAACAAAATTCTTATATTTTTCAGTCAGCTTTATAAGTTTCAATATATCCTAAGCTTATCATTTTTATATATCATGATGTGCCGCTCTGTCGATAATTCAGTAAGGGTAATCTTGCTATTGGGACAAAAACTTTAAAGCTATAAGATTCTGTAAGTTGACAAAAACCCCTCTCCTAAACTATATTGATTTGTAGATTTAAAAACTTCCCAGAATTAGTAAATAATAAAAGCCATATAGTCTATCAAAAAAAGAGGCTAAACCTTCTATCATTTAATTCTCACAGTCTTTTAAGTTCATCTATTTTTCCTTCTCGCAATAACTTTATAAAACTAGCTAAAAGATCCACGGTAATCTCATTAGATTTAAATTTTGAAAGTGCCACCGATAGTTTTTCTTCTTTATCTACTAAAAACGATATCTTGTTTCGTAATTTATCAATTCTTGCTTCCCAGCACGGGCTACGATGCTCTGATTCGTTAAAATCATCAACGACATAGATAGGATCCGTGTTTTCATCAAGAATTTTACCAATTTCTTTGCTATTAACCAATTTCATAACCCCATCTATTTATTATCATTCAGAATGATTGTATAACAATGCTCACACAACAACAGCGATGCCTTTGAATCTTGCGCATCCTTATATTCAATTAGTAGTGCTGGCTTTGAACAACCTTCACATTTACCAAATTTTCTTGGTCGTAGATACTTATCCACATAACGTCTTTTTCCTTTGTCCAAAAGAGACGTAAAATTAGACATTACTTCTCTCCAACAATCTTAACTTTTGAGTGTCTCTTTTTCCAAGCATTAAGAGCTTCTTCTTTATTTGGACCTTTAACATCATCTTTGGTCGCATTCGGACCAACAGTTTCTTTAATATTTAGAACATCTTTTGCCTGTTTAGAGAATTCTTGATGGAAAACTGGATTCTGATCGACCTCTTGTGCTGCTTCTACTTTACCACCGTCAGTTACATCACCTGTGACAACAACCGGCTTCATTTCCACTTTTTGAACTTCCACGGGAATTACTACTCCATCATGAACCAAGTTCTCAAACTCATTTGTTTTAAGTTCTGAACTTGTTGCTATGAGTACCAATCTTGTTGGATTTTCTTCTAGTCTGGCATCTATAAGACCAAATTGTTTTCTAATTTGCCATCCGTTAAGCTGTAAATAATTCAGAATTGCTTTTCTAAGTGTTTCAACATTTACTTCCTGTACTTTCTGTTCTTCTTGAACCTTCTTTTTTCTTCCCATTTTATTACTCCTTTGCTATAGTTTTTGTAGCAATAATTCCTGAGGCCATAGCCCCAACTAAATTACTTACTCTTGATGTACATTCACCCGCACCATATAATCCTGGAATTGATGTTTCCATGCTAGATGTAACTGGTAGAATTCCATTTAACCTAACTTCTGGAATGTACATAATTGCATATGTAGAAAAAAATGGTAAAATAGTATCCAATTTCTCAAAAGCAATACGAAGATCATCAAAGATCCCAATATGTTTTACTAGCGATTTTCCTTCCATATAATCAAAAACTCTTTCACATTTAATTCTATCGTTTGCTAAAATGTTAACTATCTTAATCTCTCTTATAACCTCATCTATCACAGTTTTGGTAGATATTCCAACCATAAAATTAGTTTTGTGTGATTCTTTATTCAAAATGCTATGTCCAAAAGCTGATAGAATATTTGCTTCTTCCCATTCTCCAACAAACGAATCAAATCTTGTATCTTCTATGCTGGTAGATCCGTCAGAAACATTAATATTTCCAGTTTCTAAAAAATCTATCACTTTGGATGTTGGAACTTCAATTCTCACTCCAATTTTTATATTATTATTTAATAAATCGATATTAAAATCAGAACACAAATTTTTAATCCACTCTATAGAATATTTACCAGTTGATATCAAACAATAATGCCCCATAAAAACATTCTTTATTGTATACACAATAAAATTTTGCTCACTTTGTTCGACTTTTAAAACTTCAGAATTAAAAAAGATATCAACCTTTTTCTGTAGCTTATCAAAAAAGAATGCGGCCATATTTACCCCAAACTTTGGAGAAAACCTATGAATTTTATTTTTGTTAATATTTTTTATTTGAGTTGATGCAACTTTTTTAACAATTTTAAGAGCTTCTTTTACAGCCTTCTGGTTATCCAATAAGATATCTTCTAATTCAAAACGATCAACATCTATAATTCCTTTTCCAAACCATCCTGATATAAGATCACGTCTTTTTGCTAGATCTTTACCACGCTCAAGAATGAGGACAGATAATCCTTTATCAACGGCAACTTTTGCCGCACTTACACCAGCAGGTCCTGCGCCTATGATTATTAAATCATAAAGTTTCATATTTTTGTACTAAATTATATACATCTTTATATGCTGGATTTTTATCATTTATACAATCATCCGTTTTAAAATATTTATCTAATTCTTTCGCAACATATCTCTTGAAAGGGCACATATAATAATAACCAGAACCAACAAAAGCAGGCAAGTATCTATTTAAATAAGGCGTTACATCATTTATGTTTGCCCACATTCTAATTTTGATACTCATTCCATAACCTCTAAGCTCTGCTTGCGTTCTACCAGGTGAAGGTATTGGTGCCAAAAATACTACTGAAAGAAGAGTAAGTAACCAAAGAGAAGAAATTATTGAAAAAGCCATAAGAAAAATAAAAATGGGTGATAAAAGAATAAAAAGAACAGCAGGCAGTGCTAAAATTTGTGGAAGAGCATATTTTAATTTAAAAAGAATTGGGTGGGCGGCATCATCGGCAATATGAACATATTCATGACATAAAGTCTCAAAATAATTATCAGGATTCTTATCAAAATTTGCTCTATTAGGAAAATATACAGTTTGACCGAAAGTATTTGTGTAGGAAGTCATAAAATCTTTATTAAAAAACATGGCTTTGCCGATACGTTGCATAAAACTTTCTTCATCTTTAAATTTATAACTAAAACCCGGATATCTCGCTTTTATTCTATTTTCAAGGGCTGCAAACATAACATTAGACATCATTTTCTCCTAAAGCGTTGTTAAACCAATTGGTAATCTTTTCCGCTTCCTCTTGATTAAGAACTACGTTCATAGATACAATTCTAAATTGTTCGCCCAAATGTGGCGATTGAAATACTAAACTAATACCATTCTCTAATACTTCAAGTTTAATAATTCCACCACCATTAAATTCTATTACCTGATTTTCTATTTTTTTCATTTTACTTTCCACTAGAATTTATTATTCTTTTGCTAGTTGCATAACGCTCAACCTGATAAATCTCGAGAGCGCCATGAACTTCTTCAACACCAATCATGGCATTATCGTCATCAATAACCTGAATCGAACGAACCACAAAACAATTTCCATTTGTTCTAACATAATTAACAAAATTATTATGCACTGGCACAACTTTATAATGACAAGGAGGAATATGGCGGCGACGTATTTTAATTTTTTGTCCTACCCTTATTCCTTTAAAATAATCAACAAACTCGTAAATCAAGTTTCTGTCCTCCACATATAAAATTATACCTTTCTACTATATTCGACACTTACTTAATTCCAAACTTTATAGCTGTTTTTTCATATATACAAGGCAGGCGATTATTAAATTCATTAAGGATATCGAGACAGACTTTACGAATTATTGGGTGAGCAGATTTATCACATCGTAATTCAAAAATACAAAGCCATTCACGCAAATTAGTTGTTATAACAATCTCCGCTTTCAATCCTATTGGTAATACAGATCTCGCAATTTCCGGTTTAACACCCATTTTAATCAAGAGTAAATAGTTTTCTTCGGCCACGGACATCGCTTTTTGCCACACTTCTGTTTGCTTTTCGTCTAATCCTGGCTGCGTGATAACAGTAATTTCTTCACCAAATTTTCCTTTTGAGTAATTGCAATATCTAGTACTTTCTTGTGCATAAGAGGCAATTCGATGTCTAACTAATTCATGTGTTAATCCGCGATCTCCTATTATTCTAGCTGAAACTATTGCGTGCTCCAACATTGCATGGTGTCCGCGCTCTCTTAGCATATTAATAAATCTAGCTGCGCTTTCCTCAGTAATTTTATCCTCTGATTTGTAGCAAGTACGACCAACTTTTTCTAACCATTTTTCTAAAGAAACATAACCTTCTGGTATATGAAAAACTATTTCATCAACACGAGCTTCCAATTCTTTCATACCATCTCCTAATCTTTATTAAATATTAAATAAACTTAAAAACTTATTATTAAGAACATATAGAAGTATCTAGCTAATACAAATGCCTTTTCTGTCATATCTTAATACCTTTAACTTTAAGAGCCATATCTACAGCATAAACATCAGTTTTGTCCCAAACACCATCAACCTTGAGACCATTATCTTTTTCAAATTCTTTGAGAGCTTTTGCTGATTTAGGACCCCAATCTCCGTCTATATCTCCTAAATCATAACCCAATTGAGTAAGAGCTTCCTGTTTTTTTTCAACCGTTTCAAACGTCACAAATGTAGTTCCTTGATCGCAGCCAGCTTTTATTCCGTCTAATACTCGCTGGTGATCCAAACAAACAGGATCCCATTTTTCTTTGCAGGTGTGATAGTGACAAATAAAACCAACATGATCGAGCGGCTTTGATAACAGCGATTCTATAACACGGCCAGATGATGTTCTTGGAAAATCAGCTTTTGCAAGTTTTGGAAAAATTTCAACTATTTTTGCCATAAGTTTGATAAGTGCAGCATATTGGGCATCGTTATATTCATAACCCCAAATCATCATTCCTTGTACTTTATCCATACGCTTTTTGCGCGGTAGTACATGATATTTCTGTTGATGATATTCATCATAATCATCTGGAAATTTTGATGCTGATGCTCTAGAACATATTTCTATTCCTATACTTATTGGGTTATTAGTACCACCGTGCCAGGCTTTTTCTTTAACATCAAGCGTTTGATAGATAGTTCCATCATCATCAAGAATAAAAGTTACAGACAGTTTTCTTTCTAAATGAAGAGTTTCGAATGTTGATTCTGCTGTGCGATTACCAGTATGATGAAGAAAAAACTGAGTAATCATACTTTTAAGCTGTTCAAGTGTTGGATTGGGTTTTAATAAACTTCTGGCGCCATATCTTTTTCCAGAATTTACAACAACTTTACCTGTTTTTCTATCTTCCATTTTATAAGGAGCTTCACTATAAGCATTCAGCCCGCCTGTTTCATTCCACAACACAACCTTGGTTCCAATATTAAATTTTTGTCCACAAACAACAATTGAAGTATTATTCATTTTCATTCTCCATTTCATCAATCCAAAGCTTTTTGGATACATGTTCAATTATTTCTTTATGAATCTCCTCAATAGTTTTTGGAGGAGCTACATTAATTACTCTAAAACGATGTTCTGTTATACTTTCGGCTAATTTTAGAAAGCCGTGTCGCACATCTTCGTGAAACTTGGTCCCAGCACTCTCCATTCTGTCACCCTCTTTATAAGCGCTTTTTGCTTTCGCTCGTTTCAAACCAATTTCTACAGGAATATCGAGAATAAAAGTTAGATCGGGCTTCAAACCATATGTTGCAAAATCAATCAGCATATCAACTTTTGATCTGCTCAATCCCCTAGCACATTGATAAATACGAGTAGAATCCGAATATCTATCACAAATAACATGCTTTCCTTCATTGAGTGTAGGTTTAATTAGTTTGGTGACATGTTGGGCGCGGTCAGCAAGAAACAACAACAATTCTGTATTTGTAGCGAGATCGTTGCCTGGATTTAATAACAACTCTCGAATCTTAACACATTCAGCAACATAGCTACTTCCAGGTTCTTTCGTAAGTATATGAGAAATACTGCGTTTATTCATCCAGTCGGAAAGGAGCTTGATTTGTGTAGACTTTCCCGCACCATCGCCACCTTCCAAAGTAATGAATAGTGTCTTTTCTGTCATTGATTCTCCTAAAGTTGCTTGCCAGATAAAAAAGAACCATAACAATCCGTAAGGACCAGCGGTTCTTTATCTGTAATCAAAATTGTATGTTCGAAGTGGGCTGTATTTCCTTGTGCAATAACAGACCACCCATCAGGTGCGACAATTAATTTATTATTTTGTCCATCAATAAACATTGGCTCAATAGCCAACACCATTCCTTTGCGTAAAGTAATATTTTCCTCATTTCTTTCATAATAATTTGGGATAAATGGTGGGGAGTGTAAGTTATTACGACTTACACCATGTCCTCCATATTCTCTTGGAACTTTAAATTTTCCTTCTTTTGCAATAGTTTCAATAGCACAACTAATATTAGAAAGGTGATTACCAACTATAGCTTGTTGAATACCTTTCCATAAAGCAAATCTACAATCACTAAGCAAATTTGAATAGCAATCAAAACTTTCATTGTGTTGTTTAGATTTAATTATAACCGTTTTTGCTGTATCTCCAATAAATCCGTCCAAAGATAACCCAAAATCAATTGATACTAAATCACCATGTTTAAAAGGTTCTTCATTTGGAATTCCATGAACAAGCGTTATGTTTTTAGATATACAAATTGCTGCCGGAAAACCTCTGTAATTTAAAAAAACTGGCTTCGCGCCTATTTTTTCGCATTCTTCTCTTGCAATCTTATCTAAATCTAAACCAGTCCAGCCCACTTGAGCATTATAAATTAAAAGATTAAGAATTCTGCCAGTTTCAAATCCAGCTTTTTTAAAACCTTCTATTTCTTCGTCAGATTTTAAGTCTATTATCATCTTACCTCAAAATTTTCAATTGAATCTACTTTTATAACCCATAAACCGAACAAAGTGGCATCTCCTAAAAACACATTTCTATTTTTTTCCATCTGTCGCTGGAGTTCGTAAGCTGCTGTATCCCCCCAAGGTAATTGTTTATATGATTCTAACCATTCACCTAAAATCATATCATATAATTTTTCATTAATTAAAATAACGCGAGGCTTAAACCTTAACTTTTCTAATTCAAATTTTTGTTCAAGAATTTCTTGGACAAGTTTCATAGTTTCTTCATTACTTTGTTGGGTCATTATTACTCCCAATTGTAAAGTTATCGGCTCGTATCTGCTTAAGTGTTTCATCAAAATTTTCATCGACAAAAGAAGCAATAGACTTTCCATCATCCAGAACTCTTTTAAGCAATTCTGTATCTAATTCCTCTAGTTTTTTGTGAAGTGCAATAAGTTGTGATTGACTAACACCAACAAATCCTTTTCCCGTATTATAAATTTCACACATCCAATTTCTTAAAAGAACTAATTCAATCTCTGTCATAGCTTGTATTTTCATAATTTCCCTCTCTTCTTCTTCTTCTTCTTCTTCTTCTTAGAAAAACTAATCAAAATTATCGACTTAAAAATTTTGGGTGCCAAAAATTAGTGTCCAAACTAGTATATTATTATTGACAGTAACCATATATATATTTGGCCCATCATTATCTATATATATCTGGCCAATAAATAATGGCGTATTTCCGGGAACACCAGATCCATAAAGTGGTAACAATCTGGTAACTTGGTTGGATAAACTTTGATATCCATCTATAATATAGGAATAACCATCTTCTAAAAATTGTAACCGACTAGAAATAGATCCATATTCTATCAAATCAGAACCAATTATTTTTTCAATTTGATGAATAGCATCTCTAACAGCATGTATTTGGCTTACACAAGTTTTATCAACGTTATTAACTAAAGTTGGCATTTGTGCATAAGAATCCAAATTTACTGGGTAAATAGTAGTCCATTTTTTAATCATAATTAAAACTCCATATTTTTAGTATTTTTTTATAAATTATTTCATACATTTTACATTTCTTTATTATTTTTAATTTTAATTAATAAATATTATTTTTATTAACCCAATATAATTGTTAGCTAATTTTTATTATTTTGTAATTTTTTTGTCAATTTGTTCTAAAATTATTTTATCATTTAAATATTTTTTCTTAATTTTAAGCATCCTACTAATGTAAGTTAAAAAAATGTAAACAATTTGACATATTTTATTTTATATTAATATATCTTATTTACTTAATTTTAAAATTTTTTTCTGAGTAGCTCCAAATCATTCAAAATATTCTTTTACTTCTTATGTTTTTTAGTTATTCTTATAAACTTTTATAACCTAGTTAGTAAATACAAGTTAGATTTAAGCCTTTAAAATTTTTCTAAATTTTCTTTTTGAAACACCATTAAATATTATCCATTTTAATGACGCTCAAATTGTATTTATCAACTATATTTTTTAAAACATGAATTTAAAATTTGAGTCTTTTCTATTTCCCAATAAATGTTTTAAACTTCTTTTCCAGAAATATCTCTTATTATGTTACTAGGAATTAATCCATTTTCTTTAGTCATAAAAATCATTCTTTTATTATCTGTTAATAATATTTGAGAAAGACCTGCTTCACCATATCCATCATCAGTAGCTACAAACATAATTGTTTTTCTTTCATTTGAAGAAACCGACACTACCCTTGGAGAAGTACCACCTAAAATTTCATATGTAGCTCCTCCACCAACAATACTATATGTTGTTGATTTACCCAAATAATCTAAACCTGAACAATATCCATCAGGATTCTCAACATCACAAGCATCAATTCTTGTTATTCCTAAGGAAGTCCCAATATACAATCTTGTTCCATTTGCTAACTCAGAAGAAGAATTATTAGTTATATACAAACAAAGAATTTCTCCTGGGAAAATTGATGGGATTGATGTCGTACTATATATAAAATCGGGATCACGATCTTTTCCAGATCTTGTATCAGCACCATAATAAACTTCTATTTTATTAGTATTTTTATTTATTAGATATAAAATTCCTCTATCATTAATCGCAGCATTATAAATTTTATATCCATCTGAAAATTGTAAAAGTTCAACTTCATTTTTTACAGTAAAACATCCCCTATATATATAATCTTCACCCCAAGTTTCTCCCCATCTAAATTCTCCCCAATTTAAATCTGTTAAAATTTTATTTTTTAATGAAAAAATGAGATATAAATATCCATCAATAATTTCAGCAGTCATTGAATTTATGTTATTATCTGGAATTGGCGGTATAGTATTTGTTGATAATATAATCTGAGCTATTGATTGGCTTTCCCCAACTAAATTAGCAATTTCTACTTTTTTTATTCCTTCTAAATTAGAAAAATAAACAGTATTAAAATTTGAAATATATGGAACTGACATTTTTGTAAATATTGACCAGTTTTCATTAATTATATTTGAATATTTTACTTCAATAGTTACTTTATCTGAGTAATCATTAGTTTTATCTATAATAATTCTATATAAATTGAAACCCCAGCTAGAACCATTAGGAATATATTGTATCGAAGAAAGTGAACCATTAAATGGGGCAATAAATCCTATTGTACCATGGTAAGCATCTATACCTTCTATATAAGCATCAAGAAGGCTAATATCTAATGTATTATTTGGATCTGTTATATCAAAACTTATTAAAGTATTTTTTTGATTTTCTAAACTATTTGGTGTAGGAAAATTATTTTCAATAAATGGTAAAATCATTAGACTCCCTAAAATTACTATATAATTGTAAAACTATAAGAGCTATCCATTTTATTTTTCATAAGGTCATCAGCAATAATTCTAACTATAACAGAAGTACCAACAACAAATAATGTAGATAACCAAAATTCTACTTTAATATTTTTATAACCAATATCTATATTACCAGAAACTCCATACTGCCATCCACCATTATTTCCTATAAATACTAAAATTCCATTTATATATATAACTAAGGATGAAATTTCAATAGAAGTAGAAAGATCAGAAATAATAAAAATAATATGAGTATTTGAAAAAGCTGTCCCTCCATTATTTGGTAAAGCATAACTAATATATGGTGGAATATTATCATTAATTGTTAAGTCATTTGGATAATTAACAACAACCATAGAATCTGTTCCATAACTATCAAAAACTTGTGCCCAAGTTTTATTTATCCTTTTTTCAGTTTTAAAAATATCCAAACCTTTTGACCCTGCTAAATAAATTCTTTGACTATCTGAAGTTATAAATCTACTATCATGAAATGTTCTTATCATTCCATTATAGCTACCCAAACTCGCTGTAGAATAAAATGGAGCTATTGAAATTGTATTTTCGTATATTAAAAAATTATAATTGTCTTTTACATTAAATACACTTAAATCAAAAAGAGTATGGCCATATAAATATTCAGTCCAAATCCTTACCTGATCATCATTAAGTTTTTCAATTTTACGAGCATAAGCTCCATTTGTAAATTTATAATTTGCTGAATTTGTAAATTCTATATCATTATACATAGGACCACTAAATGTTAAATCAACTGTAATTTCATATGGCCCTTGTTCAATTTGTTTTATTGAAGTTTTTGTGTAAAATTTCCAACTTTCGTCAATATCAAAACCAAGAATATTTTCTGCTAACAATCTTACTGTAATCCAATTCGAAGCATTATATGGTTCTTCATTTTCAATAATTAAATGAAAACCTTTAAAAAGACCAACAATTGTTGGTGTAACTGTACCAATATATGGATAAATAAAAGAATTGCCATTAAAAACTAAATTATTATCTATATAAATTCTAATTGAACTAAAAAGTATATCAAAACTGTCTAGAATATCAGCAGATATTGTAGTAGAAAAATCAATTCCAGGTTGTAAGTTATTTGGTATTTTATTTATAATAAAAGGAGATCCTTTACAATCACCATACATAACCAAATCATATTGACTAACCCCGAAACAACATTCTATATCTAGATAGCCATCAATACTCATTAATACCACCTTCCAGTTGAAACTGTTGCGGGATTTGTAATTTCAAAAACACGTAAATTAAAAAATGATACTGTTGCTCCTTCAGCAATGCTGCTAATTAAGATTGCTGGTAATCCAGAAATATTTGGTACAGAAATTGCTTGAACAAATCTAAAATCTGGTCCATTTTCATATATTATTGGTTGCTCTGATCCGCTAGTAGATGCATGCATTAATCGGCTTCCAGAACCTGCAGTACTCCAACTTACAGATATAGGAGAATTAAGATCAACTATACCACTACCAATATTATCAATCTGTACAGAATTTACACCATTAAGTCCATTATACGACAAGGCATACCCTTTTACATCAAAAGCACCCCCCAAAAAAGAATAACTTAAGCGACTTGCTAAAAAAACACTAGTAGGCCCACTAGTTGGATCAGTTACAAAAAATATATCAGAAGTAATCATATATTTATCTCCAGCTGTTAAAGATACTGGAGTTATAACAATTCCAAAATCTATTACAGAAGTCCCAAATGTTAAATTCCATATAGCACTAATAGGATTTTCTGTAATAGCATTTGCATTACTATATGTAATATATTCATAGCTACTAGCTAGTACTTCAAAAGAACCATCATTATCTGGGTTATTAGATCCAGATATTGTGACTAATTTTTCTATATCAATGTCCCGAAATTCTGCTAATGAAGAATAAATAGTTGCTGAACCATCTCCATTAGCAGTAATAGTATTTATCTGGCCATTATTTAGTCTCAAATAAATACTAGTTTTAATTACACCAATTCCATCAATATCATCAAACACTACACTTGAATTTAATTCACTTAATGAATCTCCAAATTCCCAAATAAATTCTGATACATCTGTGCCATTCCATTGAAAAATTGGTGATAAACCTCCGCCACCCCCTCCAGTATAGGAAATTCTAATTTGTTCGTTTGTTCCAGGATTTATTGTTGTTAATGCTATATTTGAACCTGCTAATAATTTGTTTTCTAAAAAATTCGGCATAGAATCATCAATACTTACTTTAACTTTTTTGTCATCTATATTATTAATAATAGCTGTTCTTAAAGATCGTAAATTTGGATTAATATATGTTTCTCCCCATTTGTAAGCATAATCTGGTGGCAATTCTAATATAGGAGAACTAGTACCAACTTGAACAATAATAAGTTGTTGCCCATTACTTTTATCTATACTAGGACTACTTTGACCGTCAGAGTTAGTAGCACGGCATTGAATACAATATCCACCATCTATATTAGCATCTATTTCTAGTATGGGGTTTTGAATAAAAGCAACCCCATCTGTAAAACTTCCTTTAACACCAACATTTGCCATAGAACCTGGCGCCACAGATAAAATATCCCAGCGCCAAGATGTTGGAGAGCCGGATGCTGATGCTGTTAAAGAAATTGTTTGTGGTGAGGAACTTGAAGCAACAATTACATCGGCGCCACAAGTTACATTTGGAATACTCATAGTTTTTGTCTCCTGGATAAGAATATACAGATTTATAGATTTATAGATTTATATTAATAGTTAGTGGCAAGTAGAAAGCAACCAAAAAGGTAGGAAGTTTTTGGAAGGTCGAAATAAAAAACACGGACCCAAAGCCCGTGTTTTTTTATAATTTAAAACAGGGGCCCAAAACCCGTGTTTTAAATACTTTATTATAGAATTTCAGATGCTAATGTTGCAAGTTCAGAACGTTCTCCCTTTGTTAGTGTAATGTGACCAGCTATTTCATGTTCTTTGAATTTTTCAACTACATGGGTCAAGCCGTTGTCCGCGAAATCTACATAAGGGTTATCAATTTGTTCAATATCTCCTGTAATTACAATTTTAGTGTGTTCCCCAACACGAGTAATAATTGTTTTAATCTCCTGAGAACTTAGGTTTTGAGCCTCATCTAGAATAATGTAAGACTTTGGAATACTACGGCCACGGATGTAAGTAAGCGGTTCTACTTGAATTAATCCCTCATACATACTAGAATTGCGATATTCTGAGCCAAGAACTAATTCTAAATTGTCATAAATTGGTTGCATCCATGGCTTAAGTTTTTCATCAATATCTCCTGGCAAAAATCCCAAATCTCTTCCCATAGGCTGAATTGGGCGAGAAATAAGCACTCTATCATAGGTTTTGCAATCAGTTAACACATGATGCAGTGCTGCGGCTACAGCCATTAAAGTTTTGCCAGAACCAGCTTTTCCTATTAGTGTAACTAGCTTAATATTTGGATCAAGTAACAAATCCATCGCCATCTTTTGTTCTAGATTGCGAGGAGTTATATTCATAATTTCTCTCAATTTCTTCAATGGAACCAGTTTGTTTTTATAATTACCTTTCCCTTTTATAAATCTAGATATACCCACATGATTTTCTTTTTCATCTGATTTTAAATAGAAAAATTGATTAGGATGAGCTTCTAAATCTGTCTCAATGAATCCATCTGAATATAATTTATCAATTGTAGTTGAAGGTACTGATAAAACTTCAACTCCTGTAAATATTAAGCTAACATGATCAGCAATTTTTCCTTTGGCATAATCTTGTGCTTCAAGCCCAAGAGCATCACATTTTACTCTTAAATTGATATCTTTAGAAACTACTATTACTTGTTTACCCTCCTGTTTAAGACCTAGTGCAGAGCTAATAATTCTATTATCTACTTTATCCACAGCCAAACTAGATGGTAAATTACCACAATGATTTAACTCTACTCTAATAATAGATTCATTTAACTTAACTCCTTCACTTAGCGAACCGCTTTTACGCAGATCGTCCAACATCCTAATTACCAGACGAGCATTTCGTCCAACCTCATCAAGGCGACTTTTCGTACCATCTAGTTCATCTAATACTGGAAGTGGAATTACTACTTCATTATCGGAGAAAACTTTAAGACTGGCAGGATCGTATAACAAAACGTTGGTATCTAAAAGAAATGTTTTCAAATTGAAATCCTCCTCGGTAAGCATTGCTTTCAATTTTAATAAAAAATATTAGTAGTTGTTAGCGTCCGCGTCTGTTTCTTCGTGTATCACAACGCTGTTTTACATCCATAACTTCTTTATATTCCTCTACTGTCAAAGGGGTCGGCATAATGATATTTTTTTTAGCTTTTCCTCTCAGTTGCTCTTTTACATTTTTTTGAAGAAAACCTAATTTAGAAAGATCATCATCTGCTGTAACACGAACAGCTATATATTGCTTGCTAATATCATCTAAACTACCTAAAACTTCAAAACTTAAATTATATAATGTTATTAAAAAACTGGTACCATTTAAACGCCTTAAAACATCTGAATTATTAATACTATCACTAACTTCATCAATTTCTGATTCTGGTACGTGCTCTCCATCTTTACCAATACTTACCAAAATAAGCTTATTTTCCCAATCTTTAGTAGATATTTGTTTAAAATCTGCCGGAATATAATCTCCTCTTCCATTCTTAATATAGAAGCCGCTCATTACTTTTCTCCTTTTCTTGCCATTTGAAACGGTAAAGCCCACTCGTTGAGATGAATTTCATAATAATACTCATCTTTTTCTTTTTTAAGAATAAGCTTTGGAGCTTTCCACTCTGCAACTAATTTTTCATTTTTCCAGATCTTAATAGAAGCTTCACCTAAACCATCAAATATTTCAATACCAACGGTATTCAAAAAGTCGACAACCTCTCTATTACTTAATTCAACAAGAATTTCTTCTGCCACGCCAAGAGCAAATAAAACTTGATAAACCCACTTTTCTTTCTCTTCAACAATAACTTTTTGTTCATTACCGCGATTTACCAAAATTATATCAGACATTTAGTTACACTTGCTCCAATTACAATCTAAACAACTAATACAGGATTCTTCTGTTTTAAGATTGGTGCTTCCACAATTGGGGCAACTTGCCTTATCAGCTAGTACACTTTTACTCAAAATATCATATAATTTAGAAGCTAGAGTACCAGCAAAAGCATGTTCATTTAAAATTTTAAGAGCTTCTGAAAGATTTCCTGTTTTCATTGATAATGATAAAAATCTAGTCATCTTTATAAGAGAATTATAACTTCTATTAATATATTTAACTATTCTATCTTCTGATGTTCCCTTTTCTTTGAGCATTTTTATAAGAGAGTTACTTATTTTTACAAAAGAATCAGAATCAGATTTCTTATAATTCATAACAAAAACTTGATATGGTTTAGTAATATCTTTATCTTCATAAGAAATCATAATATAAAATTTGTCACCGCCTTCAGCACGAACACAATGAATTGAAGTATTCATATTGGGTATACCAATAGTTTTAGCATATTCATCTGTAATTAAAATTCCTTTACGGGAGCCCTCTCTATAAACTGTAATACCTTTCAATCCTTCTTTCCAAGCATTAAAATAAATTCTACCAACTGTAGCCGCATCTGTATCTTTTGGTAAATTAATTGTTGATGATATACTAGCATCTATATATTTTTGTAATAATCCCTGAAGTTTTACACGATATACATCATTAATATCGTGAGCTGTAACCCAATAATTTGGCAGCTCTTGTTTTCCAACCGTGTCAAAAAATCTTGCTATACCTTGATGATGTACAGAAAATTCTTTCCTTTCTTCTTTTCCAAGCATTACATTTCTAATATAGTGTAAAGCATATATTGGTTCAGCACCGCTAGAGCATTGAGCTATAATTGATAAAGAGCCATTTGGAGCTATTGTAGAAATTGCTACATTTCTTAGACCATCTATTTTTGCTTTCTCAATTATTCGTTCTGGTAAAGTTGCAGCAAATCCTCTTGTAAAATGTATTTCAGGATTATACAATGGAAAAGAACCCCTTTCTCTTGCCAAATAAATTGAAGCCTCATATTCAGTATTTTTCTTAATATCCATAATATAATCTACCGCAGATAAAGCCTGATCTGAATCATATTTAATTTTAAGTGCAGCAAACATATCAGCCAAACCTGTAACCCCCAAACCAATTCTCCTACCTAACTTACCCGCTTCCTCTTGTTCTTTCAATGGATGTCGCCCCATATTAAGTTCAACTATATTATCAAGATGTCGTACACCGCGCCTTGTCATTTTAATAAAAGTATCGCTATCAAAATGCGCCTTATCTGTAAAAGGATCGACAACAAACTTATGTAACAATAGTGAACCTAATACACAAGCTCCACCAGGTTCAAGGATTTGTTCGCCACAATTTAAACTATTGAAATAATTAATCTTTTTCTTTCCTTTGTTGGTTATTCCTTCAAACCCACCTACAAAAAAATTATGAAATTCATCAACAGTACCATTATACACGTCTTCATAACCAACAAATTCAATACTTACAATTTTATGGTTATATTGAGAGGCTGATTCTTTTAATTCTTCAAAGGTATTAAAAAAACTAGGCTTACCAATTCTGTATGATATTCCCTGAATTTTACATTCTTCCTCTAACTCTTTTCTTTTGGGGTCTCTTCCTAAAACTTGTTTTAATTTTAGAAAAATTTGAACCTGCTTTTCTCCATTTTCTTTTTTGAGATTGGTATAATATTTCTTCATTCCATTAATAGCTTTTTTTGCTACATCAGAATTTTTATTTCTTTCACTCATATATTTAGAGTGACACTCTTTCGAACAAATTCCGGATTCTCTACACCTATGATGAACTTTATAAGATTTACCACAAATTTCACAATTTTTAATAATAAAAATATCGTTATTATCTATAATACAATCATAACCTTGTTCAATAAGATCAATGTAAAATTTTTGGCTGCGCGGATCTAAATCAATATTTTCAAAACCACATTGGATGGCAGCCCATTTTGCTAAACCCAACAATCCATTAAAATGATCATTCCGCCATTTACTAAATTGTTCTACAACATTATTTTTTTTAGCATATGTTTTCCAATCTTTATTAGAAAATCTATATCCAAGTCTTCTAGTTAAAATAAGAGCATGGTTTTTAAGTTCTTCATTGGTTATGCCACTAAATCTTCCATTAATATCTCCGCTTACAGATTCAGACATATTCTTAGAATATTGCTGCCATTTTTCTTCTGACCATTCTGTTTTAGCACGACGCATTGGATTTTTATCACCAAACATATTTTGAGTATGTAGTTTGTTATGTTCAGAAAAATTCATAATTTCTAAATTTTGTGGAGAATTATTTTTAGTGTTAAAATCTTTATGATGAACAACATATCCTTTTTCAACAAACTTATCATTAAAAAATTCGGCAATCAATTTATGCTCCGTAGTAGATGATGCAAATTTCCCATTATTAAGCCACCAATAGTCCTTACAACTAATATTACCAGAAGACAATTGAATTGAATTTTCAAATTTAGTTATTATGTGCATACTTTCACCAACAACTAAATCTTTTACTTCTTTATATTCTCCCCCTTTAATTAAAAATTTATGATTATTTGTTGCCTTTAATGAATTCCCATCATCAAATGTAATTTTATATACTGGGGTTTTATATCCTGTAATTCTAGGATTTCTCATTGTCCTTACTATAATTCTTTTATTATTATCAAAACAAAAAACAGGGACATCTTTATTTTCTTCTGCTAATTGTTTAATTGAAATATGACCTCGGCCATCTGCAACATATACAAGAGTATCTCCCGTAACACAAGGATTTGTGGCATGAACCTTAAGTCTTGGATATGAATCAGATGGAGACATTTCTACCATACGATCCCAAAAAAGTAAACCCGGCTCCCCAGAATCACGAGCAGAAGTAATAATCCTATTCCACAAATATCTAGCTTTTACTGTACGTATTATACACTCATGAGAGGTTTGAAAACTTAAAACAAAGTCTTCATCGTTTTCAACAGCTTTCATAAATTCATCGGTTAATTTGATACTAATATTTGCAAATTTTACTTTTTCTTCATTATTGTGCTTCATCTCAATAAAATTCAGAACATCTGGATGAGTTATTGGAATAGTAAGCATAAGGGCGCCGCGCCGACCCTGCTGCCCAATTAAACCAGTAGTGTGCGAATATAGCTCCATAAAGCTTACCGCACCAGTAGAAAATTTAGCACTATTTGAAACTCTAGAATCTGCAGGTCTTAATTCACCAATACATAATCCAATACCACCACCATAAGAATATGTGCGAGCACATCTTTTAGCAGCATCATAAATACCTTCAATACTATCTTCTTCTATTTTTGTTACATAACAGTTGTGTACAACCATTCCATTAGCAACAAAAGCGTGCACTTTTTCAACACTCATGTCAAAAACTTCTTCCTCGCCAATATCCACAATTTCCTTAACACGAGCAAATAAATTATCACTTTTAAATTCATCTGAAAGAGCATCTTTTAAAATCTGTTTTTTGCGCGGATGTAAAAATCCAATAATATTTGCGAATTTCTTAAAAGATTCGCAAGATATTCTAAGAACCCAACTGTGTTTGCATTTATACACACCTTTGGGAAATTTTCCTATTCCATTACCATGCTTATATATTGAAGATTTAATACCAAAAATGGTGAGCAATTTTTGAACATTTTGTAAAAAATTAAAATTAGATTGAACCAAACAAATTGAACGATTTATATTTCCCCTACTATCACAATAATTAGATACCGAGCCATCAGCATCAAACATACCGCATAGAAAGCCACAAATATATGATTTTGTTTGATAAAACAATTTTTCTGTAATTGTTTTGTTTTTGTGTTTTATTCCTAAACTGAATAACATATCTTTTGCCCAAGCAGTACTATTATATGAAAGATAATTTTCTTTTGTAAGAATATTTCCACCATATAGCTCTGCAACTTTTTGAATTGGCAAAAAACTCTTTTCTTTAAAAAGCCTAATATTTGCAACCAAAAAATCTTCTCCAGCGAACGTACCATCGCCGACAAAAAGTCCAGAAGCATATCCGCGATCAAAATCTTTTGAATCTAAATCGAATGTTCTGTCATCAAAATTAAGACGAATTTTTTCTCCAAAACTTAAATCTTTAATTTTTTTCCAGGAACCATCCGATAGTTGTATTTTGTGGTCTCTAGTAATTTTGATAGAATATCCCTCGATGGTTTTCAGTTCGACTACGTGCTTAACTCCGTTAGACCAAGCTATCGCTCTATATTGTTCGTTTTCTAACAAAATATTAAAACCATCTGTAGAAGTCAAATCTTTAATTTTAGAAAGCCCATTTGTGGTAAGAACTAAACTACCACCAACTATACAATTTGTAAAAGTGGCTTTTTTTAAATAATTGTTGCCTAGAGCGAGCATTTGTCTACCAGCAGGAAGAAAATAATCATATAGATCACGGAAATATTTTGGTTTTCTGACCGTTTCGCAATCAAACTTAAATTCTGCTTCGGCAACGGCATTTGCCCAGCGATTTTTAGCATCCTCTAAAGTAAATTCAATAATTTTATTATCATTATCCCTAATTGCATATTTCTTTAAAAATATTGAAGCTGCTGATTCATCGCCATCAAAAGAGCGGAGAGTATGAGAAACTTTTTCTGCGGTCAGGCCGCAACCATCAAAATCTTTATCTTGCACAATATTGTTAACAGTTGAATCGAAATCACCAACTAAATAAATTAATTTACTCATAAGTGCCTACCTCACCAATAATCTAATTTCTGTATTATTTTTAAGTCTAAGAAGTGCTCTTTTCTGAATCTGTTCTATACGCTGTTTTGATAAAAACAATTCATCACCAATCTGTTTAAATGTATAAAAATTATTATTATTTATTCCAAAACGCATTATTAAAACCCTTTTATCTATTTCTGGTAATTTATTAAGTGCGTTTATTATTGTTTGCTTAACTTCAGCTTGTTCAAAAATATCTGAAGAACATTCTTCATAAGTACCAAAATAATTATCTTCATCTTTCAAAACCATATTTATTTTTTTATACCAATGTAAATAAAGCTTAATACGATGTTGTATATGCCAACAAGCAAATTTGAAAAAATTAATTCCACGTACTGGATCAAAATCTTTTATTGCCTTAAGAAGGCCAAGTTTTCCTTCCTGTAATAAATCTCCATAAAAAAGTTGGTGTTTGTAACCTTTTATTTTTGATTGGACTAAATATCCCAATTGTTTAACCAGCGAAGCAAGAACTTTTTCTTTATCTTTTGTGGAAGACTCTTTAAGAATTTTTAACAATGCAAGAACATGATCATTACATACATAATATGTACCACAAATAAAGCCATTTATTTCATTATTCATTGCTAAATGCCTTCATTGTTGATGGAGTCCAACCCTTTTTAAGATTTTCATTAAAAAGTGGGCACAAATTATCAAGTGCGTTAAAAACAAATTTTGATTTTTTAAGACCATATTTTATCGCATTATATGTACCACCCCGGCGCTTACCTACCCAAAAAGCTACAACAAAATTTGCTTCATCTATCATTCTTTCATTACGCTTTTGATAATTACCAATAAAATACTCTGCTTCTGGATTGGGTTCTACTATATTTATTCCCGCAGCAAACTTAACCTGCCTAGCGAGTTCATCTTTTTGTTCTTGTGTCCAGAATTTAGATTGAACATCTGGATGAAATGGAAGATAAAGAACATACGGAACATTTTGCTCAATACAAGCCGCTCCAACCCATTGATCAACACCTATAGCTCCCCCTAGATTAAACATAAGCTCATCTTTATGCTCTCTTTTAAAAATAGCAACCATGTCATTTGTAGCTCTTTGTATAGTTTCTAGCAAATAATGTGATACTAAAAAAGCATCTGGTCGATGCCCCGTAATAGCAATTTTTATCATATTTTCTCCTACGGAATTATAATTCTATTTCCACATAATACAGGCTTTTTCTCCTCTTCCTCTTCCTCTTCCATAATAAAACTCAATTCTTCTTCTAAATCTCGCTCATAAGCCCCAGCTTCATCAAAACAAATAGCTATGCTGCCACCATCATCATTTTTTGTATGTAATTCAACTGGCGCAGCCCACAAATCCCAAATATATTCAATGGTTCTTTTTACAAAATTATTGTCCAATGTACCAAATGTACCAAATTCCTCATTATCATGATTTAATAATAATGTTCCTTCTTGGCCAATCCCAGTAATAACAATTTTTGGGGCACCTCCATTATAGATTGGTCTAACTAAAGATTCGACAATTTCATCACAGAAACGCTCTTTGATCTCAATAAGTCGTTCGCCCGTATAATCTTGTGCATAATCCTTAATATATCCATAAGTAAATAAATTTAATTTATCAACCAATTCAGTTGTTAAATAATTTCGCAAAAATGAAATGTCATCTTCCTCTGTACGGACCTCAAATATTTTTTGTTTACCAGCACCTTTCCCGTATTCTTCATCCCATCTTTTTTCAATATCTTTAAAAATTTTGAACCCAAGATAATATGGATTTATTCTAAATGGATTGTCACCCGGTTGAACTACTTTTTCATGTGTTCTAACAAAATCTAAATATTCTTCTGGATTTAAATCATATTGAAACATAAGTTCAGCGTGCCAATAGCTCGCCCAACCTTCGTTCATAATTTTTGTCATTTTTTGTGGATAAAAATAATATGATTCTTCTCTAACAATATCAAGAACGTCTCGTTCCCAATCTTCTAACGGCGCATAGTTTATAAAAAACCATAACAAATCTCTTTCCGGATGGGGAGGAAAATTACCATTTTCAATAGAACAGGTTGTATAAACAGGTTTTGTAAAAGCTACATCATCAAACTCACCACACTTTTTATAACGGGTTATAATTCTCTTACCACCATATGGTTTACGAATTAAACCTTTATGCCAGTCAATATGTTCGTCTAGGGCAAAAGCTATATCCATCAAATGTTCTACTTTTTCAAAACCATAAGTTTCAATGTATTGTTCTATTCTACCAGCATGTTCAGCAGCGTGGTAAATCATGTTTCTATCTGAGTCTTTAAAAGTACAATTATTTTTAAAAAAATCTGAATGTCCAAGACAATGTGCAGTAATAAAAATATTTTGAACTTCTGTATTTGTATCAAGCATAAAAGCATATGATGGATTGTTGTTCAGAATAACCTCATATATTTTAGAGTATCCCATCTCTCCATATGTTTTTTGATAATCATACGAACGCCCATAGCTCCAGTGTCGTGCCTTTGTTGGCAATCCGTATGATACAATGTTAGTCATTGTAGATCTTTCTACCGTTTCAAACACCACCGGAAATGGTTCTAGACCATTATCTAAAGCTAATTGAGTTATTTCTTCCATTCGTTTATTTTGCATTGCTTTTCTCATCAATCCCATGTAAAAAATCTCTCAAGCAGTTATATATATCTTCGCGCCGATGGATGGTCGCACAAATAAATCGTTCCACTCTTGAAAGTTCAGAATCATTTTCAAAAACACTAAGCAAATTAGATACAGATACGGAGCCACCGTCCCACTTATAGAAAGAATCATTATAATTAACTTCACCATAGCCTACAGCTTGACATTTAGGCAATATCTGTTTTACCGTTTCTATACAAAAATCATTATCCTCTGGCCAATTATCTCCGTCGGAAAAAGCAAAAACATAATTGTTCCAAATAGCAGGAGGAAATCTATCATCAATAATTTGATTGGCAAGTTTAAAAGCTGAACTTACCATTGTGCCACCCATCTGAGATATTTTAAAAAAATTCTCTTCTTCAACTTCTCTGGCTTCGGTATCATGGGCAATAAAAACAAGATCAACATTTTTATATTTTCTTTCTATAAATCTAACCATCCACCAAAAAAATGATTTTACAATATATTTCTTTTCTTGAGTCATACTTCCTGAACGATCCATTAAAAGAAATATAGCCGCATTAGAATGACGCTCTTTAATCTGTTCCCACACCCGATAACGAAGGTCACTTAAATCAAAACCTCCAATTCTCATTTTTCCTTTAAGAGCATTCTTCTTCATGTTCTGTAAAACTGTACGCCTTTTATCTATATTTGATGGCAAGCCTCTTTCCGAAATATCCTGAAAGACTGTTTCTTCTGTTTCAATTTCAACAGTATTTTCTTTTTCTTCAAGCCATGGAAGATTTAAATCCTCGAGCATCATTTCAATAATTTCTTCAACATCAATATCTTCTTCATATACTTCTTCGCCTACATCAGAGCCTGCTCCAGTGCCGCCCTGGCCTTCTGGAAGTTCCTTAGCAATAACATCTCCAGGATCTCCGTCGCCATGACCTACACCTTTAGACTTATTATTTTTGCCATATTTAAATCTCCACATATCTAAATATTTCATGGGAATTTTTATCTTTTTGCCACCTTTTGAAGAAATAATATTTTCTTCAGAAATAAGTTCATGGAGTCGCTCTTTAATGGCTTCACGTATTCTTTGTTTGTGTCGCGCAGAATCCCGTGCACCGGGCTGCCGTAATTTCCAAAGATCCTTAAAACTATCACTCATTTATTTTTCTCCAATTTATCTTTATGTAATATTAAAATTTTCTGTATCTTGGCAAAAAAAATTATCTTGAGACATAGTTAATTTCATTTTATTACAATCTGGACAACATGGGATAACATTATTTAAAACATACCCAATATTATTATCAATACGATCCAACCCGCTCATTATTCCCGCTCTGTTATAATCACCGCAATACCAACATGGCTGATGAACGAGTATACTAAATTCATCAAAAGATATTTCAAAAACATAATTTCTACTTTTTGTACTTGTTTTATATGTTCTAAACATCTGTTCTGGTATATACAAATTATAGCATGCAGTACAAATGGGTTCGTGTGTATCCGATCTGGCATTAACTGGTTTAAGTTGTTTACAAAATTTGCAAACTTCTGCATTCATTTTTGAACGACAGTTTCCACAAATAGATTTACCATCTTTATTACGGGTACAAATTGTCTTTAATTCATTACAAATACAACAAATTTCTGTATGAGAGGCATCATAACATTTATGGCACAAAGTTGTTTTACCATCTATTTTCGTGGCAGCAATTCTTAATTCTCCACATACAGAACAAATTACTTTACGATTTATTTCATTATAACATTTTCCACAAAGATTTTGATTATTGCTTTTACAAACAATTTGTCTTGTCTCTTTACACTTAGAACAAATACCCATAATCATAACAATCTCAACTGTTTTTTGACATTATATCTGAAACATATCTCAGAAGCTCATTCGCGCTTTCAGCCGTATAACCATGTTTTTCGACAAGAACATTAACAACCTCATTGATCTTCTTAAGACCTTCAGGATCGGGATTACGTGCAGAAACTGTTAATCTAATAACATCTTTGCGCTCATTAAAGAGTTGTTTTTGGAGGGCTTCCTTAAGTTTTGGATGGGATTGATAATTATATTGGCCCGAGGCGCTCTTTGATTTAATCATTTTACGATATACTTCTTGACGAAATTCATCTTTTCCGCTAGTTGTAATATTAATTTTTTCTTCAATACTGCGCATTAACTTCTCATCAGCTTCTACCATATCGCCCCATTCATTTTCAATCTTGGAATCATCTAAATATGCGCCAACATTATCAATATAGTTTGAAAGCAGATTTTTAATCTCATATTCAAAATTTACGAAGAAGGCTTTTTGTACTTCATTGGTAGCAATTTTACTATATTCCTCAATACATAAAGAAATAAGTTCTTCAAGTTTATGAATTTGTTCTTTATCAAGTTTGGCATTTGTAGAAAGGCCCTCTTGAATACTACGAATAGCTGCGATTGGAGTAACAGCTCGAACGCCATGACGAGCAAAACAGGCAGCCAATCTATTAACAATATATCTTGGCGATATACCATCTAACCCTTCACGTTGAGCATCTTCTTGAAGCTCTTTAATATCTTCTGGGCTCAAACCTTCTATGTTTTCACTATTATATAGTCTCATCTTTTGAAGAAGAGTAATACTTCTATCTTTAGGTTCTTCGAGACGAGAAAGAATAGCAAACATAGCTGCGATATATAGGGTATGTGGAGCAATATGTACCCCTTGAAAACCAGAAGTTTGACAAATTAGTTTTTCATAGATTTTAACTTCATCATCTAATCTAAGATTATACGGGAACTTAACAACCCAGAGTCTGTCATGAAGGGCCTCTTCAGTTTTATTAGCAACAAACTTATTAAATTCAGTTTCGTTAGTGTTGTGACATACAACATTTCCTACACCACATGTAAATGAATGATTATCTTCACATTCAATATCATATACTGTTATATCTTCTACTAAAACTTCTTCTATGGTATTATTCTGATCTTTTTTTGTAGATTCTCTATACCTTATTTCAAAAGCTTCTTTCCCGGTAGAAGTATAAGAATGAGATATACTAAAATCCATTCCAAGCATGGTAGATAAAAAGCCAAATTGTGAGGCAAGCATTTTACTTGTAGTTTTATAACGATAGCATTTATCTAAATAGGATTGAGATTTGATTGCCAAATTACTTGGAACTACTGTTCCATCTCCTTTTACCATCTCATAGAAAAAATATTCTATGTCTTGTCTTGATAAATTAAAAATAAAGTCCGGAATCCGTTTATTTTCGCTGTATTTACAGCAATTATATTCTAAAATCTCTCTCCAAACACGAGTTGATAAATGAAGCCTACTTGTCCCATCTAATTTATCACTTCTATTTTGTAAAGATCCCTTTGAAGAAGAAATAGATTCGGCAGAAATTTTTATATCCTGTAAAACATCAATATTATTTTGACTAATAATAGCATGAGATTCATTAACATGTCCCTCAGTAATAAACCACGCCATGACTTTCAAAAGATCGCGTAGATCTTTTGATTCAGTTCTGTATTCAGATTTTAACCAATATTTGCCATATTCTCCATCTATCTTCTTATTACCTGATGGTTTCACAAAAATTTTATTTTCTACTACATGTAAACTATCCGGAATAGGTAATGAAAAACTACCAATCTTTTCCGATTTTTCTGGCAAGGTTCTAAAAGTTAAAGCACTCTGTTTAGAGTCTGGATAAAACGGTTTAAGATCTTTTCCAATTATAGAGTGATTCCAAGTAGTATCAACAATACCATTTGATTGTATAGTTTTAATTAAACGACCAGAAAATTGATGTTGAGAAAACGATTTAACATTCGTCCAAACAGGATTTCCTTTACCATCAGTTGCTAAAACTTGAATTTTAGTGTCATTTTTATCAATTAAATCTTTCATAGTGCTAAAACAAATTTCTTCATTTTTTTTATATGGAATTGGTGTATCTCCGGTTACACTATGTGCAATTGGTACCAAATCGGCATAAATAAGAGGGAAACGCTCAACCTTGATGCGCTTCTCTTGTGCGAGAGTTAGCAGAATATGTCTAAATTTAGGGTCTACCTTTAACATTTCAATAAATTCCATTAGTCCGCGATTGGCCACATTAAGCTCGCCATCAAAATTATAAGCAAGAGGGTGAGATTCAATGCCAAAATCTTCTAACTTGGCAAAATTAACTGAGCCTACTAATTCTGACTGAGACTGACTGTTATGAGAAATAAACCCATTTGCTATAAATTTGTGATGTTCAGGAACTTCTATGTCATAGACATCACCAATCTCTTTATTTATGGAAGTTATTTGGACATATAAATATTTCTTATCTGCTATGTTTTTAACCACGTTTAAAATATCTTTTGGGCAACCGTTTTGTTCTGCCTGTTCAGCAAATTTTAATAAACTGTTTCTTGAAAATCTGCGACCATAAGACTTTGTACTAACCGTATATCTATGCCAATCACTCATATAATTTATAGATTTACAAACATTTCGTATTAGTGTATCTATTCTTGGCATTAAATAAGTGTTTTCATTGTGTTTAACGGTAGATAAATCCCTTGTATATTTATATTTAGGAATATTAAGAATATCTGCTAGATGTTCTACTCTTTCGCCTGTTATTAAAATTTTATAGGCCCCAGAAGTTCCAATAGAAGGATCATAGATTCTATTAGAGGGAATTCCTAGAAAAAGTAATAGAAGATGTGTTTGGTGTGCCAATATGGGAGAAACAGTGCTATATATTGCTTCATTTGTGTCTTTAACGCTGTGTTTTCCTATATTCCCATCTCCTAGCCACATTCCAAATAAAATATCTTTTATTAGACCCGAAGTAAAACACGCTGATGGAATATGTTTTAAATGCGCGCCAGTAGTAAATCCTAATTCTTTCATAAAATTAACTAATTTTTCCCCCCAAACAAAAACGCCTTTTCCATCTTTTCTATAGGTCATATGAAGGCCCGCCTCGATACTAAATTCTTTTATCATGTTTTTAACATTTTCATTACAATTAGATATTTCTACACCAACGTTTTCTTTTAAAAAGCGTCCCTCGGAAATATAAAGACCCAAAAAACGAGCAAAACTTTGGGTCCATTTTAAATTAAGTTTATTTTCCATTAATTCTTCTTTTTTAAAATCGAGCCCATGCCCTTTTGACATTACGAGAGTGTCTCCTATTGCCAATTCTTCAGCATTTTTCCAAACAAATTCTCCATTATCACACACTGTCATTAGAGGATGGTTTGGTGTTGCTTCTATATTATATCCCAAGTTTGTATCAATTTTTAAAATTTCTCTGTCACTGTATCTGAAAAATTTAGTTGCTCTAGCCATTTTACCATTATCCAAAACAACATTAATATTAATATCTTCTTCATTTTCATTACCGAGTTCAGAAATATCTTTTAAAGAATTATCTAATAGTATCAATGAGTTCCTGGTACACTTTGTGTCGCCAGGCTGGAAAGTGCCGATACCAATACGATTCATTTCAGACATAAAAACTCTTTTAACTGGAATTCGCCAAAAATCACCACCAAATTCTTCTTTTAACCTATAAGCACATTTGGGACACAAATCGCCTTCAATTACTAATCCGTACTTTTCTCTAATTGCTTTGCGGGCAGCAAGAGGAATGGCATTGAGTGGATTCTCGTGCATCGGACAACCATCAATTCCAAAAACCCTACCTTCCTTTGTACGCGTAAATTTCTCTAAACCGTGCTTTAACATAATAGAAAATTGAGATTTACCGGAACTAGTCGGTCCCCAGAGAAGAAGAATTCTTCTGCTTACCTCAGAACCAGCAGCAGCAGCTTTAAAATATTGCATAATTTGAGCCAAAACATGATCAACACCAAACAGCTCTTTTTTGAAGAAATTATAGAAAGGCATCTTTTTCCTTTCATCTTTATCCTCAAACTCAACACCAGCAGACTCAATCATTCTACAGATTCTAGAATGTGCAAGCTCATTAAGATATGGTTCCTCAACAACCATAGGTAAATATTCTCGCAATGTACCATTCCATTGCGTTAAATCTTCTTCACTAGTACAAAAATCAATTAAGTCTAGAATACTGGACAATTCTGCTACTTCCTCTTTTTTCTTTGTGTTTTTTACTATGGTCATCTAATCTCCTAAATTGAAAATTATGCCACGAGGCATCTTTATATTTTAATCTAGTTAAAACGAATTAATTCAACAATTTATTTATCACCGAAAATATTTGCTGCTGATTCCTCATCACCGCTTTTTATTTTCTTAGCAATTCTTTTGGCATCAGGTTTTATAACTTTTTCATAATACTCTTTGGAATTCTGATAATTAATATCAGGAGAACACAGTGAAATTATTTTTTTTAGTTTGCCACTACATTTAGGGCATACTTGTAACAACTCATCATTAATACTCTGAAGCTCAATTAATTGATGAGAACAAGCGAGGCATCGATATTCATATAACGGCATACTTCCTCCTTAGCGTACTTACATATTTCTTCACTGCTCATATTTTTATATTTACTATTTTTCTTATAATTATTATTCGATAAAACCAATGTTCGCTTGTTTACACACATAAAAACCATTTCTTAATCTAAGCAGATCATCGGATACAATAATATTAAAAAAACCTGTATACTTTTTAAGTAACCTATCATACTTCTAAAGTCGCCACGCCGTTTATAATTTCATTCCATCTTCATTCTCTACAATTAATTTTAAATTTATAATCTTCCCATTCTCGTAATATTTTCTGTCGCCAAACTGAGTCGACAACTTTAAATTTAAGAAACAACTCCTGATAAATTACCGTATACAATTCATCTATTTCAGTCTCCGTCATTTTCGTAACCATCCATTACATTATAAGTCTCCGGCGCCCATCCTGGCACATCATCATAAATACGCATTATATCTAGGCGTTTATGCAAAACAAATGCCCCTTTCTCACCATCACGCATTTTACTAATATAAACTTCCATATCTGGTCGCAAATGCTCATCCTTTCGTGTTTTAATATTAAGAAGAATATTTGCATTTTGTGTTAACATAATAGATCTACCAACTCTATGTTGATCTGGAGAAGGCGGCTCTCCACCATCATGTTGTTTAGGTGGTCGATTAAGTTGCACGGGCGAAATTACTGCTATATTATATTGTCTACAAAATTCATGCATCTGTTCTGCCAATCTTCCTAAATTAAGCCAGTCTGAACCCTCATCTCTATCTGGAGTCATCAAGCTTATATAATCAATAATAATTAAATCTGGTTGATATTCAAAACATTTTTCAATATATGCAGACTCGATTTGTGCCATAGTACAACCACGCGGTACGTCAACAATATGGAAATGTTTATGATATCGCCTTTGGAATTTAAGAGCTGCCTTAAAACGTTCTGTTTCCTCTAATGTTAATTTACCATCACGTAGATTATATAATTGAATACCGGCTAATGAACAATCGATGCGCCGACGCAAATTGGCATAAGGCATTTCAATTGTAAAAAATAAAACATTGATACCTGAATCATTAAATTCCATTTTCTCTGCTTCAGCAATAGTACTTGATATAACATTAGTTCCGCACCAAGCATTAAGAGCCATTTGCATACAAAGTGCTGATTTACCAGATGACGATTCTCCACCAATTAACATTAGCTCTGCTGGTTGTAATCCATTAGTTATTTTATCAAATTCTCTTAATCCAAGATGTATTCCTCTTGTAAGCTCTGGATTATCTCTAGCAATTTTATAATTATTCCAAGCTTCTACAACAGTTTCTGCTAAAGACCCTTCCTTAAAAACACGATTGCTATAAATACCATCAATATTGCCAACAATCCTCCTAAGATCTTTATTGGCCGAACTTAAATCGGTAAATTTTTTTCCATCCCAGTTTTCTCTAAAAATATTTTTACCTAATTTAAGAAGTAGTTGAGTATTATATCTAGTTTTGAGTTTATCAAGGTCAGATGGAAATTCTCTAACATCGTAAGATATTGTTATTATTTCTGTATAAACTGCGGATAATTGTTCATTCCAGATAACACCGCCCTGTTCTTCCATAACTTTAGGAGTTGGGAGTTCGCGAAATTTTTCAAAACATAACATCAATAATCGATAAAAAATTTGAGCTTCTGGATGTAAGTAATCAGTTGTAATAATCGTTTGTAGTTGAAGTGCAATACGCTTCTCTCCTAAAACATATGCCAAAATCTTTTTATCTAACTCTGGAATCATAATTTTTCCTTACCTTCTCTAGCATCCTTTCCGCTTGCCGGTAGCACTCTAATAAATTGTGCACCTAATGATTCGAAAGATTTTTTAAACTCTCCTCCAAAAATCTGACTAATATCTAAAGAATTACTACATAAAATTGTAGGAAGTCTGTTTTGCATCCTATTACGAAGAATATTTTCAAGCTGATTTCCAAATAATTCCATGCTTTGTTGGGTAGGAAAAAATCTCTGATCAACTTCATCTATAGCTACAAAGTCAAACTCTTTCATTAGTAATTTTAATTCTGGATTTGGCCCTACAATATTAGCTACTAAATCTGAAAGTGTAATATAAAACACACTAAAATTTTCAAGAATGGCTTTCTTGAGTATAGCGCAAGCTGCTAATGTTTTGCCACGACCACGCTCACCAACTAAACATAAAGTTATACCTCTACTATATTCATTACTAATATTTTTAATATATTCTACTATAGAATCTTTAAAATTAACTTCACCATAAAAATTATCCATCATTTTGTACCAATAATCAACTGGTATTTCTGCTTCAGCCATTTTATCAATGAACACACAATATCCAAAACAGGCGCTACAACCTAGACCTTTACATTTTTGGCAATTACTTACAATTTTTTTCTTCTCAGATTCTATCTTTTTAGTAGAAATCATTTTTCACTCCTATTTGTATTTCTCACAAAACTTGGAGGCGTATATGATGTTTGTACAACATCGCTTGTAGTTGGTATAGCCATCGAAAAATCATTAGGTCGCTTGTTTATTTTGGCAGCCAGTCTAACTGTATTTTGCACATCTCCGCACAAAACATTATCCGTATTTGCTTCATCAGTAGAATTAATTTCTTGTACTGGATAAAACTGTCTATCTTCTTTGATATTATATTTATCATGTGGAACATTTTGTGATTGACCACGAATAGCTGCAACTTCACCTAAACAAACCATAGTTTGTTTAAACAAACCATGTTCATTAATTTCCATAAAACCTTCGTGTATATTTGTAATAAATCCTTTTATCACAACGCCACTTTTAAGATAAATATCAGCTTCTCTAAAAATCATCTTACTAAACATTCAATCCTCCAATTTCTTAAATTCTAGCTCATTATTAATAATAATAATCATTTTCCTATTAACAGCTTCCATAACCACCTTCTTTTCTAAATCTGCTGTCTTATATGTTTTTATAAACGATATTAAACCATTAAGATCATTCCAGGTTTTAAAATCGTGCGTTTCAAATAAAGCCGGACATTCTGATTTACACCATTCAAGATAATCTTGTGGCAATGGCGTCTGCCGACGTAATAGCTGATTTTGTGCTTTAGCATATTTATATTCGTTTATAAATTCTGATAATGTAAAAAATCCAAGACTAGTTATTGGTTTTTTCCTACTGCGCACTTTTTTAGCAAAAACCCATTTAATATATGTCGCCGCATCTCTAGCATCATCATCAAACATAGCAATAATCCTACGAGCCATAGTAAATTCTTTTCCTTTATATGGAATAGGATTAGAAACATCAAAAGTATATGGATATTCATAAAACTCATTAAACTTATAACAAAAATATCCTATAAGACATGATGGTTTATCTTTAATATTTTTCCAATATTCTTTTTCTTTCCAACGCGTGCTATACATTTCCCACCACTTTTCCCACTCATTAGTTCCGTAGCCACATTTGGGGCATGAGAATACTGGATACTTGGCACCTTTACCCTCAAATATTACTTCAGTTTCTAAACCACAAACTTTACATTTTGGTTTTTCAGATTTTTTAGACATAAGCGCCTCCGTTCCAATAAATATACAAATAAAAATGGCAAGTCGACTTCGAACTTGTAACATCTAGAAAATAAAAGGGACTTTAGGAACCAACTTTTTGTAATATTTTTTTTGATCGTTTAATTTTAGTTGAATCAAATTTTTTGGGGAGCTTAATTTTAAAACGGGATTCCGTTTCATAGACAGAAATTCTAATAGCAGAATGTTTATCAAGATATTTAACATTATCAAAAAAATCTACAACAATAGCATCAGATTTGTTAGGGAAACCACGGATAACACGACCAATGCGTTGAAGAGCACGTACCGTAGATTTACCACCACCACCAAGAATCAAAGCATCTAAACATGGTATATCAACACCAATATCATATACGCTGGAAGCAATTAGGCATTTGAATCTTCCATTCTCAAATTCTTTTTTAACTACCTCTCTCATTTCTCCATCTACTTCTCCATTTACAAAGTATAATGGGATATCAGATAGAAGTTTTGATAAAGCGTTTCCATGAGATATATATCTAACTAATATTAAAACCTTTCTTCCTTTGTTAATAAGACTCCTAGCAGAATCCACTATCATGCTATTTCTTATTTCATTGTTTGTAATATAGTCATGATATACACTATGATAATTGTTTCCTGTTTTTTTTGTGATTTCTGGTACATCAAACACTACAATATTGGCTGGCACCAAAAATCCGGAATCAATCAGCTTGGATGCTGGCATATTGAAAATTCTAGGACCACAAACCGATTCTAGCAACAAATCTGCGCCGTCGTCACGCCAATCTGTTCCACTCAATCCAAATAAATATCTACATTGTTTCCCTGCTTTATAAATCGATTGCAACGTGTCGGTTGCCAGAAAGTGCGCTTCATCGTAAATAGCTACATTGCTATTTTCTATAGCTTTTTTAATTGCTTTTTTCTGTTCAGAACCTATTTCGCAGATTTCTGGTGACCAATCTTCATCATCAAGAGAGACTTTAGATTTTAAACCAAAAGCAGTAATTGCGGTCCAAACTGAACAAACATTAATTTTCTTAATCTCACAATGGCCATCACCAATTATACCGATTTCTATTTTTATTGCTTTCTGTAGTTCTCGACGAAATTGGTATAACAAATCTTTACCAACTACATAAACCATAGTTGGTAAATTATATTTGGCTACAATCATTGCGGCTATATAGGTATTATGAGTTACAGTAAAATCTCCCAATAAAAATCTGCCGTCGCCATCGAGTTCAATTCCAACATAATAGTCTTGCCCTGCGGGTTCAACTTTAAAACCAGTTTTCAATGTGTCTTTTTTTTGAGTTCGTTTTGTAGCTTTTTTCCTTTCAATCTTAACTGGAATTTCGCTAACATCGCCAGAAATGCTTATTCTATAATAATCTAAATTGAATTTTCTGTCGTGTTTTACAGACATCAGCGCCCTAAATCCAAGAGATCTTGCTAAAAATACAACTGAATCTGCCCAATCTTTTCGTTTTTGAGTAATTTCATAAGAGTTATTATGTAAATACCCGTCAGTATCAATCCAGCCAGCCAAGAACTGTAATCTGTTTGCTCTGGATGATGTTAAGTATGTATGGGGGACTATAAGTTCTGGGCCTAACAATTCTCTAACACCTTCCAATAATTTTTTTTCTTTCAAAAAACCACTAATTCGACAACGGAGTGCGCGGCTTCTTTTGTCTTTTCTGATTTTAAGACACTTGTCATATTTTTCAACAAATATCTTAAGATAATCAATTATTTCTTGATCAATAGTTGTTATACAAAGATGGTCTAATTTCCCCTTTGTAACAAGTTTGTCACCATCTCCAAAAAATATCCCCAAAAAATACGGATCTATAGAAATTTCTGTATCATTTTTAAAATCAACACCAACACTAAATTGTTTGTAACAATGCTTAAATTTTTTACTTTTATTTTTATAATCTCGAATGTTAATATCTATTATTTCATTTGAAACTGTATGCTTTAGAGTTAAAATATGTTCATCATTACAATACCACGGCTCTCCTTTAATTGGAGAAATTTTACATATATTTCCATATTGGATATTTGTTGATAAAATTTTCCGTGGCCTGCTATCTGGACCCATTAATAAATCTCCGGATTTAAGTTCTTCAACTTTACAAATAGTTCCATCATACTTTATAACTTTTGTACCAATTTTCGGGCTCTTGCCGCCGCCTGTGCCAACGCGAATTATACCGCGCTCGTTTTGAACAGTGGCATCTAATGCATCTTTTTGATATTGTCTCGGAGTGTGCCCATATAAGGGCAATTCTATAGATTGGTAAGTTTCGCGTTTATCATCTATAACATAATCTATTTTATGTTCTTGGAGAAAATCTGTAACCAGCTTGAGTAATCCGGTTGGAAAAACCATTTTTGAAGTAAGCAGATGTCTTCTCCCATCCCAATGTATAAACTTTTGGGACTCAGGATCAAACCAGCCCGAGCGGAAAGCTTTGGTGTACTGATAACCCTCAACATAAAAACTGGTAATCTTGTCAAGACTATCAACGATCTCAATATCTTTGAGACCACTGATTCTCGACCAAACATTGCTTACAGAAATGGTTACTATCAATTTTATCTCTTTAAAAGTTTTAAAAATCATCCTACGATGATTTAAAAACTAGCTAATCCTTCTCAGCAGGAAGAAAATGAATTATCGTTGCCCATCATCCTGTCGTGTCCATGTTAATGCTTCTACTGAACACAAATTGATTGCCCATATAATTAAGAATAACATCGAGCGGAAGTGGAGTTTTTTCTCCCGACGCAATAAGATCTTGTACCAATTTTTGTCATTGTTTTCATATTATTATCCTTTTCTAAACTTCAATTTCTGTTATCTTTTTCTTCTATCTATAATCCGCTTACCCGCATTATTGGTAAGAACTCCAAATCCAGATTTCTTTTGTTGAATAACACGATGAACTTCTTGTGCTTTCGTTTGAGTATCATTCCCAGTACCATAATCAACTGCCATCTTTTCTGCCCTTGTTTTCTCTTTTTCACGCATAACCGCCATTTGTTCGGCAGCTTGATTTTTAAGAGTTTCTATTCTAGCTGCTGGTAAACCAAGGCCACTAAACATCGTATAAACTCTAACTACATCTTCTGATATATCTTCCATTTCATAAACGCCACGAACTAATGATGGAAAATTACAAGCTTCACTAATTACATGGTTGGCATATTCAATATTGATAGCTGGTAGTTTTTTAAGTGTAGCTTGATTTGCTGTTACAATATAACCACCAAACCTGGTTTCCTTTAGATTAAAATCACTCACCAATAAACCAGCTTCTAGATTTTCAATAACCGCCTCAGCAATAGCTGTCGTTTCTAAATAATTAGAAATTTCAAGCATTCCATAAATTGTACAATCGCCGGTTGTAAAAATTCTACCAAAATCCATAGAATCTAAAGAATCGTATTGAGTTGGCATAGCTGACAAATGATTAAAAATATGAAGAGGATCAACTATGGCCTGATTTGCAACCGTCCAAAATTCAGCCTTACTTAATCCTGGATAAAGCAGCTCAATTTTAGAATTGTCGACCACCATTAAAGCCGTAATGACATCGGCGCTTGCCATTTTGGCAAGTTTCCCGAGAGTTGAAACAGAATTATGTTTGCTTAGAGCATCTTCTGATTCCATGGGCAAAATATAAATAACACCCATTGGTTTTCCAAGTGTAGACATAATACCAATAAGAGCTTCTGCTCCACCTGAACCAGTTCCGCCACCACCAGAAACAGCAAGAATAAGCATTTCTTGATTGTCACCAAAATTTTCATTTAGTTTATCAAGAATTATTTCCGCATTCTGTTCAACAGCTTGTCTACCATTATCTAATTCTTTACCGGCACCACCTAATGCGAATGGTAGAAAAATTTTCTTGTTCGTTGGTAAATTAATATGTTCAAGGTCTTGAGTTGCTGTGTTAAAAACACAAGCCTCGTACCCCAAATCAAAAAAAGTTTCAGCAACTCGCGAACCAGCTTGACCTAATCCAATAACACCAAAATATAAACTTCTATCACGCTTTGCTACAGCCTTCATTGGTTCCTCCTTTGCTTGTTTGTTTTTGAGCGCAGCCAAAACGTTTAGATCTAATGCTGGCTTCGGTTTTAAAACTTCTTCGAGTTTTGCATTCTCCTGAGCGATTTCTGCGTCTGTTTTTATTTGTGTGTGCGCGATTTTTTCATCAGTGACAACCACGCGATGTTGTTTATCATTTTCAGACATTTTATTTCTCCTATAAAATTTACTTGACAATTTTCGATTTCCAAATAAGTTAATGATTGAGGACCAAGGCCATATAGTTATAGATTAAAAGCCCATCTATTATGATCAAACCACTTTATAGTTTTTTCTAGAGAACTATTTATATTATTAGAATCTGGCTTCCAATTATTTATAATATCACCGTTATATTCTTTTACCATATAATCATGGTCAAAACTTGGTTTTGACACACAAATATTAAAATCAATATTATATAATCTTTGTATACATTCTGCAATTTCTTTTTCACTTAAATATCCTAATACTGGCATTTTTATATGACCCTTTATTTTATTATCTAAAACAAACCATATTAAAGATGCAACATCCTCAGCAAATACCCAAGGAAACTTTTCATCTCGTACTTTTACTGTCTTATGTTTTAATAAACTGTTTTGTATCCATGGAACACTAAACCAAGGTTCAACTCTTTGTCTACACCCAAAGACATTTGGTATTTCTATGACTGTTTCTCCATCATTTTCTATAATTTTACTTATACAATTCCAAAAACCTATATAATCAAATAATGGTTCTATACACCCACATATTTGAATTAAAGGTGCTTTTGCACGCAATAAATTAGTAGTACCTGTTAATATTTCGTTAAAATTATTTGCTTGTTGATTTGTATAAAAACATCCATTTACAATAAAGTCTGGATTTTCTATAAAAAGCAATCTATCTATAAAATACTCATCTGCTATATTTCCAATATAAAACTTGTGATCTTTATTTAAATAAACTCTTTTATAATCATTTATTTTTTTTAGTTTATCTACACTTACAATCTCAAATTCTTTTGTTTCACGCGTCATATACATCAAATAGCGGATAAAATTTGACATCAAAAATCCCGCTGAACCACAAACTAAAATTTTTTTCTTTTCCATTATTTTCCCCAAATATAATGCTGTTGTTGTTTTGTTTCAATTATAAAAGGTGGTGCATCATTTTTAACAAAACCATCAATTCCTCTTCTTTTAAGAGTTTCCTCTAGTGCTTTCTTGGCATTTATATCTTGTTCTGGCCGCGCTTTTGTTGAAACCTGATGAGGATGTTGTCTATAATAATAAGATATGGGATCTTTAATTCTATGAATTTTAGTAATCTCATCAACTTTAAGAGCTAAATCATAATCAACAGCAGATGTTAGTTCATTTGAATAACCACCAACTTTTAATACAATAGACCTTCGATAAAATCTCATTGGAAAAAGACACATATACTTAAGCAACAAATTTGAATCGTACTCTCCACTATTGGCCACATGTGGTAAAGCCCAAGTTTTCCCTTCATCATTAAAGCATAAAAAGTTTCCACAACATACTCCTATATCTGGATTTTTATCCATAAAGTCAACAAACATTTTTAAACAATAGGACGGCATTAAATCATCAGACCCTAAATGACAAATATATTCATAATTTTTTGAAAACTTAGAAATAGCCTCATTTTTTATTTTGCCAATTCTCCCATCATGGCCATTATGTCTAAAAACTTTTATATTTTCTGAACTGTAAAATAAAGCTTTTTTATATGTATTATCGTAAGATCCATCATCTATTATAACCAGTTCCCAATTAATATAAGTTTGATTTTTAATTGATTCTATTGATTTATTTATATATTTTTCAACATTATAACATGGCATAAAAATACCTACATTTATCATTTTAAAATCCTTTTTATTAACCAAAAAAATTATAGTTTTTAATTATTTTATATCAATCCCTAATAATTTACAATCATGTTCAACCATAATTTTAACTAATTCTTCAAATTTTATAGTAGGTTTCCAACCAATTTTAGATTCAGTTAAAGAATAATCACCTTGTAAAGCATCAACTTCTGATGGACGCATAAGAAATCTATCAAATTCAACATGTTCTTGCCAATTAAGATTTACATATGAAAAAGCTAATTCGCAAAACTCTTTAACTGAATGCATTTCATTTGTTGCAAAAATATAATCATCTGGTTTTGTTTGTTGTAGGGCTAGCCAAAAACCCTGGCAATAATCTTTAGCAAAACCCCAATCTCTTTTAGCATCTAAATTGCCAAGTTTTAATTTAAAACTTGGATTTTTTAAAGATTGTGCGACACCCATAGTTATTTTTCTTGTCACAAAATTAGCACCTCTACGAGGTCCCTCATGATTAAAAGTTATTCCAGCGCAACAATACACATTATATGCTTCTCTATAGAGCCTTATAAAATTATGACTTGCAACTTTTGCAATAGCATATGGGCTACATGGGATAAACATAGTTTCAATTGTTTGTGGTGGATCAGCAGAACCAAACATTTCACTAGTACTACAATGAAATATTCTAGTTGTAAAACCCAAATTTCTAACCACTTCAAGAATATTTACTACACCTTTTGTGTCTATATCTAAAGTAGCCAAGGGTTGTTCAAAACTTGTATGAACATGACTATTATGAACAACAATATTACCTAAACCAGCACAAAAATTGTTTACTTCATCGACTGAAATATCATAAACAAAACCTTCATAATTAATTTCTTCATAATCATTTATTTCCTGATTGTTTTGATAATTTTGAATTGAGACAAGTTCAAAATTATCATCCCCATTTTTTGTATCATGTTTATAAAAACTATAATTAAAATCTATTTCTAATTTTGTATATATGTAACAAAGTTGAGCAATTAATTTTTTAGAAGTACTCATATATTTTATGTTTGTACAATTTTTACAAAAATTAGAAGATTCATCTTCCTTATGTAAAGTTTGTAATAATTCAGGCCATAAATTTTCTACTAACAAGAAAAAAAAATCAGGAATTTGTTTATTTGTACTTTTTTTCCCACAATATTTTCTTATTATGCTATACAGAATTTGGCTTGAAATTTGTAATTGCCAAACAGATTGACAATTTTCTTTTTTATTTTCAATAATATATGACGAACCAGTATAAAAAAGCTGTAAATCATTTTGTAATTTTTCTAACCATTTTCGATCAGTATGATCTATACTTGTTTTAAATGTTTTATTTGTTACATTATAAGATGTCCAACCTTCAGCAATAAAAGCCCCACAAAATCGTAAAAAAGCTTGTAAAGTCCCATCTGTAATATTTAAAACTGATTTTACAGATTTATTTGATTCATTTTTATAACAAATCCAATCATTTTCGACAATTTTTTCCCCAACATTATATGTTTTTAATTTAACAGAAGTTTCACCACACTTATTATAATAATTTATCTTTCTTACGGCTAAAAGATTTGGGTTTATCGTTGGTTTTTGTAATTTTCCATTTTCATCGTAAACTGAATGATTAGGAGTTACTATGATTTCTCCACATTTTTGACGTAACCTAATTAATTTTCCTTTATATAAATGTCTTGAAATTTGTTTTATTTTAAACCATTGAGCTTTACCATTTTTAAAACCCAAAACAAATAAATTTTTATTATTTTTTAAATTAATTAATTCTATATCAATTTCTCCACCTTCTGATAAAAATCTTTCCTTTTCAACTTTTATATTTTTAATTCTTATATTATTCCACAATTTTTCAATTTTAATAGGTTTAGTAAATTTTCCAGGTCCTATTCGATGAATATTTACATATGTTTCAGGATGTACGGACATCGCAGCAGTATTATAAAGTTCATTTGGCCTTACTTGTTGAATAATTCTAAACATTGATGACATATCAGTTATATCACCCTCAATTATATCAACATCATTTTCTAAATGTTTTGCATTCCCTAAATCATGTGTAGCATTTCTACGCATTATACCAAAAACATTATAATCTTTTTCAAGTAATAAATCTGCTAACAGAGACCCATCCATTCCACAAATTCCTGTAATAAGAGCTGTTTTTTGTTTCATTAAAAACCTCGAATATTTGGATAATTATTTTTAAACCACATACAAGTTTTTATTAATCCAGTATTCAAATTAGTATATTTAAAATCACAAAGATCAGTAAATATTTTATTACTTGAAGGTTTTTTTAATTGTCCTATAGGTTTTGTAATGTCCCAATAAATTTTTCCTTTAAAATCAAATATCTCTACTATTTTATTTACTATATCTATTATTTTATATTCTTCTATATTACCAACATTAATAGGATTTGGACTATCATATTTTTCAAGAAGAAATATTAATATTCTAGCCAAGTCATCAACATAAGTAAATTCTCTTAATTGTTGTCCATTACCCCAAATTTCTACATCAGAATTTCTTAATTTTGATTCAAATATTTTTCTAATTATTGCCGGGATTACATGAGATGATTCTAGATTAAAATTATCATTTTGCCCATAAAGATTATTTGGTATTACTGTTATAAAATTTTCTTTAAATTGATCTCTATATGCTCTAGATTGGACATCAAGCATTCTTTTAGTGTAGGCATATGTATAATTAGACATATGTGGAGGACCATAATGAATATAATCTTCAATTAATGGATAAGATACTTTATCAGGATATACACAAGTACTTAATAAAGAAATTGTTTTTTTAATTTTAAATTTATGGCAACAATCTAAAACATTAGTATTTATTCTAATATTATCAATAAAAAAATCAACCAAATTATCAGAATTTGCTTTAATTCCTCCAACCTTAGCTGCTGTATGAATAACATAATCTGGCTTAAAAGCTCTAAAAAGTTCTTCAGTTTTGTTTTGATTTCTAAGATCAATTGGTAAATCTACTTCAATTATGTTTTTTGTTGGAAAATTTTCAAGATTTCTTAACAAAGCTTGACCTAACATCCCATTGCTACCAGTAATTAGTAAAGTTTTTTTCTCAAAATCTATCATTTATCTCTATTACTCCATTTTTACATTTAATTAGATTTATAAATCAAGAACTAAGACATCCATCAAAATTAAATTTATATGCTACAATTCATATTTTTTATTAAGTATTAATTTATTTAGTGAACTTATAAAAATTAAAAAAATTTTTATTTTATACGTCATTTAGTATAAAATCTCTTTTGATACTATTGCTTCCAAATTTCCCCATTCAATATTATTATTTGATATTGGATTTTTTGATAATAAATTTTCTTTCATTAATATTAAATTATTAGACTTTAATTGATTAAATTTTTTTGTAAATCTAACATTATGAACTTCATCATTTTTGTCTACAATACTATGATCTTGATGAATCCCAATCATACGATGTTCAAAAACTGGATTTATTCCTAAAAATTTCATACGATTTGCAAAATCATCATCTTCTGCACATAATCCATTTAAAAATCTTTCATCAACACCATGAATAGCAAAAACATATGTTTTGTTAACAGCCATAAAGTACCAATATGCTGGAGGATGAGGAGGACATGTTCTACAATCACTTCTAGCTCCAGGAATATTTAATAAATAAGAAAAATTATTTAGTTTCCAATTTTTATCATCAGACAAATGTTCATTAAATTCATAAGAAGATCTAAAAACTAATCCATAAGCACATTCTTTTCTATTGATCATAGTTGATGCTATTTTAATATTATTTTCACAAATTAATGTTTCTGGACCAGAAATAACTACAACATCTCCAAGGGCCAATTTAAAACCAATATTGTTAGTAAGAGCGGGGGTAAAAGAATTGGTATGATAATTAATTTTTGTTGGATCTATTTTTATATATTGGAAATTAAGGCCGAAATTTTTATTAAACTCTTTACACAAACTACATACTTCTACGCGATCTTTATCATCAATAACTAAAATCTCAAAAAATTTTTTTGGAAAATTTTGCTTATAATAAGTATATAAAGAGTTTTCAAAAAGTTTAATTCGACCATCACAAGCTGAGATTATAACTGAAACTTTAATATTGTTCATTTAAACTCTTACAAACAAAAATACTGGATGTTCCAAAAAATTTTTTTATAAAATAGTTATTTTGTAAAAAATTTAAGAATTTTGGAAGCCTCCTACCAGAAATTTTTATAATACGTAAATTTGATTTACGAATTAACTTGGACCATTTTCTCACAGATAAAAATCTTTCATTACCAAATTCTTGAACTTTCGTAAATCTTCTATTATTTGGTATATCAAAAATAATTAACTTTGCAAATTTTGACTGTTCTGTTAAACTTCTAATAATATCTTCATCGCTAAAATGTTCCATTAATCCCTGATGGAATATACAATCAATTTTTTTTGATATTTGTATATTAAACATATCAATATTTTTTGTGTTTAAAAAAGGAATGGATTTATTAATATTAATAAGAACTTTTTCATCTATATCAGAAACTAAAATATTTTTTCTATCAGAAAAGAATAATGATAATGAAGAAAGACCACTACCAGAACCAAGTTCTAATAAAAAAGAGTCTTTATTTGTAAAATTAATAATTTCATTTAAAAAATCATATTGAATTTTAATTGTTTTTATAATTGACCATCCATTAAAAAAGGATGACCAATCATTAATGTTATTTTCCAATATTTTCCTCACTATTTGCACAAAGTTTTTTTGAAAATTCACAATTTTTATAAAAACTTTCATTATCTTGATATGGAGTAATATTACTCATACAACTGTTTTCAATTTGTAATATAAGATCATAATTTTGTAGATTAAAATAATTAAAAGGTATTTCTTGTATTTCTTGTATTTCTTGTATTTCTTGTATTTCTGAATTGTCATTTTTAAATGTTATAAATAAATCAGCAGTTGAATAAAATGATTTAACACGATTAATATAATATATTAATAACTTAATATCAATACATTTTGTAACAAAAAAACAAATAGAATAATTAATATTTCCAGTATATTGTCCAAATCTTCTATTTATTACATAAAATTTTTGGGAGCCACCAGATTTAAGATAATTAGTTACATTTGTTTCTTTTATTAAATCCTTTATTGAATAATGATTAATAAAAGCTTCACAAGAAACTATTTTTCCGCCCATTCTGTAAATTTTTGAACAAATATCTTGATCTTGAGCATAATACAAAAAATCAATATTCCAGTAATTATATTTTTTTAAAGTTTCTGTATACATACATCCTACATATGGACAAGGAAAACTATTAATCATGGGGACAAAATATCCTAATTCTGGCTGTAGCATTCTTTTCATTTTGAAGGCCCCCATGTCATTTTTAGAAAGACTTTCCATTAAATTACACATAACAAAAAGTCCATTATCGACAATAATTTCATCATCACTTAACCAAGTAACAAATTTACCTCTAGCTTGTTTAAAACAATTATTATATGCATTTGTTACACCATTTTTGTTTCCAAAAATTGGAATTATATTATTATTTTTTATACTTTTAAGATATTCTATAGTCCCATCTGTTGAACCAGCATCATTGATAATTATTTCAAATTTTTTGGGTATTGCGCTATTTAAAAAACAAGTTAAAGCTTGTTTTAAACTATTTATTCTATTATATGTTCCTAAAACAATACTAATATCTATTTTATCCGTAAACATTATAATTTTATTGCTTCTAAATGGATTGTCGGATATGCATTAATATTGGACAATTCTTTAAAATTTCCAAAATTATATTCTCCTAAAAGTTTTTTAAGCGAATTATTAGTATAACCACAATAATGATGAGACCAAATATTTTTTTGTGTTCCATATAAATATCTTATTGCCAGATTTTCAAGATCTTCTGTATTTGAGTCAATTAGCAATTTTGCCAAACCTTTTGTATCAGGAACACTTATTAAAATTTTTCCACCAGTAATTAAAATACGATTCATGTTTTGTAAAAGTTTACCAACATTATATTGTTGAAAATGTTCTACAACTTGATATATAACAATTTCTTCTACAGAATTATCTTGAAATGGTAAAGGATATTGTATATCATGATTTAAATCTGCTACAGTTAAAAAATTTTTATTAAGTGAAAATAAAAAATCATATTTATAATATTTATCCAAAACTGTCTTATTATTTTCAATTATTTCTTTTGGACAATTATGTATAAGAAAATCTGGATTACAATCTATATTTACATATCCAATTAGATAAACTGGACCACATCCTATATGTATCTTCATTAAAAAAATCTCCTATTAAATAAAATTTAATCTTTTGCTAAGTTCTTCAACTCTTTTATAATAAGTGTGTTTATTTTTAACAACCTCTGCTCCTGCTTTTCCAATTTTTTTAGATATTTCAGGATTTGCTAGACAATAATTAACTAATTGTAAACATTCCTCTGGTGTCTTAAACCATAGAATATTTTCCATATGAGTGAAATATTTTTCCATTCCTGGGATATAATGAGAAACTACTGGCGTACCACTAGCCATAGCTATTAGTTGCCTTGCAGAAAAGTACATTTCTACATTATTAAAATTATTTATACTTATAACTACTTTTGCGCTATTATATACTATATTTTGTTCAAAATATAATAAGTGCCCCTTACAACATTTTAAATTATCAGGCCAATACATACCATATAAAGAAAAAGCATTTCCAATATTTTTTTCAAGAAGATTTATTATTTCTTTTCGTATTAATTCCCCTTTATAAAAATATGTTGGATTATGATTTGCACAAAAAACAACATCATTAATTGTTTTGTCTTTTAAATTTTCATCTAGAGGGTAAAATTTTTCTGGATCATATCCAATTTGCCAATATTCAACATTTTTACATCCAGCATTTCTGTACATCTCTAATTGACCAATGCTACTTATTAACGAAAGATCTACTACTTTGCTTATATCTACAAAATAAGAAATAGCTTCGTTTCTTATATCACCTGTCCAATTTGTTATAAATGCTGAAGGACATATTTGTTTAATATCAGAAATTGTTTGTGGAGAAAATGTATGAGTATCTTGTAATTGCATATGAATCCAATCTGGATTAAAAAACTTTGCTACAGATTTTAATAGTTGACTAGCAGTATCAATTCCTTCATTTCTGTAACATGTATAAAAATCAAAACTACACAAATTAAAACCATTTTTTAAAAAAGCATCTTCCATTCCTGTTTGTCTGATTTCTCTGTTATTTATAGGTAAATATAAAACCCTTTTTGATACTAAATTTTCATTAAAAATTTTTACGTAATTTAAATTAAGATCTACAATTTCAATATCAAAATTGCTAGTACTAATGTCATTTATAATTTTTTTTATAAAGTCAAGACTAACATTTGTTCCATTTGTATTTTTCGATTCTATCCCATTTTCATTTATTGAAAAAATTAAATCACACTGTTCATTTTTTAATAATTTAACAAATGGTAGTTGTTTTACGACAAATTCATATGACTCATTATTTGAAATAAAAAAATAAGCATTTTTATAATAACTGTACATAATTTTTATTAATTTTATAAGTTTTTGTTTATTTTGTATATTATTAATAAATAAAAACATTGGATATTGAGAAGATGATAGAATACCATATCTTTCATTATAAATTATATGAAATTTTTGTCCATAACATTCCTTATTATATTCAGTAATATTTTGTTGTTTAAGCCCATTAAGACAATTTAAATGATCTATATTTAAATTATCTGTGCTCAAAATTTTTCCACCCATACGCAAACACCGTGCATTAAATTCAATATCTTGCCCATATTGAGGATAATCTGTATTCCAATAGTTTAATTTTTTAAGTGTTTCTTTACTTACACAAGCAATAACTGGACACAAAAAGGAACCAATTTTTGGAATCCAATATTTTTCATTTATATTATTTCTATAACTAAATGCCCCAACATCATATAATTTTGAATCTAGCATTAAATTATACATTTTTTCTAAAGAATTATCAATTGGAATAGTATCATCACTTAACCAAGTAACAAATTTACCTCTAACTTGTCTAAAACTTTTGTTGTAAGCTTCTGTTATATTTGTTCTATTTCCACTAAAAATTGGTTTAATATGATTATCAAATTTACTTAAATTATCTAAATATTTAATAGTTCCATCTGTCGATCCTGCATCATTTATAATTATTTCATATGATATTGGACCAATCGAAAGTACTATTGAATTTATAACATTTTTTAATGTTTCTAATCGATTATAAGTACCAAGAACAATACTCATTTTTGGTTCAGTATCTAAAAAATTTAATCTTTTGCTAAGTTCTTCAACTCTTTTATAATAAGTGTGTTTATTTTTAACAACCTCTGCTCCTGCTTTTCCAATTTTTTTAGATATTTCAGGATTTGCTAGACAATAATTAACTAATTGTAAACATTCCTCTGGTGTCTTAAACCATAGAATATTTTCCATATGAGTGAAATATTTTTCCATTCCTGGGATATAATGAGAAACTACTGGCGTACCACTAGCCATAGCTATTAGTTGCCTTGCAGAAAAGTACATTTCTACATTATTAAAATTATTTATACTTATAACTACTTTTGCGCTATTATATACTATATTTTGTTCAAAATATAATAAGTGCCCCTTACAACATTTTAAATTATCAGGCCAATACATACCATATAAAGAAAAAGCATTTCCAATATTTTTTTCAAGAAGATTTATTATTTCTTTTCGTATTAATTCCCCTTTATAAAAATATGTTGGATTATGATTTGCACAAAAAACAACATCATTAATTGTTTTGTCTTTTAAATTTTCATCTAGAGGGTAAAATTTTTCTGGATCATATCCAATTTGCCAATATTCAACATTTTTACATCCAGCATTTCTGTACATCTCTAATTGACCAATGCTACTTATTAACGAAAGATCTACTACTTTGCTTATATCTACAAAATAAGAAATAGCTTCGTTTCTTATATCACCTGTCCAATTTGTTATAAATGCTGAAGGACATATTTGTTTAATATCAGAAATTGTTTGTGGAGAAAATGTATGAGTATCTTGTAATTGCATATGAATCCAATCTGGATTAAAAAACTTTGCTACAGATTTTAATAGTTGACTAGCAGTATCAATTCCTTCATTTCTGTAACATGTATAAAAATCAAAACTACACAAATTAAAACCATTTTTTAAAAAAGCATCTTCCATTCCTGTTTGTCTGATTTCTCTGTTATTTATAGGTAAATATAAAACCCGATGTGAATTAAGGTTTTTATCAAAATACTTAATATATTTTGTATTTTTAGTAATAGTTGTATTTTGTAATGTTGCTATTTCTGTTGTTTTAGAATTTATAGTATTTGGTATTGGCGGCGGCACAATTGGAGAATTAGATGATGAAGAAATGGGAACAAATAAGCTAGGATTTTTTGAATTTTCTACTGCTATTTTTGAAATAAAACAAACTGTATTATTTTCAACCAATTCAACTATAATTTTTCTAATAAATAAAGAACCAGTCCCTCCAGGATTTCTCCAAATCCTAAAAACCATTGGAACTAATTTTGGGAAATCTAAAGTTTTTATATTAAAATTATATAAATACCAGTCTGTACTATCACAACAAAATTTAATTTGAGGGAAATCATAACTTGGGTTTCCATAAATATTACAGTATAAAATTCCATTGCCATTTCTTTTAGCCATTTCAAGTTTAATACAATACGTTACATTTGGCAAAACACTTACTGGAACAAATATTAATGCTTGACTACCACACATTTCTATAAATTTTCCATTAGTGTCTTTTCTTACTCCAAGATTTTTCCCTCTAAAAGAAGGTTGAAAAATTTCCATTTGTTCTATCCTTTAAAACATTAATTTATATAATTTATTTATATCTGTGTTTTTTGCTTGTTCTTCAAAAGAACCTACAATTGCTTTACAATTTATAGAGAAATTATTCCATAGTTTTTCATATCTAAGTTTTGTAATGGAGGCTATATATCCCAAGTAATCATTGTAATTATTTAATAGAAAACCATTAACTCCATCTTTAATTATTTCAGATATTGCGCCAACATTAGAAGCTATAACGGGAGTACCAACACTCATTGCCTCAAGAATAACTAGTGGCATACCTTCCATTATGGATGGAAGCATTAAAACATCAAAAGCGGCATAATATTTTTCAACGTTTGTCTGTTTACCAACAAAGAATATATTTTTTAACGGGGCTGCTATTTGTCGTAAAGCCATTTCTTGAGGACCATTCCCAACAAAAACAAAAGAAATATCAGGCATATTTTTAGCACATTGAAAAATTACAGGAATATTTTTCTCTGGTGAAAGCCTACCAACAAATCCAACAGTAAATCCATCTGGAATTCCATACTGTTTTAAAATCTCTTTAGAGCGTTCTATTTTGAACCTATTCCAATCAATAGGTTGTGGTAGAACAACAACATTTCTGTTACCAAATTTATTTAATTTTTGAGCCATGGTTTGTGAAACGGCAACTATCATTGTAACCATTTTTTCCCTGGTTGCAACTTTAGTCATTGAATCGCTCCAACTTAAGTCGCTATGTACTGTTTCAACAACCCGACATCTCCACCCTTGTGTCCAAGCTAATTTAAGAATTTCATAGACACCAAAGCTATTGTAAAAATGGATTATAGCATAATTCTCTGCTTCCAGGGCACACTTAAGAGACCAAAGTTGTCCATTGTTTGTAAAATCTTCAACATAAGCGCCAACATCGACAAACATTTTTTTAAGTTCTGGTGTTGCATTTAAACAAGCAACATAAGGTTCATAAATATCCTTATCTAATTGTTTAATAACTTCTTTAATCCAAGTTTCGCCGCCACCACATATTTCATAAGGAACAACATAAAGTACTTTTTTTTTAGATTTAATTCTAAAAGACTTTTCTGGAATTGGAAGATCAAGAATCATTTGAGCTGCCGACTCCCAAGAAAATTTTTCAACTGTTTCTTTTGCAGCCATTTTAATCCGCGCCTTCTCTTTGTCTAGATTTTCATAAGCATATCTTAATAGTTCAGTAAAATGTTTTATGCTTGGGTCACCAGTTAAAGCTTTTGTGTTGTATGTCCAATATTGATGAGATGCTGGTGCTTCCATCTCTTTTGTATCAACCAATAATGAATTGTCATCGTTTAAGTATTCGAGTTGTCCACCATAACGAGGAGCTATTACTATATTTCCACAGGCAAGACTTTCAAGACCAGGAAGCCAAAAACACTCAATAGAACTCATATTTACTACTATATCACAGGCAGTATATAGAGAACCTATATTTTCAATAAACGTATCATTTATAACTTCAATTTCTGGTGGGTTTTTATATTGTGAATATAATTTTTCAAGAATTTCTTTAACATCAACCTCAAAAGCCATTTTTGAATTTGGCTTTTTGAAATTAGTTTTAAGCACTAAACAAACATCATCCTTTGATGTAAAAGCGTCCAAGTATCCTTTAAAAACACGATCATATAGTTTTCTACCATGTGGTTGTATAGTGTTACAAAATATTTTAATTTTTTTTTGTGTTTGTAATTTAAAAGGTGGAATATCTGGATTAAAAATAGTAGTATCTACTCCATGTGGAATAATCAACATTTTATCTTTTGGTATTCCATTTTGTTTAAATATTTCATGAGCAAATTTACTAGAAGGCAAAATATAGTCAAGCGCCCTATGATATTCTTGCCAACCTGGAGGAAATACTGAATTATCTAAATTCCAAATTATAGCTCTAGCACGCGACTGCGGATAAAATCTACGAGGAGCTTGATAAAGAATTGTATATGCTAACTCTAGATCATAAAAATTTCTATCCTGAATTTCTGGAAAACGATTTTTTGATGTGGTTATAATAATATTTCTATTTTCATCTAGAAAATCGGCATCAATAAATTCACCTTGTTCATTTATCAAATGACTATGATATCCTGGTAAAAGTAAATGTTTTAAGTTGTCCGGAAAATATTTTAAACTATTTGTTGATTTTATGAAAATTTCATGACCACCAATTTTATCCATTGCTCTAGCTAGTGATTGAGTAACAATTGACCAAGAATGAAGTTGTCCAACCATTCCATGCCATCTTATACGCATATATCTTTCCTCTTATCTTTTTGTTATAATTACTTTTTCATTTTCATCAACAACAATACGATCTTTATAAGCTTTATAAAGATCAGCTATTATTTCTCTTACTACTCCTGTAACTGTTTTATAATTTTCTTTCGAATATCCAATTAGAAAATCAAAGAGTTCTCTTTCTAATCTTATATTAATCTGTTTCCTTTCTATATTTTTTGATAATTTATCCATTTTACCTACTTGTAGTAATTAAAAAATTTATTTATTCACACTGAAAAACCCAATCAACTTGCTGCCGAGCAGTTCACACCTGTATATAATTTATATCTAAATGAATACTTATTGATAGATTTTTAATTTAAAAAATTGTTAGTATTTTATACAAAATCTATATACCCAAAAGAGATCGCATTTGATCTTTAGTAACAACCCCAGTTTGATTGCTAAACCCAGCATGTTTTAGATATACAGTTACTAAAATTTTAGTAGAAAGTGCGGGTATTAAATTTCCATGTAAATCATCGTACAAATCATCCATATATAACATTAATAAAGAAGTAGAAGGATCATAATAAAGTCCAACCAAATCCTTAATTGTCCCACCGATTGCTACGTCGTACTCATTAGTAATTGATTGCAAAGCTGCTGTTATTTTAACCCTATTTTTGCCAAAATCTAAAATTTGTACATATGAGCCGTCAGCATATTTCATAGCAGGAAATTTGGTAGAAGTTAATCCATCAGAAGATTCCGCAACAAAATTATCAAATAATAATATTCCTCTATATCCATCAAGAAAAGTTGGGTTTCCATAAGAATCCGTAACTGGGATATCAAGAGATAAGTGGTTAATTTCAAGATCTACAGAATAAAAAGTTTCATCTGGATTTAAAATAAATCCCTCTAACAATAAATTCCCAGGAATAAAGAAATTGTTTAATCCACTAGGATATTCTGTGGAAACTGGTTTTGTATACGTAGTTGCGAGCAACCTTCTTAAGTCAATTGTTGCTAATAAATCTGGAATCCAGGTAGCAAAATAATCAATTTCCCACGGGATACAATTTACTATTGGTGTTATAAATGATGTACAACAAGAATCAGGTATATCCGCAACAGCCACCAAAGGATTTAACAAATTTTCAACTTGAAGCTCTGTTCTAGAAAAAGTTGAACCAACAGGAAACGTTGTTACAGCTCTATTTATGTAATCTTCAATCAAATCTCTATCGTTAATGTCTACATCACCATCTCCATCTACATCTGCTCGCAAAAATTCGAGAATATTAAGATAGCCATCTATTACTAATTGCTGAACATAACCATCACTCATACTTAATGGTACATAACTAGGCCACCTTGAAAGCCAGCCGTCAACAATAGATAAATCTGTGAGATTTATTTCTCCATCACCGTTAACATCACCGTATGCATCATTAAAATGCGTTTGTTTTATAATTCTGAATTCACAATCGCTGCCACCACAGGATGTGCTTGGATATAATATTGAACCAACAAGATTGTTTTGTAAGATATCTGCATCTGGTAATAAAATATTAAAGATATTTCCATTTGCTAAGCCTGGCAAACAAGTCTCTCCAGAAATTGTAGAAGGATTTCCTCTTGGATTTTCATCTCTTACTGAGGCTAATAATACTGGGTCCGGAGTTGTTTCTACTAAGACCGAGAGAGCAGCGGAATTTATTAAAGAGATATCCGGTACAGGCGTTACTCTTGAATAAATATCATCCCCAGTTCGCTGATCTTGTTCTGGATCTGAAAATTCCTCGGAAGTTTCTAATAATACATAATTATATGCATCATATGTTACTGTATAAAATGGAAGTTCATCAAGTATATACGGAACTTCGGTGTTTGTATTATCCGGAGCTATTCTTGGAATTTGAACACCTATACCATTATCATAAGCAATACCATCTGATACTTTTATATAGTCTCCATAAATTGCAAACCACATATCACTTTCTGTAATATTTACCCATTGTGTACCATCATATATAACCATATAGCTATTATCTATTCTATCAGAAGCCTCTTCAAATAAAAGAGTCCCATATGTCGCTGCGCCCGCTCTACCAATTGTAAATACATAATATTTACCAACTTCTATATTAGAACGGATTGGATCTGAGACATTAGAGCCAGTAAAAACAAAATCTATAATTTGTGGTACACCGTTTAAAACAACTCCCTGATATTTTAGGTCATCATCACTTAGCGCTATTTGACCAATAATTGTTGGATCGGGATCAAAATCAATAGTGTTGTCGGGTGTTGGAGTAACCGGACATTCAACCTCTGTTTGAAGTTTGTGGAGTGTTAAGATTATATCTCCTCTCCATTCATAACCGTCCTCTCCAGGAAGATGAGATGAATTATATTTTACTGAAGCTAATATAGAAATTTTTTGTATATTAGCGCCACTAGCTAAGAATTTTTGACCTATACGTGTCGTAACATCATTAGAGGGAATTTCTCTTTGGGCCTCAGACGACATTCCTATATTAAGATCCGCCAAAGATTTTGTTGGACCAATCGCATTTTGTAGCATTTCCACAACAGTGGTTGTGTATGAAGATGGAGAAAAATCGCTCCAGAACATACTTGGTTGTGCAACTTGAGCAGCGATTATTGGGTCTGCAGAAATTTCCATTGCCACGGCTTCTCTCACAACACAACGACCAATTAAGTTATAACCATCTATTTCAGCAGCATATTTTCTATTATTTGTAAGGCTGCCAGCAAAATTATTGAATAGTATGGCTCTTATATTTTTATATCTGCCTCGTGTTATCTGAGTACCATTTGTATTAAAAATTAAATCATCATGAATAAGTGCGTCACCAAATTCATCACCCATAATGCTAACCTTAATATGTGCGGCGCCATCCAATCTAGCGCCCGTTATTTGTATGGCAAGATTTACTCCATTTATAGTATCAGATACCTCAACCAGATCGGAGCCAACATAAACATTTTGACCATCAAAACTATATGAATCTAATAAAGATTGTTGTAACGAATTTAGACTATTTGTATCAAAAATAACAGGAGGATATGGAAATTCATCCAATACACCGCTTCCAAAAAAGTTATTTTCGTTAGCCGCATCTATCCCAACATTTCTAGTTTGTTCGTCGGTAAGGTCAGTTTCTGTAATCTGCTCTCCATCAAAAAAATTACAATTTTTAAGATTTACAGGAAGTAATCTACTAGTCATTTTTTAATCTCCCACCTATATGATAGAGATTTTATTGGCGATTCGCCAATAATCTCTAATAAATTAATTAAGCTTTTCTGTGGAAAATATATTCTAAAAATAACTTTTCCACTAGGATTTTTTCTTGGGCAGGCTTTTGTTTTTAACCCAAATGTATTATTTAATAAGTTTGATAAAAATATCACCTCATTCTCAGTAAAACAGTCAGTACACAAAGAGCCACTACGTATATTAATAGAGCCATCACCCAGCCACCAATGAAGAACAGTATTTGGAGTCAACTTTAGAGCTTGGGGGACAGTTTTTATTCCATTAATATACCAAACATTATATATTTCTTTAAACTCAATGGAACATTTGGTTCCAAAAGCAAATCTTGTATATATTTTGTTTGTTCGAGAGTCGCATTGTTGAACTTTTTTAATTCCACCATTAGATAAGGGAATAGAAAATTTTTCAAAACAGGAAGAAAGCCACTCCATGTATTCAAGATGTTTACTAGTAAACTTACAAGCAGCCTGATATTTGCTTGAATACATTCCACCATCTCCCAATAATTCTCCCTCAATTCTTTCTAAAAGCTCCTCTGGAATTTCAATATGTTTTTCTCTTGATAATCTTTTTGATTCTTCGCGATCCCGAATCATAATGTTGTTTTTAAGTAATATGTTTTTTACAGTAGCGTGAGCCAAATGAAAGTTTTTTACTAAAAAGTTCATCGATTTCCCACCTAAATAACAGTTAATAAGATCTTTCATTAATCTCTCCTCTATTTTGTAAAGCTTACAAATGCTCTGGTGTGTGCTGGTTTTAGTTTCTCAATAAGACTTGTTAGCAATTCGTGCGCCAAATCAGTATCGATCAAACCAAAAGTATCTATCACTTCTACATAAAAATCAAATATACCAGTAGCCATATTTCTAACAGTAGCAAGATACTCTACCTTTTCTTGCGGTGTATCAAAATCCAATAATAACCTCGTTAAAGCATCACTTACAACTGGCTGCGCTGTATTCACGTTGCTAGTATATAAAATATCTTTTCCAATAAGTTGTCCTGGCCCACTACCACCCAAGTAAACTATTTGTCTCATTTCACTAGAAAATCTTAGATTATCCACTCTAGCCATGGCGGGGAATTGACCTGTAAAATCTGCGCCAATATTTATTATGTTAAACAAATCAGTTAAATTAATATCAGCTAAAATGTTTCTGGCTGCGATTGTTCCAGCCGTTGCCGAACCCCAAACTGTAGGGGATCCGTATAGATGGCCTGCACCATATTTTAGCCCGGTGCCGTATCTAATAATACCAGCCTCAGTACCATCAACCATTAAAACAAGGCGGTCCTGATTATCTATATTATTGAGACTCCAACCAACAAAAACTCTATGCCAAGAGTTTTTCTTCCAATATATTGGAGCCCGTATTTGATAATCTACTCCAGAAGCTGTAACTAAGAGGTTGAACGCGCCGAATTCATCTTTATATAAACTAAATCTGTCTCCTTGGCTTGTAATTGGTACATATGTAACGATTACTTCTTGTATGTTTTTTGGTAAAGTTTGTCCAAGCCTTATTATATATCCATCATTGGAAAGTGTTCCACCAGTAAAATAGTTTTTAGAACTTCCAGAAACAGTTACCGAATCGATTGTTCTAGCTCTTACAGAAAGCCTTATTAACAAGTTTGATATAATGCCACTCTGAGCTACAGTGGTCGCTCTTCCTACAGTTATTTGTTGAGCAGGTGTTAAATCCACAAAATATCTTTTTGTTGGGTCATTATATGTATCTAAAATCGGGCTCACCCAAAACTCAATAGTCCCACTATTATTATTAAATATTGATTTATTATCAACTTTTAGGGGCTGTTTTTTATTAAAAATCGCTGATTGTTTGAAATTAGCATTAACACTGTTTTCACTTTGATTGTAAACTGGAGAATAGCTTGAATAAAAACTTGCGCTATTTGTTACATTATTATCAAAATGAAACAGCCCAAGCGTTTGTATTGTTGAGCTTAATTCTCTTACAATTAAATTATCAGTTGTAATAGAACGACCTGAACTTGGTACAGGCGAACCTTTGCCAGTATCAACCGACATCTCATCAAGAATTCTCATTTCATCAATAACCGCATTTGCTTGATGTTCAGCTCTAAAATCTGAACCCACAAAAAAAAGTTTGGGGGTTTCTGGCCAAGGAACAGTAAGATATGTTGGGAAATCAACTTCATACCAACAACTACCTAATAAGAAAGGTTGGCCACCCGATCTTGCAATTTCTAAGGTTATTAGACCGTTTGCAAATCCGCTATCTCCATATGAAGTTGCGAGCATTTTCCAACTTACGTTTGAATAAGATGCTGACCAACTTACAGAGCCACCACCATAAGTTTCTAACACTATAGTATTAGAATCTTTAACTTTTCCACTTGGATCTAATAAGACATCCTGGATTTTGTAGACATTAGCAATAGCCGAAGGAGAAGTAATGTTTATTATTTTTCCAATATCTTCAACTCCAAATCTAGAATATCCGTCTATTAATTTATTATCTCCAGAAACAACTACACCATTTATTCCAGCCTGTTGTTGAACAGAAAGGAAAATTTGTGCATAGTTTCCATTATTTTCTTGCCAGTTTAGTGGATGTGTTTCACGAATTTCAATTGCTCCAGCGGGTTTAGTCGGATCCATCGGCGAAACTGATACAAAAATATCTGTAATTGTGGTAAAAAACTTTTCTGTCGTTTGAGTTCCTGGTGCTGTCCAAGTTAAAACCTCATTATCATAGCCATCCGCAGTTATTCCATCAATTATAACATTGTTAAGACCAGCCCAATCAATGTTGTTTCCATATAAAGTGGCGGAAATCTTTCTTCCAGTTACTCTATTTGATGGTTGACAAAAGTTAGCTATATTTACATATATAACTGGAATCATGTGCCCACCAACAAGAGTGGCTATTAATGAAAAAACTGTTGGATCTATTAGCATTCGTTTTACAATAATTTTAGTAACATTTATTTTGCTAATATCTGTAGGCTGTGGCATAATTGTGTTTAAAACGTTTGTTTTTAAATTTGGCCACACAAATACATATTGTCTGCAGCGACTTTGCATTAGTCCGTAGGATTTTAATAATACACTATCATTTATAGCAATCCCATCATATACATTTACATATTCAACATATCCATCATTGGAAAACCCATATTGAGGGGTTAAAGAACCTGGGGCATATAATTCGGTTTCTATGTTATAACCGTCTCCCGAAAAAACGCGGACGTGTTCTACATCATTGTCACTCAATGTTGTAAGTTGAAGTGGATTCACTGAAAATCTTACATTACTAAGAGAAAGAACGGCATTATAGTCCGCGCCAAGTCCCGTTTGTAATGTTAAGTAGTTTTCTCCCAATGTTTTTACAAAAACATAAGGATACGTTTGTGTATTAGTCCCATCTTCTGTATCATCCAGAATTTCGAACTTATCACCTATTGAAACTCCAGATGTAGCAAAAGTAGAACCTACAGAAACAACCAGATTAGAACCAGCTGTTGTTTGAAGATCGAAACCACCAATAGTTGGAGCGATAGCGGTCATAGCAAGCACTTCTGTGCTTGAATCTAAAAACAATGCATCTTGTGGGGGTTCAAAATATCCACGGTATCTATAATTATTAGGAATTTCAGCGCCATCCACAAACAAATGAAGCTCATCTCGTTGCTCTATGGTTCCAATTTTCCAAGAGCAGGCTATATGATGTGTTTCAAGTTTTTGCCAATTATGCAAATTGGCACTTAACATTTTAATACGATTATTACCATCATAAACTCTGAATCTTAAAAATCCTTTACCATCTTTATATAAAGACATTCGGCAATAGTTTTCACGCACTCCCGTATCGAAGAAATAGTGTGGATTATCTGAAGAAAAGTCAATACCATCAAAACCACCACGTATTCCTAATCCATAATTATCGTAGGCGTCATAATTATTATTAATCGCGTCATAAGCATCTAAAATAAAAGAAAATTTTATCTTTGTATCTGATGAGGTTATTTTATCTGTAAATTCATTTATATCATAATAACCATCGATAAAACTATAACCATCATATCCATCTGCTGTCGCTCCCCTAGAGACATCATAAAATTCTCCACCAGTTGATATTGTACCAGTAAAAGTTCTAAGTTCTATTCCAACTGGTGCTCTAACACGGCAACGCCACTTTTTGGCCCCAATATCATACCAAATAAAATATCCAGTTTCAGTATGGATTGTGCTTGGTTTCCCCAAGGTTTTCGTGTCAGTTATGCTTAAACTAAATGGAATTTCTGTTGGATTTTCATTATTACTACCAATAAAGATTTTATCTGTTCTATAATATCCATCAAATTTTAAATCAAAAGTAAGCAGTGCGTCATTTTCTATACCAGACCAATTTGGTACTACAAATGCTTCCCAAGTTCCTTCATTAAATCTTACATTTGATGTTGCAGGAATAATTGCTGTTTGGCCATCATTACTAAGAAGGAGGCCATCTCCAAATTTTCCAGGAGCATAAGTTGGTAATTCCTCATTAGAATTTGCTCCAAGTTTCATTTTTTCTAGGTGAATAAAATCTCTACCCAAAATCCATTCCAAAAATATCGTTTCGGTAATCTTTGGATCGATCTGAGTTAGAGCACTAACTAAATCTTTAATTGAAGGAATGGTCGGTCCTTTCGGAAAAGACTGTAAAGAACCCTCAACCATATGTCTGTAAGTTTCTCTGTCAAGTTCGTCAGGAATAGTTGAAAGCTCATCAATACCAGTCAAAATACCAAAATTATCGCGCAGAGAGTTTCTCAGCGCCCCATAACGATAACTTACATAGTAAGTTTCACCAGCTTCTAGGGTATCAGAAATACTCCAATCAAGTATATTATCCCCATATTCGTAACTAATTAATATTTCATCTGTAGTGTAAGCATAATCAATAAAAACATCGCCCACGCTATAGTTAACTAATACAGCAGCCCCATCTCTTAGTTTAGCACGATATGTTGCTGTTACTGTACGGCCTGCTGCAAAACTAGCCCCAGTTGGAAGATAAATTCTATTGGTTGTGGCATCTATATATCCATCGCTACCATATGAAAAATAGTTGATGCCGCTATTTATATCTATTGCGCTTATAGCTGATTTTAATTCAGCATATCCGCTTGTTACAAGAGTAGAAATTCTTTGAGCACTAAAATAAACTCTAGTACCAGAAGTCTCTATTAGCAAGCCATAACCATCGTTATTATCTGCTATAAGAACACCAGTAGCATCTAGTGTAGCTGTATCTAGTGTCGATGATGAAACTACTGCGCCTACACCAAAGTCTATAGGATTTGAACGAGTCTGTAAATCTGTAATCTGAAAAACATGATATAATCTAAAGATATCATAATTAACTTCAATAGTTCCGCTACTTACTTGGATTGGTTGTAATGTTGTATTTCCATACGAATCAGTTACACTAATCTCCCTTTCTCCAGCAATATCTAGATCCGTTACGGCAATAGTTGTATCAGAAATTTCACCAATAGAATAGGTTTTAGAAATCTGGCCAACTTTTGGACTCCTGAAAATGTCTGTAGCGCGGATTATATGTTTATTTCTGGTTTTAAATGTTGTTTTTTTATAAGTTGCATCTCCAATTTCTGTATCTGCTGTATCTAACTGAGCCAAATACACAATACCCGTATCATAATCAACTACATAGTCACCAATTTGTTCAAGTCTAGATAAATTAGTAGCTAGAGTATCTGTTGGATCAAAGAAAAATTCGCGAATAAATCTAGTTGTATCTGAAAACGTTAGAGAGCTGTTAAAACTAGCCCCTATAAAAGAGCCGGTCGCAGAACCAATCTCACTATTAAGTAATTCAATTTTAAAAGCAACAAAAGATTTGCCAGTAATACTAATATGATCTACAATAACCAATTGAGATTGGATAACATCCTCAAAATTGGCTGCTTCTCGACTAACCTCAACAACATTTGGGGGTGTTGTTGCACTGAAATAAACCTCATTATTTGTAATTCTCGTTGGAGTATATAATTCTCCAGTCGTCTCATTAAAAATTCTAAAAACCTCATTTACTGGATATTTTTTTGTATAGAGACCTATATTCTCAATAAGACGATTTTCTACGCGTTCATTTATTTCTTCAATGTGAGAGTTAAAGTTAAAATCTGTACCATCTGCGTATGTATCCTCATATTCAAATTTTACTAAAGCTGGGCTATACCTTAAATCTCTATCTGGTATGGAAGCGACTTCGTTTAAATCAGTATAAAAAATATAATCTAGCCCATTTTGATAAGTTTTAAGATATGAATAGTTTGCTACAGGTGGTATTACTGTAGTGCCATCGGTACCAGTTCCATCAACACCAAAAACAAAAACCCTGCCGGTACTATAATCTACCATAAATTGCCCTGGCAAGCTTGGCAAGCTGTATTGGTTAAAAGATAGTTCTGAAGTAAAAGCCGGATGTTTAACTGTTGGATCAAAATTTTGCTGAGGATTTAACCACACAATACCATTTTTTGTAGGTATATTTCCATTTTGATCTACTATTGGTGCATGGTTTAAGAAAAATGTTGTTGCAACAGCCGGCACTGATTCGCGAATTATATTTACAACCCTAGTAATATCCAAACTTTCTGGTTCAACAATTCTTCCTTCCTTTTTATAATAGTAAGTAATTATAAATGAATCTGTTCCTTGTGGAAATGGAAATGTGGGTCCAACAGCCGCATCATTCAATATAATCTGATTGTTATTTAAATCTAGTGCTGGATATGCATTATCTGGATCATATTTATAATTTTTAATACCGTAACGATATTGATTTATATCATAAGTGTATTGTACAAAATCTCTTACCAAAATCACTGAATTTACAATAATAACAGAGCCCTTTGCTAAAGATACTGTTAAACCAATAAAACCATTACCAATGGTACTAGTATTAGAAACAATCTCTCCAGAAACTAATTCTTGCTGTAAACTAATAGGAGCCGCAGGAAAACTATCATAAGTTATAGTTTTTTCTTCAATATTACCAGTTATTGTAGAACCTACTCTTAATATTTGAAAAGCGCCTTCATTAGCAAAACGATCAAATGGACCAGTGCCTCGTGTCATTTCTTCATCATCGATTTCTATTGAAACGTAACCAGCACTTTTAACCTCTCCAACAATATTAGAAGACTTTTCTATTTCTTTTGCGCTTGCACTTACAGTATTAAAAATAACAGAACCAGAATCTTTATTATATATATCTGGTATATTATTAAAAATATCATCTCGTACTGTGCTTTCTTCTATCTCTCCAACAAAAAAAACAACATTAGAGGTTCCATCTTCAATAAATTGTTCGCCACGAGCACCAGCAAGATTAGTTAGTGTTAATTGATAATAGGCACCAGATATCATTGGCCTTACATTAATAATTAATATATTACTGGATACAGAAACAGAAGTTACAATCAAATCCGGAATTCCACTATAAGCTCCTTTAATAGATATACTATCAGTAGAAACCGATGGATCTAGATTTGTTGTAAAATCAACTTCAAGTTGAGAACTGCTTTTTATTTTAAGCCTAACAATTCTAATATTTGCCATATTAACGTTCCTCTGTACTTACAGTTACTATTCCAGGGGCTATATATTCATTCTTCTGGGCAACTATACTAAGTTTTGTACCAAGAACTCCAGTTTTATTAAATCTAGTGATTCTCACTCTATCTACTCCTTGGACATTATACACGCTATCAATAATGTCTGAGGAATCAATTGTTGTTCCTAATGCGGTCGCAGTAAGTGCCGAAGTTATATTATCAGAAACATCCTGTTTTACCGTACTTTTCTGATCCTTATAAGCATTAGATACAATAATTACTGCAGAAACATCCACTTCAATCTTACTGGCTGCCTTTTCCAGAACATCTGCAGTTATTGGTCTCTTTTGCTCTACCGCAGTAGTTGCGTCTACAATTAATTTATTATATTCATAGTTTATTGTAATTCTTTCATTATCTTTAGGAGCTTTATAAATATAACTAGTTAAATATGTTTCGTTTATTGTTGGCTGATTTAAAGTGTCAATTTGGACTGACCCAATAATGGTGCCACCAGAATCTTGTAAACCAGAAATTCTATTTATTGATGATATATAACCAAATCGTTTATTAGTTATCGCCTTACCACTTCTCGAGAAATATAAATCTTCATAATCATTTGGTTTAGCATAATAGAAAGTTACTAATAGTTTTGTTCCTGTTACTATAGTTGAACTATTATTATATGTTGTCGAGGCTAATCTCACTCCAGTCATCGAGATATTTGAATTTTCAATTGAGTGTGCTATGTCCCACCTTGTATCTCTGATTGCATAATTTGTTAAATCGTACTCAAAATCTGTTGATGAGATAGCTCCGCTAATATTTGTGGTCACTTTATCAATTTTAGTAACCCTTACAACATAAATGTTTGGAATACTAGATGTACCCTCTGCTGATTTTATTAGACCATACAAATCTATTGTATTATCTGCGGTAGCAGTAAGAATTCCTGTTACTTTATTTATTGTAGTTCCTACAATTCTAATAGAACCCCCTGTTGTAGGAATGTTTGAGAGAGTAACAACTAAATTAGAGGGCGATCTTCTTTGGTTAGCGGTAATAACTGTTCCAGAAAAACTATTAAGTGCCGGCTGATATCCATCAACATCCACAAATGAATTAAAGCCATCTCCGGAAATTGGAAAATTAGCTATCTGAGTTGAAGTTGGAATAACGTTTGAAATATTTGCTACATAATTAACTCTTACAAATGTACCAGAAGTAACAATTGTATTTGGAAGAATATAAATATCGTTATTTACAAAAAGCCCACTATCGTATCCATCAACTTCAGCAATATTATTTAGGTTATAAATAACCGATACTATGTCGCCCGCTCTTGCTAATGTATCAGTTGGTAATGTAATAACCCTATATGAGAATTTTCCATCATTTTCTTTGGTGTTATATACTTCAGGCTCACCAGTTAAGGAGGCATCTTTTATACTATATACATTAGAAACAGAATCTGTTGTAGTAATTGTTTTATCAATAGCAACAACTAATGTTTCCGATTTAAAAATATTAACAGAAAGTATGCGACTTATTGGATATAAAGTTTTAACCATTAAGTTACCATAAGAATCCAAAATTGCTTGAGATATTTCATCTCTTATATAGTTTGAATAGCCCCACTCTACAGAATCTTGAGTTGAATCCAAAGGATCTCTTGGATTTAAATTATCAAAATCTACATATTTATCATATGGAAAAACCCAAGTATAATCTACTTGTAGAATATCACTTACTGTTGGTAAAGTACTTCCACTAATCTTGATCCTGCCTGTTGTATTAAGATTACCAGTCCCATCTGGGTTTTGGTCTAATATGATATATCTTTCTCCAGTGGTTAAATTAAAAATGCGGCTTACGGTTCTAACTGGCTTGTGTTTGGTGGTTATGTATGACCTAGAAGAATTTTGAACAGACGAGTTTTCATTAGTAATTTGAATATCTTGTGTAATCCCAGTTAATTCTGATATTTCAGTATAGGCTAAAGAATCAACTGAATTAAATTGACCTTTAGTACTAGATTCATCAGATAGATCAATATAGCTAGATGTCCATGCAAACTTGTCTAATCCAAAAGAACTTCCACCAGCACTGCCAGTATCTTTAATTAGTTTATAATTTCCTTTATATTGTCCGGTTGTTGTGTCTAAATATTGTTCTACAAAATTAGTTCCAGATAGGCTTCCACTTACTGATGTAATTTTAGAAACTGGTTGATTTGGAATTGCAGCGCCTTCTGACAAAGTTGCAACCCTACGAGAATTAAGTGTTAAACTAGTACTTGCTGTAAGATTGCTTTGTCCTAGAACAAAATTATTGGCAGGGTCTGATGCATCTCCTGTTCCACTTTGATCGTAATATACAAAACTATCTGTCGCGGGTTGTAAATTTTCACCCATAACATAGATATCTATTCTACCACCAGTTCCAGGTTTTGAGACTATGGTGTTTCCATAACTATCAACTGTTGTAACCGTTCCATCTCTAGTCATTAGTGGGTCGCCAGGTTCAATTACAAGAGCGTCTATTGCATCTGCAAGATTCAAAATAATACTTCTATAACATAAGGCCGTGCCAATATTTGCACTTGAAAATGTAGCTAGAATTCGTGCTCTAAAAGCAACATCATCTTCTAAGTTTGTACCACCAGTAAAAGGAGAAACATTTGTAACATTACTTACTCCAGAAATATTTTGGCTTACTATTGAGTATGACGAAATGTTTCCAACACTACCAGTGCTCTGAGTTTGTACAGACACCTCAATAGCAAAAGTATCAGTGATGCCAGCAGTATTAAGTTGTTGTCTTAATCTAGTTGCCGTGGCTCTCAAAGAGTTTGCTTGTGATGTCGTTACTGTTGTACTTGATACTGTTAAAAATGGTATTCCATTTCTTGTTCTAACAATAGAATTTTGTGGAATTGGAACATCTGAGCTGAGTGATTTAAAAGTAAGAACCACATTACCATAAGCTTTGGTTCCGGTTTGTCTAGAAATACCATAATTTGAGCCATAATTAGTAAGATCTTGGCCCGTCAAATTTGCCACAGATTGCATAGCCGCAACATTTTTAATTGCATCGTATATGATTGAAACTTGTTGAGCTTGAGCGTCAACAAATAAATCGCGAGCCACTGATGCAGGTTTTGTATCCAAGCTTGGTTGAGTCAATCGTAGATAGTTTAATATATCTAGAACTATATTATTAAAGCTTTTATAAGTTACCATTTTTAGAAAAACTCCTATAATGTTAAAGAGAATGTTTCTTCAACAACATTAAGCTTGCGCGTAAGTACGCTTACAGTAATGTCATACTGTCTTGGATCAATATTACTTCTTAACACAGTAACATTTCTAATGGCAGCAATCATCTCGCCTGCTGAAACATACTGGGTTCTTGCTTGAGCATTTTGTAATGAAATTAATTGAGATAAAGTATTTTGAATAGAGCGTTCTGCCTCAGATGTAACAAAATCATTATCTAAAACCTGACCAATTAGATTTAACGACAAAGAGCTTCCATACCATGAAAAAAATTTATTATCACCTGTTGTAGTTAGCAATGCCTTTATAATATCTTGAATAAGTTTTTGATTATCTCTAACAGTTTGAATCGAACCGTCAGGATTTATCTTAAGATCATTATTTTCAATTCGCAGATCGAATGACATTATAATTCTTCTCCCAATGCTGTAATTTCTTGACCAGCTTTAACTTCTTCTTGCTCTGTTGTTATGATGTTTTTACTTGATCATTATAATAATTTAAAGACTTTGTTACAGATCTTACATTTTTTGCATCCTTTGCCCTCGCCGACCGGTCTGAATTTGTTTTGATATAAGTATTTAGTAAATCAAAAATCCAAGTTACTGTTTTTTCTAAACTATCAACAGCTCCTTTGGCAGTATCTAAACCATCTATTAAGTTTAAAGACTCAAGAGCCGCAGCAAGCACCTTATCTTTTTTCATTTCATCTATTGTGTCTCTATCTAACAAAGAAACCAACTCTTGTTTACTTATTGTAAATAATGCTATTATAATAGAAACAATATCTATTACTGAAAGCCCTGTAAATTCCCCGGTCATCATCTCTAATTCTAATCTAAGAGCTTCCATTCTTTGATTTGTTTTTTGAATTTGGTCCTCAATTTTTTTAATTTTATCTTGAGTATCATCAATATCAGGAGTTAATAATTTTATAAATGCTATTACAAGATTCATAAAAACAGTATTTTTGGTCATATTTTTAGCGTTTGTATCACTACCAAGAATTGTATCATCACTTGGCAAAAGCATTTGTATTGCTTGGTCTTTTGCTAGTTTTTTTTGTAAAGCTTGTATTTGTTGAGCAAATTCTGATTCTGGATTTAATATAATTTCAGCCGAGGTAGTTCTTTTTCCAAAGGGACTATTTTGAGCTGACGTTGTTCTTACAGATATTGTACATTTTATTTTTTGATATAATAGCTCTTGGTTTTTAAGTAACTCGTTCCATTTTTTTGCGAGTTGCGGCAAAGATGAAAGAAGACGCCTCAAAATAAGATTCTCTAACATTCCGCCGGAATCTACCGATGAAAGAACGCTATTAGTTTCAGCAGATATTGATGCAAACGCTTTATCTCCTATATCTTTTTGTATAGCTTTTTTAATATCATCTGCTTTAGCTTTTCCGGCAGAATTCTCTGCATTAGCTGCCGTTACTAGTCGTATTCTTATTACAGTCTCAATAAAAGATTTTGGTAATTTTGTCTGGCTATCAGGCATCTGATCTTTAGTATATTGTAAAAATGGCCGAGCAGTTTCATTTTTTACTGGAGTTACTTTTATATAAGATGTAACCAAAGGAAATATTTTTTTAAAAACTTTCCTACAACCAGCTGGCGCTTTTTTTGAATCCTTATAGTTTAAAAGAGCGCCATTTGGTCCCACAATACCTTCAACATTTGGAGCCAGAGGAATGGCATATCTCATAGCTTGCGTCATTGCGTCGTCCATTTCCTGAGTTCCGACTTTATTCTCTCTATCTAACAAAGTAGATTCTCTTTTTGCTAAAGAAAAAGAAAGATCATCATCTTTTTCGGTATTCTGTAAAATGTATTGAGAAAATTTATTACCATAATAACCTGGTGTTAAATTTCTTTCACCTGATAAATTGCCACTTGGTTTCGATTTATTATTTTTGTTGCGCTTCTCAATACTTACAAACATTGGTAGCCCAATTAATCTAAAAAACGCATTAACTCTTGATTCAATTGGTTTATGTTCTTTTTGGCTAGTATCATTATCAGCTTGGTCAAACTCATACGAACGAATTTGATCTACTTCGCCAAGAATTTTCTTTGCGAAATCAATGATGTCAAAATCGGCCACGCTCTGAAAATCATTAGCCATTATGATCTCCCAACCCCAAGAGGCTCGTTAGAACCTTCAGTACGAACTTGATAATCGCTTGGCTCAACAAATTGAACATAAACATATCTTGGTTGCAGACTATAACCATCGAAATATGCTACGTCATAACCATCTATGGTTGCTCCAATCTGAGAAGTTATTGGTACGAAACTATTTAAAGTAGCGCCAAAAATTCCAGTAGAAATTCCATATTCATCAAGAATTTCCATAGTAGAAGAAAGTTCTCCAGAAGAAGCAGATATTTCTACATCAATAGTTCCGGGTGGCAATCCTAAAGTAAGTACTGCGCCATTTTTATCTAAAGGTATTACATTTATAGTCGCATCATGTCCAATCATTTGAATTGGGGGCTCAGTAGCTAGAATACTATTTTCTAAATCTAAAACCTTATCAATTAGTTTCTTCAAATAATCAACCATATCATTTTTAAAATTATTGAGTGAGTCGGCAACACAAGATTGAAGACCAACTATATTTGTTGCCATAGAACTATAATTATCAAGGACCCAATCCGAAGTAATATTTAACGGAGCGACAGCTGTTAAGCATCCATTTAAATCAGAAATAAGCTTATCCAAATCAGGAAGTTCTGGTAGAACTGTATCTTTAAGTTGTGGGAATCTATTTTCTACGCCAGCCACAGTTGCTCTAACTGCAGGATGGCAACCAATTCCTATCAAATTATGTCTTATTAATTCTTCATGATTAATATCTAATAAATACTTTTTATTAGAGCCAAGTTGTGGAGCCATACACCATTTGATATCGCTAAAATTTGTACCATAAGACCAAGTAAGGGTTCCGGTTTTCTCTAATAATGAGCTATAACCATCATAGATGCCTTTAATAAGCCAAGTTCCATTATTATTAGCCGCCTCGGTTGCTCCTCTTCTATCCTGCAAAACAATATACCTTGTATTTTCATAAGTAGAAACAAATGCATCCCTACTTGTACAAAATCTAGCACATGTCGTTGGCAATGGTGCACCATACATGTCAACATTTGATAAATAACCATCAGTAATGTAACTTGATTCAGTTAGAAGTAGAATTGCTGAACCACCAGAATCAACACCCGACATAGCAAAATCTGTATTTTCAACAGTAAGAACATATGGCAGTTTATCTTTATCTGTAACACTAACATAATTAAAACCGGCAGGGAAAAAATCTCTGATTGATTTAAGATCATTTACAAGGGATGGCGCACTAAAATAAATTAATGGAATTTCATAAGTATAATATACATTAAGAATTCCATCTGAACCACTAATTGTTGTTGAATTCTTTATAATTGGTGGGCAATTTTCATCATTACAACAAGCATCACTTCCTCTACAAGGAATTCCTATACCTAAATTAAGAAGGGTCTTAATCATCTCCCAAAGAGCACCCAAAGTGGCTAATATGCCCAATATATTTTGTAATTCTTTAAATAAAGATGTAATTTTAAAAGCAATGGCTAATTGTGCGTCCTGATTATTACTAGCAAAAGCATTAATTAACATTTGTATATTCTTTATTATATCATTGATGAGTGGAACTATTACCGTAAGTATGTATTCAATTATAGCTAATATTATTTTAATCAGACATATAATAATTGCAGGAATTGTTAACTGTGGAAATATCGAAATAAAATCTGGTAAACAAGTACCAAATAGTTTAATAATAGCGGCAATCACGGAAAATGGATTTACTAGTGCGCAAAGGACTTCAATAATACAACTAATCATCCTTATTACAACAGTAATCATTCCATATGCAGACGTAAAACCTGAAAGTAAGCGAGCTTGCTCCGAAATAACATCGCCTAAATTTTTAGTTGCACTCGGTAATGGAGAGGGCTTGATTATAGCACCAGCTGGACACGTACATTTTAATTTATTAACGTATTCCGAATAAGTAGTCGGAATCATACCCTTCTGGGGAAACAAGTTAATTGGTTTTACTTGGGGAGCACTCATTCTACCACCTGTAAATTATATTTATTATTTTTACTTAAGTTTTCTTCTTTTTTAAGCCATTGATGGTTTTCAGGAGAAAAAGCTATAATAATTTGAGTTTTATTATCAAAATTAAAAGCACTTATAGGAAATATATGG
>Ga0265297_10000851_pt1 | contig 81903 bp, 83 predicted proteins | sample Munlanlwell13791_FD_192502 | JGI IMG/M metagenome (GOLD analysis project Ga0265297, IMG submission 192502) | Leachate microbial communities from a municipal landfill in Southern Ontario, Canada - Leachate well 137-91 | ecosystem: Engineered > Solid waste > Landfill > Unclassified | place...
GACTGGGCCGTGGTGCGTACGCGATCCAACCATTCCGCGGTATACGTTGCCACGGAAGGGTTGGATCGCGTACGCACCACGGCCCAGTCGCATCATCGCGTGATGATCGTGGAGGTGATGGGGCGCAACGCCGGATGGATTGCCCTGCATGCCGGTATCGCAAGTGGGGCGGACATCATACTCATACCGGAGATCCCCTATGCCCTCAATATCATCGCCAATAAAGTTGATGACAGAAACTGCAGGGGCAAGAGGTTTACCATTACCGTGATATCAGAGGGCGCCAGGCCCAAGGGTGGGGACAAGGTGGTTCAGAGGATCGTCGAGGAAAGCACTGACCCGGTCCGCCTTGGCGGCGTAGGCTTTGTATTGGGATCTCAAATTGAAGCTGAAACTGGGATTGAGACGCGTACGGTCGTCCTGGGTCACCTGCAACGGGGCGGTGTGCCTACTCCCTTCGACAGGGTGCTTGCCACAAGGCTGGGCACGAAGGCTGTGGATATGCTGATGGACGGACTCTACGGCCATATGGTGGGTGTTAAAGGCAACGATCTGGTGGAGGTGCCTCTGGAGGAAGTTGCGCGAGGGCAGAGGCGTGTGCCCGTCGGCGACGCTTTAATAGCCTCGGCCAGGTCCGTGGGGACCTGTTTCGGAGATATCAGTGATATCAAGCCGGAGAGCTGAGGGAACCAGTGCGGTTCAGGCTCACTTCTGGCCGGGAGATATCCTGTAATTGTTGCAGCCGTTTGAGCGCACGTAGTACATGCATTTATCGGCGCAGTTTATCAGCGTATCGATGTCCCTTCCATCATCGGGAAACACGGATGTCCCGACACTGATGGTGACCAGGATTTTGTGGCCATTGACCAGGAAGTGATGCCTGAAGGCGTCCACAATCTTGTGGTTGACCTTGTCCACGCTCGTAATGTCCTCGATCTCGGGTATCACAATGGCGAACTCATCTCCTCCCACACGCGCCACGGTATCACTCTTGCGCAGCAGCCCCGTCATGCGGTCGGCTGCGGCCTTCAACAGGTTGTCTCCCACCGCATTGCCTAGGGTTTCATTCACTGTGTTGAACTTATCGAGGTCGAGAGACAATATAGCCACCTTCTTTTTGCTGCGCTGGGCATGTAATATGGCTATTTGAGCACGGTCACGGAAGAGCGTCCTGTTGGGGAGTCCGGTCATGGTATCGTGCGTGGCTACCAGGCGCAATTCGCGCTCCAACCGCTTTCGCTCCGTCGTATCGCGGATATTGCAGTGGACGACGCGGTCGTCATTAATCTTACATACGGTGGATTCGATTTCCACATCCAGCCGGTGGCCGTTCCTCGTCTCCAGCGGGAAATCTTCATATCGCAGATGGTCCTTCTGTTTCAGATGATGCTCCGCTGCTTTGCTTTTTTCGGTATCTATGAATGCCTCGATATCCCACAGGTTTTTTCCCAGCAGATCATCGTGAGCATATCCCAGCATCTTCAACAGATGGGGATTGGCGCGCTTAATGAGGCCTGTATCCGCATCGAGTATCACGATTCCATGCTGAGCACCCTCAAAGAGCTGCCTGTATTGATGCTCTGAGTTCCTCAATTCCTGCTCAACAGCTTTGAATTCCCTTTCCAGTGATTTAAGCTGTTTGACCTGCTTGTGCAACTCCTCCAATTCAGCGACGAGTTGCTTCTTGGTTTTGGCCTCTTCTTCCGGCATAGATACCTCCGTATATGCTTAAAAGCTGATCAGTTACGATATATAGCGGGTATGTTTCCTCAGGGCGATCTGCAATTTCAATTTAGTATTTATTAGGTTGTTTGTCAATGTTTATTGTATAATAGATCAATAGTTCAAGTTTAGGTTATCACAAGCTTATTATAATCCTTCCAGAATTATCACAAGCCTCGGATGGCCCGAACCCTGCTAAATAGACTATTTAATGAGGTCATTCATTGAGTTTTGAGAATTTCAATCTTCATCCAAGCATCATGGATGGTGTCCGGGCACAGGGTTACACCGAGCCCACACCCATCCAGTTGCAGGCCATACCCCCCATTATGCAGGGGCGTGATATCATAGGCCTGGCGCAGACAGGCACGGGCAAAACGGCAGCCTTCCTATTGCCGGTAATGGACCGCCTGCTGAAACTGCAGCGCGGACGCATCGGCGCCGCGGTCATTTCACCCACCCGTGAGCTGGCCGAACAAACTTGCGAGGCCATCGATGCGCTGGGACAGTACACCGGTTTAAAGAGCATTTCCATTTACGGCGGTGTAGGCATGGACCAGCAGATCCGCAGGCTGCGCAGCGGCGTCGATATCATCGTGGCCTGCCCGGGCCGCCTGCTCGACCATATCTGGAAGAGCACGATCGACCTGTCCTTTGTTGAGATGCTGGTCATCGACGAGGCCGACCGCATGTTCGATATGGGCTTTCTGCCCGATATCAGGAGCATACTAAGGTGCCTTGTCAGACCCCGGCAGACCATGCTTTTCTCCGCCACCATGCCGCCCGACATCCGCAAGCTTGTGCAGGAGGCTTTACGCATTCCTGTCACTGTACAGATCGGGCATGCGGCGCCGGCCGATACCGTATCCCACAGTATCTATCCGGTGAAGCAACACCTTAAGATAAAGCTATTGACGGCGGTGCTGCGCAGCTTCGATAGCGACTCCGTGCTGGTCTTCACCCGCACCAAGCACCGCGCCGACCGAGTTGCCCTGCAATTGAAAAGGTCGGGCTTCAGGGCTACGGCCCTGCACGGCGACCTGGCTCAGAACAGGCGTCAGGCGGCCCTGGACGACTTCCGCGACGGCTCGGTCAAGATACTGGTGGCCACTGATATCGCAGCCAGGGGAATAGATGTCCTGAGCATCTCGCACGTTATCAATGTCGACATGCCTGAGAGTGTGGATGCTTATACACACCGCATCGGTCGCACCGGCCGTATCGATCAGAAGGGCGATGCCCTGACATTTGTAACGGCCGCTGATGCCGATCTGGTAAAAGATATAGAGAAGGTGATCAAAACACCGCTGGAAAGGCGAAAGCTGCAGGGTTTCGATTACGATGCTCCCGCTCCCGCAGTGTCTGAGGAGGGAAGTCAGCGTCGCCCCGGTTTTGGAGGGCACAGGACGCAACCGCAGCAGACCACGGGCGCACGCAGGCGTTAACCGGTTAACGTTTCTTGCGCCTTCCCATGATGCCGTAGAGCATGATATCCAGCACGGCCGAGTATATGTGTCCCACCGATGTGCCGTAGGATAGCACCAGCGGGCTCTCGGCAACGTAGAGCGTCGCCTCTGAAAGTATCGTCTGCACCAGGTTCCAGTCTGTCTCAGAAGGAGTGATCAGCCCCTCCCGCTTGGCCGCGGTAAAAACACGCCTGTATATTCCCCGGATCGAGGCAAGACGAGCGATCTGGTACTCTGCGAATATCTCCGGATAAAGCTGTTTGAGCTCGATAATGCGTGTGGAAATGTCCCCTTTGGGCATTAAAGACACCGCCTCCTTGATCAGCGTGGCGGATTTCTCGGTATCGTAGTACCTGTGTTTGTCCATGCTGGCCAGCGCCTCGTTAAGCACGCTCACCATGTGCAGAATGCTGGCCCTTATCAGGTGCCTCTTGTCTTTAAAGTAACGGTACACGGTGGCCCGCGTCAGTCCGCAGCGCGCCGCAACATCCTCGATAGTAGTTTTTTTTATACCCTGAGCAAGGATAACGTACAGGGCGGCGTCAACGATCTTCTCCTCGGTCTGGTTGTATTCAGACATGATATGATATTAACATACACTGTAACATTTGACTACTGATTTAACTGGAGGTAACTGTTTTGCAAAAGAAATGTGTAGATAATGATTTCCTGCTGAAAGCGGGGCCCTACTCACATATTGTTGAAGCCGGCGGATTTCTCTTCCTGACGGGCATCGATCCCATGGACCTGGAAAAAGGCCTGATCATCACCGATGACATAGTGCGCGCCACCGAAATCGTCATGGAGAACATGAAACGGTCACTGGAATCGGTGGGAAGCAGCCTGGCGAAGGTGGTTAAAGTGACCGTTTTCCTGCGCGATATGGGAGACTTCGCTAAACTGAACGAGGTCTATGCCAGGTATTTTCCCGAGCAGCCGCCGGCGCGGACCTGCGTGGCAGTGAAAGAAGTGCCCGGAAATTTCCAGCTCAAAGTAGAGGCCATCGCTATCAAATAGCCTGATCCTGTATCTGAAGGAAGACCTTTCGCGCCGACTTTACTGTGACATCGATGTCCCGTCGGCTATGAGCCAGAGAGAGGAAGGCGGCCTCGAACTGCGAGGGCGGCCAGTAGATGCCCTGCTCCAGCATACCTCTGAAGAAGCGGGCGAAGACAGCCGTGTCGCAGCTTCGGGCGGAGGCATAATCAATCACAGGCTGCGTGCTGAAGAATACAGTGAGCAGGGATCCCTGGCGTGCTACTGACAGCGGCATGCAGCCATCGCAGGCTGCGACAGCCAGGCCTTCCTGCAGGAGTTCTCCTTTCTCCTCGAGCTGTCTATAAATTGACGGATCACCCAGTATCTCGAGCGTCGTTATGCCGGCGGTCATGGCCAACGGGTTGCCGGAGAGTGTGCCTGCCTGATAAACCTTGCCCGACGGCGCAACCATCTGCATGATGTCACGCCGCCCCCCGTAGGCGCCCACCGGCAGGCCGCCGCCAATGATTTTTCCCAGACAGGTGAGGTCCGGCCTTAGCTGATAAAGCTCCTGTGCGCCGCCGTAGGCTACTCTAAAACCGGTTATGACCTCATCGAAGATGAGCAGTGTGCCATATTTCCTGGCCAGGCGCTGCAGGCCGCTGAGGAAGCCCCTGGCCGGATGTACCAGCCCCATATTAGCGGCTATGGGCTCAACGATAATGGCGGCGATGCTGTCAGGATACATGGAGAACAGCCGGCGCACCGAGTCCAGATCGTTGTAGCCGGCCACCAGCGTATCCCGGGCTGTGGACGCTGTCACGCCGGGGGAATCGGGTATTCCCAGCGTTGCCATGCCCGACCCGCCGCTGACCAGCAGGCTGTCGCAGTGCCCGTGGTAGCAGCCGGAGAACTTGATGACCCTGTCCCTGCCGGTGAATGCGCGGGCCAGACGGATGGCGCTCATAGCTGCCTCGGTTCCCGAGCTGACAAAGCGCACCATCTCCATGGACGGCACGGCGTCACATATCATGGCTGCCAGCCGGGTTTCCAGTTCTGTGACGGCACCGAAGCTGGTGCCGTTACCCGCCGCTTGCCTTAAAGCTTCCACTATTCGACGGTCTGCATGCCCCAGTATGAGCGGTCCCCAGGAGCAGACGTAATCGATGTAGCTGTTGCCGTCGATGTCAATTATCCTGGAGCCTTTACCTTTTACGATGAAGCGCGGTACGTCCCCCACGGCCCCGAACGCCCTGACGGGACTGTCCACGCCTCCCGGCAGATAGCGCCGGGCATGCTTGAACAGGCGCTCAGAATTTTTAATTGTTCTCATCTCATTACGCCTGCCCGGCAAGCCATGCAGCGGCTTCCTTTGCGTGATAGCTGATAATGATATCTGCCCCCGCTCTTCTGATGGAGCCGAGTATCTCCAGAGTGACCTTTTTTCCATCGATCCAGCCGCGCGCTGCTGCTGCTTTGACCATGGAATATTCTCCGCTCACATTATAGGCAGCCAGCGGGCAATTGAAACTGTCCCGCGCCTGTCTGATAACGTCCAGGTACGCCAGCGCCGGTTTGACCATAACAATATCGGCGCCCTCGTTGATGTCCTCTTCTATCTCTCTGAGCGCCTCGCGTACGTTGGGAGGGTCCATCTGATAGGACTTGCGATCACTGAACTGGGGAGCTGAGCCGGCCGCCTCCCGAAAGGGCCCATAAAAGGCTGAGGCGTATTTGGCTGCGTAAGACAATATCGGTATGCGACTGAAACCTTTATCATCCAGCGCTTTTCTGATAGCCATTACCCGCCCGTCCATCATATCTGACGGTGCAACCATGTCCGCGCCGGATGAAGCGTGGGAAAGGGCCATTGCGGCCAACAGGGGGAGCGTGCTGTCGTTATCGATATCTCCGTTCACTATCAGCCCGCAATGCCCGTGGTCGGTGTATTCACACAGGCAGATATCGGTTATCACTATCATCTGCGGTGCGGCTTTCTTTATAGCTCGCACGGCCCGCTGGACAACGCCTTCGGGATCGAGGGCGGCCGAGCCGCGCTCGTCCTTCTTGTTCACGACGCCGAAGAGCAGTACGGCAGGCACTTTAAGCTGAACCAGTTCATCGATCTCGGCGGTAAGCTTATCCACGGAGAAATGGAAGATGCCGGGCATGGCATCTATCTCCCTTTTTATGCCCTTGCCTTCGACGATGAAAAGAGGGAAGACAAGGTCGCCGGGGTTCAGCTGGCTTTCCCTCACCAGCGACCTCAGCGCCGGGCTTTTTCTCAGTCTGCGCATACGTAATTCTGGAAATACAGACATTCAGGCCTCCTTGCGGAAGTGTTTTTCCATGGCTTCAATCAATCCCGCTATCGTCTGTTCTTTAGCGAGTATATCCACTTTCAGCCCCGCTTTTACGGCTGTCGCCGCAGTCTTGGGGCCGATGCAGGCTATTCTAGCTTCGATCTGCTTGATCTCTTTATCGCTCAGCCCCGCCAGCAGGTTTGTCACGGTCGATGAGCTGGTAAACGTGATTACATCCAGCTTGCCGGGCAACAGCAGATCCTTCAGCCGTGACAGGTTTCCGCGCGGCCTTACTGTATGGTAGACGGCGACTTCGTCAACCCGCGCACCCAGCTTTCTCAGACCCTCTGTGATCTCATCGTCGGCTATATCAGCGCGCGGCAGCAGGAAGCGTTTCCCGTTGATATCTGCTTTACGTAAATCTTTAAGGAATCCCTTCCCGGTATAGACTGTGGGTATATAGTCCGCCGTGATCCCGTACGCATTGAGCGCCCTTGCCGTCATGGGACCGATGGCGCCCACCCTGAGGCCGGCCAACACGCGGGAATCTTTCTGCAGCTCATTCATGCGATGGAAAAATGCCTGGACACCGTTGGCGCTGGTAAAGGCCAGCCAGTCGTATTCGTGTAAATGTGAGAGATATTTGTCCAGTTTCTGCGTTGCTCTGATGGAACGTATCTCGATGGATGAGAAGCGCACAGGCTGTGCGCCGCGCTGTATGAGAAGTTTTCCCAGGCCGCCAGCCTGGCTGCTTGCACGCGTGACCAGCACGCGTTTGCCGAAAAGGGGGAAGATCTCGAACCAGAGCAGGTCTCGGCGCATCTCCACCACGCGGCCGATGACGATGACGGCCGGGGCAGTCATGCCGGCCTCGGCGGCCTTTTGCGCGATATTTTTCAAGGTGCCTGTTACTGTGAACTGCGTGGGCAATGTGCCGTCTCTGATGACGGCCACCGGGGTATTGGGTTTCATGCCGTGCTTTAAGAGAAGCGTTGTGATCAGGCGCAGGTTTTGCATGCCCATCAAGATGACCAGTGTGCTGCCCGATCTGGCCAGCATATCCCAGCGGATATGTGAACCACGCTTGGTAGGGTCCTCATGGCCGGTGAGTATGGTCAATGAGGATGAGAGCCCTCGCTGCGTAACCGGGATTCCGGCATAGGCCGGCACAGCCACCGCAGAGGTGATGCCGGGCACCACTTCGTACGGGATACCTGCGGCCTTCAGTGCGACGGCCTCTTCGCCTCCCCTGCCCAGGATGTAAGGGTCGCCGCCCTTGAGACGCACCACAGTCTTTCCGCGATGGGCCAGGCTCACCAGGAGCTGATTGATCTCATCCTGCTCGACATGGTGGCTTCCGCCCCTCTTGCCGACATAAAATTTTTCAGCCGCCGGCGCATGATCGAGGATAAGGTTACTGATCAGGTGATCATGGACAACCACATCCGCCGCGGCAAGGCACTCGACGCCCTTGAGTGTGAACAGTCCGGGATCGCCCGGGCCTGCGCCGACCAGATAAACCTTTCCTTTCTTCAGCGGCATCTTGCATCCTTTATCAGGCCGGCGGCGCCCGCCTTAAGCATCCTGAGCGCAAGTTTTTCGCCGGCTTCATGCGGCGGATCTACCGGACCCCGATATGAGTCTTTCATTATTATTTCCCCTTCCCTGTCCGATACCATAGCCTGAATCTCCAGGACATCATCATGTACCGAGGCCAGGGCTGCTACGGGCGCACGGCAACCTCCCTCCACTGTATGCAGGAATGCCCGTTCGGCAGTTATCGCCCGCCACGTGGGCAAATGGTTGATCATTCCGATGATCTCCTCTGCTCTGCCGTCGCCTTCCCTGGCTTCTACAGCCAGTGCGCCCTGCCCGATGGCCGGCAGGAATAATTCTAGGGGAAGGTACCCGGTTATTTTATCACTCCAGCCGAGCCTGAGCAGCGCTGCGGCGGCGACGATTACACCCTCCAGTTGTCCGGAGCTCACACGGCGCAGTCGGCTGTCCACGTTGCCGCGAATATTGCAGACCTCCAGGTCCGGACGGATGTGTTTGAGTTGTACAGCGCGGCGCAGGCTTCCGGTGCCTATCTTCGAGCCGGGATTCAGATCGGCCAGCGGGGAACAGGCTACCAGCGCATCGCGGGGGTCCAGTCGCTCTGTCACGGCGGCCAGGCACAATTGCCGCGGCAGAACGGTCGGCAGGTCCTTGAGGCTGTGCACGGCTATATCTATGCTGCGGTTCAAGAGGGCTTCTTCCAGCGCTTTGACGAATATGCCTGTATCGCCGGCCAGATCGATGCTCAAACTTCGGTTGCGGTCGCCCTCCGTCACGATCTTACGTATCTCGATCTCAATGCCGGGGCGGGCATGCTCGATCTCGCGGGCCACCGACTCAGCCTGGATCATGGCCAGGCTGCTTCCCCGGGAGCCGATCACAAATTTAGTATTCACAGGTCCTTACCATCGTTCAGTCCAAAAAGACGGTTGATTATATCTATCCGTTCCGCGCCCCCTCCTTCCTTGAGATACAGTATGGGGTCCCTCAATATCTTGTCCACGATCGACCTGGTGAGCAGGTCGACATGTAGTTTATCTTCCTCCGACAGAGAAGCCATTTTTTTCATGGAATTATGGTACTGCGCCGCACGGATCTTCTCGGCCCTGCCCATCAGGGACTTTATAACCGGTCGGGCGCTGTATGCCTGCCACCACCTCATGAGCATTTCCATTTCTTCGGCTATGATCCCCTTGACGGCCGCCACCTCCGCCTCCCTCTCCTGGCGATGGTTGTCGGCCAGCTCGTTAAGGTCGTCTATATTGTAGAGATGCACGTTGTCGATGCCGCCGACGTCCGGCTCAACGTTGCGCGGCAGGGCTATATCGATAATGATCAGGGGCAGTTGCGGCCTTGCGCTTATGGCCTCGCTCACCTGCCCGCGGCGGAGCACCGGGTGGGGTGATGCTGCGCAGGCGATTACGATGTCGGTATCTCGCAGCTCCGCCGCCAGCATATCCGGGCCGACGGGACGTCCGCCGCAAGTGTCTGTTATCCGCACTGCGCGCTCCAGCGTTCTGCTGACGACCGCTATATCCGCAGCGCCTCTGCTGCTGGCCACCCTCAGTGCCAGCCTGCCTGCCTCGCCCGCCCCTATGATAACGATCTTACATCCACCGATATCGTTCACAATATCCAGGGCCTTGTTGACCGCTATAGAGCTGATGGACAGTGGATTTCTACTGATGCCGGTTTCGTTGCGCGCACGCCTGCCCGTGCTAATGGCGCTCTCGAAGACGTGCCGCAGGGGCAGGTTAATCGTGCCCGATTTCTCTGCCTCTGCCAGCGCCTGGCCTACCTGGCCCAGCACCTCGTATTCGCCGATGACCATTGAATCCAGGCCGCAGGACACGTCGAAAAGGTGCTCGATGGCGACCCGGTCGCTCATCACGTAGAGATAGGGGGCGGTGCTCTCCGTCAGCCCCATACTTTTGCACAGGAAATCGACGCAGGCTTGCTCAAGATCTCCAATATGGCTGCCTGTGATATATACCTCCGTGCGGTTGCAGGTTGAGAGAATGATGCCATGCTGTAAATGACGCCGTAGAAGATGAAGATGCGCGGGCAGACCGTCGGGGCTAATAGCAGCCTTTTCGCGTACCTCAACGGGCGCCGTGCGGTGGTTTATGCCGGCGAGGCTAACATGCATGGGCATCTTCCTTCAGTAAGATCATTTTGCACATTTCCTGAGTTTCTCGATCAAAGCTTGCCCGGCCTCTTCGCTCCGCCCTTCCCTGATGAGCGCGATCATTGAGTCAATATCGATGGTCCGTTGCCAGTCGCTGCTGCTTACTTTCAGTCCCTGTTTCTTGATGCGGCGGCGGACCTCCTCAATTACGGTGACCAGCGACGCATATTCATTGCCGAATGCGCCTTCCAGCCTGCTGCGGATCTTGCGCGCCAGCGCGGGACTTTTGGCGGAGGTTGAGACAGCGATCGAAAGATCGCCCCTGCGCAGGATGGAGGGGACGATGAAATCCGACAGCACAGGATCATCCACCACGTTTACGGGAACTCTGCGTTTTCTGGCTTCCTCTGCTGCGCTGCGGTTGATTTTGCTATTGCTGGTGGCGATGACGGCGATAGATACACCTTTTATATCGCCGTCGCGATAGGACCTGTTTACGGATTTTAACATACCTTCACGCTCGAGCTTGCGCAGACCGGCGCACAACCGGGGGCTGACGACGGTGACCTCGGCTCCGTGTTCCAGCAGCGCGGTAGCCTTGCGCAGTGCAACCTGACCGCCTCCTGCGATAAGACATTTCCTGCCCTGCAGGTTGAGGTAAACCGGATAATACTTCGTCATTGTTTTGCTAAACCCTGTACAGTATCCTGGTTTTTTTGAATTCCTTTATGCTGAACAGCACGGCGTAATCTGTTAGCCCTGTTCCGACCGCCATATCTTCGATTATTTGCAGGCAGGCCACCTTATCGTGGCTGTGCACCATGGCGAACAGGTTATAATGCCAGGAATTAGTAGTCATCCTCTCATAGCAATGGCTGACATGTCTGTTGGAAGCCAGCAGGCGTCCGATCTCATCCACCTTGCCGGAGGGGACAACCCAGCACGTCATGGCATTGGCCCTGTATCCGGCATTGCGGTGATTGATGGAAGCGCCGTAGCGCCTGATGACGCCGCGGCGCAGCAGTGCGCGGCTGTGCGCCAGCATTTCATCAACGTCCATTCCCATGCTGCGCGCCAGTGGGGTAAAAGGGTCGGCGCTCAGCGGCAGGTCATGCTGCAGGCCATTGATGATCTGTTTGTCAGCCTTTAATAATCGGGCCCTGCCGGGCAGTCCGTTCCCGCTCATGTCATCCTCTTCCTCTGAAGTATCTTCAATATGGCTGAAATTAGTCCTCAGCTTGAATACCTTGACGGCGGGCAGGGCAATTATCGCCCGTGCATGGGAACCTGTGGAGATGTTCATCACCTCTGCCTGCAAATCAATACCCGGAGGCACGGACAGGGTCACCCAGATATTGAATTCGTGCTCCCTCTGGTACCCGTGGCTGATACCGTGATGGGCGGTCAGGTACTCTTCAGCGCTTTTAATGCGGGATCTATCGACCTTCATTGCAAGCAACGTGCTCTGGAAACCCAGTTTTCTGGCATCCAGCACCGGGCTGATCTGACGTACGATGCCCTTCTTCTTCAAATTGACTATTCTTGTGATCACATCATCGCCGCTTATGCCGAGACTGACGCCCATCTCGTCGTACGGTTCCCTGGACAGGGGGAAGCCCGATTGGAGCATGCCGAGCAGCCTGTTCTCGGGACTTACATGCGCGCTATCCGGCATTTACGCGTTCTCCTGTTGCGCCGCGCGGCTGATATATACAATACGGCTCGGACTCCAGATGATCGCCCGTGGTCTCCATGGCGCGTGCCCGGCAGCCGCCGCAGATCCGCTTATATTCGCAGGCCCCGCATTTCCCCTTGATGGCGCTCAGGTCGCGCAGCTGTTTGAATAGAGGGGAATCGCGCCATATCTCCGAGAATGGTTGGTTCCTGATATTGCCGGCAGCAAGGTCCAGGTATCCGCACCCCTGCACCCGGCCCGTGTGAGATATGAAGCAGAATCCGCTCCCGGCCATGCACCCGCGGCTGATCGAGTCCGCTCCTCCGTGGCGTCGGCGTGGTGCAGGCGAAGAGCGCGATTCCAATGTCCCATTTCCGCCGCGTTGACTCAATATGCGCAGGTAATGCGGCGCGTCGGTCGGTTTGAAGAATATCTTATCCCCCAGCTCAAGTTGTTTGTCGTATATCCAGTTTAAAGCGTTCTCATATTCCCAGGCGCTGAGCTCAACGTCGCTCAGACCCTTGCCTCTTCCCGTGGGCACCAGGAAAAAGGGGTGGAAGGCTACCGCCCCCTCATGCAGCGCCAGGGACAGCAGATCGTTCAGACAGGCGATATTCAGTCTGGTCAATGTGCAGTTGATCTGTACCTCCATGCCTGCCTCGCGGATGCTGCGGATGCCGCCCAGGGCCGCCTCAAAAGCCCCCTGCTGACCGCGGAATTTATCCTGCATCTCCGCTGTGGGAAAATCAAGGCTGACCGAGATGCGCGAGAGCCCCGCTGCTTTCAATCGAGCTGCGACCTGAGGGGTGACCAGCGTCCCGTTGGTACCCATGACCACTCGCAGGCCCTTACCCCTGGCATATTCGGCCAAGGAATACACATCGGCGCGCATCAGCGGCTCCCCCCCTGTGAGTATAATGATGGGCCTGCCCGCTTCACATATCTGGTCGATCAGACGGAACGCTTCTTCGCTGGCAAGCTCGCCTGTGTATTCACTGGCGGAGGATGAAGCGCGGCAGTGCGCGCAACGCAGATTACATGAGCGTGTGATCTCCCATGCCACGAGCTGCAGCCGCGGCTGAATTAAGCTTGAATATGACGGATCAGCGTTCATTTTATTAAACCGATCTCCCTGTCGCTGAGGTAACAGGCCGGGTCTTCGGCCCATATATCTCCATGCACAGCTTCAGCGCGTACGCGCAGGTTGCCGTTGCACAGGTCGAGATACACGCAGCGGGCACAACGCCCTTTGAGTAGATGCTTGCGGTTTTTCAGGCCCTTCATCACAGGTTGGGACGAGTCCATCCAGATGTCGCCGAATTTACGCTTCAAAACGTTGCCGGGTGAATAGCTCTGCCAGAACTGGTCCGGGTGGACGTCTCCTTTATCGTCTACAGCCCCGATTCTTATCCCCGAGTTATTGCCCCCGTTCATTTTGAGCAGCTCCCGTATTCGTCCGGCGCCTTCGTGCCCTTGCTCCTGCGCCCTCAGGTACAGATATACCCCATCTGCATGGTTGCCTACCGTGAGTACCTCCCTGGGGTGTCCGCGCCTGTGCATGTCGAGTGTACGGTCACAGATCATGTCCACCACCCTGCGTTTTTGAGAGTGAGGGAGGTCCTGTTCCCGCAGGCTATTACCCCGTCCTGAATATGCCAGGTGATAGAAACAGACACGTTTGATATTCTCCTGTTCTATCAGTGAGAAGATGTCGGGTATTTCGGTATGGTTGTACCTTGTTATGGTGAGCCTGAGGGATACCCTGACATCCCTGGCCACGCAGGCTCGGATGCCTTCGAGGGCCTGCCGGTAGGCGCCGTCTTTGCCGCGGAAACGGTCGTTGGTTGAGCTCATGCCGTCCAGGCTGATGCCCACCTCGGCGAAACCGGTTTCCCTGATCTTGTCCGCGGTCTGGGCATCTATCAGTGTGCCGTTGGTGGACAGGGCTATGCGCAGACCCCGTCTTGCCGCGTACCCCGCCAGGTCGAAGAGGTCGTCTCTCAGCAGGGGTTCACCGCCCGAAAAGAGGATGACCGGAACGTTGAATTCAGCGAGATTATCGATAAATTGCATGCCCTGTTTCGTGTTCATGGAGGGTGTCTCTGCCTGGCTGCTGGAGCCGGCGTAGCAGTGGATACAGTGGAGGTTGCACTGGCGGGTGCAGTTCCACACCACTACCGGTCCGGTATCTGCAGCCTTCTGAGCCTGTCCCGAGTCCCGATAGCGAAGGCTGTCGCCGGGGCTTACTGTGCCGCAGAGCAGGCGGGATATCGATATCATGACTGCCTTGCTCCACTGCCCGTATACTTCTGGTGTTCGTCTATCATGGCAACGAGAGTTACATCGATCAAGCGGTTGGCAAGCGGTATGGCCTCTGCGATGCGTCCGCCACGGGCCTGGCGCTTTCCGGCGAGGCTGGCTGCCGCCTGCATGATCAGCTCACGATGCGCAAGGAAAGCCTCCGTCGCCTCGGTCAGAGGCATTCCCATCTCAGCCAGCAGGCGTCCGAAACCTCTGCCCGTATCGCAGGCGGCGGACAGACATTCCGCTCTTCTGGCCGGCTCGCTGACATATCTTGCCGTCAGGTTGAGCAAATGGCGGCCCAGTTCGGCCAGCCGCCGCTGGTGCTCCTCGCAGGGTTTCACAGTATGAGGAGACCTGTCGAAGAAGCCGCGCGCAATCTCCCTGTGACGGGGTGTAGTATCTTCCAACTCGTTCACAAGGTCCCTGATGCCCAGCACTTTCTGGCCGGAGCGGGTGAGCTTTCGCAGGTCCGATTTCGAGTAGCGTCTGTGTCCACCTGGCGTCACGAAAGCACTGAGCTTGCCCTCATCCGTCCACTGGCGTAGCGTAGCTTCATTGACGCCCAGTATCTGGCTGGCTTCACTGATGCTGATCAGGTCTGTCTTCTTCATCGTGATCGTTCTTTATATCTGTGTGGAATGCAAACGCCTGAAAATATATGGTATAGAATTCTATAGAAATATGCAATTATCTATAGAATCTGAAGCGTGCGTAGAATTGTGATAACGCCCGTGCCGTCAGCCCGGTGGTGAAATCAGGATTCCATCTGGAGCTCTATTTTCTCCACCTTGGCATAGTCTTTCTTGTAGAAGAAAGAGCCGGCGAAGAAGAGAGCCGCGGCAACGATCAGGTAAATGGGTAGAAAGGTCATGGCCGTGTGTATGCCGTAGGCGTCGGAAAAGGCCCCTGTTACTATGGGGCCCAGCGATGAGCCCAGCAGGTGCTGGATGACAACCGCCAGTGCGACGGAGGTAGCTCTCAACCCTGCATGAACCACGTCCTGGCAGACGGCGAGCGCAGCAGGAATGAAGCTGGTGATGGCGATGCCTACAAGCAGCAGCATGAGGTACTGATTCATACCGTCGAGCAACGAAAACGCCAGGTAGACGAACACTGCCGCGATCAGAATGGATATAGCGCAAAACAGCAGCCTTGCTCGCAGGTCTTTCCTGTACCACAGATCTGCCAGGAAACCGCCAAGCGGCGCCCCGATGATCGCGAGCGCCATGATCGCGCTGGCACGTATGCCGGCCTGGTCCTCAGGGATACCGCCGGCTCGGAAGAAATAGGTTGGCAGCCAGGTGATGATCGATGTAGTTACGAATACAACAGCGGCGAAGCCGAGGTATGTGAACCACAGTGTTGGGGTCTGCAGGAACTCCCTGCTGATATCACCGAAGTTCATCTTTTTCTTTCCTGTGCCCTGGTCTGCATTGACCGTCTTGACCAGCTCGACGGTTTTGTAGTCCTTAACGAAGAAAAATAGGATGGCAACGATCAGGCCGGGTATCGCTACCAGGCCGAAGGCGTGTTGCCATCCCAGCGACTTGGCGATAATGCCGCCCAGGGCGATGCCCACGGCGCTGCCCAGCGGTATGGAAGCGTTCCAGATGCCGAACATGCGGGCACGCTTCTCCTCGGGATATAGCCCCGAGATCATGGCGGATCCGCCGGGCGCATAGCCCGCTTCGCCGATGCCGATAGCCGTCCTGGCGCCGAAGAGCGCTTTGAAGTTAGGCATGAAGGCGCAGGCCGCCGTGGCAAGACTCCAGAACACGGCCATCAAGCCGATGGTCTTCTTGCGGCTCCAGCGGTCGACCAGTATGGAAACGGGGAAGGTGAAGATGAGGATGGACCAGTAAACTGCGGAGACCAGCATGCCGCACTCAGCATCCGAGATGCCCCAGTCCCTCTGTATAAAAGGAAAGAGGGAAGTGACCACGGTGCGGTCGACATAGTCGAAGAAGTAGAGCAGGAAGAGCAGGACGAATATGTACATCCGGGAAGATGACGATAACTGGTACCGCTTTACAGCCGGCTTACTATCCATCCTGCTCCTCCGATCGTTATTTATTTTTTCTTGAGATGCAGCAATTCCCTGGCTTCTTCCACGGTAGCGATCTCGAAATCCAGCTCGCGGGCGATTCTGACTGCTTTTTCAACCAGTTCAGCGTTGGATTTAGCCAGTTCTCCATGCGAGATATAGATGTTATCTTCGAGGCCTACCCGGACGCTGTCGGCGCCTAAAAGCATAGCCATTGTGATCATGGGGAACTCATCCTTGCCGATGCCCAGTGCCTGCCACTTGGAATTGGGGAACATCCGCTTGCCTTCTTCCGAGATATACATAAGCTGTTTCGCCGTAGCAGGCTGGCCGCCGGCTACGCCCAGCGGGTAATCGATGTGGAAGGGCATATTTTTATCGAACACACCTTCTTCACACAGCGCCATCGTATTGTACAGGTGGCTGACGTCCCAGATCTCAAGCTCCATGCCCCAGCCCCTTTCCAGGATGCCTTTGATGATCTTTCTCTGGAAAGGAGGGGTGTTGCTGAAAGTGGAGAAACCGTACTTGCCGATCGACATATCAAACGTGCCCATATTGAGCGTGAGCATGTCAGGCTCGGGCTTGATGTCCAGCAGCGCCAGCTTCTGCTCTTCGGATGCCGCGATAATCTGCCATGTGGTTGTATCCACCCAGGCGCCGATGCCGCCGCCGGCCTCGATAACTATCGGGCATTTCTCGCGTATACGTGCAACCACGTCCCCCCAGACCTTGATATCCGGAGTGGCCAGCATGTGTACGGGATCCCTGGCGTGGATATGGCACAGGGTTGCACCCGCGTTATATGAGCGATATGCTTCCTCTGCGACCTCTTCAGGTGTAATCGGCAGGTAAGGCGTCCTTTTGCCGAGATTGGGAAGGTTTGGTGTGTTCTCATGTAGTGTGTTTGAGCCGAATGGCGCTACCTGGATGATTAGTTTCTTGGCCATGTGAAGTTGTACCTCCTTATGTATAAAATGTTATTTAATATAAGCAGTGATGCTTTGAAATTCCTTCAGGTTCTCCAGGGAGGGTTTCCTTTTCCCCTCCTCAATTTCCTTGATCACTTTAGTCACCAGCTCATTGGCAGGTGTTTTCAATCCCACCTCTTTGCCTTTCCTGACAACGTAGCCGTTGACGAAATCCACCTCGGTCTTGCGTCCCTTTTCGATATCCTGCCACATGGAGGGCTTGGTGGCCTTGTGGTTGGCGAACCCGATCTCCATCAACTGGGACGCCTTCTCGAAGTCCGCCTTGTTGCGTACCAGGACGATGGATGGAGAGACGCCCATCAGGTCGGCGAACTTCACTCCTGCCTTGATGCCGACGTCATAGGTCTCGGTGATCACGGTCAGCGCCACCTTGCGGGCTGCTTCGTTTTCGATCACGCCGCCGTAGGTCAGTCCGGCCGTTGTACCAACTCCGGTAAGTGAGGCTGTGATGAGGAGCTTGGTCCAGCGGTCCCCGATGATATTGTCGGAAATCTCGGTGTTGCAGGCCTTGGAAAGCAAAGCAGCCGTATCTTCCACTATTTTGCTCTTACCGGTTGGCCACTGCCCGATGATGAATCCGCCATCTGTGGTCTGCATGAGCTGACCCGGGCCTTTATTGGTGCTTCCCCAGGTGATGCTGCAGGCGATGGTGCGCTCAGCGCCGACGATTTTGGAGATGGTCTCCTCGTTGATGCCGTTTTGCAATGAAACGACCGGGGCGGTCTTTGATATCACAGGTAAAATGGATTTCAGTGCATTTTCAGTATGAAGTCCCTTTACAGCCAGCAGGACGATATCGGCCCAACTAGCGTTTTGTGTGCCGACGAAATCGCCGGGCAGCATGGCCTTGACCGGCACGATCAGTTCTCGGAAGCCGCTTATCTCCAGGCCGCTGTTCATTCGCTTGACGTGCTCCTGATCGGCGTCCAGCACTATCACGTTCAGGCCCTGCCTGGTCAGCAGCGCTGCGGTGATGCCGCCGATGGCGCCGCCACCGACCACTAAAATCTTATTGAATCCCATGGGTGTGTGTACCTCCTCTTGTCCCCGCGGGACGGTTAGACACGATATCCAGCAGTTGACGGTCGATCTCCTGCATTACTTCGTCACGACTGCGCCCGCCGTAATCGTAGAATCCTTTACCCGTTTTCATGCCGAAGTGGCCTGCCTGCACCAGTTCGCGCAGGCGAGTTGCGCGCGGATCGTTGTGGGCGTTGGGATCGAAGCTGAGAACTGCCTGCCAGATGAGGTCCAGACCGATGAGGTCCATGGTCTTGAAAGGTCCCATTACCGACAGGCGCGGGCCCAGCCCCTGCGTGAAGGCGGAGTCTATCTCCTCGAGGGTGGCCACCTCACGTCCCAGGAAATCCAGTGCAGCGCCCATAATGGCCATGTTGAACGAGTTGACAAGATAGCCGGGCACCACCTTATCGCAGATGATGGCCTTTTTGCCGATAAGTTGTATCAGGTTTACGGTATCTGCGAATTTTTCATCCGAAGTAGCGCTGCCGCGAGCCACTTCAACTATCGGCATGACCTCCGGCGGATTGACGAAGTGTGTCAGGATAGTCCTCTCCTTGTGAGAGATCTTTTCAACTATGTTGTCGATGGAGAGCGTCGAGGAATTGCTGGCCAGAATGGCATGCGGCGGGCAGACCTTTTCCAGGTCGGCAAACACGCGGCTTTTAACGGTCAACTCCTCCTTGACAGCCTCCACGATAAAGTCTGCTTTACCTGCGGCCTCCTCTATCGACGATGTCAGGCTAATCCTTGCTGCAATAGCTTTCCTGCCGCCTTTGCCCGGAGTGGGGCTGTCATCGAACAGACACGCCATGGAATTGATACTTTTTGAGGCGCGCTCAAGGGCTGCGGGATCTATGTCGGCCAGAGCCACGGGGAAACCGTGGCGGGCGAAAGATATGGCAATGCCCGGGCCCATTACGCCCGCCCCGATGACGGCAATATGCTTAATTCCAGGCATTTTTACTCGGCTGCTCCATGTCACAAGCCGTACTATAACAGCGTTGCCGGCTTGACCTTCTTTCTCGCTTTCTGGATGTAATAAAGTCCCAATCCCACGATTATGGCGATGACAAACAGGATAATTGGCCAGGTGACCTTCTGCATCAGCAGGAAGACGACCAGCAGCAGCATGAAGATCACGTTCATCACAGCTGCGGTAATGGCTGTGAATGATACCCAGCCGGGTTTGAATTTGAATTGCGACAGATTGAACTCCTCGGGATGCGTCTTGTGCAGCCTGGCGGCCGCAATGAGTACCAGTGTAACCATCCATAGCATACCGAAATTGAGCATCGCGCCGTAAATGCTGATGCTCTCGCCGGCCAGCAGCAGTATGATCACGCTCAGGGCCCAGGGCAGGGTAAGACCCCAGTGCGGTGTGCCCCAGCGTTTGTTGATGTCTGACAGAAACTTGGGGAAGAATCCGTCCCTGGAATAGGCCATGACGTAGCGACCGGCGACGGTCATCAAAGCGTGTACTGTGGAGATGCAGGCCATGACAGCGCCGCCGATAATGAAGAAATAGAACCAGAATGAATTGGCGCCGAAAATCATTTTACATGCTGCGCCGAGGTCTTTGGAAGCTGCAAGCTGTTCCCAGTTCATGACGCCGATGGAGACTATCTCGACAAACCAGGTTAGCAGGAACGCACCGAGCACGGCGATGAGCAAACCTCTCGGTATGGTGACGCCGGCTTTTTTCACCTCGTCGCCCAGCTCGATGCCGAACAGGCCGCCTGCCAGCAGCGTGTAGCATATGGCCGCCGCCGCTATCAATCCCACCGTCTGCCCCAGCGCAGGGGCCATGCCCGGGAATTTCAGGTTGCCTGTGAACATGTTAGAGAAATTGGACCAGTCTATCTGTGGGAAGCCGCCGAAGATGAACGCGAGAAGCGCGGAGATCAGCAGGAATACCATGGCGAACTGCACCCAGGCGGTCGGCTTGATGCCTATTATGTTGATAATGTAAAAAATGGTCATGGTGATAATGGCAATGAGCACCACCCAGGAGATGCCCAGGCCGGGTACCATGGCAGGAGCATCCGGGAACAGCATCATGATGAAACGTCCGTTGGTGATGGCGAAGAGGGGGAAGCCGCCCAGCGGCACGGCTACCAGCAGCACCATTACACCCGCAACTGCCATGGGGTAGGAGGCGAGCTTGCCGTACTGGTAGCTGGCTGCCGACTTGGGAGCGATGGAGGTCAACAACATATAGGGTATGATGGCGAGGAAAACAGGTAGGGCGGATATGATCTGTGCGATGATCAGCGATGGCCCGGTCAAGCCGGCGGCGATATTGGTCAGCGTGAACAGGGAGCCGCCGATGTTCAGGCCGATCATAAGAAAGATCAGCAGTATTAGTGTGAGCTCTTTTCTGAGTACGCCTTGACCTTGCTGTGTTACTTCTGTCATCCCAATCTTCTCCTTCGATTTATTTGTATCTGCCGAGAGTAAGGTCAGTCAAGGCATTATACAATTTACATTCTCCCTGTCAATAGACTTATATGAACAGCTTTTATATCAATTACTTGTAGATGCTGAATGCCGTCTCAAAAGCCTGCCGGCTTTTCTGTATGTCCTTCTCGGTCATAACGCCCGACATATAAACATGGCCGGGCAGTACCACCAGGCCCGGATCGCCCAAAAGCAGCGCCAGCCGGATCATCAGGTCGAACTCGTAGACCTCCAGTACCTGGCTCATATCGAACTTGCCGTTCAGGCCGAAGTGCAGGATGCTGTAGATGGCATGGGCCGAGACATCCATTTTGAGGCCGGCTGCCACCTCGTTGATGACTTTAGCCAGGTCGGCCGCACGGGCGATGGAGTTCTGTATGTAATCGCCCTTTTCAAGCTCCTCGATGAAGGCGATGCCGGCCGCCATGGCGAGTGGGTGCGCGCAGAATGAGCCCATGGGGAATAACGGCCCGAAATGCTCGGCCTTGGGGTCCAGCGCGCCGACCACCGACATCACGTCTTCACGTCCGCCCACCGCCCCGACAGGTATCCCACCGCCGACCGGCTTGCCCAGGCAGGTGAGGTCGGGTGTTATGCCCAGCACCTGCTGCGCGCCGCCGATGGCTACCCTGAAACCGGTGGCCACCTCGTCGAAGGCCAGCAGGACGTTGTATCTGGTTGTCAGGTCGCGCAACTGTTTCTGGAAGCCCTCGTTGAGCGGTGTACCCCCCGAGGAAGCGCCCAACGGCTCCAGCACTACGGCCGCCACCTGGTCTTTATTGTCCTGAAGGGCCTTCTCCACGATCCCGATATCGTTGGGTGGCAGGTTGATCAGGTTGTCCCAGTGGTTATTGGGTATACCCAGGGTGAAGAGAGTGCCTGAGCCGGCCGCCAGAGCATCATAAGACAGCACGCCGTTCCAGCCGTGATGATGGCCGGCGAACTTGATGATCTTATTTTTTCCAGTGAACGCCCGTGCGATCTGGCAGACCAGCTCGGTGGCCTCGTTGCCGGAGTTGACTATTTTAATCTTCTTGATGGAGGGGTAATGCTGCATGACCTTCTGCGCCCACCTGGTAGCAAGCTCCTCGCACATCTCCAGGTGGAAGCCGTATTTGTCCAGCGCCCTGTCGATGGCCTTTCGTATGGCCGGCGCCTTGTGGCCTATGTAGGAGATGCCCTGGTCGATGAACATGTCGATGTACTCGTTGCCGTCCACATCGTAGAGCCGTGAACCTTTAGCGTTGTCGATAAAGAGTGGATAGGGCCGGTGCCATATCATGTAGGCGGGCGCGCCCATGGGTACTATGTATTTGCGGGATTCTTCGATAAGTTTCTTGGATTTCGGTGTCTTCTTCTCGTAGGCGGCGATAACTTCCCTGTACTTCTCCTCACTCAGCTTGGGTATGCTCATTTCTTTCCCCCCTTTGCCCGCCCGGCCAGATGGCCTTACAGGCGGCGGACGCCGTCATTTTAATCCACAGTGTTACAAAAAACAACTTTTTTGTATAAACTGTTTAACCCCAGCTACGACGTCCGTATTGTACTGCACCTTTGGCTGCGTTATACTTACCATAACGCGATGCACGGGAAGGCAGATGAAAAAGGGAGATTATAAAAAGGTGAATTCAGGCGAGCAGAAATTCAACCAACGATGGCTGACGGAACTGCTCAAGAAGGTCAGGTCGGGCGAACTGTCCTTGCAGGACGCCGTCAGGCAGTTGAGCGTCCTGCCTTATGAGGACATGGTGCATGCCAAGCTCGACCACCACCGCAGCCTGCGCACGGGCTTTCCCGAGGTCGTCTTTGGTCCGGGCAAGACCCGGGAGCAATTGGTCAATATAGCGGATCGACTGGCGGCGCATTCAGGCAGAGTGTTGATCACACGTGTCGACGCCGATGGATTCCGGGCTGTGAAAAAGAAGTTGCCGGACGCCGTATATAATAAAGACGCACGCGCTATCATCATAGACCGCACGGTGAAAAAGGCGGCCAAACCGGGCATAACCATTGTAACAGGAGGCACAGCGGATATACCGGTGGCCGAGGAGGCTGCTGTTACGGCCGAGATGATGGGCAATAAAGTCGAGCGCATCTTCGATGTGGGCGTAGCCGGTATCCACCGTCTTTTCGATCACCTGGATCAGGTCAGGAGCGCTAAAGTGATCGTCGCCGTGGCCGGCATGGATGGTGTGCTCCCCGCAGTGCTGGGTGGGCTGGTGACCTGCCCCGTCATAGCGGTACCCACCAGCGTCGGCTATGGGGCAAGCTTTAAGGGCATTGCGCCTCTGCTGACCATGCTCAATAGCTGTGCGCCGGGCGTTGCCGTGGTCAATATCGATGGAGGATTCAACGCCGGATATCTTGCCGGACTGATCAACAGATGAAGTCACGCAAACTGAATGAGGATAGCAAAATCGGCGATAAAGTCGGCCATCTGGGAAACATTATTGGCAGACTGGGTTCTGCTATCGTGGCGTATTCGGGAGGAGTGGACAGCACATTTCTGTCTGTAACAGCTGCCGACATATTGAAAGACAGGGTGATGATTGTGTTGGCCAAATCGCCTCTGATGGAAGTCGAGGAGTTCAATGCGGCTAAAAAACTGGCATCCGGACTCAAATTGAAGCTGACGGTAATAGAGTTCAACCAGCTCGACATACCGGATTTTACTGTCAATAACAAAGACCGCTGTTATCATTGCAAGCTAAACATGCTAGGGATATTGAATGAGACTGCCCGTGCCAGGCATATCAGATATGTCTGCGACGGCACCAACTACGATGACCTCAGCGAGTTCCGCCCGGGACTGGTGGCTATAGCTGAGCTTGGCGTGCGCAGCCCTCTGGCGGAATCTTTTTTAACCAAACAGGAGATCAGATCCCTTGCCAGAAAAAAGGGGCTGCCGAACTGGAAGAAACCTGCTATGCCCTGCCTGGCTACCAGAATCCCTCACCGCACTCCGATCACTCATGAGGTAATTGGGCAGGTATCTTCGGGCGAGTCCTTCATCAAAGGATTGGGGATTGAGCATGTCAGGCTGAGACACCATCGTAACATAGCCAGGATCGAGGTTGATCAGAAAGGATTTACGAAGCTTTTAAAGAAGGATAACCGTAAGGCCACCGTCGAGGCGCTTAAGGAACTCGGATATAAACATATCACTGTCGACCTGGCCGGCTACCAGATGGGAAGCATGAGCAGATAAGCTGCTTCAAAGCGAAGGATTAATATGGGTAAAACAGCGTATTTTGACCTTTACGCCGGCTGCAGCGGCGATATGATGCTGGGTGCATTGCTGGATGCAGGCCTGCCCAGGCCGGACCTTGAAAAAGAACTGAGGAAGCTCCCTCTGGAGGGATACAGAATCACAGCCGAAAAGGTTAAAAGGGGCGCCCTGAGAGCGACCTGGGCCCGGGTCATACTTGATGAGGGGGTCAAACAACCCGACCGCTTCTACAATGATATTGTGGATATAATCGCAGGCAGCCGGCTTGGCGATGATTTGAAGAAGAAGGCGCTGGATATTTTCCGCAACCTGGGCGAGGTGGAATCCAAGATCCACGGGACCAAGCTGGAACTAGTGCATTTTCACGAGATCGGAGCGGTGGATTCCATTGTGGACATAGTGGGTACGGTTATCGGCTTTGACCTGCTGGGGGTAGACCGATTTTACGCATCGCCGTTTCCTATGGCGGAAGGCTCGATCGAGTGCCGCCACGGCGCCCTGCCGCTGCCTGCGCCGGCCACAGTGGAACTTATATCTCGCAGGCAGGCGCCTGTGGTGAAACCATATCATGCCGCCATGCAGGGGAGAGAACTGGTGACGCCCACCGGCGCCGCCATCGTTATAACGCTGGCTGATTTTCACAGGCCCGGCCTGAACCTGGAAAAGGTCGGCTACGGCGCAGGCAGTATGAATGCCGATGAGTATCCTAACGTCATGCGATTGTGGATAGGGAAGTCCTCTGATCATGACGTGCATGAGGACATGGTGCTGCTGGAGACGAATATAGACGATATGAATCCGCAGATTTACGACTATGTTATGGAAAGGTTGTTCGCGCAGGGTGCGCTGGATGTCTGGTTCACACACATACAGATGAAGAAGAACCGTCCTGCCGTGATGTTGAGCGTGCTGTCCCCCGTGGCTGCCGAGTCGAAAATGGCAGAGACCATCATGCGCGAGACCTCGACACTGGGGATAAGGGTCCGTCCTGTATCCAGGCATATCGCCGGCCGCGATATCGTCGAGTTTGAGTCAAGCTTCGGGAAGGTCAGTGTCAAGGTCAAACGCTTTGACGACGAGGTTGTCAGTATCGCCCCTGAGTACGATGAATGTAAGAAGATAGCCGCCAGCACGGGCGTCCCTTTGAGGAATGTCTACCGGACAGTGGAGGCTGAGGCACGCAAGTACATTAAATAACTATATCAAGACAGTACACGCAGCCTTGCCTTGCGTACGGCGATATAGCTACCAGTCGGATCTACACCTCCATTTCACAGTGCTCATCAGAGACGCGTCTATAAAAATATAGTGTCTGAAGGATTATCCACGACTATGAATAGCAGGAGATACTCTTTCACATGCCTGGTTATCAGGAAGTTCTGTTTCACATGCTCATGTCCATTTTTACCAAGCCATGTGGCATAGTCTGGATTGCTCAGCAGTTGCTTCAGTGCATAGGCCGCACCGTCAACGCTGTGGCAGAGAAGTCCTGTAACCTTGTTTATTACCTGCAACGGTATTCCCCCCACGGCGGTCGCTACCACCGGCTTGCTTTTCCACAGGGCTTCGCTTATGGTCAGGCCGAAGCCCTCTTTCAATGATTTCTGGAATACTACGGTGGCTGCCCTCTGCAGAGCGTTTATCTCCAGGTCGCTGCCGGGAGGAATGGCAAGTATCTTTATATCCGGATCATTGCCGGCGCATTCCCTGACCTCTTCCAGCACCCGGGACGACTCGGGATCGTCGTCAGCTGTTCCCCCCGCCAGCACCAGTTGGCAATCGATGCCTTTTCTGACCATCCTGAATGCCTGGATTACGCCCAGCGGGTCCTTTAAATAATCAAAACGGGATATCTGGACCACCATCGGCTTGCCGTTGACCAGGCCGAATTTATCCAGAACCGACTGAATCACAGATGGTGCTATCTCCCTGTTCTTATCACTCAAAGGGTCAATAGAAGGGGAAATCATATATTGCCTGACCGGTAGTTGCTGTGAGAATTCGGGGGACGAGAACACCGTGGCATCGTATTGAACCACATATTTTCTTAAGAATTTCCACACCTCTTTATCCGGATGCGAAACATCGATATGGCAACGCCAGATCCATTTGCCGCCCAATGATTTCTTTCTCTCAATCAGCATGATCGGTTGCGGGTCATGGATATAATATATGTCCGAATTTAAAGCCATACTCCCGTTGTTTTTGCGGCTCGTCTCCATGAAGATATCAAGGTCGTCTTTAGAAACAGACTCATCCTTGCCGTGCAAAGCGTTGTGGAATTTCTTGGTGACATTGAAAAACGCGTCGTCACCCTGGATCACGTCCCAGGTAGCATCAATGCCCAGTTGTTGAAGTAACGGGACCATGCGTGCCAGGATCTCCGCCACTCCACCGCCAGAGAATGTCGAATTAATGTTATGTACCTTCCTGCCGGCAAGGTGTGAGCCCAATATCTTCAGCTCATCGATTATATTTTTGCCAACGATCGGCTGGTATTCCTCTAACCTGGTTTTATACTGGCTGATTATCGTGTCATTCATAGTATTTCCTACTTAATTCGTTTCTCGATGAGTTGAATGATCACTGACCTTAAACCTTCGATAGTCGTAGTATAAGGCACGAGATTGTCGATTTTATCAGCAAGATCGCTTTCACCAAACGAGTCCCTGATCCACACTGAGAAGTCGTTGGACCTTTTTTGCAGCCTCAACCTCGACTCAAAAATATGGTAATAAAGAGAATCAATTGTGACCTTGCGCAGAACCTCGACAAACTCGCGCAAATCGGAGGCGAAGTAAGGGGTTGGAGAGATGACGTTGACCACTTTAATGAAATGAAAATCGCGCTCGGCCTGGGTGAAACGAATATCAGGGTTTTCCGCCATATACTGCTCGATAACGGAGATCAGGGAGGCCTTCAAAGAGCCCAGGCTGGTGTACTCGAAGGTGTCAATATTGGCCAGTTTCTCGGATAGTACTGGATTATCGAGGGCGTCGCCGATCCACAAGGCGAAATCATTTGCGGGCTCGGGCGTAAGGTACTGGTGCTCCTCCAGAAAATGATGCGTATGATAATAGACTATTGAATCAGGCGCCGTCTTAAGAATATTGATAAGCGCGATCAAATTTGTTGCCTTCAGACCGGTTAGCTCTTTGAGACTAAGCCTGGTATAGAAATGGAACGGTTTCTCAGATTTTTTTAGAGGACGGCCGTAATTGACGATGGTTTCCCTGACCAGCTTGCTGTTGGGGATCACAATGGTATTTTGGTCGGGTGTCCTGACGGTTATATTTCTCCACCCCATATCCGTGACATAGCCTGCATCGTCCGAGCCGATTTTAATGAAGTCGCCCTCCTTGACCAGTCGGCTGGCTGAGATCTCGAATCCGGAGAAAATATTCGATAGCGCATCACGCGAGGCCACAATGATCACCAGCATGACTATGGCCATAAGCAGTATTAAAGGGGTCAGCGGCCAACCCCAGTAGTCAAGCAGTATCAATAGTCCGACTATTATAAGCGTCGAACGCAAAGCGGTCATCACATATTTTGCGGGCTGTTTTACGTTTTGAACTTCACTCATATAAATGCTCAGCAGCCTCTCACTCAGGATGACGAGAAGCCAGATAATGGAAACTATGAATATGCTGGCAATGACTTTTATTATTAGGCTCTTAGTATCTTCCGGTAAGCTGGAGAATGCGATAGCAACATATAAACCGAGCAGGACGAACCAGAAAAAGAAGGGGCCCCGGGTAGTCTGAATCAACACATCCCGGCCACCCCATCCAGATTTACTCAATTGCCTGTCCAGATGGTTGTACAGGACGCGTCTCGCCCATAAGCCGATGATACAGAACGCCAGAAACAGTGAAAGCGGCACCACTACAAGCAGCCAGTTCTGTTGAAACCATTCGATCATATTTTTATCCTACGTAATCTTAAGTACTTCAGCAAGTAAACTGCTCACCTCTGAAGTATCGTTTAAATAATATGCGGCAGCGGACTTCTGCCTGCCGTCGCCTACAAATATCGATATCCCTCCCGCGCTGTTGATGGCCTCAAAGGCATCCTCATCGGTTAAGTCATCACCGACATACATGGATAGATACGATGCGCGCACATTTTTCGGCAGGAACTTCTCCATGATCATCTGCACAGCCTTGCCCTTGTTCCAGGGGACGGCGGGCCTGACCTCGTGTACTTTTTTCCCTGATGAAGTCCTGATCTTGCCTACCTTTCTGACAATATTAACAGTATTATCAAATATATCGTCGACTTGCTGCAAATGCTCGGTATCAACCATTCGGTAATGCACACTGAGGGTCAGGCCTTTATCTTCTACGATTACACCCCTTATCCTGGCCATTGCCTTTGTTAAAACAAGACCTATAACATGCATCGCCGATTTAATCTCATCGGTTAAGGGGTGGATAAACCTGATGCCGGGACCCTCAATCTCCAGCCCGTGATTTCCTGCGAAAATGATATTGTCCACGCCGACCATCTCTCGTATATCGGAGATCGCCCGGCCACTTATTATCCCGACAGTTACCCCCGGTCTATGAGCCAGTTTACCAAGCATAACTCTAATTTCATCCGGCAGGTAAGCAATCTCCGGCCGGTCAACTATCGGTGTCAATGTACCATCATAGTCGAATAAAATTACTCTGTGTTTCGCGGCCTTTAATTGTTTCCAGATGCTGTTCCAATCGTTAAAAAGATATTCCATCAATCCTGAAGCGATTTATTTAATGTCAACCATGTCTGAGATAATATCGGCAGCCCAGCGGTATACATTGTGCTCACGTACTCTAGCGCGCAATTTTGTCATCCTCTCGTGGCGCTGTTCCAGAGGCATTTCTATCGCCGCGATAATCATTTCAGCGATATCCTGCACCGAATACGGATTAACCAGCAGGGCTTCCTCCAGTTCCCTGGCTGCTCCGGTAAACCGGCTCAATATTAGGACACCATCCCTATCAGCTCTGCTGGAGATAAACTCCTTGGCGACCAGATTCATGCCGTCATGCAGGGAACTGACGATACAGAAACGGGCCAGCCTGTTGAACGCCAGCAGCGTGACGGGTGATTTATGCTCCTTTATATATATTATAGGATACCACCCATCGGTCTGATGCCTGCTGTTGATATCGGCGACGAGCCTGTCTATCTCAGTATTCAGCTCCTCGTATTGCTTGATCTTTATACGGCTGGGTTCACCCAGTTGAAAAAAGATTATCCTGTTTTTGTATTTGTATTTGGGATATTTATTCAGCAGCGCATCAATAGCCTTTAACCTCTCCGGTATGCCCTTGGTGTAATCGATCCTGTCCAGGCCGATACCGATTATCTCATCTGTGATACCGTACTTATTTTTAATAGCCGCCATCTCACGGTCAACTTCAGTTGCCTGGCTTCTTTCATTTATGGCATCAAAATCCACGCTGATGGGGAATGGGCGGACAAAGGTTGTGTGATTGCTGTGGGTAACCGAGAATTTCTCATTATCTATCCTGCATTCCAACGCACGGTCGACGGTCTCGAGGAAGTTATGGCGGTGGTACGCGATATGAAAACCGAGCAGGTCGTTGCCGAGCAACCCATAAAGTATTTCATTCTGCCAGGGACAGACCCTGAATGCCTCCCGGTTAGGCCAGGGGATATGCCAGAACTGAGCTGTAATAGCACGTGGATTTTTGGCCTTGATCAGTCTCGATACAAGAGTTAAATGATAATCCTGAATAAATACAAAAGCCTTTCGACGACCGATTTCCTCCAGCACCGCCTCTGCAAAAAGCCTGTTTACGTTTTTATAGGCATACCAATCCTCATCATTGAACCTGGGGCGTTGGAATACTATATGGCAGAGCGGCCACAGGGCCTCGTTGGAAAATCCGAAATAATACCTGTCCACATCCTCATCGGACAGCCATACACGTTTGAGCTTATAGCTGCCGTACTCAGGAGGAACGGGGACACTGTTTTTGCTGTCTACGACCTCTTTGTCCGCGCTGCCGCTGCCGTGTGCCACCCATGTTCCGCCGCAAGCCCGCATGACAGGATCAAGGGCCGTCGTCAGGCCGCTGGCCGGAACCGTGCATTCGATTTTATCGCCGACATACGTGTGAATGTAGGGCTCCCTGTTTGAAACAACTACAAAAAGATAGCCGGCAAGCTTTTCTTTGACCAGCCTCTGTAAATCCATTTGCTTGAACATTACAATTCTCCTCATCTTTAGGATCGGCGCACCCATTTAATTTGTCGCCAATCTTAATTCCGGATTTGATTTCCCGGTCCTACTGCGCTATTCCGCACTTGAACCAAATATGATCAAACCTGGTTTTCAGGTCGAAAGAGTAACCGCTGAGGGTCCAGGTATTGATCAGGAATTGGAGCAGGGAATAGAATATGAAAGCGGAAGAATAGGGATCACGCCTATGCTTAAAGTACCTGGAGGCAGTGCATCTTTTAATTATACGAGTTATACAGGCGATGTAATTGCTGATAGCATTGAACGCCTCTCTATTTAGTTGGCTGTCTCCCATGCTGATCACCTCGGTAAAGACCTGAAAAAAAATACCGCGCCTTTTCATGACATTGGCGATGTGGCGTTCCACTAAAAAGTCAGGAATGGCCGGCTCAGTCGCTCTTCGGCGTTCTCCATGTTTCAGATCACCGGTCAATATTTTTTCCGCGTATCCTATCAGGAAGCTGTAAATTGCCTTTTTATTGGGGAAATGCCTGTATATGGCCGCTTCCGATAAACCTATTTCCAGGGCAATATTTTTTATGGTCACATGTTCACCGCCCAGATCTACTATCAATTTAGCAGCCGCAGCCGCTATCTGTTTCTGTCGAAATTCCGACCTTTTCCTTCTGATAACTGTCCCACGCTCAAGCATACACAGCACACATCTGCCATTCGGATTAAATAAGTAAGTGAATAATTACTTACATTCTAACCGATTCACCTATTTTGGTCAAGGGGAAGTGACGACGATTGTCACGGTGTCAAATTCAATTGTCCGGCACCTCCGGTTTGGCAGGGGCTGCATACAGTGGATCAGAGGCTAATAATATTCGATACCCGAATAGCAATCGGATCGCCGCCGACAGTATTTTGACTTGAGATGGCCCTGTTGTCAGGATGACTCGGTCGACTTTGGTTGTTTACCGAGATTTGAGAAAAACCAGGAATAGAAGTTTTTGAATCTGGTTTTATCGATAAGGAAAACGAGCAGGGATGTGATTATGATGCTGATTAATATTATTGCATAAGCAGTATTCTGGATGATTTCCCCTCCATCCATGCCCTGTTGAAATGGGATGGATGCAAGGACTGCCGCCGCCAGTCCCCGGGGTATAACAACCGCCAGCATCGATGCGTCCAGTACAGGTGTAGATTTTTGAACGGTAAGTTTCACAATAGGCAGGCGTACTAAATAAATAATGATAGTTAAAGCCAGTCCTATCACTATCAGCCACCAGTTTGCCAATTGCAGGGAAATGCCGATATACACGAAAAAAAAAGTTTTCAGGATAAATACCAACTCGGCAAAAAACGCTTTCTCCGAGATATTGAGACCGCTAAAGTCGGTATTGAAACCGTTATAAAGTTTGGGCAACCTCAATGAACTTATATTTCCCAGCGTAATGCCGAAGGCCAGCGCAGCTATGGCGCCACTGTACCCCAGCCATTCAGCAAGGCCGAAAATAACAAAAACAATAGCCGCAGTGGTGAACATCGAGTTTTGCAGCCCACGCACTTTATTAAATATGTACGACCAGCCGAATGCGCCAACGGTGCCCAGCATTGCAGCAAGTAAAAACGAGGCTATCATCTTGCCCATCGCAAGCCCGAAGTCAAACCGCGTTATGTCGCCGAGGTTGGCAATATCAATGAAACTGAGAGTCGCTATCACACAAAGTACAGGGGTAATAGATGATTCCAACAGCAGTACGGCCTTCCCCTCTTCCTGAATATTAAGCTGGTACAGCATGGGCGCTATAATGGCGGAGGATATCCCCCCCACCACCGATGCGAGGATAAATGACTTGATAAATCCCAGTCCTGTTAGATAATGGGCAGCAACGCCAACCAGCACCACATTTAATATGAAGGTGATTGTGGTCAGTATTAACGACTCTTTATAAGTTTTCCGCAAAGCTGAAATGCTCAGGCCTGTCCCTGCTTCGAACAGGATCAAAACAAATGTGACTATAGTAAATATAGGGCCGACCGCACCGAAACTGGTGGGTGTAGCTATACCTAAAAGAGGACCCAGCAGGAGACCGATGGCCACCAGGGGCAGCACATCCGGTATCCTGGTGTGCCTGAATAGCGCCTCGAACAGATGGGCGGCAAAGATCAGTACGCCGACTAATCCTATGACAAGCGCCGCATCATGCATTGACTGTAATGGCCTTTATCCAATAGAGACACATTTTCTATTACAATTCTTCCGATTCTACATTTAGACCACAGGTAAGATATAGATTATATTTTATTAGGCATCTGCCCGGAAGTAACATTATTTTCCTGCGCCGGATTAGCAGTATAGGTCGGTTCTGAATCAGCTTCTTCCGCAACCTCATCTTTGCCGTAAATGAGGATACCTAAAGCTGATATAATTACCGTAGTAATAATGATGGACATTACTATATCCGGATAAAAGGCAGCATTTATTATTCCAGCGGCAACCACCATCTGTACCAGAACTGCCGCGGACTCCCCTCTGGCTAACATTGTAGTCAATAAACCCCTGTTTGAGAATAATGTTGGGTTGCCTATCGAAGTGAGAAGTACCGCAATATACCGTACCAGCACTAATATCAGCGAAAAAACGACGCCCGCCACTACCAACATTGGATCGTCAAAGGAGATGATTAATCCGAGATATATAAAGAAGAAGGTTTTTATGAAGAAATAAATTTGAGCAGTAAATTTCCTCATTATTTGGGTGGCTTCAGCAGTGCGCTTCAGTTTAAGCAGTTTACTCACTCCAACGCCGTTCCCCAAGATCAAACCAAAAACCAGGGCAGATATAACGCCGCTGCCATTTATTGACTCAACAGCAAAATACAAAAGGAAAACAACAGCCAGTGTCACAATATCGTTATACTCTTCTTTTTGGAGCAAAGTCAGTATCCAGAGCCAGAATAATCCTGCAATGACGCCCACTGATAGCCCAAGAAGAATTTGTGTAACTATATCTACGCCGACAGTCGACAGCGAAACACCTGCTTCGCCGGCAACAATGGATTCCAGCAGGACCAACGCAATCACGATTATAACAGGGCTGTTTAATACTGACTCCAGGCTTATAAGCGATGAAACCTGTTCAGACACTCTGATCCGGCTCATGAGCGGTATCACTATGGCTGAGCTTGTGCCCCCGACGACAGTACCAAGTAAAATGCTGTCAATTAATTTCCAGCCAAACAAGAAATAGGCCGGGGCTGCTACCGCAGCGATGCTGAATGCCACACCAAATAACACAAGGATCAATGATCGAGGAGCACATGACCAAACCTTGGCAAATTCATATTCGATGCCGGCATTAAATATAATGACAACTAAAGCTAAGCTGGCAATAAGCTGAGAATAAGGCGCTAGCTGAGCCGGATCAACCCATTTAAGGACAGGTCCTATCAGGAAACCCAGCGCCAGGAGAATTAGTATGTCAGGAAAATGCGTCTTCTTAAAGAGGAAATCCGCAAGGAATCCGATTATAAGTAGAATCCCGATCAGTCCGAATACATCAATAACAGACACGCACTAATCCCCTTTGTCCAGAAGTCCGCTTCTCAAAGTTTTGAGAACTGCGTTGAACTTATCCTTTGGGTCGAAGCTGTAATTGCTTAAGGTCCAGACATTAGATATGCCCTGCATTACACTGAACAATAACAAGGCGGTCGCATCTATATCTATGTCTCCACGTAACTTTCCCCGGCTGACTTCTTTCTGTAATATCGTTTTTAACTTTTCTGTATATTTGACAATGGTATCATAGATACGCCTGTTTAATTTGCTGTCACCGAGACTGATTATTTCCGCGATGACCTGGAAAGATATACCCCGTCGCATCTCGATGGAAGAGAGATGACGCACTAGAATAGTCTCAAGAACGTCGCCATGCTGATCCCCCCGGATAGTTAAATCGGAAATAAGGCTGCTCTCTATATTTTCCACAAGCAAATATAATATCTCCTTTTTGCTTTTGAAGTGCCTGTAAATCGCTGCCTCGGTAAATCCGACTTCTTCAGCGATCCTTCTGACCGTCACATTTTCGCTGCCGATCTCGATGACCAGCTTGCGTGCCGCATTGACTATTTGTTCTTTTCGAGGGATCTTATTCTTGGAGATGCTATCCATTTGTGGTTACCGCTGCCAATTTATATTGAGCCTAAGCATGCAATAATTACGGCTATTATATACTTTTTTACCGGGAAGCATTGAACAAGTGACAAGGAGACTTAAACGCGACGCAACTAAGGCCTAATTATAAAAGATTTCAAGATAAATATGGATAACACGCGATATTTATAATGTCAGGACACCAGGCCGCTTATATAACTTGCATTTCGTATCTGGGCATATTATTTTCCACGTAGAAAATAACTTTAACCTTTTTGCCTTCCAACATATATTTATCAGACTCGGTGCGCAGCTCTTTGAAATCGATTTCTTTCAATACAATTGTGAGCAACTCCAGCTTTTGGTTAAGTTGCTCGTTCCCGGATTCCCCCGATAACAATTGCCTGAGTGTATCCTCATATTCTTTTTTAGTAACAGTATGAATACAATTCGAAAGACTGGGTACCAACTCGATCATTAGCACGATATTCCGAGTTTCTTTTAAATCATTTATTTTAGCGTAAGCCTGGTACCTGCATTATTAAGGAAAAATATACCAGGGAACTCCTGCGCCAAACGTGCGGAAGCACCGAAACCGGTGCAGTGAGATACACCGAGTTTCTGAATCCCCATTTCTTTCAGATCATGGATAGTTCTTTCGATCCGTTCTTCGTTGGCAAAGATAAGATGGGTGCCTCCTATTACGGCATATACATTTTCTTTGCCGGTTATTTTCTGCGCCTGACGCAGTGTGTTGATCATTCCACGATGAGCGCAGCCGAGTATAACGACCAGACCAAAGTCTGCGTCGATAACGAGTGCCAGGTCGTCAGCAAGGGCATCGGGCTCCATACCATCCTGATTCTTAACGAACAGATTGCCGTCGATCTGTTCATAATCCGAAATCATCGCGATTTCGCCAGTTGTGGTTATGTGTTCAGTAATTGATACCGGCTCACGGCTGATAATGAGGCGTGTGCAGATGGCCTCCAGTTCATCCTTGGTAAAAGGTGCACCGATGGATCGATAGTTATCCGGGCCGAAGCCTACATGTTTGGCAGACCACAGGTCCGGATGGCAGATGACGCTGGCGCCCTTGCACTTTTCCAATATTTCGCGCAGGCCGCCGGTGTGGTCTGCATGGCCGTGGCTCAATACTATATCATCGATTGCGGACAAATCAATGCCCAGGAGCTTGGCGTTATATGCCGCTGACATGCCCGGCCCGGTATCCATAAGGACCTTTTTCCCGTCTGCCTCGACCAGTATACTCAGTCCCCACTCGCCGAGGAAACCATACCCGGCGGTATTCTCGCTCAAAGTAGTAATTTTAATTTCCATCATTTCCTCCTCACTTTGTGTGGATGCTTCATACATTAAATACAGATGGCCGAAAATATCGAAGGCCAATCATTGTTGCAGCCGTTTTCATTTTGTAATGTCAGCTTAATGTGATCATGTCCCGGCTGATGTTTTGGCGGAGTCGGACGATGCCAGCGCCTCGCCTATTCGATCAACAAAGTCGGATTGATATTTTTCAATATTCCCATCGTCGCAAAGTGCAGCCAGATTAGGGTCGACCGGTATTTTACACAGCAGGGGCGCCTGCGCCGCATTCGCCATTTCTTCTCCCCTGCTTTTGCCGAAAAGCTCCATTTTTTTATCGAGTTCCTTGATATACAAGTAGCTCATGTTTTCCACAACACCCAGTATACGTTTGTTCATTTGCTGGGCCATTTTAACTGCCTTCCTAACTATCATGGCTGTTAAATCCTGCGGCGTAAAGACGACTATTACACCTGAAATGGGAAGGGACTGCATCACCGTGAGAGGAGCGTCAGCGGTGCCTGGCGGCAGGTCGATAATAAGGTAATCCAGCCTACCCCAAAGGACTTCCTCCCAGAATTGAGTGATTGCCTTACCTATAAGCGGCCCGCGCCATATAACGGCTTCATCTTCACTGGGCAGCAGAAGATTGATCGACATGATCTCAATGCCCGATTTGGATGTGACCGGCAATATACCACTCTCGTTTCCGCCGGGACGATCGGTTATCCCGAACATCTTGGGTATGCTGGGACCGGTGATGTCAGCATCGAGTATACCGACTTCAAATCCTTTCCTTCTCAGAGCAACGGCTATGAGGCCGCTGACCAGTGATTTGCCCACACCGCCTTTGCCGCTCATGACGGCTATAACATGTTTGATTTTGTTCAATTCTGTGGGTTTTGCGTCCACGTAATTAATTTCGATATCCTTTATATCGGGCAGCCCGGCCATGGATTCTTTTATTTTCTCCGATATCCACTGCTGCGAATATTCATCAAGAGCGGTTGAAGCCAAGGTGACTTTTACCGTGCCATTTTTTATTGTGATATCGCGGATCAGGTTCATTGAAGTCAGGCTGCGCACCACGTGAGGCACGATGACCTCGTCGAGCCTGTCTCTGATCTGGTCTATGGAGGTCATCTGGATTACTCCTTGTGCTTGATTTTATTTAATGCAATCGATCCATCATATTGGGCAGCTTACCCTCAGCGTATAATTTGACTGCAGTCTCAATGTTTGAAACGTCAGTTACGATTGGTTCGATATTGTAACTTTTCATGCTGTCACAGGCGCCCATGCCCATGCCTCCGGCGATCAGCGCCTGGCAGTCTTTGATGGGCTCAGCCATACTGGCGTGCTTCCTCTGCGAGTCGGCATCGTAACCATGTGGACCTGTTGCGGCGCTATGTCCGCTTTCCTGGCTGGCGAAGTGGCGATGCCCCATCTTATCGCGCCTCTCCTTGCCGGTGATCTTACCGTTCTCCACGTCAAAGACCATGTAGTATTGCGCCCTGCCGAAATGCTGACAGATTGTAGTTTCATCGTCTGTGACCACTGCGATTTTCATAATTCATTTCTCCTGTTTTAATCAACAATCAATTTACACTGCAGGTTACCTGCATCATAGTCTACCTTTACTTTAACCTGCTTACCCTCGGAAAGCAGTCTCTCAGCCTCGCTTCGCAGCCTTTCAAGGTCCGGAGATTCCAGTAATGCCAGCAGAGCCTCATAGCGCTGCTGCAACTCCGCATCGCTGGACTGCTCACTAAGCAATGCGAAAAGGCAGTTGTTCAATTCTTTCTCAGCGAGGCACTTCAGGCACTTGCCCGGCACCTCGTTAGAAGTATAATTGGGTTCGAGGCTGATATTTTCCATTTGAATCACCGTCACCTGCTTAATTTTGTCGGTTTAATTCGCTCAGAATAAACACCGGCATTATCGAATTGTACAATAGGCCTGGAAAGCGGGCAAAAGTTAAAAGGTTATTCAGACAGAATATATTATGATCAAATGCATGATTCTTACTGCTCATATTTGTTGCGCTTCCGGTCTGCGACGTTCAGTTTGCTGCGGATCCATAGGTGTTACTGCGGGTTTTGAAGCTTCATATACGGTGAATACATTCTTGAATTCGAGAAAATGTCTTTTTATTTTATCTAAATCATTCGGATTTAAAGGTTTGACCGGACACGGCCTGAGAGGAGTATTGACCTGAACTTCATCGGCTGAAAACCCTCTAACTAATTCAGCCAATTCAGGGGCTTTTTGACGGTTTGTATTGATGAACATGATCTGGATAGCCAATTTTCCGGCAAATATGGAGCGAAATGACCTGATTCCTTCTGTGATCTGGTCAACAGTTAGTCGAAATACGGGCCTGTTAACAAGGTGTAACAGATTATCATCCGGCGCATCCAGTTTGGCAACTACTACATCCGCGCGTGCCAGGTCCTTACATACACCCGGTTCATGCATAAGGGATGAATTCGTTAATACAGCGATGGGAATATGTAGTGTTCGCCTGGCAATTTCAATGGCCGCACCCAGGTTCTTTGCTAGAGTTGGCTCGCCGACGCCGGAGAAAGTCACAAAATCTGCTTTTATCTGCGGAAGATGGTTAAGTTCTTGCCGAAGACTGTTTAGCGAAACAAATTCCTTTCTCTCTGACTGTCTGCTAACAGTCGCACCCAACTGACAATAGACGCAATCGAAGGAGCAGGTTTTCGCGTGTGTGGACACCATATCTATGCCAAGAGACCTGCCTAAACGCCAGGATGGAACGGGTCCGTAAATAATTGACATCAATAGCCTTTTAAAAAGATGATTCTGTTTTAGTTCCTACAATTACCAGAAAGCCTGCATCTGTATACTTGCTTCCAACAATATTACGCTTTACCATTGTTTTTTATAACTGCGTTTCCACTTATCGTGGCTGTATTCGTAATAATCAATGATTGCTTCTTTGAGCGTGTTGGCTGCCAGCAGGGCACAATGCTTGCTTTCCTCGGGCAGACCATTGAGGGCCCTCAGTATATCCTGCTGGCCTATCCTCATAGCTTCTTCCACCGGCTTGCCTTTAACCATTTCTGTGACCATGCTTCCCGCAGCTATGGTGGTTACGCAGCCATCGGTCATGAAGGTGGCTTCCGCTATGATTTTGTTGTCAACGCTTAACCAGATCTCCATCGTATCACCACACGGGCCTGTGACGCTGGCGTAGCCGCTGGCGATGTCTATGTTTCCCATATTTCTTGGCTTCAGGGCATGGTCCACCGTCTCATCGCTATAGATTTTATGCAGCTCTGTTACAAGCATCTGCTGATATTCTTCTCTGCTGACACGCATGGAACGCCCTCTACTCAAGCTTCTTCTGACAATGTACTTCTTCAACCCCGCGATTAGTGGTCGCAGACGTTATCGCCGGTCACAAGATTACCATTGAGATAATCGATAACTATCTTTTCAGGTTCGGCAGCCGGTGCACCCAGCAGTACAGTGATGCCGTTTTGCTGGAAAAGAGAAATAGCGCTGCCGCCCATGCCACCGGCGATCACAACCTGTACACCCTGTTTGGCCAGCCATGGCGGCAAAAGTCCCGGCTGATGCGCCGGTGAGGCGACCAGCTCTTTTCGAATGATACTCTTGCTCTTTTCATCGGCGTCGATCAGAGCAAATTGCTCGCAGTGGCCAAAATGTGCCGATAATATTCCTCCGTTTACGGGTATTGCATACTTCATGAAAAACTCCTTTTTTTATTTGATTATTTGATATCGGTATCCTTTATCTGTTATCTGTGGCACTGTCCTCCTGAAGAACAGGGAGGTTCATCACAGCGCTCGGTGCGCCCGCAGCATGTCTGCCCGCCCTGCGATTTCGCCGCAGTTCTGATCAGGCCCGGCATCGAAATCTGTTTACTTACGGAACTGCTACCGCAGGATGGGCATTTGAGATCGCTCGCGCCGTCCATTTCGTGCTTGAGTTCAAAACGGTGTCCGCAGTCTCCGCAGGCGTAATCATAAATAGGCATAATGTTCTCCTGACAATTAATCGGGTGATATAAGGTCTTCGATATTCTTCCAGAGCTGCTTGATCTCTCCGGCTGCCGGTCCTTCGTCGTACTCCACCAGCGGTACGCCATGTGCGACCGCACGGTTTACAGCCGTATCGAAGGGTATCTTTCCGGCTACCTTGATCCCGACGTCGGCGCAGTGTTCTTCTATTTTTGAGGCCTTCTCTTCATTGATATCATATTTGTTAATACACACTGTGGCGGGCACATTGAAATGGCGGCAGACTTCGATAACACGCTCCAGGTCGTGCACGCCCGATACCGTTGGCTCGGTAACCAGCAGCGCCAGATCGGCGCCGGAAAGCGATGAGATTACCGGGCAGCCAATGCCGGGAGGTCCGTCCGTGATAATAGTGGAATAACCTTTATCCTCGGTGATTTTTCTGGCCTGCTGTCTGACAAGTGCAACCAGTTTGCCGGAGTTCTCCTGCGCAATGCCCAGGCGGGCGCGTACCAGTGGTCCGTATTTGGTATCAGAAATATACCAGTGACCGGCCATGTTATCCTGCATGGTAACGGCGTTGACAGGACAGATACGTGCGCAGAAACCGCACCCTTCGCAAGAAGCGCGGCTGACCTGAAAGTTATGAATAGCATCAAACCGGCATAGTTCCTCACATAGGCCGCATTTAGTGCAGGTGCTTTTATCAATGTGGGCGATCTGGCCGCTCCAGAATTCCTCTCTTTGCTTATCGACAGGTTGCAGAAGCAGGTGCAGGTCGGCGGCGTCCACATCGCAATCCGCCATCACTTTATCATGCGCCAGAGCAGCAAAACAGCCGGCAATGCTTGTCTTTCCTGTTCCTCCTTTGCCGCTAAGCACAACGACTTCTTTCATGTAAAGCTTCCTTGATTTCGGTATATACATTCGTAAATGCATCCTGCCATTGCGGTATGCCCTCGGCCAGTGTGACACCTTCGGAATAGAGGTGGGCGATACCCCTGTCGAGCGGTATGTCGAGCAGGACAGGTATGCCTTCACGGATGCAATATTCATGTACCAGGGTTTCCCCGCTGACAGCACGATTGACGATCACCCCGCAGGGGATACCCAGTTGCCTGACCGTCTCAACTGCAAGTTCCAGATCATGCAGCCCGAAGGGCGTTGGCTCTGTGACCAGCAAACAGTAATCGCTGTTCTCAATGGCTTCCACTACAGGGCATGATGTGCCCGGTGAAATATCCAGTATGGCAAGTTTATCACGATTGATCTTTGTTTTAACCCTGCGGATAACGGGGACAGCCATTGCTTCGCCGACGGTGAGCCTGCCCTGTACGAATTCGATGTCACCGGCATTTCCTGACTCCACAACGCCCATCTCCCTGCCTTCCTCGTAGATGGCATTTTCGGGGCAGAGATAGCTGCAGGCGCCGCAGCCGTGGCACAACTGGTCGAAGACAAGCACGCTACCGGGCACCACGGCTATAGCCTTGTAGGCGCATACCCTCGCACATTCCCCACAGAAGTTGCATTTGGCATAGTCCACCTTCGGAATGGGTATGCTGACCGTTTCGCTGGTTGTAATGACCGGCCTGAGGAAAAGGTGATCGTTAGGCTCCTCGACATCACAGTCGAGCAACTGCACCTTTTCCTTGGCGCTGACAGATATAGCCAGGCTGGTGGCCACCAGTGTCTTTCCTGTCCCGCCTTTACCACTGGCAATAGATATTATCATTCAACCTCTGGACATCTTTGTGCCGCATTTGGGACAGCTGATGCTGTAACAGGGTTTACCTGCCTGGTGTGCCACTTTAGCTCCGCATTGAGGGCAAACACAGTCCCCGCCCGGTCCTGCGCCGGGACGGCTGCCTCCCATTCTTCCGCCACCCATTCCTCTGCCGGCGCCTCCGCCAGCGCCCATGCCCTTACCTCTGCCTGCGCCGCCACCGGCGCCCATTCCTCTGCCTGATCCGCCCTGAGGTGGACCTGTCATATCTCCTCTTGGCATTGTTTTACCTCCTTATTAATACTTTTTATCATTAACCGGCAGACAGACCATGGTGAGGTTGCACAGTAGCCTGACCAATAGCCTTCAATTTACCTGCCTTATAATATTTGATTGCATCTTTTACTTTTCCGGAAACGCAGGTGTAGACCTCTATACCGGCAGCCGAAAGCACCTGGTAGGCATTTGGCCCGCAGTCGCCGGTCAATACTGCCTTGGCGCCATAGGTAACTACGGTCTGTCCGGCAGCGATGCCTGCACCGCCGGCGGAAGCAGCGTTAACCACAGCTTCAAAATCCATGGTATCCGGATCGACAAAGATAAAATATTTGCACCTGCCGAAACGGGGGTCAATATCCGAATCCAGTCGATCCCCGCTTGCTGTAATGGCTAACTTCATAACTGTTGTCTCCTCATTATTTGATTTTAGTCTCTATTTGCCTTTTAGCGATTCCATGCTTTTTATTTTCGCTTCTATGATCTCGATTTCACTTTGCAGCTGCTCGACTTCATTTCTCAATTGATCAAGATCTGCCTGCGTCGACAAACCGGAATAACCTTGCCCGTAGACGCCCGCAAATCTCCCGCTGCGGTAAGCCATTCTCGCGCTGCCCGGCGGGATGCCGCAAAATCCCCTTCCTCCACCTGTCATCGGGCCCAGCCCCCTGGGTCCTGTGCCATCAAATCCTGGCATTTTTAAACCTCCTGTATAATTCGTTTTAATAGCAGTTCCAGGTTAGTGCGTTGCAGCACGTTACGCTGTCTTCTGCTGCTCTATCTCGCTGATCCTGGCCTGTATTTGTGCCAGACGGTCTCTCAGATTTGCGGCTGCGCTCTGCATTGCGTCCAGGCTATTTCCGGCTATGGTGGGTGAGTAATATGGGTAAGCCGGCGGCAAATACGCCTGATTGGCGAAAAAGTATCCGCATCTGGGTAGACCTCCTCTACCACGGCCGATATATGGCCATGCTGCATAGCCCCCCCTGAAACCTCCACCCATTCCAACACCTCTCCCCATTCCGAGTCCTCTTCCATACGGCATTGTTCGTCTCCTTTTAAATTTTCAGTACGCGCTGACCGACCTTTTCAGCGGTTCGATCCTTAGATGTATTATTTCTTCTTGGTAACCGCTTTTAAAACCGTGTCTTTATCAATTTTCTTAGTACAGAAAAACCAGTCATAGCAGTGCATGTCCTCTTTGCCTTCCATTCTGCTCTTGGCCACACCGCAGGAGCCTGCTGTCGGAACTATGACATCATCGCCCGGCCTCCAGTCTGCTGGAAGCGCAACGGAAAACTTGTCGGCTACCTGCAAAGCTACTACTACACGATAGAGTTCATCAAAATTCCTTCCGAGACTGAGTGGGTAGTAAATCATAGCTCTGATTATTCCCTTGGGATCGGTTACAAATACTGCACGTACCGCTTTGGTATTGCTTTCCCCCGGTTGGATCATTCCATATTTTTTTGCTACTTCCATAGTAATGTCTTCGATCAAAGGAAATTGCACCTCGACATTTTTCATATTCTTGTACTCAATTTTTTCTTTGATCGTACGTAGCCAGGCAATATGGCTGTAAAGGCCGTCAACAGACAACCCAACCAGCTTGCAGTTCACATCAGCAAATTTCTGTTCCATGCTGGCAAACGTCATAAATTCTGATGTGCAGACAGGTGTGAAATCAGCCGGGTGGCTGAAAAGAATCACCCAGCTACCAGCGTATTGTTCGGGGAAATTTATTTCACCCTGCGTCGTTATAGCCTTAAATGCGGGAGCTTTTTCACCGATCCTTGGCATTGTCGCAATATTGCTACTCATATTCTGGTCCATGTTAATCTCCTGTACGATATTTAAAATATGGTTTATTGTTTGTCCCTGAGAAAATTCAAATCTTTAACTGCTTGCTTTCATCCTCACTTCATTTTCAGTACACGCTAACCGACCTTTTCAGCGGTTCAGTCCTCCTCTATGGCATCTGCCCCCTCTTCCACGACCCCAGGAATCGATTTCCGGAAGCGAAGCCGGCGCGGTTGTACTGCACACAGGGCAGGTCTGCATGGGTTCTGCCATGGCTTGCTCAAGCGGCACATCCCACTGGTGTCCGTTTTCGCACACATAACGCTGTGGCAGAGTCTCAAAATTTCCTCCTTCGATCCTGATCGCCTTGCCGTTGAGCAGCGCATCGGCGATTTTTTTTCGCGCCGATTCCAGAATCCTTTGAAAAGTCGACCGGGAGATGTTCATGCGTTCCGCCGACTGCTCCTGGTCGAGGTCCTCGAGGTCTTTTAGACGCACCGACTCCAACTCCTCAAAGGATAAGCAGACTTCATTCAGGAACCTCAGTGGCACGCCTGCTGGTTTGTAATAGTTAATCCCTGGCATGAAGGCGATCCTACGGCATTTTCTTGGTCGTGGCATTATAACCTCATATTACTTCATTATGGGCATATGCCCATAATCATTGTATGTCGTCAACAGTTTTGGGTCAAGCGGTATACTCAAGTAGGCCACGGAAAAACTGGCATGCAATTGACCATCGAGTATAAAGGACTTAGAATTTGTAGTAGGAGGTTGGTCAGATGAAGAGAAATGAAGGCACGGCGGATCGAGTAATCAGGATTATTGTGGGCATCATTTTAATTGGTCTGTCAGTGTATTTTATGGGGTCCTGGGCTCTCTGGGTCGTAATAGTAGTCGGAATTCTGGGATTGATCGCACTGATAACGGGCATTACCGGATATTGCGGATTGTATTCCCTTTTGAAGATCTCCACTATTAAGAAATAGGTTTCTGGATCATGGCAGTTGCCATCATGTCAATTCTCCATACAGGTATATAAGTTGCAGACCACCTAAGTACTTATTGATTCTCGTATTATCGCGGAGACGTCCATTACTCGGAGCTTTTCTTCCAGCCCTTCTGCCTTGATAGCATCTGTGAACATTACCATGCACCCGGGGCAGGCTACAGCAAGTGTGGAAGCCCCGGTTTGCCCGGCTTCACGTACTCTGGTCCTGGCCGGGCTGTCCTTTCCACCGGCCAGGTAATCTGTCACAAAATTACCGCTGCCGCCTCCACAGCAAAAGGCATCGGCCTTATTTCTGTCCATCTCGATGAGATCGATTCCATTCAGGCTTTGCAGGGCACTGCGGGGCGAATCATAAACTTTATTATGCCTGCCCAGAAAACAGGGGTCATGGTATGTCACCTTTAATCTCCCCGCTTCCGGCTTGAGCATCTTATCTCTCAGCAGGCTGTCCAGTACCTGTGTATAGTGATAAACTTCGAAAGTATAGCCCATGCCCTGGTACTGGTTCTTCATGATATTGTACCCGTGCGGGCACAGTGTGATTATCTTTTTTACATCTAATTCCCTGAATTTATCGATATTCTTTTTTGCCAGGGTATTGAATAATTCGGTCTCTCCCAGGGAATAAACTTCATTTCCGCAGCACTCCTCATCGTTGCCGAGTATACCGAAAGATAGGCCTGCTTTTTTCAATAAGCTGACCAGGTTACTGGCCATTTTCTGTCCGTTTTCATCGTAGGAGCCAAGGCAGCCTATATACAGCAGGAAATCGTCGCCTTTCTCATAAATCCTGGTGCCATTTGCCCACGCGGCGCGTTCATTCCGCAGGTTTTTAAACGGGTTACCATAGTTGTAAACAGCTTCAAGAAAGCGCTTGACCCTGGCGGGGATTTTACCCTGCTCCACCATATCGCTCCTGGCGGCGATTATCCATTCTACGATGTCGGGAGCAAACTTCATCGGGCACTGCTCGCTGCAGTTCTTGCAGTTGGTACACGCATAGAGTATCTCGGCAAGGTGCTCCGACCATGGCAACTCACCCTTCAACCATGCGTATGTCAGCCATAACCTGCCTCCTGTAGAATAGGTATCGAATCTGAACCTGTTATAGGACGGGCAGTTTATCGCCGAGTAGTCAGTAGGGAATTTGCAGTATCCGCACCTGAAGCACCTGTGTATCTGAGCCTGGTATTTCTTCATTGGGGCACCTCCCAGTTACCGGGATTCATGATGCCGTTAGGATCAAGTAGTTTCTTAATCCGCATCATTAAATTGAGGGTATCGGGATCCATTTTAGACATGGTCATCTGTTGTTCATCGATATTGGGTTTCCACATAACTCCGCCGTTTTCAAGAGCAAAATCAGCGGCTTCATCAAGTGCCTGCTTTGCCCTTTTCATGGTGTCCGGATCAGCCCGGTTAAACGTATAAGAGAAGGAAAACATCATACAATGCCCTCCATCGATCATGCGGGCGGCGGAGGAGTAGAAGAGGTCATATTTATCCGCAAGTTCAGCCAGCTTTTTAACGTAAACAGGATACTTCTCCAGCGGGGCTATAGGACCGCTGTATTCAAACCCGCCTCCCTTACTGACATCCGCGAATCTTGTTGTATCTTTTGAGGGCATGGCCAGCATGGGCGCCTTCATCTCGGGGGGGAGGCTGACAAACCCGCCTTCTCTTCTCTCGAAATATTCCCATACTGCACGCCAGGCCATCTTCTTCTTAAATTCCACTTCCTCTTCAGTGTCGCCTGTTATATAGAAAAGAATGTAATAATTGCCCCTGAACCTGAGCGGTATCGGCTGAGCGGTAACTACCAGGTCTTCTATCATTTCGGTCCGACCAAGCTTGCGCATGATTTCGGGTACCAGTTCGGCCTCATCGGTGAGGAAAAGCATAGCATCTCGAATCTTCTTGCAGGGATAGAGTCTCAGCGCCAGCTTCGTGATAATACCGGTGGTGCCAAACCAGCCGAAGAACAGGCTGCTCAGGTCCGGCAGCGGCGGCCCCTTGGAGAACCAGTATGGTGAAACAGCGCAGGAGCCGATCTTGCATTTTTCCCCCGTGGGCAGCACTACCTCCAGGCCACAGACCATGTCGGAGTTGAACCCGTGTTGCTGCGTAAGGCGTCCCTGGCCGTGTATTACCGCGTTCGCTGCGATCGTTGTTATCGGCGGAGAATCAGGTATGCTGTGACGAAGATGCGGATAATTCTTTAACAGGAAGCTTTTCAATGCGCCGTGCGTAGTACCGCCTTCCACTATCACATATCCTGCCGACTCATTGACTTCCAGTATTTGCCCCATCCGCTTCATGTCCAGCAGGATACCGCCTTTTTGCGGGATTACCAGGCCTGTAAGCGAAAGGCCTCCTCCTTTGGGGATAAGAGGTATTTTTTCCCTGTTTGCCAGCCTGACTATGGCCTGTATCTCATCAACCGTTGACGGCATGACGACATAATCCGGCTCATGAGGCGGCATCAAGCCCGGGTCCCTCCCGTACAGGTAAAGCTCCTCTTTATTGTTGGATATGTAATCTTTATCGGTGATCTTGCTGAGTTCCTGTAATATATCTATCATCTCAGCTACACCTCCGCTTCAATTTTAGACAGTTGGAGGCTTTGAGCCTCCCCTATCGCCAGCCTGCAAAGATCGATCATATGGATGGGCTTTAATCCACGCGCGGCCACCTTATATGCCAGCGAATCCCAGCAGGCGGGGCAATTGAAAACAACGTATTCGGCGCCTGATTCCAGCATGTCATCTATGTTTCTTTTCTGAACATCATCGGCCAGGTCTGGGCCCACGCCCATTCTGAAGATCTCGCCACAGCAAAGCGCTGTCTGTTTGTCGTATTTTCGCTTGACCCTTTCAACGCCGATAGCATGGAAGATATCGTCAACAAAATGATCAATCTGCGGTATCAACCTGGTGGAGCAGTTTCTCTGGTAGGCCACCTTCAGGTTAAGCGGCGTTACCTGGTATTTGAGATTTTTCAGACGCTCTAAAAGATATTCATAATAGTGCACCGGCTTGAAAGGCACTTCAATGCCGTAAGCCGGTGCAATGGAAGTATAAGTAGCGTAGCATTCGTCATGAAGGCAGACCAGTTCTCTGATGCCGTACTTAACAATGTTCTCGATAATGACAGGCAACCTTTCACGGATGAGGGATGTTTTTGCGTAGTGCAGGAAAACAGCGTTGCAGAAAAATTCCTGGCCGACTATTACAGAATATTCGATGTCCTGGAACAGCTTGCCGTGAGCAAGTATGTTGAATTGCGGCAGCAGGCAATAGGACAGCGCCTTTTCTTGCAGCATGCCCACCATATATTTGCCTACAGGCTGGCACTGGTTGATCCACATGGTGATTATCGGTCTGGGAGCAGGTAGTATCCCCTTTTCTTCCTGCCTGTCAACGATCATGTAGAAAGGATGATTACCGTGTGGGCAGTATTCTTCACAGGCGTAGCAGGTAGTGCAGGCTTCAAGTACAAATGAATTCTCCCCATTAATGATTTTCGACCATTGCTGTTTGGCCGCTTTTACGTCAAGCTCAATGTACTGGCATTTGGTGAGGCAAGGTACAGCTTTGCATTTTGTGCATTTGTCTTTGTCGAATTGAAGCTGTAGCATGGCGCTGCTAACCTCCTGTGTCTGAACTCATGTAATTATTATTATATTGGTTTCAGCATGTTTCGCTTTGTTCCGGTGCTAAATAGTAGGTCTAAAACGTGAGCGGGATAATAATTTGGGCGTCTGGTTGATCAGTGTTCCGCTAAACATGGTAAGGGCACGCTGCCTGATTCTGCGATGAGGTGTCTCGCCGGCTGCCATCTGCACCAGTTCAAGCAGGTGATAAATCTGCTGAGCTCCCGGGTATAGCAGGCTACCGGAACCAAGCATCTGCAGGCAACCTGCGCAATAAACGCAGAGTATATCCGCTTTCGTACTTTTTGCCTCAAGCAGTCTTTTCAGCGTGGAACGTGTCAGTTCTATGGTATTATAACAGCTCTCAATGCTGAAACCGGCGCCGATACCGCAGCAAACCATCCTGTCCCGGCTGCGCGGCATCTCAATCACCTCAATACCGATATGCTGGAGTATCTTGCGCGGAAGCTCGATATAGTCCGGCTCCAGGAACTTGGAATAGCAGGAGTCCTGTATGGTCGCGCGCAGGTTGAGCTTGCATTCAACTTTGATCCTGCCGCTCTGCAGTTCCTCCCAGAGAAAGCGTACTAGAGGTTTAAATTCAGCTTCGAATTTAATGCCCAGGCGCTCGGGCATTACTTTGGTGAAGAGGAAAGTGCCTGCTGTGCACATCATGAAAATATTTTTGGCTCCCATATCTCTAAAGCGTGCCTGCATGCGTTTGCCCTGAGCTTCCGCCAGGTCGAAATAGCCGGTGCGAAAGTAGGTTTCAGCGCAGCACCAGGAGAGACCCCCGCGGATTGGTATTTTGGGCAAAAGCGATGTCTCTGTAAGGTAAGGAACAGTACAAACATTGCACCCGGGATAGATGAATTCCTCACAGGGCGAGATGTCGTCCCAGCTTGCCAGCCTGGCCTTTTCATCAGCGGGAAGGCGTTGTATAACATAGCTGCGGAAATTTATCGGTTCGAGCGGCTGAAAATAGCGTGCCCGTTCCAGGAGGCCGCGACTGCGGTAAATCTCCGACCAGTGATGGACGATTGTCTCGCATGGATTGGCCTGGTTCGGGCAATAAGTATCGCAGTTGAAACAGCCTGTACAGGCCTTTGATACTTGAGGGCTTATTTCACCCCGGTTGATTTTAAGTTTCTCACGTTTGGCAACTTCCAGAGGCAGGTTAAGCTCCGGACAGCGAGAAAGGCATTCCCCGCACAGCTTGCAGTTCTTAATATTATGAAACTGGTATTTCCCCTGATCCATCATGTCTCAACCCCCTTCTAAAATATATAATCAGCCTGACGGTAAAGTGCAGAATGCCGAGAGTTACGATATTACGGAAGGCAACGCTACTGTAAAGGGTGTCTAAAAATTTTAGCAGGCGTGTTGATTCAGAGCCGATATCATCCGGTGATAGCTCGCGTTCGAACAAACTTAAATCTATATAAAAGCGACGACGGGCAGCGTCGTTGAATCCCATGCGCAGGATATTCGCCGTTATGATGGCTATGATCTGAAATGCTCGCTGTCGCGTACGGTGCAGCGGTTTGTTCCCCCGCGCCATCTCTACCAGCTCAAGCAGGTGATACAGTTCCAACCTGCTGCCGTAAAGCTCCCTCACCACAGAAAAGATAAAATAGCAGGCAGAGCAGTACGTCACCAGGCAATCTGCACCGGACCGCTCGGCTTCCTTCAGCCGTTTGGATCCATGTTCGATCAGGTCCAGCAGACTGAATTTTCCGGCGGCGGCGCCAAATCCGCAGCAGAGGGAGTCCCGACAGTTATGCGGCATCTCCACCAGATCGGCGCCACAAGCCGATGCTATTTCCCTGGCTGCTCGCCACAGGGTGTCACCTTCGCTTTTGGAAAAGCAGTTATCGTGTATAGCGATACGTCGCCGGATGGGCGTGATTAGCGATAGGCTGCCTGAATGCAGCTGCTGGAGCAGCCATTGCTCGAGAGTGATGACATTGCTGTTGATGTGTATGCCAAATTTCTCTGGCAGTATGATAGTCAGCATCGCATGTTCTGCGGCCATCATGGTCACTATGCGACGGGGCCTCAAGTCTTCAAGCACTTTTTTCACACGCAGGCCGGCCTTTTCCACAACATCCAGCAACCCTAGCTGATATATATGTCCCCCGCTGCACCAGAGGCGCTCATCACCATAGATTGTCAGGTCTGTTAGCAGCGAGTTGTCAGCCAAGTAAGGCGAAAAGGAGCTGAAACAGCCGGTCAGCAGTATATCTTTTCCCTGCTTGCCCTCCATATTTCTCCAGTTCCTGATCTGATCTTTCTCATCGGTGGGAAGCAATGGATATAGCTGACTCCATATAGAAGATATATCGCCTGGAATTACCATACGGGCAATAGCCGGCAGTCCCAGCCTTAAATAGCGCTCATGCCAGCGCAACAGGATCAATTCGTAAGGGTGGCAGTTGTTGGGGCAGTAGGAATTGCACGAAAAGCATGTGGTGCACGAGTCGAGTACGCCGCTGTCAAGGCCTTTATTAAGCTTGTCCTTAGCCGCGCGAGCGAGAACTGGACTGAAATTCAAAACGGGACAACTGGAAAGGCAGGTACCGCAAAGCCGACAACAACTCGCGTCGAAAAAATTCTTATTGACCACCGCGACCTCGGCAAGATTATAACTTATAGGCGATATTGGTATTTAGTCAGGTTACAGGCAAATCCTCAATATATTTTATCAGTTTGGTGAATGGAAGGTACTGCCTGTATGGGTTGGGGTGAGCTGATTGTATCCTCAATAAGTAGTGCAGCTTCTCGGCGCTACAAGCGATATTACTATTTCTCTAAGCTTTCGAACTACGATGTTTCCCAGTTGATGAACTGACCTTTAACATCCACCATGGCATTGGCTATAAGGTCAACCAGTCCTCCGTAGTAAATGCCGTGCTTTTCAGTTAGTCTATAGCGGGATAGCAGATCGCGTATCATACCCTTGCAGTTGGAACAGGGAGCACATACGTATTTATGAATTTCGGGATTCATGACATCCCCGAAGGTAGTAAGTATCTGTTTTAGCTTCATTCGGCCGGAGACTGATGATCGCCAATCTGAGAAGTTATTTGAGTCCATGATAGCGAAACCGCTGCCGCCGCCGCAGCAGTAATTATCCACACCGTGCGGCTCCATTTCACGAAAATCAGGGCATATTTTCCTCAGGATTCGTCTCTGCGGCTCAACAATGCCGCTCAGTCGTACCAGGTTACATGGATCATGCAAGGTAACGGGGAAGTCATTTTTAGACCTGTCCAGCCTGATCTTATCGTTTAAGACGATGTCTTCAAGCAACGGTATTGCGCTTTCGCGGGGTATATTAAGATCGCCGGTCAATACACGATCAGAAACTACCAGCATGGCCTTATGGGCATGGCCGCACTCTCCCACCATCATGCGATTGACCTTGAGGTCCCTGGCCGCCTGGGCATGACGGGCAGCAATGCGCGCAAGCTGGACATCATCGTACCAAACGCCGTAATTCACCGCGTCATAGGCTACCAGGCTGCTTGAAAGTGTCCAGTCAACGCCGGCGGCATCGAAGATGATGGCAAAGGCCTCGATATTCTCCGGCCAGGAAATGAACTCGCCGGCATTGTGCAGCAATAATATATCAGCGCCCTCCTTATCTACCGGTATCCTGATAGTTTTACCAGTGATCTCCTCAATCTCGCCTTCGATGAAATCGATGAAGCTGGCCAGGGCTTTGGGTGAAGTGCCTGTACTTGATCCAACTTTTAGATGTTGGACGGTGCCCAGTTGATGCAATTCTTTGGGTGCTATATCCATCTCTTGGCTGAACAACTTGCGCAGCTCATGTGTAATCAGGCCGTTGTCCACACCGATGGGACATGATTGTGCACACCTGCGGCACAGTGTACAACGATATGACAGCTCTGCCAGCCTCGCTATGGTTTTAAAGTTGAGGTCGATGTCGCTGCCGGTGAATTTAGAGAGTAGTTTGCCCTCTTTCTTGAGATATTTTCGAATTATTCGGCGTAAAACCTCGGTCCGGTAAGTGGGACGGTAGATCTCCTGCCTGCCGCTTTCGGTGAAAACCGGACAGGCTTCCGAGCAGTTCTGGCATTTGGCGCAGTTCTCCAGCGAAAGCATCAGCGGTTGGAGAAAGGTCCAGTTGTTCTCCTTTGACAGCAGTTTTTTCAGGCCGGCGATGAATTTTCTGACAAAATCCTCTTCCTCTTGTTTGTTCTGCGGTTTTACCAGTCCGATAGCTGATATACCATCGAGCGAAGCATCAAATCTGTCCTTCTGCTCACCTGTTAATTGCTTGATACCCGGTTCATCAGCAGGATCATCAAGCGGAGCAGGCAGACGGGAAAGGTCGGCCTTATCGATGTCGACCATCTGGCCTTCAATCTTGCCGATATCTCTGAGCGTTATTTTTTTCTTCATTTCTCTGTTTTGTCGGTGGCGCCGCTACTTTGCACCTGCTCGGACCAGCTTTGTCCTGTATGGATATGGGGCGCCGACCAGTCGGTCGACTGATTAAGCTGTGCCTGCAGTTTCTTCTCCAGGCCGGTGCCGGGTTTATTCGGTTCATCATCCCAGCGTACCTTGTGGTATGTGAAATATTTGGCTACATAGTGCATCATGCGGGTAAATGGCATATAAGCCAACAGCAGGCATGACAGCACGATGTTGATTGTCATAATGGGGCCGATTTCCGGGAAATTAAACGTGATGAGACTTTTCACATAGCCCCGGGATACATCGAAGGAGGGGTCTTCCATAATCCAGAAAAGAAGGCCGGTCAGGAAAACGAGCAATATACCTGTGAGATTGAAATAATCGATGGGCGCCGTGTAATTTCTAAGGTCTTCGTCGTAAGACCGCTTGATCAGTAGCCCGGTAGTACCGAAGATACCGAGTATAAAGGCGGCGACACCGGATATGAGAGTTAGGTAGTAAACAAGCGGAATCCCGAAATAAGGCGATGTTGAGGAAATACTCAGTCCGTTCAGTGTAAATATTGATCCTGCCAGGAGCATTACTACCCAGGCCACCAGCAGAAACAATCCGAGGTGGAAGGGATATACAAAGCTCCAGAATCTCCGGTTGCTGTAAAAATACTCTCGAAAGAAAACAATCTCCCGAAGAAATACGGTTGATTCTCCCAACAGGTTAATTTTACGTGGCCGGTGCCACCAATCTTCTTCCTCAAGGTACGACCCACCATAGGGCCTTCCAACCTCATGCGCAACCGGGTAGAGCTCCCAACGCAGATGGACGGGCAGCGAAGCGTATTTATATGCCCTCCAGACAATCCCGCTTATGAAGATCAGAAGGCAGCAATAGGTGAGCAGCAGAAGCCACATAGATAATCTTCTTTATACACAGCCAGTGGGTTTTGGCAGTCCTGCTATTTTGCAGGCGCCCTTGGCCGGTCCACCCGGGAAAAGCTTGTAAATGGTCTTGAGGTCAAAGCCCGTCTGCTTGGTGACCATCCTGATGGGTGGAGCTATCTCAAATTCGAGAAAATAATTGCGCAGGTAATTAACCACCTTCCAGTGGTCCTCGCTCATGGGATATGCCTCTTCTGTCTTTGCGATATCCTCGGCTACGGCCTTATCCCATTTTTCAGGCTCCTGTATGAAGCCGTCCTCATCTATTTCGAGTTCTTTTCCGCCAAGCGTAACTTTAGGCATGCTCAATTCTCCTGTTGTTTATTTATCTTTCGCGTACAGCTCGGGATTCTCGTCGAACTTCTTCTTGCAGGCCTTGCAGCAGAAGTAATGGGTCTTGCCCTTGTGTTCACTTGTACCGCGGGCCTTTTTCTCCTCAACTTCCATTTTACATACCGGGCATACTGCCATCTCAATTATCCTCCGGTTATTACTGTAATACGCTTTTCTGCGTTTTTGCCTGCAGACGCCAGCTTCACGAAGTTTTGTGCCCAGGAAGGCGCTCCAAGGGCATGCAGGTGCATGTACGAGGCCAGCACATTTTTATAAACAATTCCGTCAGTTTTACCATCGATCCCATTGCCACGGATTACGCGATAGGCGCAGGGCTGCCCGCCGGAGTTTAGCAGCCTGGAGTGGTGGAACTCGTGACCCTTGAGCGTGGTGCCCTCAGGGAAAAAAGGATTTCGCTCCGTGACTTCGGCCGTGACATAGCCGTGTCCCTGCGGCTTCTTCTCAATTACCACGTCCGCAGGTATCACGCCTACCATGTCGTACGCCTTTCCCTCCGTGAGCAGGGAGCGGCAGAGGTAGATCAGTCCCGCACATTCTGCATAAACCGGCAATCCGGATTCCACGCCTGCTTTGATATCCTGCCGCAGACTATTATTAGCCTCAAGCTCAGAGGCGTAAAGCTCGGGGAAGCCGCCACCGATATAGAGAGCGTCCACCGCCGGCAGATGCTTGTCAGCGAAAGAATCGATATAAACCAATTGAGCCCCGTTACGTTGCAGGGCATCGAGGTTCTCGGGATAGTAAAAGCTGAAAGCCCTGTCTGCCAGGACGCCTATTTTGACTTTGATAGAGATGGATTGCCTCGTTGCCGCTTTTGTTGAGAGGACGCTGTCGCTCCTGTCGTCGCGCGCTAGGTAAGTCGATCGCTCGGATACATGTGCGATGCTCAAGATGCGCTTGATATCAACATATTGTTTGATGGTGCTTCCTATGCGGTCGATCATAGTAGCGGCCTCGGCTTGCTCCTGAAGCGGGACGATGCCCAGGTGTCGTTCTCGTATTGCCAGGCGTTCATCACGGGGAAGCGCGCCCAGCACAGGTATGTCGCAGTGCTGCTCAATAGCTTTGGTAATAGTGCGCTCATGCCTGGGATTGCCCACGTAGTTTAATATCACACCGGCGATGGGCGTAGTGGGCTCAAAATTGAGGTAGCCACTGACCATAGCTGCGGCGCTGCGCGTCATGCGGGAGCAATTGACAACCAGTATTACAGGCGACTGCAATTCACGCGCCAGCCAGGCTGAACTGCCCTCACCTTCATCCAGAGGGCTGTCGTATAGCCCCATCGATGCCTCAATGAGCGCGAGGTCGGCCCTTTCGCAGCCCTCACGAAAACTTCTCAGCAATGCGGAAGGGTCGAACATGAAGAGGTCGAGATTGCTGCACGGTAGTCCGGCGGCTGCCGATAGCCAGGAGGGGTCTATGTAGTCGGGCCCTTTTTTAAAAGGCTTTATTATCAAGCCACTCTCCCTCAGGGATGCGCACAGGCCTATGGCAACGGCTGTCTTGCCGGAGCGTCCCTGTGGGGCGGCTATCATCAAGCGTGCTGTCTGCATGCCGTGCTCCAGATTATTGCTTAAGCTGAATATATGATGTCCCCAGGTAGATATACTCGATCTTGTCTTCCTTGGCCAGTTCGGCGATAGCCTTATCCACGAGCGCCTTTTCAACTTCTACAGCGCGTGCTACATCGCGGTTCTTGGCCTTGCTGACCGTGCCCAAGTATTTCAATACTTTCTCTTTGAGTTCTTCGCTAACTCCTTCCGTCATCTTATTGCTCCTTCTACCATCGGAATTGCGTGGTGGTGCGGTAGGTATCTATTCCGTGTGTGAAATCATCTATGTGGTACTCGGTAAAGGGTATGCCCGTAAGTTTGAAGAAGTTCTCCCAGCCGACACGGTCGATCCATTCGCCCATTCTCTCATCGGGGAGAGCATGTTTGGCATATACTTCCACAATATTTTTGATGGCGTTCACCGCCTCGGGCCAGCGCGGCGGATTATTGGGCAGATAGGGGATGGCCAAGCGTGAGAACATGGGCGTGTGGCGGGCATTGGAGACTTTACCGCCTACGTAAATAGCCACGCCGTCGCCCGTGCTGTCGGCTAGCGGCATGGCCGGGCAGACAGTGAAGCAGTTGCCGCAGTACATGCATTTCTCCTCGTTAACCACCAGTCCCTTTACATTGGGATCGGGATTCTTACGTATGGCGCCGGTGGGACAGGAGGCCATGGTAGTGGGTATCTCGCAGACGGCGGACACTTTGCTGTTATCCACCTTGGGCGGCTTGGTATGTATGCCGACGATAGCTATATCTGAGCAGTGGACAGCGCCGCACATATTGATGCAGCAGGCCAGCGCCACCCTCAACTTGGCCGGCAGTTTCATGCTAGTGAAGTACGGATATAACTCATCCATGATTGCTTTGACCAGGCCGGAGGAGTCGGTTGCCGCGCTGTGGCAATGTGCCCAGCCCTGTGTGTGCACAATATTTGATATGGCTTTGCCTGTGCCGCCCACTGGCAAGCCCAATTTTTGTACTGCCGCGATAATAGGTTCAACGTTCTCTTTTTTAGGTGTCATGAACTCAACGTTGGAGCGGCTGGTGAAGCGCAGCTTGCCGTCGCAGTATTTGTCGGCTATGTCGCAGATGTCACGGATGAAATCGATACTGACCAGGCGTGGCGATCCTGCGCGAACGGTCCATACCTCATCTCCGCTCTCGGATACGTGCCTGAGCACGCCCGGCTTGGTGATTTCGTGATATTTCCATTTCCCGTAATTTTTCTCAATAACTGCGGGAAGCATCTTCTTATAGCTTGGGGGACCGATATCGCTTTTTCCCATTTTCCTTCTCCTTCAATATAGTTAATCGAAGAATACGTATGGATTGGCCCTGGGCCTGTAGACCATCTGAGGCAGCGGCTTGAGATCCACCGCGCGCAGGAATGTCTTGAGTCCCATCCTCTCGATCAGCTCAGCCACCCTTTCACGCGTGCGTCCGTTCTCATCCCACCATTCCCAGATCTTGTGCAGCAGCTCCTTGGCCTCGTCATAGGGAGGTTCCATCTTCATGAAGGGGACCAGCACCCATGATAGGTAGGCGCCCTTGATAATAGGAGCCTTGCCGCCGATAAGTATGGTGGCGCCGCGATCGAGACCAGGCCGTATTGCTTTGCACATCTTGTTAATGCAGTGCATACAGCGCACGCAATCATCTGCCCGCAGGTTAAGTTTCTGAGCCTTCTCATCCCAGGCCAGCGCTTTGGTAGGACATTTGTCGGTGACAATACCTTTAATATCGAAGCCGTTCTTAACGTACCTTCGGACCTCATCCTGATCGATACGCAGCGAATCGCGCCATGTGCCGATGATAGTGAAATCAGCGCGAGCTATGGCCGCCACTCCATCATTGGGGCAGCCCGATACCTTGATTTTGAATTTATAAGGCCACCTCGGGCGGTGCATCTCGTCCTGGAACTCCTGTGTAAGGTTATTGCAGATATCCAGAGTATCGATGCAGGCCCATTCACAACGCGCTGGTCCCACACAGGCGCTGGGTGTACGCAGGGCGGAGCCCGAGCCGCCCAGGTCGAAACCGGCCTCGGTCAACTCGTCAAAGCACGGCTGCAGGCTCTTAGTATCGGTGCCAAGCAGGATGATATCGCCTGTCGAGCCGTGAAAGTTGGTCAAACCGCTGCCGTATTTCTCCCAGATATCGCAGATTTTACGTAAAGCATCAGTCGTGTAAAACCAGCCCGAAGGCATATTGATACGCATGGTGTGGAACATCTCGACGGCAGGGAATTCTTCAGGCACATCTACATACCTTCCTATTACGCCTGAGCCATAGCCGGTTACGCCGACTATGCCGCCATGCTTCCAATGGGTGATCTTGTCTTTGAAGGAAAGCTCCTGTACGCCCAGCAGATCTTTGGCTGCAGCGTTCTTCTTGGCAGCCCGCTTGATCTCTTTTACATAGCTGGGCCAGGGCCCGTCTTCGAGGTTGTTGATTAAAGGAGTGTCTCTGTCCGCCATTTACTGCACCTCCTGGCTATTTAATCCACCCAAGTCTGATACTAAAATAATACCACTTACAGGCGTACACGTGCCTGCACCCCACCAAATTTATCGACAGTTAAATTATACATTATTTGTATAATTTGTAAACTGGTATAATTAAACCGCCTATTTCGATAAATCCGGACAGCCAAATATAATTTTATCAGCGGATTAAGACAGGGGGAAATCATTCTATGGATGAAACGGGTCCCACGGTAACTGTGTCGAAAGATTCACTGGAGACCCTGCCGCGACTGAAGAAATTGCGTGAAGATATCCTCAAGTCGTCTTATCATGTCTGCACGCAGAAGGCCTGCCTGCTGACCGATTATTTCCGCAGCCATACACGACAGGATTTCTTAGATAATCTGCTGTCGTCAATTCAGTATCGCTTATATCGCAGAAGCCTGAAGAATTCTGCCAGATCTATCCCACAAAAAAGGTGGCTGGTGGCTGTTAATAACTACATTAATTCCCTTCTGCTTAAGAGGCGCAATGTTCCGCAGGGCGAAACTGTCACACGTTATGCCGAAGCTTTCAGGTACACACTGGAAAATATGGAACTGAAGGTGTACGACAGCGAATTGATCGTGGGAAATCCGTCGGCGTGGCGGGTGGGTGCTCCCATTCATCCCGACCTGGGCGGACTGTTGATGTTGCCGGAGATAAAAGGTATTTCCGGGCGCAGGCACAATCCCATGGATATCGAATCCACTCAACTGGAGGAGCTTGAAAAGGAGATCTTTCCATTCTGGTTTAACCGATCGGTGCTGGCGTTAACGCCTCTGCTGAGCAACGATCCAGACCTGTTTAACACGATGCTGGAGGGGAGATATTTCATCCTGACTCAGTTCTCAGGAGTCTCGCATGTTACGCCGGATTATCCCACCGTACTCAAGCTGGGATTCAACGGGATAGCCCGGCAAATACGTGAGAGGTTGGAAAGGGTGAAATCGGATATGGAGGCCTGCGGCGACAAAGCCGGGCGCAGGCGGTTAGAGCAAAAGGGACGATTTTATGAAGCTGCCCTGGTCTGTGCCGAGGCTGCCGCCGATTACAGTAAGCGCTGGAGCGAATTCCTCGAATATGAGGCTGCCGGGACGGAGGATGAAGTTCGAAGGCAGGAACTGCTGAGATTATCGGAGATATTTAACCGCGTGCCTGCAGAGCCGGCTGAGACTTTTTATGAGGCACTGCAGTGCGTTTTTATCACCCATGTCATGCTGCACTACGAGAACTTCCAGCACGGTATTTCTTTTGGACGCATGGACCAATACCTTTTCCCCTATTATAAACGTGATATCGAGTCCGGCCGGCTTACCCGCTCCGAAGCGGGAGAATTACTGGGATGTTTCATAGCCAAGGCGGGCGAGCTGCTGCCGCTTTTCTTCGACCGTGCCACTGAGTATTTCAGCGGCCTGTCTTCGGCCTCCGGCATAACTCTGGGAGGACGCACGGCCGATGGCAGTGATGGAGTCAACGCGCTGTCATTTCTGTTTCTGCAGGCTTATGACCAGGTCAGGCTCAGACAGCCGAACTTCCATGTAAGGATTAATCAGGACACTCCCGTCGAATTCACTGACCTGTGTTGTGAGGTGCTCAAAAAGGGCGGCGGCCTTCCGGCCTTTTTCAATGATGACGAGATACCTCGGGCGCTGGAGAAAGCGGGCATCGATAAAAAGGACGCTGAGGATTATTCCATCGTCGGCTGTGTGGAATGGGGCGTACCGGGTAAAAGCTTCCCTGCAGCCGGGGCGATCTTTGTCAATATGCCCATGGCCCTGCACTTGGCTTTACATAATGGCATGTATGATGGTTTTCAGTTTGGACCGCCGACAGGTGACATCAAAGCTATCAATGGCATGGAAGCTATTGTCAGTGCCTTTAAGATACAACTTGAGAACATGACTAGGCGTGCAACGGATGGCAACAACGCTATCGAGCAGACCCATGCTGCATATCGTCCTACTCCATTTCTCTCCACCCTGGTGGATGGTTGTTTAGATAAAGGCATGGAGGTCAATGCAGGCGGTGCCAGATATAATTCAACAGGATGCCAGGGAGTGGGGCTGGCCGATACTGTGGATGCTCTGACCGCTATCGAACAGGTCGTGTTTAACGAGGGCAGGCTGTCTCTGGAAGAGCTGGTAAGGGCTGTGGATGCTGATTTTGCAGGAAATCCGGAACTGAACGCGATCATCTTGAATAAAATTCACAAATATGGCGAAAACGAAGATAGGCCCAACTACTACGCACGTATGGTCTCAGGTATTTTCACTGATCTGGTAACGCGATACAGCAACCCGAGAGGGGGAAAATACTATCCGGGATTCTGGTCCATGACCACGCACCAGGGCTTCGGTGCGCGCACCGGCTCATTACCCGGCGGCCGTCGAGCCGGTCAGCCCCTGGCCAACGGGATATCGCCCTGCAATGGCCGTGATAAGAATGGACCGACAGCCTCGATGTCATCAGCAGCGTGCATAGACAACAACCTTGTAGGCAACGGCTATGCGCTCAATGAGAAACTTGATCTTGCTCTGATCAAAGATCCCTCGCGTAACCGTCTGATAGAATCGTTGATTTTCGGTTTCTTCGCCAGCGGAGGAATGCAGGTGCAGTTCAACGTCGTCGACCCCGCCGTACTCATCGATGCCAGGGAGCACCCCGACCAGTACCGCGGCCTGGTTGTGCGTGTTTCAGGGTATTCAGCGTATTTTAACGATCTGACAGAATCGATGAAGGACGAACTGATACAGCGCACCGCTCACGATATCAATTCATGTATATGTTAGTCTTTATTCAGGTAAAGGAAAATAATTATCCAGATCCCTGTTGCGGATTTGATCCACCGACTTCTCCATCCTGGCAACAAAGTCTTTTGCTTCAGCGCTCTTGCCGACCAACTGCAAGGCAGCCCGGTTAACCTCTTTTTCGGCGGAACTGAGCCTGTGTAAAAACGCATCGAATGATTCCCGGTCTACATATGCTGTCTTAACCATATCGTTGTAAGTTTTGCCCTCAGATACGAGCAGCTTCTGATAATGGTCGATCAGCAGCTGGATCTCCTGCATCTGTTTCAGGCGCACTTTCTCCGAATACACGCCTTTCTGGTCGGCGCTCAGGATCGATAATGTCTTTTTCTCCACCTCTGCCAGACTATTGATTTTTGTCAGGCCGAATTGCTGCATGTTGCCGGCCGCTTCCAGTGCCAGTTTCTTGGTAAACATGAAATTCAGTGTTAAGGCCTCTTTGGACCGGTGATGTTTGAGCAGGTTGATAGCAAAGAGCGGTGGAAGCACGAAATCCCAGACCCCTAACGCCATCGTGCCGGTCACATCGGTGGCCACAGCTTTAGCCATCTCTCGTTCCTCGGTGAGAATATTTTTCATCTTGGTGTCCAGCACTGTGGGGAGAATATTTCTCAGCACGCTCATAAGGCGAAATATAACACACGTTTTTCGAGCAGGTCAAAGAAGAGGCAGAGAATTCCGATGCTGTGTTAGAATGCATTTAGGTACACTGATCGGAGGTCAATCCTGATGCTGCCTCGCATTATACAGGTAGAAGTGTCGACCAGGTGCCAGCTCCGGTGCCGTTTCTGCCCGCGCACCCTGCTTAAAGACAGATGGGTCTCACTTGATATAAACAGGGATTGTTTTACGCAGATATTGCCGTATGTGCGTAACGCGGAACTGGTGCACCTGCAGGGATGGGGGGAGCCGCTGCTTCATCCTGATATATGGAATATGGCAAGGGCAATCAAGGAAAGGGGAGGCAGAGTCAGCCTGACTACTAACGGCGTGCTCCTGAATGACTCCGCCGTTCAGCAGATATGCCAGATCGGCTTCGCTTTTATAGCGGTGTCGGTGGCCGGAGCAAAATCTGCCACTCACGATTCTTTAAGGGCGGGATCGAGCTTGGAGCAAATCTGTAAGAACATTGCCGGTTTAAGCGCCGCAAGGTCTCACCCGGATATTCATCTCGTCATGCAGATGATGAAATCAAATGTCTCCGAGTTGCCTGCACTGGTTGATCTGGCGGCCGAGTTGAAAGCGGACAGGGTGATCGCGCCCAACCTTGATTACATTCCTGACGCTGAGACGGAGGCGCTGAAAACGTTCGGCACGGCGGCCGATCCTCATCTGCATGATATAGTGGAGGAAGCAGAGAAGAGGGGGAAAAAACGAGGAATACAGGTATATGCTTATCCCCTGGAGTCCCGCGACAATTCACCGCTGTGCAGCGATGATCCGCTGCACAATACTGTTGTGAGTGTGAGGGGTGAAGTCTCCCCCTGTGTTTACCTTTGTCTGCCGGTTGAAGGCACGATTCCCAGAATATCGCGGGGCAGGGTAAGCGCGGTTGACCGCTTTATCTATGGAAATGCGCAGGATGGGCTCGATAAAGTCCTTGAGAATGCACAGGCAAAGGAGTTCAGGCTGGCGTTCGACCGGCGAGTAGAATACTCGAGGCTAAATGCAGCCGAATCGATGGCATTGTTGACTCTGCCCGGAATACGTGGTGCACGTAAAATTCTACAGGGACAGGAGAAGCAGCCCTTGACTGAAGTCACGGAGGCAATGCCGCCGGCGCCGGCACAGTGCCGGGGGTGCTATAAGTTGCAGGGGATATAAGCCTGTTGAGACACATTTGTTACGGGAGGAACCGGCAGCCGGTCCCTCCCGTAATGTTTTGTTGAGTTAATCGGGAAGTATAGGGGGTACGAAAAAGGCGCCGGACCACAGGATCCAGACGATGAGCAGGGTCCACACCACATTGAATGATTGTCCGATCCAGTATACCGCTGCCGGTTTGCCACCGCCGACTGAGAGAAGCTCTTTGAAATTGGTTTCCAGACCGATGCAGACAAAGCACAATGCAAAGAACCAGGTGCGGTAGGTCGTCATCAGACCGGTGATCGTTTTAGTGGCCTGAGATCCCATTACGGGCTCGATGAAGAGTGAAGCAATCAGAGAAGCGATAATGAATCCGACGATAAATTTAGGGAAGCGATACCAGATTTCCATGAACGACGGACGTTCGCTGGCGGATTTTTTATCCAGCTTCAAAGTCGCCCATACCGCCAGGAAGAAAGCCGCAAATCCGATTAATATATTCTGCGCCATTTTGACCAGGGCAGCAGTGTCGAGCGAGGCTTTGCTTTTCATCACTTCACCGGCGGCCACAACAGCGCCGGTATTATCGATTGTTCCACCCAGCCATGCTCCCGCCATGTTGGTGGGCATATTTACAGCCTTGGCGATAGGGGGCATTACAACTATCATGATCACTGCACCCACCAGCAGCCAGGCTATAATGTAACTGGTTTCCTTGGGATCGCCCTCGACCGCACCTCCGGCGGCTATCGATGCCGATACGCCGCAGATCGATACGCCCGTAGCCATAGTGCTGGAGAAGCGTTCGGCCATCCCGAACCTTCTGCCCAGCCAGTAAGTGAAAAACCATACGGCAGCCACTACCAGCAAGGCCTGTAACATGCCTACGCCGCCTGCTTTCAGGATGATTGAGAAAAGTATGGTTGCGCCCATGCAGACCAGGCCGATCTTGATGAAGTACTCGGTCAGCACGGCCGGTTTAAGCCAGCCGGGCAGGCCTACCGTATTGCTGATAAGCAGACCGAAGATCAATGCCCAGATAACATACTCCAGGCCCCAGGCATTGATTACGGATTGCTTACCGATAAATACAGCCAGCCATGCAAGCGCAAAAATTACGATAAAGGCGGGGACAAAACGCTTTATATCCTTTTTCATGAAGATCAGGCCGATCAATGACAGAACGGCCAGTATCACAAACAGGATTAATGTGTCCCAGATAGTGGCAATGCCTGAGGGGAAAGCTTGGTCGATTGTTGACCAGGTACCGAACTTGGGGCCAGCGGGCAGTATGCCAATCATGGCCAGAATCAGGATAATGAACCCCAGCCAACATGCCCACCAGTCCTCTTTGTTCCATAGCGATGACCAGTCAATCTTCTGCAAACACTCACCTCCTTTACTACTGACTAATAAAAAGACGAATGGAGTTTGAAACTAATAGTGGAACAATTGTTAAGTCTATCACCTCCCTCACCTGACGTTGCCCGGTTTTAAACCAATTTATACAATATCATTTAATTGATGTCAACAGTAACATACAACGGTGAAAAGATTTGTTTATACTTTAATGGTTATGGGACAGATTGAAACACTCGCGTTCGTGACCGCACTGGTCGCCCTGCAGCTTGCCTTGATTTTATATGTCTGGGGATTTATCTCTCTGTATGTTAAGGGAAATCCGCCGGACAGGACGGTTTCCAGTTACTCACTACCCGTTATTTTAGCGGCCTGGCTGGCGCTTACCATTTCACTGGTCGTGCATGCTATCCAGGCCGGGCATATTCCTGCCGCTGATATGTACGAGTTTTCCATGTCTTTCGGTTGGGGCGTGCTGACGGTTGTGCTGATTTTCAGGTGGAGGCAGAGGAATGATATGGTCAGTGCAGCAGGGGCACTGACAACTCTTGCTATTCTGATCTATGCGTTCTCATTGCCTGTCCAGCATCAGCCTCTCCCGCCGCTTCTGAACCAGACATGGCTGCTGCCGCTTCATGTGTCCTGTGCCGTTATTGCCTATGGTTTATTTGCCCTGGGGTTTGTCTGCGCTGTGCTCTACCTGGTTGGGCATAGATACACAGCTTCCTTCATGCCCTCATTATTTGCTCTCGATCGATTGGGCTACCGATCGTCTCTGGCCGGGTTTTGTTTCATGACACTGGTGATAGTCGTCGGCTCAATCTGGGCAAAGATAGCCTGGGGCAGCTACTGGTCATGGGACCCTAAGGAGACCGCCGCGCTGGTGACCTGGTTGATTTACGCATTCTATTTGCTCACGAGGTGGATATTCGGCTGGAGGGACTCCCATAGCGCCTGGTTTCTGGTAGCCGGCTTCCTGGCGGTGCTCCTCACATTCTTCGGCAATTTATTCTTTGGGGGACTGCACAGTTATGCTGCGATGTGAAAATCGGCAGTTTATGAATGTACCGTCTATTTCAGCGGCACAAGCTTCCCGCGGGAGAGTTTGACCAGATAAACGATAAGCGAGATAAGTGCGTATAGCAGGCCCAGCAGAATCAGGCCGAACTTACAGGCTGCGCAGTATGCAGCTATCTGAGGATACGGGTCCACCGGGCTGCCGTACATCATGGTGATGAGGGCATAATTCTCCACGGCGTCGAGGATAGCCGCCAGCCATAAACCCCAGGCCAGCAGCAGTCCGAGATTCTTCCAGCCGCTACGGGCAACGACACCAGCGCTCATTACGCAGGCCAGTGCAATTGTAGTTGAATAGACGGGCATATAAAGGTAATCGAAGCCGAGGTTGAAACAGGTTTGCAGTCTGGCCAGTGTATCCCATGCGCCGATGATCGCCGATGATTTCGCCACACTGCCGGCCAGCTCGAAATCCACAATGGTCGGTTTGAATGGGCCTATAAAGCGGAACACGATGGTAATGCCGATGGTCGCAGCCAGCAGCCACAGGAATGCCGGCAATCTCTTGCCACCCGGTATGGAGTTTAAAGGATGATACATACCTACCTACCGCTCCATTATCTACAGCGCATAATTATTTGTCAAAAATAGTTTATCCGCGCTGTCCCTGCCTGATGGCCAGCACCACCTTGAGCAGCAGAGCCAATATCAGACCGCCCGTCGCCCATACCCCCATAGTTATAAGTGTTTCGAGCGCAGTGGGAGTGTATTCGGTAATATCTCCCAGCGGTGTGGGTATGAAGCCCGGCACGATCAGGCCGAGCCCTTTGTCGATCCAGATGGAGATGAAAACAGCTGCACAGGCAAGTGCAAGTATCAGCTGATTTTTTCGCATTGAAGGTATGACCAGCAGGATTATGGCGGCACAGGCCAGGAGGATCGATGTCCATATCCACGGCACAAGGCCATAATGATTATCCAATCCAAACAGCAGGTACTGGAAGTGTGACATAGCGCCCGGCTCCTGGCTATAGAAAACCGTGAAGATCTCCAACAACAGGAAAAAGACGGTGATGATGATGGCGTACGTTACGATCTTGGCCACCTTGTCCAGGGACTGGTCGCCCGGCTCGAAGCCGCCCCACTTCTTCATAGCCAGAGCAATTAATATCAGGAGGGCGGGTCCGGAGGCGAAAGCCGAGGCCAGGAAGCGGGGCGCCAGCAGAGCGGTTAACCAGAAGGCGCGTGCTGCCAGCCCGGCGTAAATGAACGCAGTGACAGTGTGAATGCTGATGGCCCAGACTACGGATACGATTGCTACGGGCTTTAACCAGGCCGGTGGAGCGACCTCTTTGTACTCGGCATCCAGCGCCACCCAGCCGAGGACGATGTTGAGCAGCAGGTAAATTGAGAGCACCACCACGTCCCAGAAAATAATCGATCCGGGTGAGGGATATAGAATGATATTGAGAACCCTGGACGGCTGTCCCAGGTCCACCAGTATGAAAGTTATAGCCACCAGACAGGCCGCTACGGCCATAAACTCCCCCAGTATAAGAATGCGGCGGAATTCCTTGCTGTTGTGCAGGTAGTAAGGGATGACGATCATTACGGCGGAAGCTGCCACACCGACGAAGAATGTGAAATTGGCTATATACAGTCCCCAGGAGACGTCCCTGCTCAAACCGGTCACGGCCAGGCCGGTATTCCACTGCTCAAGATAAGCTGCCATGCCTGCCGCCATCAGCACGAGCAGGCCGCTCACCAGGAGCCAGTATTTCTTTCCGCCTCTAAAAATGTTCTCAATCAATGTGAGACCTACAGCAAATAATAGACCTGCGGCCGTGTGCCCAGCTCGGCCTTGCGCCGCAGGTTGAATTGCGATGAAATCAGGTCGTATAACTCTGTGCCCGGCTTCAAGTCTCCGAATTTCAATGCCCCGCTGCTGCAGGCTTCTACGCAGGCAGGTTGAAGACCATCTGATAATCGTTCTTCGCAGAAGTTGCACTTCTCGACCACGCCCCTGGTGCGGGTCGGATAGCCCTGCTGGATGATATCGATATAGGGGCGCGGGTCGCGCCAGTTAAAGCTGCGCGAACCGTAGGGGCAGGCCGCCATGCAATAGCGGCAGCCGATGCAGCGGTGGTAATCCATCATGACTATGCCGTCTTCCCTCTTCCAGGTCGCCTGCGTCGGGCACACTTTCACGCAGGGCGGATTATCGCAGTGGTTGCAAAGTACCAGCACCCTGCTGTCCAACAACGGTTCACTGACAAATCCGTTCTCCTGATCAGGGAAAGCCCTCTTGTAGTCGAGTTCCCACAGCCATTTGATCTCCTCTTTAGTGTTACCGATGTCAGGTACGTTGTGCACGCTATGGCAGGCGGCAATGCAGTCGACGCAGCCGTCTCCGGCAGTGCAGGCGTTGAGGTCTACGACCATCGCCAGCCGTTTGCCGGCAAACGGGCCCTCGAGAGCCCTGGCCGCCGACGGCCTTGAGATGAGATCGAATGCGGGTTTGGCAGCCACTGCAAGCAGCCCGAGAGCTGCCAGTTTGAGAAAAGAGCGGCGGTCAATATTCATTTCGTCACCTGCGGCGGTGCATTGGCTGGTGGCACATTGTGGCAATCCCAGCAGTTAGGGGCTGTGCCTGTGTAATTATGGCAGCGGTCGCAGAAATCGGCCTTATTGGTGTGGCATTTGAGGCAGGTGCCCGTCAGGTTGATGTCGAATGTGCGGTTATCGCTGGATACATATATGCTATCGCCCTGCCGCACAGCCTGATCCCGCCACTGCTGCATAAGCTGCATGTGATACTCTTTCATATATTGAGCAGATTCCACACACAGGTTCTCGCTGACAGGCAGCACCGGGTCAGGACTGTAATCAGCCTTGCCGCTGGCAGCCATGTACCATACGGGGAAGCTGGCCAGACAAAGGAAAACGGCCAGACCGCCGATTATCTTACCCTTATCATACATCTTGCCCGCCGCCTTCTGAAGGTGTATCTGTTTTCAGGGATTCTCCTCTTAAGTCGGTCTCCCGCGGTTTCTCGCCTTGCATGATAAGAGCATTGCCGAGCAGTTCATGCACACCGGCTGTTTCCACGCCGGGCACCCAGTATTCCAGTAGAGGTGGAAATGAAGCCTTGTCTATGGCGCAGATGCATGCCAGAAGATTTACGCCGTGTTTTTCCCGGACATATTGTACGGCGTTGGCGCGGGGGTACCCGCCGCGTAACCGCATCTCCATATTCTCATCGGAGCCCAGTCCCGCCCCGCTGCCGCAGCAGAAAGTGTGTTCCCTGATAGTGTTCTCCGGCATCTCGTAAAAATAGTTGCATATACGGTTGATGATGTAGCGGGGCTCCTCAAGCAGCCCCATAGCCCTCGCGGGATTGCAGGAATCGTGGTAGGTCACCTTCCATTTATCATTGCGTCCGGGATCCAGCTTCAGTTTGCCGCTGTGTATCAGGTCCGAGGTGAATTCACAGATGTGAACCATTTTTGTCGAACTGGCATTATCAAATTTAGTGCCGGTGATAGGCGAGACCGGCTGTTCGAGGAAAGATGGCGGGCCGTTGAAAGTATCCATATACTGGTGGATAACCCGCCACATATGCCCGCATTCTCCGCCCAATACCCATTTAACCTTTAACCTCTCGGCTTCTGCATATATTTTGGCATTCAGGCTTTTAGCCAGATCGGCCGAGTGAAAAAGGCCGAAATCTCCCCCCTCCGAGGCGTAGGTGCTGAACGTATAATCCAGGCCGATCTCGTGAAAGAGCATCATGTATCCCATCAGTGTGAACCAGGCCGGGCTGGCAAAGAAATCGGCTGACGGGGTGACAAAAAGGATCTCTGCGCCTTTTTTATTTATGGGCACATCCACATCAATACCCGTGATCGTTTTGATATCATCCTGCGCCGATTCCAGGCTCTGCTTCATAGCATGCGGGGGAATGCCCAGGTGGTTGCCCGTGCGGAATGAATTGGATGCCGGGCTGACCACCCATTCGGTGGAGCAGCCCACCAGGTTTAGCAGCTCGCGTCCCAGCATGGTAATTTCACAGGTATCGATGCCGTAAGGGCAGAAGACGGAGCAGCGCCGGCACTCCGAACACTGGTAGAAGTAGTAATACCACTCCTTTATCACCTGCTCGTTCAGCTCCCTGGCGCCGGCCAGCTTTCCCCAGAGCCTGCCGCCGATGGTGAAATACCGGCGGTATATCGAGCGCAATAATTCAGCCCTCATAACCGGCATGTTCTTGGGATCACCGGATCCAATGAAGTAGTGGCACTTGTCAGCGCAGGCTCCACAGCGCACGCATATATCAAGAAATAGTTTCCAGGAGCGGTATTTTTCCAGGCGCTCCTTCATGCCCTGCAAGATGATACGCTTATAGTCCGGCGGCAGTTTCCAGTCAGCATCCTGCGGGTTCCACTGGCGCGGATTAGGCAATTGTAATTGCTCCTGATTCTTAAGCGGTGCTGCGTAGCAGTAGGAACCTTTTTTAAACTCGACGGACGGATCCATCCAGTCCCGCCGGGGAGGATGATAATCGATGCTGGCCAGCTCTTCCGGCCTGTTTAGCTTATCTGCCATCATTGCTCCCCGCAGAAATATTTGTGTCAACGGGAATACCTGCCTTGATCATGGGCTGCCTGAACTCGTCCTCGTATTCAGCATAAGTATGCACTCTAACCGGACGGTTCCAGGGATTAATATGCCTCACCCTGCGATTGTTGTTCTTTGAGTTGCGGGTGGGGCTGAGGAAAACACCGGCAATATGCATCATTTTGCTGAAGGGGAAATAGATTATTAAAACACAGACAAGCAGCAGGTGGATGTAGAAAGGAAGGCCGATGCCCGCAGGAACCGAGGGCCTGAAAGTGATTACGCTGATCGCCAGTTCCTTGACTGCGATCAGGTCCACTTTGAATACAGAGCGCATGAGGATGCCCGAGACTACTACCGCCAGGATAAGAAAAAGGGCCAGGTAATCCGATGCCAGGGATATATACCTGATACGCTGGGAAACGAGGCGTCTTATTAAAAGATACGACACTGCCGCAAGTATTATGAAATCGGTTATAAAGAGGGTGGGCAAAGCCAGCTGAAGTATTCCGTCGATTGAAGACAGCCATATGGAGGGTGTAAAGACAGGCTCAGTGAAATAACGCAGGTGACGGATGATGATGATAAGCAGTGACCAATGGAAGGCCAGCCCTCCCAGCCAGAGCCAGCGGCTACCGCCGTAGATCAGCCTTTGCGCATCAACCTGCCCCATGCTGCTGTTACGAAAAAGCGAACGGAAAAAGAGGATCTCCAGCGCCAGGCGACTAAATATACCCCAGTTGCTCGTGGGGCTTTCGATTTTATCGCTTTTAATCCAGTTCAGAGATGCTTCCTGGCCGCAGGTTGTTGGAATATTGAAAGGCACAGGCGAGTTGGCCCATCTGATCACCCGGTAAATGAATCCGGCGATGAAGGCTGAGATTGCCAGGTACGGCAGTATTACACCGAATAATAACTGCGATGCCGGTACAAAGACACTGACAACCGCCAGTAAAATAACGGCAACGACTGCGATCAGGGGCCAGATTATTCTCATCACCTGTCTCACATTTTGCGTATACTGATTATCCTGGCCTTGAAATCATTGTCCTTTTTTGTTTCCTTGATTGCAAGTTCACGGATCTGTCTCTTCAAATTTACGTACAACTCGTCCGATATATGGCCCAGGCAGTCGATTCTCTTCTCAAGCTCGTTGAGCTCTTCCATTAATGCGTGTCTTGTGACTTCTTCCATGATCAGGCTTCTCATCACCATTTTAAGGCCGGTCATAAATCCCACTGCCTGTGACTGTGTGAGATCCTGTACGGCCCTTATTCTAATGATTTTTTCCAGGCATTCCCGTGATGCTTCCGGGTCGTCTCCTTTTATCAACGCATTCAGTAGATGAGCCGCGTTGTTGGAGATTGTATACCCGACGGGATCAGTGAACCTGTCACCTCCGGCCGGCAAAGGCATAACGTTACCCGGCCCGCAGGGCTCAAATATCACGCGCAGCCACATGCGTAATACGGTCTCTTTTTTCTGCAGAAGCAGACTTGTCAGGTTCATGTGTGCCCGCCTTTTTAACTTCGCTTCCCTTAATAGCGCAGTATATTTTATTGGTGTGATTGATACAAGGATAAATGAGAGATTGTCAACCCACTTCCGCAGCAATATCGGATGTGATTTTCTCTCTCAGTGTAATAAAAGCCGCGTCGGTCAACCGGCGTGGGTAGCTCAGGTTGATTGGGTAGATGCTTTTCACGGAGCCGGGGCTGGAGCTCATGACCACCACCCTCTCACCCAGGAAAACCGCCTCTTCGACGCTGTGAGTGACAAATATGACCGCCTTTCTATCCACGTTCCAGATGCCGAGCAGCTCTTTCTGCATAAGATAGCGTGTCTGGGCATCGAGGGAACCGAACGGCTCATCCATCAGCAGCAGTTCCGGATTGTTGGCCAGGGCGCGAGCGATAGCCACTCGTTGCTTCATGCCCCCGGAAAGCTCGGCAGGATACTTGTGAATGCTACCGGACAATCCAACAAGATCAATGCTATGTTCAGCGATTCTTATGCGTTCCGCCAGCGGCAGTTTCAGAACCTCCGGACCGAAAGCCACATTAGCTATGACGTCCCTCCAGGGGAACAGCGCGAAATCCTGAAAGACCAGTCCCCTCTCACGGCCCGGCCCGGTTACCGGATTTCCATCGAGATAAATTGATCCTGAACTGGCCTGTTCGAGGCCGGCTACGAGCTTGAGCAGCGTGGTCTTACCGCATCCGGAGGGGCCAACCAGGCAAACGAACTCGCTGTCTTCTATTTCCAGGTTGAAGTCGCGCAGGGCTATGGTGGAAGTGCCACCTTTTTTCTCGCTGAAGGTTTTGGTAACGCAGTCGATGACAAGCTTTTTACCGCTCATGCCGCCTTCCAGAAGAGCATATTATCCTCAAGCTTTTTCAGTCCGATGAACATCAGAAAGCCCACAATACCGATCATCAGCATGCCGGCAACAGTCTTGGATGCCTCCATCGTGGAGTAATAATACATTATCATATAACCCAGGCCGGAGTTGGATCCCGTAAGTTCAGCCGCGACCAGGCACATCCATCCTACCCCGATACCGATGCGCAGGCCTGCCATGATGGAGGGGGCCGCCGACGGCAAACCGACCTTAAACAGTAGCTGCCAGGGTCCGGCGCCAAGCGTTTTAGCTACCTCCACCAGCTTGTTAGGCGTGCTCTCCATACCAAGCACAGTATTGAGCAGGATGGGGAAAAAAGCTCCCAGCCAGATCAGGAATACAGCAGGCTTGAAACCCAGTCCAAACCACAGCATAGCCAGTGGTATCCAGGCCAGTGGCGGGATAGGGCGCAGCAGTTCTATGATCGGCTCAAGCAGGTCTCGGGCATTTCGCCACCAACCGATGATGATGCCCAGGAATATTCCCGTCACTCCCGCCAGCGCAAAACCGACCATGACCCTCCAGAGGCTGATCAATGTATTCCCTATCAGCTCGCCAGCCCATGACAATCCAGGAGGACCGGGTGCGACTAACAGCTGCCCGAGGGCAACAATTACGGCAACAGGAGTCGGAAAAAGCTGAGGTATATTGGCCAGGAGGGCTGCCCCTTCCCAGATTAATAGGAACAGGAGGATCGATATTAGTCGTAAAGGACGCGTGGCTTCACCTCTGCAGGTATTTGGTATCTACAACCATCTCGACAAATTTATCCAAATCCGGGACATCATCAGTTGTTATTATCGGCCTGATAGCTCCTGTCTCACCAAGATTGATGATGTCTCCAACAAATTTCTTGACGTCGTCCTTATTAAGAGAATAGGTGTATTTAACCCGCTGGAAGGCATTGTCTATAATTGCAGAATCCAGTTTGGTCCATTTGCTGGCAATAGCTTTGGCCTCGTCAGGGTTGGCCTCTATATAATCAATAGCCCTGCGATGTGCACGTATTACCGAAGCTACGGCACTATCCTGCGAACGGATGAAATCACCCCCGGCTACTATCACGCAGCAGGGATGACCGGGCCAGATATCCTTTGATTCCACGAGGACTTTACCGTAGCCGCCTACCACGGATTTGGCCACGAAAGGCTCCCATACAAAGTATCCGTCGATGCGCCCGGTCTGCAGGGACTGCGGCATGTCCGGAGGTTTAACCGTGCCGGGTATAAGTTCGATATCGTTGTAACCCAAGTTGTTTCCAGCCAGCAGCATTCCGAACATCACATACTGTATCGATCCAGGCGCGGGCGTGGCTATTTTTTTGGACTTCAGTTCGGAAATGGTGGTTATATCTGTACGGGTCACCAGACCGGAACCCTCCAGATTGACGCCTGATACTATGGAAAGCGGAATCTTGCGGGCAGCCGCCATCACGGCAGGCGCCATTCCAACATAGCCCATATCGATCTGGCCGGCTGCCAGGGCATCCATCTCTGCAGGACCGGCCTCGAAGGGCCCCACCACCTCGATATCCAGCCCCTCCTCAGTGAAAAATCCTTTGTCCTGGGCCACAAAGAACGGCAACTGGTGCAGATCGCCCAGCAGATAGCCGATACGTATCGACGACGGCTTCCCAGGCGCACAGCCCCACAGACCACTGATCGGGAGAAATAACAACGATGCCAGCACAATACTCATCAGCAGCTTGAATAAAAGTTTCATCAACTCCACCTGATTCAGCAAATTATACCAGTAGCCGGACAGTTGATTAAATTATACAATATTTGTATAATTTGTCTAATGCCGGTGACAGAGGATTAGTGGTTTGGATAGATATTATACGTGTGATATTATGAGGCCGCCTTTGAACCTGACCAATGGGTAAGCTAAAACCGATCTTAATTGTTAAGGAGGATAACGGTGAGCAATAAAAAAATCCAGGCAGACTATTGGGATAAGAAGATAGATATCGAGGTGCCGGGAGATACGGTGGTGGGAGAGATACCCAATCCTCCAGCCTTACAGGACCCCGAAAAAGCTATACGGGACGCTATTGCAAAGCCGATCGGCGCTCCGCCCCTGACCGAGCTGGCCAAAAAGGCGCGTAACGGCAAGGTCACCATCGGTTTTGATGACCCGTCCCGGCCCGGGAAGCCGAGGCAGATGATTATCCCTATTCTGATAGAAGAGCTTCTGAAGGCAGGTGTGAAAGAAGAAAATATCTATTTACTGTGCGGCAGCGGCAATCATTGCAAATGGACCGATCTGCAATTAAGGGCTTATCTGGGTCCCGCCATATATGACAGGTTTGCGCCCGGCGGCAGTGCGTCAAGAGTAATCAACCATGATTGCCATGACACCGAAAACCTCTTATATATGGGCACGTCTGCCATGGGCGACTATGTGGAGTACAACAGGGCACTGCAGGATTCCGATCTTTTTATTTATACCGGCACAGTTGTAGTTTCAAATTGGGGCGGAATGACGGGCACCGGCGTGATAATCGGTTTTCCCAGCACGCGCAGTATGACATCAACACACGGTTTTCCGGTGGTCGGCCATCCCGATTCCTGTCATGGCAACCAGCATACCATGATGTATCGTGCTCACAAGGAAGCTGTCATGGCTCAGATTGAAAAATGCACCGGCAAACGCGTATTTTATGTAGATGTCGTCCCAACCGCCGGTGGCGCCCCGGCCGGTGTTTTTGCAGGCTATTCGCCCGAGATCAACGAGCCTACCTGGAAATTTGCCGAGAGCATCTATCATATGGAGGTGCCTCAAGCCGACGTGCTTATTTACGGTGTCCCGCGCTACTCGCTTTACGGCGAAACCAGCAATCCTCTCATAGCGCTGGCTGCAGCGTGCGCCCCTGTAAGAATGTGGGTCAACAAGCCATTGTTGAGAGAAGGTGGTGTTGTTATAGCGCTGGCTCATTGCGACGGAACTATAGATGAAAGGTCTCACCCTTCGTATGCGGAAATACTTGACCTCTACCGGAACTGCTTCTCTATGCGGGAGTTGTCCGTCTATGAAGAGGAGTTCATGTACCGCGAGGACCTCATTTTCAAGTACAGGCATGCTCATGCCTATGCGCCGGTGCACGGATTCTGGCTGATGTATGAAAGCGAGTACGCCCTTAACCAGGCCAATAAAATCATCATGGCCGGCGTGCCGGGCATGGATAATCCTCTGGCACAGGTACAGGTCAGCGGCACCGGCGGGCCCGGCGCGGTACGCGATGTAGGCTGCACCCCTGCAAGGGATTTCGGTGAAGCCATGAAGATAGCCGAGAAAGTCGTGGGAAAAAATCCGCGGGTCATGGCCTGTCCATCTTTCTGGACCAGGATCAGACCCCGGTTCTACGTTAAATAGCATAAATTATATAAATTCAGGAGGCATAAGATGCGTCTGCAGTCTTATCAGGGCGAAATCAAGGACCACCTGCAATACCTGGGAATCTGGGACAACCTTGTTGCGGGGAAGCTCAAATGCTTTGTCTGCAAAGTAAAATTAAATACGAACAACTTCGGTTTGGCTTTTAAAAACTTCGACAAACTGGAGACAACCTGTAACAAGCTTGATTGCGTGCGTACCGTCACTCACGTTTTAAAGGACTGAATCTCATTTGACTAATATGCAGGAGATATAAAATGACAACTTTTTACGATAACAGAAGACCGTTTGACAATTATGATCCTACTACCAGGGAGTGGGACGCCATATTTATCGGCGGCGGAGCGTCAGGAAGGTTCGGCTCATCTTATTTCCGTGCCATGGGCGGCAACCAGTTAACCATCGAGGCCGACAATCACCTGGGCGGTAAATGCTGCAAGAACGCCTGCGTGCTGCACCATTACCTGTATGAGATTGCAGTTGAGCTGGATAAGGCGAGAATCTGGGACAAGAAGGAGTACTGGCCCAAGTTTCCCAGGAAAAACGGCAAGGTCGAAATATTGCCCATACTGCGGGATTACCATATCGGACGTGAATATGTCTTCGATTTCATGTTCCATCAGAGCAAGGAGCAGCTCAAACTTCAGTTCCTGCTCAATCAACGCGCTTCAGTCCTTGATGCACATACTGTGGCAGTCGAGGGAAAGGGCGAGTTTAAAACGAAGAACATTATAGTAGCGGCTGGCGCCGGTCCGGCCATGCCCTCGGTACCTGGAACTAACCTCAAGGGCGTATATACTTACGCAGACTTTCTCGAGCTCGACTACGAGCCTAAAGATGTTGTTGTTGTTGGTGCCTCCAAGAGCGGGCTGCCCTGGGCTGCCTTTTTCAATGCAGTCGGCTGCAATACCACGGTGGTCGAGATGATGCCGGCTCTCAGCCAGTTCCCCATCGACGATGATGTGCGGGAATACACTCTGCGCATGATGAAGATCAGAGGCCTGCCTGTGCTCGACGAGACCATGCTGGTCTCAATCAACGGGAGTGGCTCGGTTAAATCTGTGACGGTCAAGGGGAAAGATGGCGTGGAAAAGGTTATTAAAGCGGATCTGGTTTATCTGGGAACCGGGTGCACACCACGCTCTGAGATAGTCACTCCGATAGGAGTAAAAACCGGCCCCAAGAAAGAGATAATCATTGATAAACACATGGCGACCAATGTACCTGGGATATATGCCAGTGGCGATATCACCGGAGGTGTCATGGAGATGTGGAAGGCCAGACAAGGCGGCATGATGGCGGCCAAGAATATACTCGGCGCTCCCGCGGAATTCGAGACTGAGCTGTTCGCTGACACCCTGCATACCTTCTATGAGACAACCTGGGTAGGCATGACCGAAAAAGAGGCCAAAGAGAAAGTCGGGCAGGTCTTTGTGGTCAGGATGCCGATACAGGGTTACAAGAACTGGCTGCCTTTGCCTCTGGCCGAGGGGACCATGCAGTATGCTCACCAGTGGCCGGACCTGTCTGGATTCCAGAAGATTATCTACGATGCAAAGAGCCGTAAATTCCTGGGTGCACAGCACGTCGGCTACGGGGGCAAAGATTCTTTCCAGTACCTGCTGTACTTGCTTAAAAAAGGCGCGACTATCGATGATATTGCCAATCTGACGGAGCTGTTCATCAATCCCACTCATTTTATCCAGCTCTCACGCTTGCGCTCCGGTATGAAGAACCTTGTGGACCTGGGTTAAAACCTGCGCTTTACATCAGTTTATATAGCAGCTATTATTGCCGTGGATCAGGCTTAGCTAAAACTAATTACTCGAGACAGTGAACGTACAAAGGTGGTTGACTGATGATTAAGTTTAAAGACTTTACCGGGAAAGTTGCCTTTATTACGGGAGGATCGAGCGGCATAGGTTTGGCCTGTGCGCAGCTGCTGGCCGCCAGGGGAGCCGATGTGGCGGTCTTCGCGCGTGGACAGGAGCAACTCGATAGGGCCCTTACGCAAATAGAGCGGAACAAGGTAACACAGAGGCAACGTTTCCTGGCGGTCAGTCTCGATGTATCCCAGCATGCGCAGGTCGAAAGTATTCTCAACAGAGCTGTAGCTGATTTCGGCGCCCCGGATATCCTGATAAACAGCGCAGGCGTTTCATTTCCCCAACGGTTTGAGGATATTCCCCATGCTAAATTCGATGAAATCGTTCACATTAATCTTCATGGGACGTGGAATGCCATAGCAATTCTTGTGCCCTATATGAAGAAGCATGGTGGATATATAGTTAACGTGTCCTCTGTTGCGGGTTATATAGGGGTCTATGGCTTGAGCGCCTACAGCGCATCCAAGTTCGCAGTGATAGGCTTCTCTGAGGCTTTGAGAAGTGAATTGAAACGGTTTAATATCTCCGTTTCCGTGCTGTGTCCACCCGACGTCGATACACCGATGCTTGAAAGAGCCAATAAGATTAAGCCTGAGGAGACCAAAGCCATTTCTTCATCCGCTTCCCTGATCAAACCGATTGATGTTGCCAGGGAGGTAGTCTCCGGCATGGGCAGAGGACAGTTCCTTATCCTGCCGGGTTCCGGCACAAAGTATACGTATTTTATGAAACGGCTCTTTCCCGGACTGGTGCAATGGATAATGGACAGCCAGATAAAGAAAGTCACGCAACGAACTTGATGCGGCTGCAATCAAACTGAAATAACGCTATTCGCCGAGGCGGATGATGTTTGAGGCGTTGATGCCAACCGTACATCCGCGTGTATCAAATATCAGCTTTGCTTCCTTCGCTATCGATTTCAGGTCATAGCAACTGTGATCGGTCACAATTACTACGCAATCATAATTGCTGAATACCTTCTTAGTTAGCTTGATCGAGCGGAGTCTATGGTTGCCCTCCCTGAAATCAGGGATATAAGGATCGTGGTAATGCACCATAGCTTTCTTCTCGATAAGCAGTTCGATAACCCTTAAAGCGGGAGACTCTCTAACGTCCTCAATGTCTTTCTTGTATGCCACGCCCAGTATAAGGATTTTTGACCCTTTCAAGCTTCTGCTTCTTGTGTTGAGTGCAGCCACGGTTTGCTCGACAATGTATTCAGGCATCGTTTCATTGATTTCGGCAGCCAGTTCGATGAACCTGGTATGAAAAAAATACTCCCTGGCTTTACTGGCAAGGTAGTATGGATCGAGAGGAATGCAATGCCCGCCCACACCCGGACCCGGATAAAACGGCATATATCCAAAGGGTTTTGTGGACGCGGACCGGATGACCTCCCATACGTTTATATTCATCTTCTCGCAAAGCTTGGCAAGCTCGTTAACCAAGGCGATATTCACACTGCGGAATACATTCTCGAAGACTTTATCCATCTCGGCTACTTCCGGCGTGGATACTTCGAGCACCCTATCTGAAACATGCCTGTAGAGCAACGCGGCGAGCTTGGTGGATGTGGGTTCCATACCCCCGACTATCTTGGGAGTGTTCTTAATCGTAAATTTACGGCTGCCCGGATCGATACGTTCGGGTGAAAAGGTCAGGAAATAGTCCACACCCACCTTAAGTCCTGTGGATTCCAGTATCGGCAGCACAATCTCCCGTGTTGTGCCCGGGTACGTAGTGCTTTCCAGAATGACCAGATGTCCCAGCCTCAGAAAACGGGCGATATCGTTGGAAGCGGCGACGATATAGGTCAGATCAGGCTCCTTGGTCTTGGTGAGCGGAGTGGGAACACAGATAATGATGGTATCTACTCTGCGCAACGCCGATTGGCTTGTGGTTGCCTTTAATCTTCCTTTGGTGACGGCCTTTTTAAGGCGCGCCGATTCAATATCCAGCAGGTAAGATGTGCCCCGTGTAATCTTGTTAACCCGTCCCTTATCGGCATCAACACCGGTTACATTGAATCCTGCTTCAGCGAATGCCAGCGCCAGGGGCAATCCCACGTATCCCAAACCTACAACCCCGATGTCAGCCGATTTGTCCCGGATCCTGCTTTCAAGATTTCTCAGATCGTTAACGGTTAATTCTGCCCGTGCCATTTTTCCCTCACATATTTATTAATTTACCAGTCAATCAGAGTATGCATAGTTTAACCGTGAGATGAAACAGTGTCAAAATGTGAGCAAAGTTGTCTTAATATCATCGTTTCGCAGGCACGCAAGGATGAAAATATCAGCTTACATAATTGACATCTTGATGAATTTAGTTATAATGGAAGCTGATTTTGTATGCAACAACAGGGACAGCAAAAGAATAAGTATCTATACGTGCTCTCTGATATCTCTGACATTGTATCCAGTTCATTATCTGAGCGGGAGGTTCTGGATGGTGTGCTCTGGGAGCTCGGGAATGTAATTGATCTTGATGTCTGCTGGGTACAGAAATACAGCCCGGGCAATAAAACCCTGACATTGGTGATACACCATGGTTTGCCGGATCAGCTTGTCAAGGAACTCGAAGCAATGACCGTGGGGAACGATATTATTGGAGTGGTGGCGCAAACACGTAAACCGCTATTCTGCAACGATATGGCAAACGATGCAAACTATCGCTGGGAATCAGCCGTGCAAAATGGATTCCTATCATTTATCGCATCTCCGGTGATCTCGGGGGGCCAGCTTCTGGGGATTATTGGGGGATTATCTGCCAAGGCTGATATATTTACGGTCAACGAGCTCAAATTAATGGCAGCCGTCAGTGCGAGTATATCGGAGGTCTGTCGTAAAGTTGCAAGCGGGCCTGTCGATACCGAAATGGCAAAGCAACAGGATGAGATTACACATACACATCTGTTTTTAAGCGCTCTGAGCCATGAATTGAAGACACCTCTTACCGCCATCATAGCTTCCACAGGCCTGTTAATTGAGGAACTTGACAGGCAGCATGAGGCGGTTTTACTTAAACTGGCCGAGAATATATCACGCAGCGCATCGAGCCTGCAAAACCGCCTGAATGAATTGATTAACCTGTCCAAGAATAAGGATGAATCATACGGGATCGCAAAGAAGGACTTTGACTTCTCCATGCTGGCCGCTGAGGTCGCTGATCAGGTTCTGTCATTGGCCAAGCAGAAAAAGCAGACACTGAGTTTAGAAGTGGAGCCTTACATCAAGATTAATGCTGACGATCAGCGCATTGAACAGGTATTGCTGAACCTTTTATCCAATGCAATTAAATTTACACCGGAAGGCGGTCAGATCTTTCTCAGGGCAGCCAAGGATGGCAACAGGTTGGTGATCAACGTGCAGGACACGGGTCCTGGCATACCGAATGAAGAGAAACGGAAGCTGTTTATCCCGTATTATCATCCATCATCGGACAGGTCGGGGATACCCGGATTGGGATTAGGGCTGGCCATCAGCAAGCAAATTGTGGAGTTACACGGAGGTGCAATCTGGGTGCAAAGCGATGTCGGGAAAGGTAGCACCTTCTCTTTCTCGTTGCCGATACATGAAAAATAAGGTGGAGTGATAGCAGTATGCAGGGACAATTGAAAATCCTGCTCATAGAGGATAATGCTGATATCAGGGAAGTGACCAACCTGATATTTGAGATGCATATGCCTGAAGCCAAGATAATACCGGCTATAAAGGGTGCGGATGGACTTGCGTTAATGAAGTCTGAGTCGCCCGACATGATCATTCTGGATCTCGGGTTGCCCGATATGGACGGTATGAAGGTTTTGAAGGAGATACGCAGCTACAGCGATATACCCATCGTTATACTCACAATAAGAGGTGACGAGACCGACAAAGTAAGGGGTCTGGAGATGGGTGCGGATGATTATATTGTGAAGCCTTTTAACCATAACGAGCTCCTTGCTCGCGTGAAGGCTGTATTCAGGCACCGTGGTAAAAGAGGGGCCGTTAAAAAGAAGGAGGAAGTTAAAGCGGCGCCGGCAGCCAGCGCTAGGGCTGTACCTGTGGAAAAGAAAATAAAGATGGACGTGTCAGCAGGCACGGTTCAGAAGAACGGGGAACAGGTTAAACTCTCGACCACCGAATTAAACCTTCTTAAATATCTTGTTTCGCATGAAGGTAAGGCGATATCGGGAGACGATATACTCACCAAGATATGGGGTATAGAATATGTGGATTGCACATCAAATCTACAGCAGTATATACGTCACCTGCGTGAAAAACTGGAGGAAAATCCTGATAGCCCGCAAATAATTATCCAGGAAGAGAACGGTTATAAAATCGCTCGGAATGCGGTCGAGTACATATAAATTAAGGAAAAAAATACGAACATTATTAGCGTGAGGGACTGGATATGAGTCAGATTCTCTTTCTTTCAAGCGATCCCGTATTAAAAGAGAAGAACGTCGAGATCTTGCAACAAAGCGGCCTTGATGCAAACGGGACATCAGGGTGTCTTGACGGTCTGGTAATGATGGATAAAACCAACTACGATGTCATAATAATTGACGATGAGCTGTCGGATGTCAGCGGCTATGAAGCATGTCTCAAGATCAGGCAACAGCATGCCGCCTTGATCATTCTTCTTGGGACGATCCCGGACTCGGATGCATGGTCTCGTGTAGAGGAGCTGGGTTTTGATCTTTATCTGCGCAAACCCATCAGCCCGCGGGAGTTGCTCGCACGTACCAAAGCGTTGCTGAGACGGCCCGGCGCAGAAGGA